>Ga0209617_10001794_pt1 | contig 10073 bp, 8 predicted proteins | sample LakEriepJuly2011_2_FD_187459 | JGI IMG/M metagenome (GOLD analysis project Ga0209617, IMG submission 187459) | Freshwater microbial communities from dead zone in Lake Erie, Canada - CCB epilimnion July 2011 (SPAdes) (version 2) | ecosystem: Environmental > Aquatic > Freshwater > Lentic >... | reverse complement strand
GCCGGGGAGGCTCGGCACGAACACCTTCCAGAAGTCCGCGGTGGTGGCGAACGACGACGGGCGATCGAACATCGGTCCCAGTCCGCCGGCACGGCTCACCATCCACCAGAGGAGCCATACGCCCATCAGGAGGATGAGGGGCGCGGACCAGTTCTCGAAGTGACGCACCGCGTTCATGCCCACCAGCACGATGACGATGTTGATCAGCCAGAACACCATGAACGTGATGGCCGAGGGAATCCCCAGGCCCATCACCATGGCCCCGCCGCCGAGCTGGTCGAACGCCGGCCATGCCGCGGTGAGGAAGGTGCGCACCGCCTCGCCGCCGATGTATGTCTGGATGCCGAACCAACCGCACGCCACGATCGCGCGCAGGAGCGCCGGTACGTTGGCGCCCACGGTTCCGAAGCTCGAGCGCGCGAGCACCGGGAACGGGATGCCGTACTTGGTGCCCGGATGCGCGTTCAGCAGGATGGGAACGAGGACGATGAGGTTGCCGAGGCCGATGGTGAGGAGCGCCTGCCACCAGCTCATGCCCACGGCGATGAGCCCGCCGGCCAGCAGGTACGTGGGGATGCAGTGCGCCATGGCGATCCACAGCGCGGCGAAGTTGTAGGTGGTCCAGGTGCGGCGGCCGGTCGGCGTGGGGGCCAGGTCACCGTTGAAGAGCGGGCTGTCGCCGATGTCGGGGGGAAGTTCGGCCAGCGCTTCGCGGGTCAGGTTCGGGTCGTGCATGCAGGGTGCTCCTTCCCATGGGTCGACCGACCGGGGGGCTTCGGGTGAGAATCAGGCCGACACCCGGCGGCATCGGACCGCTGCACTACCCTGCACCCCTCCACCAGCCGAGCACACCATGTCGAGCCAACCCGCCATCCAACGAGCGCTGCATGATGCGGGCGAAGGCCGCATCACGAATGCCGTGGCGTCCATGCGCCTGGTGCTGAAGCTCTCGCCCAACGACCTCGAGGCGCTGTCGGTGATGGGCATGCTGCTCGTGCAGGCCGGGCAGCCGGAGCAGGCGCTCCTCCCGCTCACTCGTGCAGTCAGCCTGGCGCCCGGTTCCACCGCGGCCAACAACAACCTGGCGAACGCCCTGCTCTCCGTGGCGCGCTACGAGGACGCGGTGAAGCACTACGAGCGCGCGCTGGCCGCCGACCCTGCCAACACGCAGGCGATGCTCGGGCTGGTGCTGGCGCTCACGCACCTGGAGCGCACGGACCGTGCCGTCGAGGTGGCCGACCAGGGCCTGCGGATCGCGCCGGACTGGCCGATGATGAACCTCAACCGCGCCAACGCGCTCTCGGCGTCCGACCGTCTCGACGAGGCGATCGTGGCCATGCGCAGCGTGCTGGCGAAGGATCCGAAGCAGGCATCGCTCCGAGCGCAGCTCCTCTCGGCGCTCAACTACCTGCCGCTCAGCCGCGACGAGGTGTTCGAGGAGCATCGCGGCTACGCAGCTTCGGTCCGCGGGGACCGCGAGGCCACGCAGAACGACCCGGACCCCGAGCGCCCGCTCCGCATCGGGATCCTCTCGGGCGACCTGCGCACCCATTCCGTGGGCTTCTTCGCCGAACCCTTCATGCGCCACACGCCCGCCGGCTGCACGCTGGTGGCGTTCTCCACCTCCGCCGACCGCGGCACGGACGCCATGACGCGCGGCTTCCGCGCCATGTGCGACGACTGGGTCGAGGCCGGTGCCATGAACGACGCCGCGCTCGACCGCGCCATCCGCGAGCACGACATCGACGTGCTGGTGGAGCTCGGCGGCCACACCGCGGGCGGACGGCTCAGCGCGCTCGACCGCAAGCCCGCGCCGGTGATCGTCAGCGCCATCGGCTACCCGAACACCACCGGCCACCCGTGCGTCGACTGGCGCATCGTGGACTCCACCACCGATCCCGCGGGCGCCGACGCTTTCTGCACCGAGCGGCTGGCCCGCATCGACCCGTGCTTCCTGTGCTATTCGCCGTTTGCGGAAGCGCCGCAGCCCGCCATGCCCGCGGCGGGAACGCCGTTCACGTTCGGATCGTTCAACCTTGCGGCGAAGGTCCGGGAGCAGACGGTGGAACTGTGGAGCGCGGCGCTTGCACGCGTGCCGGGCTCGCGTCTCCTCCTCAAGAGCAAGTCCATCTCCGACCCCGCACTGCTGCGCCGGCTGATGGCGCGGCTCGAGGCGGGCAGCATCGATCCGTCGCGCGTCGACGTGGCGCCGTACACGAAGACCAACGCCGAGCACCTGGCGCTCTACTCGCGCGTCCACGTTGCCTTGGATTGCACGCCGTACAACGGCACGACCACCACGTGCGAGGCGCTCTGGATGGGCGTGCCCGTGGTGTGCATCGCCGGCGACCGCCATGCGGCGCGGGTGGGCGCGAGCCTCCTGCACGCGGCCGGATGCGGCGAGTTCCTGGCAAGCACGCCCGCGCAGTTCGCGGAGATCGCGGCAGGCCTCGCGCAGGACCACGCACGGCTGGCCGAGCTTCGCACCGGCCTGCGTTCACGGCTCTCGTCCTCGCCGCTCATGGACCAGCAGGCCTACGCCACGCGCTTCCATGCGGCGCTGCGCGAATGCTGGCGCGAGCACTGCCGCGCTGCGGCGCGCTGAGCGGATTGCCGAATCACTCGCTTTCGAGGGCGGACGCACGCTCCATGGCGGCGGCGAACACCTCGATGCCGTCGCCGTAGCCCACGCGGACGCGCGGCATGCGATACGCCGACACCGGGCCCGTGCCTGGATCGTCGTCGGCCCGCACGGCACAGTCGTACCCGGCCCGGTGCGCGGCCAGCATCACCGCGCGATCGTGGTCGCCGTACGGATAGGCAACCACGCGGCACGGATGCTTGGTCTCGCGCTCGATGATGGCCTTGCTCTCGCGCATCTCGCGCTCGAGCTGCGGCGGCAGCATCTGCGTGAGCCTGCCGTGCGAGACGGTGTGCGACTGCACCTCGTGGCCCGCGGCCTCCAGTTCGTGCAGCTCTTCCCACGAGATGTACCCGCCGCCGTTGCGCGTGGGACCCACGGCACCGGTGAAGACGAAGAGCACCACCTTCATGCCGCGCGGGTCGAGGAACGTCTTCACGACGCCGCCCTGCGCTGCCCATCCGTCGTCGAAGCTGATGACCACGGGCTTCCCCGCCGGGCGCCGCCCACCCGCGGTTTCCGCGGCGAACTGCTGGAACGTCACGGTGCGGTACCCATGCGCGCGCAGCCAATCGAGCTGCGCGGCAAAGTCCTCCGGCCGAACCACCCATGGCGCCCAGTCGGCGCGCGAGACACCCCAGTTGCCCACGTGGTGGTACATGATCACGGGGAGGTTCGGTACCGACGCCACCGCCTGCCACCGCACGGGGGCCTCGGAGAGGCCAAGTGCCATGGAGGCAAGCAGCAGGAACACGGAAACGACGCGACGCATGGGGCGAACGATCCTACCGCCGTGCACACGTGCGGTTCCGCACATTGGGCGCATGCCACGTGCCGGGCATCCACATGGTGCTACGCTCGACAGCCGACATGGGCACCGCCATCACCATCGGCCTCGCCATCTCGCTCGCCATCGGCTGCGAAACGCAGTCACCCGCGCCGCAAGCGGCACCCGCGAAGCCGGCTGCGCCTGCCGCGCCGCCCGCACCCAACGAACCCACGGTGGCCGCACCGGTGGATGTCTTCGTCGGCGGCGAGGCAGGCCACGCCGTCTACCGCATTCCGTCGATCGTGCGCCTCTCGGGTGGCACGCTCCTGGCATTCGCGGAAGGCCGCGGGTCGCAGGACGACAACGGCTCCAACAACATCGTCTGCCGCGAGAGCAAGGACGGCGGCGCCACGTGGGGCACCGTCCGCACCGTGCTCGACATCCCCGGGCGCTCGCTCAACAATCCGTGCGTGGTGCAGTGCACCATCGGACCGCACGCGGGCCGCATCGTGATGATGCTGCAGTCGTACCCCACGGGCTGCGGCGAGGGCTGCGTCCAGCCGGGCAACGACGGCGACCGCATCTGCCGGACGCTCGTGATGCGCTCGGAGGACAACGGCGCCACCTGGAGCAAGCCGCGCGACATCACCAAGTCGGTCAAGCGCCCCGCCCCGGTGACGAGCGTGGCCACTGGTCCGGGTGCGGGCATCGAGCTGCGGTACGGCACGCACCCCGGCAGGCTGGTGATGCCCTTCAACCAGGGCCCGCCGAACGACTGGCGCGTCTACGCCGCCTGGAGCGACGATTCCGGCGTCACGTGGAGCATGGGCGAGACCGCGCCCGAGGATGGCGCCGGACACGCCAACGAGGTGCAGATGGCGGAGCGTCCGGACGGTTCGATCCTCCTGGTGGCACGCCAGTTCGGCGGCGGCGCGCGGCGGAAGTCGGCGGTGTCCAACGACGGCGGCGCCACCTGGAGCACGCTTGCCGCCGTGCCCGGGCTGGTGGATCCCTCGTGCATGGGCGGACTCCTCGCCATGGGCGGCGCAAACGTCCTCGTCTGCACCGGCCCCGACAGCGCCACGCAGCGCATCAACGGCCGGGCATGGATCTCGAGCGACGGCGGCGCCAGCTGGCCGTTCGTGTGCACGGTGTACGACGGTTCGTTCGCCTACAGCGCACCGGTGGAGCTCTCGGCGCACCGTGCGGGCGTGCTGTTCGAGCGCGACTCGAACTCACGCATCTCCTTCGTGGCGCTCGACCTCACCAAGCTCGGCACCGCCGTGCCCGCGCCGCGACCATGATCCTCGGCAGCCCCGCACCAATCGACGTCCAGCGCGAGCTTGCCGCGATGCGCGCGGAGCTTGCGGAGATCCGCGTGGCGCAGCGCGAGGAGTGGATCGACCGGGAGCGCGCAAGGGAACTGCGAGCGGTGGTCGCCGACGCATTGGCCGACAGCGCCACGCGCGCGTCGTTCGCCACCGACGGCGCCACCACCGGCTACCAGGACGGCGCGTTCATCCGCAGCGGCGACGGCAACTGGATGTTCAAGGTCGGCGTGATGACCCAGGTGCGCTTTGTCTACAACAACGCGAGCAACCAGCCGGAAGTCGACAACCGGTGGGGCATGGAGACGCACCGCGTGAACCTCACGCTCTCGGGGACGGTCATCGACCCGACCGTGCAGTGGCTCGCACTCGCCAGCTACAACTCGCAGCCTGACCGATTCGTCGAGAAGGCGCAGGAGGTGCTGATGCAGTACGCCTGGATCTCGAAGGACTTCGGCGACGGATTCTCCGGCACCGTGGGACTGCAGAACGTCCCGTGGGACATCGAGAGCACGTTCTACGGTTCGAGCAAGATCACCGCGGGGGAGTACTCGATCTTCAACTACCGGTTCGGTACCGGCAAGAACACCGGGATCACCGGCAAGTACCAGTGCGACTCGTGGCGCGTGACCGGCGGCACCTTCAGCCAGCTCGATGTCCGTTCGACCTCCTGGGACGCCGCCAGCAACCTGTCCTACGCCTTCGCCATGCGCACCGAGTGGAAGATCGGCGCCGAGTGGAAGGAGCTCGACACGCAGTCCAGCCTGCCCAGCAACGTCCCCGGCGTGCTGTTCGGGCTCGGGACCATCTGGTCGAACGGCCGGGCGCAGAACCCGGCTTCGCCGCCGACGCCCTCGTCCCAGGGCTTCACCGCCGACGTGCGGGCCACGATGCCCGGCACCACCCTGATCGCGCAGTTCGCCCTGATGAAGGACCCGGCGGGGTTGCCAGACCTCCAGTGGGCGTCCGGCATCAACATGCAGGGAAGCACCTTCCTGACCGATGATTTCCAGGTCTTCGTCGAGGGCTCGTGGATGGACACGGCGGACGTCCCGTGGATCGCGCAGGTGGGAGCAAACGTGTACTTCGCCGAGCGCAAGGTCAAGTTCACCAACCGGATCATCGTGCCCTTCGGCTCCGGCGAGATCAACGGCATCCGCGCGGTGGCAGGCGGCTTCGGCCTGGCGAACTACGGCAACAACGTGAGCCTGGTCAGCCAGCTGCAGCTGCTGTTCTGACGCGACATCGATTGTTCCGGGCGCCCTGCCCGCTCAACCGTGCGAGCGCGGATGCTCGATCGGCCGGCCGGACTTGCCCCACGCGCCGAATCCGCCTTCCAGGCTCTGCACGTTGGCGAAGCCCATGGCGCGCAGGGCTGCGGCCGCCAGGATGCTCCGCATGCCGCCCGCGCAATAGACCACCATGGGCCGCGCGAGGTCCGTGTCGGAGACCGAGCCGCCGAAGGCCACCTTGGCGATGTCCCGCTCGAGCGTCCCGCGCGGGATGCCGACGCTGCCCGGCACGAAGCCGCGCGCGCGCTCCTCGGCCTCGCGCACGTCGACCACCAGGAGGTCGGGCGTGTCGTTGGCCGGGTCCATGAGCTCCGCAAGCTCCTCGCAGTCCACTTCCGGCACGGTGCGCTTCGCGTCGGCCACCACGTCATCGAAGGATCGGAACGGCATGGGTCAGACCGCCACGGCGATGAGACGCCGTGCCTCCTCGACGATGCCCGCCGGGCACGCCGCCACGGCCTTCTGCAGCCGCTCGCGCTCGGCGGCGGGCAGGCGGTCGGTCAGCCCCAGCTTGGCGAGGGTGTCGAGCCGCGATGCGGCATCGAGGCCCGCGTACACGGTGGTCGAATCGATGATGGCGCGGCCCATGATCTCCTCGAGCTGCACCTGGGTGTAGGTGGGCTTCACGGCCGCGGTGCTCTGGGTGCCGTACTGGTTGAGGTTCGACGCGAAGATGCCCGCGGCGCTCACCGGGAGGAAGTCCTCGTAGCGAAGGCCCTCGTAGTGGACGAAGCCCTGGCGCACGAGCTCGGTGATGTCGGCGGTGGCAATCGTGCCGGCCTTCGCCGCGCCAAGGCCCTTGGGCGTCGGCGCGTAGCGACCGAAGACCATGCCCTTCGAGAGGAGCTCGATGAGCGTCTTCGGGAAGGGCTTGAACGGCGCGGCGTAGAGCGCGTCATAGGCAAGGAAGTCGCGCGCGGGGAGCTTGGGATCCTTCTCGCGCGCGGCATCGGCCTCCGCGAGGCAGCGGTCGTAGAGCTCGCGCCCCGCGGGCGTGCACGCGTAGCCGCGCTCCTCGATCTCGCCGAAGCGCGCGGTGTGCGTGGCGGCCGTCATGGTGCCCTCGTCGTCGGTGAACTCCACCGGCTCGGTGAGCGCCTTGTAGGCGTCCTGGCGGAGGAGGATCGGCGTGTCCTCGGATGGACCCTCGGTGAAGTCCTTGTAGCCCGCATGCTTCAGCGCGGACAGGCGGAACTGCTCGCCGCGGAAGGTGGACACCAGGCCGTCCACCAGTGCCGAGACATCGGCCGCGGTCACCGTGCCGGGCTGGTACGAGTCGATCTCCGCGTGGCTCAGGTGCTTGAAGTGCAGGCGCAGCCAGTCGCGGTCGGCCACCTTGGAAAGCCGCGTGAGGGCAAGCGTGGCGCGGGCGCGGAACCCGGCCTCGTCCAGCTCTCCCAGGCAGTGCTTCATGGACGCCGTGTAGAGGTCCATGAGGAGCGTGTTCGGCGTCAGGTGGTTGAGGTGGTGGCTCTGGAAGCAGGCGATGTCGGCGGCGATCTTGAAGCCCGCACCCGAGAGTTCCGTGTAGAGCTTCAGGTCGCGTGCCTTGCCGGTCCACTTGAAGATGCGCTCGGTTCCCTCGCGGACGAGCGCCTCGCCGTCCTCGCGCGAGAGGCCCCCGTCGCGCTCGCACTTCTCGATGAGCTGCTTGGCGCGGTCGGAGAACACGCTGCGGCGGGCAAGCAGTGCCTCGATGCGCGCACGCGTGGTGGGGTCGAAGTAGTCGGTCATCAGGAGCGACGTGAACACGCGATGCTCCGGGCGAAGCGCGGAACGGAACGCGGTGGCGATGATCGGCTGGCTCTTGGAGCCGACGCACGTCATGTCGTAGAAGTTGTGCGGCTCCATGGCGAAGCAGCCGAAGAAGCGCGTGATCCAGCGATACTCGTCGGGCCGGCCGATGCGGATGGCGCCGTGGCGCTCGCCGCTGGTGCGCTCGAGCTGCTCGGCCGTCACGTGGAAGCCGCGGTGGAGCTTGGCCACCACCTCGCATGCCGCCTCGTTGGTGGCACGGTTCACCAGGAGCGCGCGGTCATAGAGCGGCACCTCGCGGCCAAACATCGCCGACAACTCGGCGAAGAGGCGGTTCTGCATCTCGAAACGGTCGGCGAAGGGCGTTGCCATGCTCGCAATCGTAGCCCCGGGAGCCTCGGTTTCGACCGCCTGCCCGGCCATTGCCTGCGAGCGGAGGCCGTAATCCGGTAACTTCCCCGTGAATTCGAGGCCCCACCGAGGACACCGTGAGCGTCACCAGAGAACAAGTCGCAGAAGCCGTGCGCGGCATCATCCGGACCGACCTCAAGTTCGACGGCATGGAGCTTCCCGACAACCTCGCGCTTGTCGGCGACGGCCTCGGGCTCGACTCGCTCGACCTCCTCATGATTGTCACCGGGATCGAGAAGCGCTTCCAGCACAAGATCCCGCAGCGCAAGCTGAACCGCGACACCATGTCGACGGTGGGCCGCTTCATCGACTTCGCGCACGCCGAGCTGGTGGCGGCGGGCAAGTGATGGGGTCGCCGGTGGACAGGCTCCCGCACCGCGCGCCGTTCCTCTTCGTGGACGAGGTGGTGTCCGCGGACGCTGCGGCCGCGCACTGCGCATGGAACGTGCGGGGCACCGAGGAATTCCTGACGGGCCACTTCCCGGGGCGGCCGCTCGTCCCGGGCGTGCTCATCACCGAGGCACTTGCGCAGGCCGCAGGGATTGCGGTGGCCGCCGATCCCGCGCACGCGAATGCCGCGGGCGGCATGCTGGTGCACGCCGACATCCGATTCCGCCGCCCGGTGGCACCGCCCGCACGGATCGAGCTGCGTGCGAGCGCGGAGGGCGGACTCGGGGCGCTGCACCGCTTCGCCGTCGAGGCGCGCGTCGATGGCACCGTGGTGGCCGAGGGACAGGTCGTGCTGGCGATCCACGGAAGCGACCCAGCCGCACCGGGTTGACCACCGCAGCATGGTCGGTCTTGATCGCGAGGCGCGTGGTCAGGTGGCCAGGTTCGCCGCGACACGGGCCAACCCATGCACGAACGCGCGCGGACCGGACGCCAGCCGCGCACCGGTTGCCTCGAACGCGGCGGCGACGGCATCCACCTGCTCCGGCATGCACACGAGCGGCGGCGTGAACTTGAGGAGATCGGAACGGCCGCCGGTGACCTGCGTCATCACGCGGTGCGCACCGAACATCTCCATCACGAATGCCTGCCCGAAGAGCAGCCCCTCGAGCGCGCCGATGCCGGGCAGCGAAGCCAGCCATCGCTCCGATGCGCTCCGCCCGAGCGGGACGCCGAGCATCAGCCCGCGGCCGCGTACCTCGCCGCCGAGCCCGTGGCGCGCCGAACTCGACTGCAGCGCCGCGCGCAGGCGTTCGCCCTGCTCCGCCGCGCGTGCCGAGAGCCGCTCGGCATCGTGCACCTCGAGCACCGTGAGCGCCGCGGTCATCGCCAGGGTTCCCTCGTGCAGCGTGGAGCTGTGGACGAAGGCACGGGACATGGAACCGAACGTGGCACGCCAGACGTCGGCGCGCACCATGGCGACGCCCACCGGCACGTAGCCGCCCGAGAGCGCCTTGGACATCACCACCATGTCCGGCACGCAGCCGGGGTCGTGCTCCACCGCCAGGAATCGCCCCGTGCGGCCGACGCCGGTCTGCACCTCGTCCACCACCAGCTGCGTTCCCGCGGCACGGCAGAGCCGCGATGCTTCCGCCAGGTATCCGGGATCGGCGGCCATGCAGGTCTTCCCCTGCACGGGCTCGACGAGGAATGCCGCGAATCGGCGCGTGGAAAGCGCAGCCTCCAGCGCAGGGAGGTCATTGAACGGAACGATCTCCGCGGGCCCCAGCTCGCCGAAGCCGGCACGGAGCTCGGCATTCCCGTTCGCGGCCAGCGCGCCGAGCGTCATGCCGTGGAAGCCGCGGTCGCACCCGAGCACCGCGCTGCGCCCGGTGAAGCGGCGCGCCAGCTTCAGCGCACACTCCACGGCCTCGGTGCCGGAGTTGGTGAAGAACGCGAACGGCAGGTCGGCCGGCATGCGCGCGGCG
>Ga0209617_10001793_pt1 | contig 10077 bp, 5 predicted proteins | sample LakEriepJuly2011_2_FD_187459 | JGI IMG/M metagenome (GOLD analysis project Ga0209617, IMG submission 187459) | Freshwater microbial communities from dead zone in Lake Erie, Canada - CCB epilimnion July 2011 (SPAdes) (version 2) | ecosystem: Environmental > Aquatic > Freshwater > Lentic >... | reverse complement strand
AGGCTTGCTGAACCATTGGCATGTAGTTCCAACTAAATCCCACGAGCAGCTCTCGCTTAACTTCCTTCGCAATCTTTACTAGATCCCAGCTCTGTGCTGCAGAAATTGTCATTGGCTTTTCGCATAGTACGTGGGCCCCGGAACGAAGGGCGGCAGCTGCATGCTCATGATGAAGGTTGGGCGGGGAAGCGACGATGATTACATCCAGCTCTTGATTTACTACATCCATATAATCTTCAGAGGCAATGCCTACCGAAAATTCCTGCTTTAGGCTGGCGAGCAATTGGTCGCCTTTTCGACACACGGCGACTATCTCAACATCATCTCGATCCCGCAGAGCAGGCAGATGAGCGACTGCCGCCCAAGAGCCAGCACCAATGACGCCTGCTCGAATCTTGCTCACTCTTTTGGATTCTTTATTTTAAGATGCCATACCTCAGGGACATTGATCAAGCCACCATTTTCACCAGCAGCATTTTTAACGACATGCGCGAATGCAGCATTCCACTTATGCTCAACATCGAAGGTAGCCATCTTTTCTAAAACCGTCTCGATATCTGGTTCGCATTCGGCATAGCCCACGGCAAGCTCTCCCAGCCTAAATAGTGAGTAATTTCTAAAGCCAGCGGCTGCCACAGCTTCCTCCATTTCTGGCCAAATATCATCGTGTCTTTGGTCGTATTCTGCTCCAGTACCTTCAAATAAGTGAATAAGGAAACATAATCTTTCCATCATTTACGACTTATCACGAGAGGAATTATGCAGTTCTCCCCAGATGATTGCGCCCATGAGAACGCAACCTTTCACTGGGAGTTGCCAATAAGAAGGTACGCCAATCAAAATTAGCCCATTAGCTAAAATCGCTAGAACGACTATCGCTAAAAAGGTTCCAACAAGCCTTCCTTTGCCACCACTGAGACTTGCTCCGCCAAGAATTACCGCAGTTATCATGTCTAGTTCTGCTCCGATATTTGCACTTGGCTCAGCCTGTCCGGTGCGAGCTACCGTGACGTATCCGGCCAATGCGGCGGTGGTGCCAGAGAATGCATAGAAAACCAGGGTCCAGCGATTAACAAAAATACCTGCTAGTCGAGCCGCCCTGGAGTTAGATCCGATGGCGTACGCATACCTGCCGAAGTGTGTTCGCGGCATGAGGAATCCGACACTTAAAAAGAGAGTAACAAAGATCCAGACCGTTATGGGAATGCCAAAAAGAGAATCTGTGCCAATTGCTAGGAAGGAAGAGTTAGAAACAATCACAGCATCTCCGCCACTGATGATGTATGCCAAACCTCTAACGATAGAGAGCATCGCTAGCGTTGCGATTAAGGGATTGATTCGGAGGTAGCCGATGACAAAGCCATTGAGTAATCCAATACCGCAGCCAAGCATCAGGGCCAGCACTACACCAACTAGGTTGGATTGACCTTGGTTGATGACAAAGGCGGCCAACATTCCAGAAGCTGCCATCACTGAACCAACGGAAAGGTCAAAGCCACCAGAAATAATTACAATGGTTGCGCCAATAGATCCGATACCAATAATGACCATTGCCCGGCCGATATTGGAAAAATTAGTTGAACTAAAGAAATATGGAGATAGGCTCGCAAAAATAATCAGCTCCAGGATTAGCGCAACAAGGAGACCAAAGCCTGTTGGGCCTAAGAACTTCTTAATTGACCGCAAAATTTTTGGAGACTTCTCAAATCTATTGAGCGCTGCAGTGTTCATCCTCACAAGATCTCCTCGCCACTCAAAGCCGTTTGCATAATTGACATCAAATCAGAGGGTTTAGTGTTAGCGGGCTTAATCTCAGCACTAATTTTGCCTTCTCTCATTGCAACAATTCGGTCACAAACAGCTATCAGATCTGTAAATCTGTGGCTGATAAAGACGACCGAAATTCCCTTTTTCTTGAGATTCTTCACTAGATCCAGTAGAAGGTGAATCTTGGTATTTGATAGCGCTGCTGTCGGTTCATCCATTAGCAGGAGTTTTGGTGAGAACTGTAGGGCTCTAGCCACTGAAATAAGTTGCCGCTGACCGCCTGACATTGAACCAACTAGCTGATCTGGGGCGATATCAGCCCCTAGCTCTGCCAGAGCCGCTCTCGCTTCTTGCATCATGCCGTGACGATCAAGCAAACGAGCAATACCAATATTTTTCGTAGATTCCCTACCAAGGAAGATATTTGAAGCAACATCAAGATCATTACATAGGGCCAAATCTTGGTAGATGATTTCTATTCCAGCAGCTCGGGCATCTTGTGGATTCTTAAATGTTACCGGAGCACCATTGAAGAAGATTTCTCCCCCAGAAGGTGCATAAACACCGGCAAGAATTTTCATAAGGGTGGATTTGCCCGCCCCGTTGTCCCCAATCAATCCTAAAGATTCATTGGGGTCAACGTGGAAGTCGATTGAACTCAGGACGCTAACACTCCCAAAACTTTTTGAGAGGTTAGCGGTCCTGAGTATCGGGTGTTCTGTCACTTGTATACAGTGCCAATCGTGTCATGGTCTAGGAAAGTGTGCTCCATATGTATTTCTTGTGGAACAGCTTTTCCAGCCATAACATCTAGCGCGATGCTGACTAAATAGTCACCATATTTTTCAGGGTAATAGGCCGCGCATCCTAAGAATCTATTCTCTGATGCAGGAGCCATCTTTACGACAGCAATACCGACAGAGTCGCAACCTTGACCGACCGCCATTCCATCTCTCTTTGTAGCAACGAATGCTTTAGCCATACCGTTTGCTCGCTCATCGTCGATTGTCCCTGAGAGAATATGTTTAGCTTCTGGGTGTGCAGTTAACCAGTCTGTCGTTACTGTAATTGCTTGATCTGCTGTTCCAGCAGATAGTCGCATACGGTCTATCCGATCAGCAGGCAATGCACCGCAAACTTCTTGTACTCCATCAGCGAATCCGACGAGTCGCAAATCTGCTGCTTCGCCCTCTTCTAGGTTCTCTCCCATGAATACCCAAACATCCTTACAGTCCCAGTTTGCTTTTGCATACTCTCCTGCTGCTTTTCCTCCGACTACTCCAGAGGCATAGTTACTAGCACCGAAGAAAACTGCATTTGGATGGGAAACATCGATAGAAGCTGCTGGAATCTTGGCCTTGTCAAAAATAGCCATGATCGCTGCAGCCGCGCCGCCTTGCCAGTTACCGGCAATTACGAAATCAGGCTTCTGACTTGCAAGAATCTCAGCACATGAAATTGCTTTCTCAGGCTTGAACTCTGCATCGCAGTAGATAAGTTTCAAACCAAGATCTTTGGAGAGCTTGGCAATACCTTTGGCAATCGGAATAGCAAATGGATTTGTTGCCCAACCATCCATGTGTGCAAGGGTAAATGTCTTATCTGGCTTAACTAGGTTAAGAACATAAGACTGAGCATCACCTTCTGTAGGTGTGTACTTAGCTGTTGCAAAATCATATTTCCAGAGCTTAAGTTCCTCAGGAAGGAGCGCTCCCGGAATTCCACCCTTTAAAACCGGGGTATACGCTCCGGCCTCTTCTGACGAACCTGCATTTTCATCTGACGAACCTGAACTGCAACCAGTTAGTACTAATAGTGTTAGCACAACCCCAATACCAACTATAGATTTATACTTTTTCACAGATATGACCCTTTCCGACTCGTGGAATCGTTACTTTAGCCCTCAGCCCTACTTATGAGTCAATAGGTTGCCAACTTTTTTTATCAACTATCTACTATTTCCAGGGCTTTGGGCATTTCGTCAGGATAGAAGCAGGTACGCGTTGGGCACGTAGGGTCAGCACCGGAAGCGCTACTTCTGGCGCCTGGGCAAGGTGTAACAGAGAGGTGCACTTAGGCGCAGGCTAGGCCTTCACCTGACACTTCGGGCAGAAATATGATAATCACTTTTTCTTCAAGGTCACAGGGATACTCACAACCTTCTTATTCTTGGTTGTCACTCTAATTTGGTAATTTCCCGTCTTAGTTCCCTTTGGAAACTCCACGCTGACTTTCCCTTTACTTGAAATCGTTACTTTGATGCCCTTAATTACTTGACCTTTTGAATCTACTACTTTTGCTGTGGCACCAGAAACTTTCACAGTTTTTGGAAGAGATGTAGAAATAGTGGATTTTGTTGGTATCGGAACTGGTTTGGGTTGCACCGTTGAAGGCTTAGGTGATGGGCTGACTAAAGGTTTCGGAGTTGGCGTAGGTGGGATTGCCGGTGATGATGAAGGTGTTGGCGAGGCAGATGCACTTGCACTTGGTGATGGTGACGCACTTGCACTTGGTGATGGTGATGGTGATGGTGATGGTGAGGCAAGAACCGGGGCTCCGCCGCCACCTCCGCCGCCACCACCGCCACTACCACCACTACTTCCTTGGCTAGAGGCTTGGACTGCTGGTGTTACTCCTTCGATATCTACGCCAGCGGGTTCAAGAGATCGCGCGCCCGAACCAATGACATTCTTTGCAAGGACTTGTCCCGAATATGTTCCGGCAGATAGCCCGCTAAACAACGCTGAAGTAGCTGCCACATCGGTTACTTGCAACGTCTGAACATCTGAACCACTTTGACGCAAGAAAACTTCGAACCCCGTGAGTACTGACCCGCCATTGCCTGGGGTATCCCAGGTGACACGTAACTGGTCTTTTGTAGAAGTCCTAGCAACTACTACGCCGCTCACTTGACTCGGAACGCTAGGCAGTGTTGTTTCGTCAGAATTAGCTGACGCTGTTCCTTCTGCTGTTACTCCATTGATTGCACGTACATTGAACTTTACCTTTGCACCACTTGCTAGATCGTTAAACTGAGCACTGTAAGTAGTCGCATTCGTGGTCTGGGTACGCCCAGAATTAACTTCTGTAACAACGTAAGAAGTAATTGCGGCCCCTCCGTCTGAAGGCGGAGCAGCCCATCTGGCGGTCGCATCAAGTAATGACGTCGAGTGTGTCGGTTTGGTAGGCGTTGATGGCGAAGTAATTGGCATCGCGGTGACTGCACTAGACCATGCACTGACCGCTGAGCTGGAAATGGCACGAATCTTAAATGAGTAGGTGGTTCCACCCTGCAATCCGCTGACGACCGAACTTGCAGTTGATTGCCCAAGTGCTCCGGTAAGAGTTCCAACCTGGACGCCGTTTAAAATTGTTTGAATTGCATAACCATTATCTGCCCCAGCCACGGGTGTCCAAGTCACTGTCACAGAACCCTCGTTGTAATCACCACCACGGTTACCAGTAGTTGCAAGCCCACCTGGGACATCAAGTGCGACCGCACTTGGTAGCGAGGTGATGAGCGAGAAAACAAGGACAAGTGATAGCGCTGTGGCTAATTTGGCTTTCATGCAGTTGTGACCGTTACCGCATTACTACTAGTTCCATTGGGCGTGATGGTTGTTGTTCCCAGTTGGCCACTGGAGGGATCTACAGCGCTAATTGTCCAGCTCACTCCAGGAGTGAGGTTGAGCGTGAATGAACCGTCATTCTTTGAAATAGTCTTCACAGTCGTTTCACCTGTGGCAGTGGCAGTGATAAATGCACAGGCAATATTTGCAGCTGAGGAATTCTTTGCTAGTCCCTGGACATTTCCGGCAGCTAAGGTAATAGTCGATTCCAGAACACCTGTGGCAGGGACCGTAATACTCGTGATTGTCCGCACTCCACTTCGTTCATTGGCTGGTTGAATTTCTAATGTGTATGTACCTGGAGTGAGGGAGAAACTGATCTTTCCAAGTTGAGAAATCCAACCCTTACCAGTATCCACATAATTTCCATTGGAGTCCCTAACATTGAGATAACCATTGTGATTAGGGCGACCCTCTAGGTCATTAATGATTAACTTAACGTTGGAAGTATTCAATGCGATATTTATCGTTGTTATTCCGGTTGCTCCGACAGTTACTGTTTCAGAGGTCGCCTTGGAATAACCAACTGAGTCCCAACGTGGGTTTGCAATCACACGATAGACGCCAGCACTTACATTAAGACCAAAGGTTCCATCCTGGCGAATGGTTTCACAACCACTCCATTCCCAGTTGGCCCCATTCTGTTTCTCAGCGCAGACCGATCCCCACATTGCAGCACTGGAAGGTGCCACCGTTCCCCGAAGATTAGATTCAGTTAAGGCGAAATTAAAGGTGGTGGTACCGGAGACCACAATGTCTGAGGTTGAAACTCTAGAAAGTCCGGAGATTAACGAATCGACCTGATAAATCTCTATTCGATACGTTCCATTTGGCAGGTATGTCGAGTAGGTGCCGTCTGCGAATACGGTGATGTATTTATTTATCCAGTTGTAATTCGCGCCGTTCTTCTTGAGGATATAACCGTAAGCGGCGCCGTAGTACTGTGGTTGACCATTGAGTTTTGAGTTATCAACAGCGGCAACTAAGTTGGTAACGGTCCCTGTTAGGTTTGGTGCTGCCAAGGTCACATTCACAGTGACCTGCGTAGATTCAACAGTGAAGTCTTCGGAAGGAGTTTCAACTACCCCACTAGAGCGCCATCCGGGTGAAACAATGAGTCGATATGTGCCCGGATCAACCTGAAGTCGATAAGTGCCATCTTCTTGAATTTGGCTTCCGAACGTTGTCCAATCCCAATAATCTCCATTCTTCTTCTCCACCCGGACATAGCCTCCGGCAGAGTTTGCAATGGAAGAAATGGTGCCTCGGACGTTTCCTTCACTCAAACTAAAGCTGACAGTTGATGTGGTTCCGCTCACGACTGTGAATGAATCCGAGACAGTTTTTGTTACCCCCGTTGCGTCATAACGCGGGTAAGCGACGACTCTTGTTAGCCCGGGATCAACTCTCATTGCATAGCTTCCGTCAGATTTCACGTTCGTACTTGATGCGATGCCGGGGGCACCCGTCCATCCTGACCAACCGCACTTACACGCGTACTGCTCCGCGTGCACCCAGCCAAATGCAGATTTTTCAATTGGACTAATGACGCCGGCGACATTCGGGGCTTCGAGAGTTACGTCGAATACGACGTTTGAGCCTGCAATTGTGAAATCAGCTGTCTCGGTTCGAACCACGCCGGTTGCATCTTCTCGTGGGAAGACTTGCAGTCTGTATTTTCCACTCGGCAGTTGAAGTGCGTATTTGCCAAGCTCAGAAATATTTGCTCGGTAATTTGTCCATTGCGGATAGGCGCCATCAGTTTTTAGCACCTGAATCCACCCGCCCGCCGACTTTGCAATGTCACTTACTGTGCCCGACAGATTTCCAGTAGAGAGGGCAACATTCACAATCTTGCTGTCACTTGAAACAACAAATTCGTCTGAAGTTGTTGTTGTATAAGGAGAATCCATTCTTACGTCAGAGATATATCCACCCTTGCCTCCGTATAAGACTGATGCAGGTGTCACAATTACTCGATAGGTTCCATTTTCGACTTTGAATCCATAATCGCCGTTGTAGTCGAGTCTCTTGCAACGTATGGAGAAGAAATTATCGCCTTCCTTTCTTTCAATACAGGCTTGGCCATGCACGGCATCAGCTTTAGGCGTGACTGATCCCGAAACATTTGGCGTATCTAGCGCAAAAGTAAGTGGAATGGGGAAATCAGCGGAAGAAGGCATCTCAAAAGCATTTGAGATTGTTTCAACATATCGCCCACCGTGTGGTTCAAACCGTAATCGGTACTTTCCGTTAGGTAGATAAGCTTCAACAATTCCAGCGTCATTTACACTGGTCCATTCATAATGCTGGAAATAGCCTTGAGACTGCAGCTTCTCGATTGCTACTTGGACTCCGCGCGTATATTCGACAGGGGTGACGGTGACCGAAAAGTTTGAGTTGGGAAGAGTGAAATCAACAGTATTGGATCCACTGACTACAGTGAACGAATCTGACTGCAGTTGGAAAACTCCCGTGGCTTCCCAGCCTGGATGCACAATAGCTCGGTATGTCCCAAGCGGTAAGTAGACGGAATACTGCCCTGATTGATTAATCGAGAATGTAGTTCCTGAGTACTCCCAACGGCCACCGACGAGCACTTCGATGTTTCCGTATCCCTCTTTGGATTTATTCGTAGGATTTACAGTTCCACTTACATTTGCAGCTTGCAATGTGAGGTCCACGACTTGCGGAGTTGCAGAAACCGTGACCACGTCAGAAATCACGCCAAAATAATTACTCCACTGTCCTGTCGGATTGGCCTTAAACTTATATTTTCCTGCCGGCAGCAACATTGAATAGGTTCCATCACTTCGGATCGGTGCCCAGTCGTCAAAATCCTGGCCAGTTTCAACATCCCGCCAAGCCACATCGACGCTGCCGTATGCAGACCGATTTGTGGGCGAAACAGTTCCAGTGACATTGGCAGTTCTAAGAGTTATATCTGTAACTACATTCGTGTCTCCAACGACGAATTCAGCACTTGGAGATCGCACGAATGAACCGTCTCCAGATTCAGCCCAAACTCGATAGGTTCCCGGAGCTAAAGCAAGTGAGTATTTTCCACTTTGGTCAATTTTGGAACCTGTATTTATTCGTTTCCAAAAAACTTTAACGCCTGTGACCTTCTGCTCTGCATATACCCAGCCGTCATTTGAATCAGATGCCGGGGATACCGTGCCTGAAACATTTCCGGCAGCAAGCGTCACATTCACCGTTTGTGCGGCGCCGGTGACTACCAATGATGGGAGGACGGTAATTCCTGCGGTTGGAGTTGGCTCCCCCGGTGAGATTGTGACGCTATACGTACCGGCAGGTGCAGACACAAAGCCTATTCCTTGTTCACTTATCCAGCCGGAATACTCATTACCAGTTGAATCAACCAGTGAAATATTTCCCCACTTCGAATTCTCAGTAGGGGACACAACAAATTTCAAATTGGCCTTTTCAAGGGAGAGCGTCCGCACAACATCAGATCCACCTTGAGTAACAGTGAACTCTGGGCCTTGCGTAAGAACATAACCATCTCCGTTCTCATTGGGATGGATTTGTAATCGGTAAGTTCCGGGCTCAAGGAAAAGGTTAACTTTGCCGTTGGGCCCAACTATGCCTCCGTCTAGATAATCAAAGTGGGTTCCTTTCAAAGGATGCGTCAATTTTTCATCCACATTTACCCAGCTGCCACGAGCATTAATTGTTGGTTCAACTGTATAAATGACATTGGCATCAGTAGACATCGCAAAGTTTATGGTGAGTTGTGAGGAAGCCACCGTGAAAGAATCCGAATAAGTGCTGACAAATTCAGTTGAGTTGTTGCCATCCAGGCTGGGTACTGCAGCAAGACGGTAAGTACCAACTGGTAAATTCATTGCGAATTGGCCGGCATTATTTGTCGAAAATCCATCTTTAACTGTTCGCCATTTAGTTGATATTCCATCGAAAATTCTGGATTGGACCCGACCGTCAATATCTGCTTTTGATGTGATGCCTGAAATAGTGCCGACGACGTTCGGTGTAGCAATGGTTATCGGAACTGTTTGTAATGTACTAGTCGCCGTTACTGCAGAGGAGAAAGAAATGTCTCCATTGCACTTTCCTACGAGATCAAAGGAGTACCCAACTGGGAGAGATAGATTGACGGTTCCGGTTTCATTCATTTGGGCCCATAGTCCGAATTTATCCGAAGTGCCCGCCGTCGAAGATTTCACGTTAATTGAGCCTCTTGAACATGCAAGTGGATTTGAAACATTGACCTGAAAGTTCGCTACCGCCAAAGAAAAATTCTTGGTCATAGCGGTACTTGTTACAGTAAATGAATCTGTTCCTGATAGATATCCAGAGCCAGTCGATCCAAACTGTGCCCAGATTCTGACATCTGATCCACTTGCTTCACCCAGGTTCACTTTGTATCCCTGACCTTTATAGAGATCTTTTGTGTAGGAAGCGGTTATCTCAACCCATTCACCAGAAATGTATTTCTCAGCCCACGCGATTCCGTAAGAGTCATCGGGGATGCCGCTGATTGTTCCTGTAACTACAGTCGGTGCGGCTGAAGCACTCGATGAAGAAATAAAACCGAAAAGAAATGAGACGAAAAGAGTTGAGGCAAGGTAAGAGAAAAATCGAAGAGAGGCGCGTAATGAAAATTTAGAATTCATGTGTCTCCTCATGACTTCACAAC
>Ga0209617_10001792_pt1 | contig 10078 bp, 7 predicted proteins | sample LakEriepJuly2011_2_FD_187459 | JGI IMG/M metagenome (GOLD analysis project Ga0209617, IMG submission 187459) | Freshwater microbial communities from dead zone in Lake Erie, Canada - CCB epilimnion July 2011 (SPAdes) (version 2) | ecosystem: Environmental > Aquatic > Freshwater > Lentic >... | reverse complement strand
ATATAAATGGTTTCATCTACTTTACAACAACCTATTCAACAACGGGGGTGGTTCGATGTCCTGGATGATTGGCTTAAGAGAGATCGTTTCGTTTTTGTTGGCTGGTCTGGACTTCTTCTTTTTCCCACTGCTTACCTTGCTCTTGGCGGTTGGCTTACTGGGACAACTTTCGTTACGAGTTGGTATACTCACGGGTTGGCAAGTTCCTATCTTGAGGGTGCAAACTTTCTTACTGCGGCAGTTAGTACTCCAGCAGACGCTATGGGTCATTCTCTTCTTCTTCTCTGGGGTCCTGAGGCTCAAGGGGATATCGTCAGGTGGTTCCAACTTGGGGGACTCTGGCCTTTTGTGGCACTCCACGGGGCCTTTAGTCTGATCGGATTTATGCTTCGTCAGTTTGAGATTGCCCGTCTTGTAGGCATCCGTCCATACAACGCAATCGCATTCTCTGGTCCCATCGCAGTATTCGTTTCTGTATTCCTGATGTATCCACTGGGACAATCCAGTTGGTTCTTCGCACCTTCATTTGGTGTCGCAGCAATCTTCAGGTTCCTTCTGTTTCTTCAAGGTTTTCACAACTGGACTCTCAACCCCTTCCATATGATGGGAGTTGCTGGTATACTGGGAGGAGCACTACTCTGTGCGATCCATGGAGCAACTGTTGAAAACACTCTATTTGAAGACAGTGATCAGGCAAATACTTTCAAAGCATTTGAACCGACTCAGGAGGAAGAGACCTATTCAATGGTCACCGCAAACCGTTTCTGGTCTCAGATCTTCGGTATTGCTTTTAGTAACAAGCGTTGGTTGCACTTTTTTATGTTGTTTGTTCCTGTTATGGGTCTCTGGACTTCTTCTATCGGCATCATCGGTTTAGCATTGAATTTGAGGGCTTATGACTTTGTGAGTCAGGAGATTCGTGCTGCTGAAGATCCCGAATTTGAGACATTTTACACGAAAAATATCCTCCTTAATGAAGGACTTAGAGCGTGGATGGCTCCAGTAGATCAGCCACACGAATCGTTTGTCTTTCCTGAGGAAGTTCTTCCGAGAGGCAACGCACTCTAATCTAAATATGAGGAGTTCTCTGAACTCCTTTTTTATTCTCTAAATTAATGAAACGCAGCATACTTGCTATTCTTTTTCTTCTATCCTTTGTTCCCATCAGTAGTCAGAATAAGACTCTGAGTAACTATGGAGTCAAGGATAGAACCGTCACGCCTACAGTCATCAGCAACGTTGTGTCCAATGTTCCGATGAGTCGGGCGATGAGTTATCAGAAACTGGAAACTCTGGTTCCTTATATTAAGAAAGCAAGCAAGCAGTTTCATATTCCAGAGAATGTGATCGCAGCAGTTCTCTATGAGGAAATCCTTCATCGCAAACCAGTGGATGTAAAGACCTTTGGTGTCGCACAACTGGGACTCAATGAACTCATTACACAAGGACTTCCACCCAAGAGAGAACTTCTGGATGATGATGAAGTATCGGTATGGTTATTAGCAAGCAAACTACGCCGTCTTCAGAATGAAACTGGGTCTTTGAGAGATGCTATTATTCTTCATAATGGATACTATGACTATTATGACTCTGTAAGAAAGACCGCAAAAGACCCAAAGGTATTAACACTTTTATCTCAACAACAACAAAGTATAACAATATTAGCGTGATTAGTTCAGAAACACCTTATAAACTCGCAGAAATCATCAGAGATACTTGGCCTAACCTTTACAGACCTTTCAAAGTATCCTATAATGAAGAAAAGCAACAAGACGATGAACAAGTACAACAGTGAAGATTATTTCTCGGTGATTGATAAAAGGACTGGGAGAAAGATTGTAGACTGTGGAGATGAACTTGATGCTCTCTATATGGTTTCTATGGATTCACAAAACCGAACCATTACAAAGAACAAGTTTCTGATGGGTCAGGTTGTGGATGTTGTAATGCCCAAAGCACTACCGACTAATGAGATTGTGGTGAATATGGATGGTGGAGTCGGTGGTTCTTGGGAAGTTCGTGAACCCGAAAAACTACCACAGATCAAACTCCCAGAGGGTCAAGGAGAACCTGTAAGGATATGAGTAAGTTCAAGTATCCTAATGACCCACAAGATGCCAAGTGCCCTTATTGTGGGGAGTCTGGTAAACCTTGCTCAAATATAGACAGTATGGCAAGGGCATATGCTCGTGGTGCTTGTAAGAAGATAAATAAAGATAAGTCGCAGTAACTTATGGGACCTCTACACTCTCCAAAAGAATACTTGTTTAACTTACACGTAACAAGTTCTGGGGAGGCGAAACGAATGTGGAGGCAACATATAAAAGAACAATGGAATCATCAATGTGCTTATTGTGGGTCAGAAGAGAAACTCACAATTGATCATATTCTTCCTCAATCAAAAGGTGGATTAGACGTTACAAAAAATGTAGTCTGTTGCTGCCACGATTGTAACCAGTCAAAGGGACACGAGCACTGGAAATTGTGGTACGTTCAGCAAGACTTTTATAGAGAAGAAAGATTTGATAAGATTGAAGAATGGATGAAACCAGATCCTCCGACGAACTTATTTGCTTATCGTCCAAGAAGGAATAACGCAAGTTGAATAAATAAATGAAAGGCAGTACATACTGCTTCTTCTGGTAAATACCGAATGAAAATAAATGGCAACACCGTTTAGGATTAAGCGATCTGCTATACCTGGAAAGAAACCAGGAGTGACAGATCTACAACTTGGAGAACTAGCTCTTAACACGTATGATGCGGAACTTTATACATTAAGAGATAGATTTTCTCAAACAGGAATTGCCACGGAGGTTGTTCGTGTCGGTTCTGGAGTTACTGTTACAAATATTTTTTATGTCACAAAAGACGGAAACGATAACAACACGGGAAGAAAACTCGGAGACGCAAAGGCAACAATCAAAGCAGCGGTCGGAATCGCTACGACAATCCCAGGAGCAGTTATTAAAGTTTCTGCTGGTACATACGTAGAAGATAATCCAATTGCTTTACCATCACAAATCAGTGTTGTTGGTGATAGTTTAAGAGAAGTCACTGTTGTTCCTAGTAACGCGAACCAGGACTTGTTTTATGTTTCACCAGGAAACTATGTCGCAGAAATGTCTTTTACTGGAACGCTGAATCCAGGAAAGGCAATCTTTGCGTTTGACCCAAACAACATTAAATATTTTGCTCAGTCACCATACGTTCAGAACTGTACTAATTTCATTCCAGATAGTATCGGAATGAAAATTGATGGTAATAATGCGATTGGACCACTAAAGTCAATGGTCGTTGACTCTTATACTCAGTACAATCAGGGTGGTATTGGAGTTTCAATCACCAACAGTGGATATGCTCAGTTGGTTTCACTGTTTACAATCTGTGATGATATTGCCGTTTACTGTGGATCGGGTGCTGCTTGCGATCTAACCAACTCTAATGCCTCATTTGGTAATTATGCTCTGGTTGCCGATGGTGTAAGTCCAGTCAGATATACTGGAATTGTCACTTCTTCTGCTGGTTTAAATTCTGACGAATTCGTTGTCAGTATAACGGCGCCGACTCTTGGAGTTCAGACTGCAACTTATAATAATACGACGGGTCTTTTAACAATTACCACAGCAACAAATCACAATCTGACTGTTGGAATGGGAGTCACGATTGCTGGTCTTGGTTTTACTTGCCCATCAGGTCCAGGTATTGTAACATATCCAAGTGGAAATTTTGGATATGTTTTTAACATTGATTCTGTAGGTGCCGCGAATAGTTTCTCTGCCTACGTTGGTACATCAACTTTACCACATACTTATGTCAGTGGTGGAACGGTAGCAATAGATATTCAAAGACCCTTTGATGGTCAGGTTGTATATTTTGAAGACTTATATTATACCGTTAAGAGAATCAATGTCACTGGTGTTGGAACTGGTTATATCAATCCTCCTACAGTTACGATTGGTGATCCAAGCACTGGTAATGATTGGGGTGTTGCCGCAACTGGTGTTCCTGAAATCTCCAATGGTTCAGTCTCAAATGTTGAGATGGTATCAAATGGTAGAGGATATACATCAGTCCCAACAGTCACTTTCTCTGCTCCTGATGTTGGAATAAATACAGCAACAGGGACGGCAGAATTACTTCCAACATATTATTCAATCATTAGTTCCACTCCAATATCCGCTGGAATTTGTACAATTACTTTAAATGAAAACGTTCCATATGCTGTTGGTGTTGGCACGACGGTTCCTTTCTTTAAACAAAGTAGAGTCCTAGCTTCTGGTCACTCGTTTGAATACATTGGTTCTGGAACAAATATCAATGCTGCTCTTCCTTCGCAAGGTGGTGTACCAATTCAAGCGAATGAAACCGATGCACGAAACGGAGGACTCGTGGTTTATACAAGCACTGATCAGGCAGGCAACTTCCGAATTGGTGACGGTGTTCAGATCAACCAAGTCACTGGAACTATTTCTGGTACTTTCTATTCCAAGAGTTTGTTTGCGACAATGACACCATTTATTCTAGCATTAGGAGGAAATTAAAATGCCATTACCCTTAAACATATATCAGACAGTCACAAGTGTTGTCGGTCTAAACACAGTTGGAATTTATACGGCACCAACTGGATATAGTGGTGTTGTTCTTTTAGCACAAGCAGCAAATGTTGATGCTCTGACTCATAATGTTTCATTCTCTCACAAGAGAACATCTGCTGGAATCGCAGTCACAACTGAAATTGTAAAAGACTTACCAATCCCAGCAAACGATTCTGTTAATCTTTTATTTGGTAAATTAATTCTTGAGACTGGTGATACACTTCAGATTCGTGCTGATGACGCATCAAATGTCAAGTTTATCGCAAGTATTTTAGAAACACTTAACTAATATCAGAAATGTCCCAACCATATAAGAGCGGCAGACAACAGAACCTCAATCTTGGTATTTCATCCGTAACCGAGAATCGTACAGTCTTACAGACGATTGGTAAAGTTGGTATCGGGACAACCAACGCTCAGAATCATTCGTTGTTTGTTGTCGGTTCCACGAACATCACGGGAGATGTTTATGTAGGTGGAGCATCTACATTTGTTGGTGTCGGAACCTTTGGAAACGATTTATATGTAGCAAATCAACTTTATGTCAGTGGAGTTAATGTCTCTGGTGGAGCAACGATTGGTCAGGACATTACGACCAGACATTTACTTGCTACAGGTGTTTCTACATTCGTTGGTGTAAGTACATTTGGAAATGATGTATATATTAATGCCGACTTATATGTAAAGGATGATCTGACCGTTGATGAGATTAATGCTCGTAATATTAATGTAACTGGTGTAAGCACTCTAGGTATTTCTTCAGCAACAAGTTTATATGTTTCTGGAGTATCCACTTTTGTTGGAGTCGGAACTTTTAATAATGATCTGTATGTTGGTGGAGATCTATATGTAACTGATGATCTCACCGTTGATGAGATTAATTCTCGTAATATTAATGTAACTGGTGTAAGTACTCTAGGTATTTCTTCAGCAACAACTTTATATGTTTCTGGAGTATCCACTTTTGTTGGTATTGGAACTTTTGGAAGTGATCTTTATGTTGGTGGAGATCTATATGTAAAAGATGACCTAACAGTTCAAGATCAGATTACTACTGATGATATTATAGCGACTGGTTTAATTACTGCTACAAGTCTGAGTGTTTCTACTAATTTTGATGTTTTTGATTCCACAGCAACTTTCCATAATGATCTCTTTGTTGCTGGAAACTTAAGCATTGGTGGAACAACAACTGTTCTTCTCGCAGAAGACTTATTTATTATTGACAAAACCATTGTTCTTGGCATTACAACAGATAATATAAACGCTGATGTATCAACTGATAATACTGCAAATGGTGGTGGCATCTCAATTGCTTCTACTGAAGGAACCCCATTAGTTTCACTTCAAGCTGTTGGAGTTAATTCACTTCCAAATACACACAAAAAACTTTTATGGGCTAGGGCAGGAACTTATGGAGTTGGAACAACCGATGCTTGGTTGTTTAACTATGCGGTCGGTATTGGATCTACTCAAGTTCCAAATGGCGTTCGTCTAGCAGTCGGTGAAATTCAACTGACCGATACTCAAATCAATGCTAGAAGAGCAGACATTGATTATCTTGATGCGGAACAAATCAGAGTATCTGGAGTTTCTACCTTTGCGAATGGTCCAGTCTTAATTGGTAGTGGAACCTCAACAGGAACTCTGAATCAAAGATTACAAGTCACTGGTGGTGGATATATTTCATCCTATGTTGGAATTGGATTCACAGATCCATTCTCAGATCTGGCAATTTATAATCCAAATGGTTCTTGGATTTCTCTTGTAGATCCAGGAGCATCCAGTGCTGCTTTTGAAAATAATGAGGGCACTCTTTATATTAGAGCAGAGCAGGGTTCTGGAAATAGTGAGATCGTTTTCCAGACTGGAACTTCAAACTACGAACAAAAACCATCAGTCTCTGGTTCTAACCGAGTTAAGATTAATAAAAATGGTGTTCTGTTGGTTAATATGCCAACTTCTTCTGGAGTTGCCCAACAGAACTTTCAGGTCACTGGTGGTGCTTATGTCTCTGGATATATGGGACTGGGTACATCAAACCCAACGTCTCAACTATACGTTCAGGGAGATGAATATGTAACTGGTGTTGTAACTGCCACAAGATTCTATGGTGAGTTTGTTGGTACTGGACTGAGCATCACTGGAATCTCCACGATTGGAATTCTTTCTGCTTCTAATTTGACGGTATCTGGTATTGCTACCGTTGGATCGTTATATATTGGTCCTACTCAAGTCATATCAAATGATAGAAGACTGCTGAATATTACATCTATTCAGGCATCTGGAATCACGACTCTGGGAATTACCACACTAAGTCAACTTTATGTTTCTGGTATTTCTACGTTTGATGGTGCGATTGATGCGAACGGTGGAGCAACGATTGATAATATTCAAATTGGAATTACCAATGATAATACAATTGATACCGTCACTGGTAATTTAATACTTGATTCTAATGGTGGAACAGTCAACGTTAATGATAATCTTACGGTCACTGACGTTACAACTTCTACTGGTGGATTTGTAATTAATGCTTTCGGTCCGACCACACTATACAGAGTCGTTGATGGTGCATTTACTGCTGGAATTGGATATACAAATAATCAGGGACTATTAAGTATATCAAACTGGGATGATGTTGCCATAAGAGTTAATGATACAGAAACTGCTGCTTACTTTAACAGAGATGGTTCAGCAGAACTTTATTACGACAACATCAAAAAATTTGAGACCACTGGATATGGCGTTACTGTTTACAACACGCTACAAACACCACAACTGAATGTAACTGGTGTCGCTACGATCACCACGATTCAGAATACGACGGCAAATATTACCAATCTAAATGCGACTCGTCTGGTTGTATCTGGTGTATCAACATTCCAAAGTGACATTCATCTTGGTGATGGAGACATTGCTTACTTTGGAACTGATGATGATATGCGTATCTTCCACGATGGTGGAGCAGCATATATTGATAATGACACTGGTATTCTCTTCTACAGATCTGGTCAACACTTCTTTGAGAATGCTGCTGGAACAGAAACCTTCGCTAGTTTTGTTGGTGACGGAGCAGTAAGTCTCTACTATGATAATGCTAAAAAGTTTGAAACTCTTGGAACTGGTGTTACAGTCACTGGCACTGTTTATGCTCAGAACTTCTCAACTGGTGATTCTGGAGTTGGAATCAATATCAGCAACAATACAATTACTGGTCCCTCAAGTATTGTTATTGATCCTGCTGGAGTCGGTGATAATACTGGAGCAGTCAGAATCAAAGGTGACTTCTATGTAGATGGTACACAGTTTGTTGTCAACTCCACAACGATTGAACTTGCCGATTATAGAGTCGGTATTGCCACAACTGTAGGAACTAATTTACTTCTTGATGGTGCTGGTATTGGAATTGGTTCGGCAAATATTGTCAAGACCTTTACTTATAATAATAGTGCGAATACTCTAGAGTCTTCAATCGGTCTTGGTGTTACTACTGGTGGAGACTTTAAGGCAGGAACAGATTCTGTACTGAACAGAACCACGCTAGGACCAACAGTTGTCAACTCTTCACTGACTTCTGTTGGAACTCTAACGAATCTTAATGTTGCTGGTGTTGTTACTGCCACAACATTCAATGGTCAAGTGAACGCTGGTGTTGGTACAATTACAACACTTAATGGAACAAATGTAACTTATACGACTGGTAATTTTGGAACGGGCAACATTGTAACAGGTGTTGTTACCACAATCTCTGGATCTAACTTAACCTATACAACTGGCAATCTTGGAACTGGTAACATCGTAACAGGTGTTGTTACCACAATCTCTGGTACGAATCTCTTCTATATCAATGGTAACTTTACAAATCTGACGGCTACGAATGGATTTGTAAACACTGGAATCATCACCAACCTTACCAGCACTCGTGCCACACTGACAAATATTAATTCAAGTGGCATCACGACTCTTGGTATTGTCACTGCTACACAACTTTATGTTTCTGGAATCACAACAACAGTAAGACTGAATGTTGGAATTGGTGGAACCGTTATCAACACAACCGATTCTGGAAGAGTTGGAATCAATTCTGCTAATCCATCCAGACTATTAGATGTTAATGGTGATATTAACTTTAATGGTCTTCTCTTCCAAAATGGACAGGAGTTCATTGCTTCTAACTGGGTTAAGACAAGTGCTGGAATTCATACATTCTCAAATGTTGGCATCGGCACCACAAATCCAGCATATGATCTAGACATTTTAGGTGATCTTCGTGTTCGTGGCGGCATCTATGATAACCTCAATAACTCCGCTGGTCTCATAAATCAGGTTGTCGTTGCTGATGGTACTGGTGGATGGAGTTGGCAACCTGTTACTGCTGCTGGTGCTGGTACTCTTGATGGTATTGAAGTTAGAGATAATGGTTCTGTAGTTGGAACTTCTGGAAGCATTACAACTCTAGATTTCCAAAGCACTCCAACATCAAACATTGTAGTCACTGGATTTGCTGGTGGAAACATTGCGACAATTACACTGTCCAGCACTCCAACTTTTGGAACTGTCAGTGCCTCTAATGCTTCTCTTGGATTTGCGACTGCTACAAGTCTCTTAGTTTCTGGTGTTTCAACGTTTAATGGATTTATTAGTGCTGGTAGTGGACTTGATGTTACTGGTCATACTGAGTTAGACAATCTGAATGTATCTGGTGTTTCTACATTCACTGGACTCATTGATTCTAATGGTGGTCTTGATGTTACTGGTCATACAGAACTAGATAATGTCAATATTTCTGGATTCCTTACCGCAACCTCTGCGACATTCAGCGGCAATGTAAGCATCGGTGGTACTCTGACTTATGAGGATGTAGTCAATGTTGATTCTATTGGAGTCGTCACTGCTCGTAGTGATGTTATTGTCGGTGGCGGATTATCAGTCACTGGTATTACAACTCTTGCTTCTGCTGGTGGTATCACAACAACAGGTGGTGATCTTTATGTTGGTGATGATCTGTTCTTTAAAGGAAATCTGTATCAGAATGGACAACTCTTCACTGCTGGTATTGGTATTGGATCCACTGCCACAAATCCTCAGTCAGGTCTCATCACACCAGAGGCAAGAATTGGTGTTGGATTCACTGATATTAACTTTGTTGGAACTGGATTAAGTGTCACTGGATATGGAAGCACCATCATTGTTGACTTTGGTAATATCAGTGGTGGTGGAGCAAACATTTCAATCTCTACTACACCTCCAGGAATTTCAACATCCGCTGGAAGTCTATGGTGGGACAGTAACAATGGAGACCTTAAGATCTATTATAATGATGGAGATTCACAACAGTGGATTGATGCGAACGGTGGATCACAAGCACTGGCAATCGTCAGTGAGTCTTCACCTGCTGGATATGGTGTCACATCTTCTGGTACTCTTTGGTGGGACAGTACATCTGGTGTTCTGAAAGTTTATTATGATGATGGAGA
>Ga0209617_10001791_pt1 | contig 10078 bp, 6 predicted proteins | sample LakEriepJuly2011_2_FD_187459 | JGI IMG/M metagenome (GOLD analysis project Ga0209617, IMG submission 187459) | Freshwater microbial communities from dead zone in Lake Erie, Canada - CCB epilimnion July 2011 (SPAdes) (version 2) | ecosystem: Environmental > Aquatic > Freshwater > Lentic >... | reverse complement strand
ACAATCATTTTTACTTGGTTTTTATTTTAATGAAGCTAGACTTTTAAGAGAATTCTTAGTTCATGCTTTACAATCAGTATTTAAGACTCAAGAAGTCGAAGCAATTAAGAAGTTTAAAAATTCAAAATCTAATCAAGAATCAAATAAATCTAACGCCGAAGACGATGGCGAACTTTGGTAATTGTGTCCCGCAAAAAGAAAATAGTTTATCAATCTGATTTTTCTCTTGCCAAAACTGGATTTGGCAGAGCGACTAAAGCTTTATTAAAATATTTATATAATACGGGAAAATATGAAATAGTTAATTATGCCTGTGGATTACAATATTCTAATCCAGAGTTAAAGAAAACTCCTTGGAAATCAGTCGGAGCATTACCAGATAATCCTCAAGAGATAGAACAATTAAATAGAGATCCAAATGTAGCTAGATTAGCTAGTTATGGAGCGCATTATCTTGATAGAGTAATTCAAGAAGAGAAGCCAGATGTTTACATTGCAGTTCAAGATATTTGGGGTATTGATTTTGCAATTGAAAAAAAATGGTTTGATAAAATTAATTCTGTCTTATGGACTACTTTAGATTCTTTACCTATATTGCCAACCGCAGTTGAAAAAGCTCCAAAAATTAAAAATTATTGGATTTGGAGTAATTTTGCTACAAAAGCTTTACATGAATTAGGACATAATCATGTTGAAACAATGCATGGACCTATTGAAACTGAGAGTTTTTTTAGGTTACAAGATATAAAAAGAAAAGAATTAAGAGCAAAGTATAATATTCCACAAGAGGCATTTATAATAGGATTTGTTTTTAGAAATCAATTAAGAAAAAGTGTTCCAAATCTTTTAGAAGGATATGCTCTTTGGAAAAGATCTAATCCACAAGTTAAAAATACATTTTTGCTTTTACATACACATTGGTCCGAAGGTTGGAATATTCATAAATTAGCAAAAGAATATAATATTGATTTTAGAGAAATATTAACTACATATATATGCAAAAATTGTGGTAATTATGAAATTAAACCATTTCATGGCCAAGATGTGAATTGTAGATTTTGTGGAAGCGAAAAAAGTCAGACTACAACTAACGTAGGAATTGGAGTAACTGAAGATCAATTAAATGAAGTATACAATTTAATGGATGTTTATTGCCATCCATTTACAAGCGGTGGACAAGAGATTCCAATTCAAGAGGCTAAACTTACAGAATTGATTACTCTTGTTACAAATTATTCTTGTGGAGAAGAAATGTGCGAAGACGAAGCAGGATCTTTAGATTTAGAATGGACAGAATATAGAGAACATGGAACAGAATTTATTAAAGCTTCAACTAAACCAAATTCTATAGCAAAACAAATAAACAAGGTTTACAATATGTCTCCTACAAAAAGAAGAGAAATTGGACAAAAAGCTAGAGAATGGACAATCCAAAATTATTCAGTAGAAACAATTGGTAAAAAAATAGAAGCATTCATTGACTCTTCTCCAGAAGTAAATTATGACTTCTCGTTAAAAGAAGAAGAAAAAGATCAATATGCTCAAGTTCCGAATATAGAAAACAATAGCGAATGGCTAACTTATCTTTATCATAATATTCTTAAAATGAAACATGTAGATCAAAATGATGATGGTCATAAATATTGGATGCAGGAATTTTCTAAAGGAGCAAAAAGACAAGATATAGAAAATTATTTTAGAAATGTAGCTGCCCAAGAAAATCAAAAGAATAAAAAAATTGAGTTTGAAGATTTACTAGATAAAGACGACAAAGGCAAAAGAATTTTATATGTTATGCCAGAATCTATAGGTGATATTTACATGTCTACCGCTTTATTTGAAAACATTAAAAAACAATATCCGGAATATAATTTGTATGTTTCTGTTAAGCCAGAATATTTTGAAATACTTCAAGGCAATCCTTATATTCATAAGTTATTACAGTATACCCCTCAAATGGATCAATTATTATGGCTTGAGGGTGCGGGTGATCATAGCGGATATTTTGAAATTGCATTTTTGCCTTTCGCTGGAACACAAAGATTTTTAGATTATGTCCATAATGGAAAAACTAAAATTCAATTTGAAATAAAGGATAAATAATATGCATTTATTAGAAAGATACGCTACTTCTTGTGGAGTTAAAATAGGAAAACCATTTATTTATGATAATTTCTTTCCATTACCATTCGATAAATATTTATGTTTTCAACCCTTTAGTAAATATCAATCTAAAAATTATGATTACTGGCAAGAAGTAATTGATATTATTAATCCATATTTAAATAAAGAAAATATAAAAATCGTTCAAATTGGCGTTAAAGATGATCGTCAATTTAACAATTGTTTGTATTTGGCAGGTCAAACAAATATTTCTCAGGCAGCATATATTATTAAAAATTCTATTTTACATTTTGGCGCAGATAGCTTCGGTGCGCATATCGCTTCTGGTTACAGTAAAAAAATTCTAGCAATTTATAGTAATAATAATATAGAAAATGTAAAACCATATTGGTCTGAAAAAAAAGATGTAGTTCTTTTAAAGCCAGAAGGAGGCACAATAAAACCATCCTATTCTGCTGGAGAAAATCCTAAAAATATAAATAAAATTAAAGCTGAAGATATAGCTAAAAATATACTAAATTTATTAAATATAAAATACGATAAAATACCAGAAACAATATATATTGGAGAAGAATATCAAAATAAAACTTTTGAAATTATATTAGATAAATTAATAAATCCAAACAGTATTCCAATTCCTAACCCTATAATAAGAATGGATTATTTCTTTAATCAAGAAGCTTTAAATCTAATGCTTCAAGCTAAAAAATCTATTATTATTACTAACAAACCTATAAATATAGATTTATTGAAAGCCTTTAAATCTAATGTCGCGCAAGTTCTATACATAATAGAAGAAGATAATGATTTTAATTTTGTTAAAGCAATGAAAGAAAACGCTATACCCTATAATTTAATTTCTTATTTAAAACCAGAAATTTTAAATAAATTTAAAATAAATTATATGGATTATGGATTGATTTTTGAAAAAGCTTATGATACCAAAGATAAAACTAATATAAAAGATATTAATAATTTATTATATACATCTTCAAAAATATTAATATCTTCAGAAGGTCAATTTAAATCTAAATTTGATTGGCTTAATAAAAACGGAAATAAAGTTATTGATCATGAAGACTTCTGGAAAGAATGCTCTCATTTCTTAATATTTCGACTTGACTAATAAATTAATAGATAGTATCATATTAGAATGAGTCCAAAAATTAAAGAAAATCAAGAAACAATTTCCATAGGTAGTTCTGATTTGATAGATATGAATGTTCTTTTCAAAGATGCAACTCCAGAACCTCAAGTTGTACCACCTAATGTTTTTACTAGAAATAAATATGGCTTAATAGAAGATAAAAGATTAAATTATACTTTTAATGAAGATGGAACAATTAATTGGCGTAAAATGGTTAAAACAGAATATTTAGTTCCTAATCGTCAAAAAACTCAAGAAACAGATGTGTCTAAACTCGAAGATAAAGATCTTCTTATTCTTTTGGGCGGTATTAAAGAACTTGCCCAAATTAGAGGTTATGCAAAAGTAGAATATAATGTCGTATCTGCGACAGATAGTTATTTTGCTACTAGCTGTAAAATAACTTGGCTTCCTAATTATGAAACAGGAGGTAAAGAAATAGTATTTGAATCTCTTGCTGACGCAACAATTAATAATACTAAAAATTTTGCTAGATTCTTTTTAGCTGCAATTGCTGAAAATAGAGCTTTTGTGCGTTGTGTGCGTAATTTCCTTAAAATTAATATTGTATCTCAAGAAGAACTTGGAGATGCAAAATTACTTGATGAAGGTGCAGCTGCGACTAATGACAACCCTACTTCTCCTCATTCACTTTTAGAAAAAGTAATGAAAGATAAAAATATAACTTTTGAGCAACTTAAAAAGAAATTAATAAAAGAAAAATTTGAAAATGCTGATAATATCAATATAATACAAGATATAGCAAAAGGAAAAATATTTGAACTTATAGAAAGGATCAAAAAAATATGAACCAAGAAAATCAATTACCCCAAATATTAACAATTAATATAACTCCACAAGACATTAATTTAATATTTAAATACTTAGGTAGAGTAGATTTAAAAGGAGCAGAAACTCCAGAATTTAATAGAATTTTAAGTATATTTGATGCTAGAAATCTTGTTAAACCACAAGACAAATCTCAAGAGAAGCCTGAAGAAACCGAAAAAAAAAGTTAAGATTAGTTGATGGAAAATTCTATATAGATTAGAATGGTTCACTAGCTAATATAATCATTTGCTTGGTAGTACCGCCTTCGCATACATCAACACTTCTTAATTTGATCTGTTTGTTTTGCGCGTCGTTTGTACTTATATCAATAGTCGCTCCGCCTTTAGCAAGATATACTTGGCAATAATCACTTTTAGCATTCATAAAAGCGTAATTGGAGCTCTTTGATACCTGCACTTTACCTTCTGAATTATCTGATATTAATTTTGAATAACATGTATCTTTACGTAGCTCTATATCAGCCACGCTACTTGTTGTAGCCATATAACCATAATTTGAGTCTCTACTAACTTGGTGCTTTGATTCGGTAATACCCGCTGTACTAAAAGCGTAGTTATCTCCAAATTTACAATAAGAATCAACAACTTCCATAGTCGCTAAATGATATCCATAATTATTTCCTTGACTTACTTGGAATTTTCCTTCGTCATTTTTTGCTATAGCTTCGCAATATCCATCGTTTCCATATAAAGTCAAAACGCTTCGAGTTTGATTCGAAAACATATATCCATATAATCCTTCTTTGGATACTTGGACTTTTCCTTCGTCATTTTTTGCTTCAAGATAGCTATAAGCAGCACTGCCAACATGTTGTACCTCCCAAACTACTTTATTTGATTGTGCGTATCCAAAAGCTAATGTCTCACTACCGAAACGATATCCAATACTTGCTTGCGTAGAGTTTATTCCGATATCTATTTGATTATTTCCTCCACCATCATATAATGTTATGTCTGCTGTGTCGAAACCTGCCGAGCTTCTTATGTTACTGCCGTTATTCACTTCAATACTTTGATAGCCATAAGAACTGTCCACTAAATTATAAGATTGTATGGCTCCATCATATCTTTTTGCATTTACTCCAGCTTGAGCATCCCCAATAGAGTCTAGTTGCATCACAGTATTCTGATCTGTGTAAATTTTTACTGCAGGAGAGGCTGCGCCTCTTGTTTTCAAATCTATGCCATAAGCATATTGATACAACTCAAAACCTTGGCCACCCTCTACTTCTACTCCAAACGATGATAATTTACAATCATCATTAGGGCCTCCTCCCAAGGTTAAAGGTGCAAGACATGGTACGGTGCTTGTAGCTGCATCATAAAAGCAAGGATAGTCTGCCCAGCAAGGTCCTGAATCCATGTCTGATATATCTACATCTTGTGAACTTACAAATGCTACTTTCTTTTTATCAATACCATAAGTTAATGTATGGAAACCTGCATAATGTTTATTATCTGACTTTGCCGGTATATCTTTTGGAGCAATATACACAGAGTCTTCCCCTTGTTGTAATTGTAAATATAGAGTTCCTTGGGTTTTTATATCAAAAAATTTAGCTCCTGCCTCTGCAGTTCCAAAAACACGAGCTTGATTGTTTTTACTTTCTAAAAAGGAATAATCATTACCCCAAGTTAAATATACATATGATTCTGTACTTTTACTTACTAATGTTGCATAAGTATTTTGATAATAACTATTATAAGTAGAAGCTTCTACGTCATTAGTTAAAGCTTTAACTACTACTCCAACAAAATATAATTCATCTTCTCCATGAGTTGCATCCATGACAAAATTTTTATAATAATTGGGTGAACTAAATTGACTATAATGATTTATCATACTATCTTTTACCATCATTTGATGATAATATGAGTATCCACCCTTTAAAATTTCTAAGAATCCACGCTCCTCACCCACCCTGTCATGCATTAATCTATAATAATTTGATTGATTTATTCCACCCCATACGAATGATTTACTTATATTCGCTTCTGCCCCAAACCATTCTTGATTATAATCATATTTTTTTACAAAACCTTCTATGGTTTGTTTGAATAATTCAGATTTAAATATTTGTGCTCCTTCTGAACTTAAATTTGTTACTCCTTGATAATCAATTTCTGTTTGTTGAGTAGATTTAAATATATTAATATGACATGATTCTCTATTTCCTAGCGCCCCACCCAATAATCCTTTTAGATTTAATCCGTCTTTATACATATAAGCTTCAAAAGCTGTTCCTACTCCAACATAAGAATAAAGATTTGCTTCTCCAGCGTCTGAATCGGCTTGACCCTCTATTCTAAGAAATCCTTTTTCATCGAATGCATTAAAATAAGAGCCAGCGTATCCAATTCCATTTGCATAAGGTTTTGTTCCAAATCCGCATGGAGCCGTATTAAAATAAGCCCAATCTATTTGACATTTCTCTGTTCCAAAATGCAAATTATCACATTGAGGTTCTACATCATCATTTATTTTATTTAATGATGCGCAAGGATCTCCCGGCGGTGAAGCAGGTGGTGGCGCTGGCGAAGGTGGTGATGGTGGGTTCGGATTAGAACTTGGTGGCGATGGGTTTGGCGGATTTAGTGGATAGCTGAGTTCTGGTGTTGCCATATGTTATTATATATTTATATTGATATATTCTCCATTTTTATAAGAAAGGATTTCCATAGCTAATTGCACAATTAGAGCCTACTTCAAATTCAGATGTTGCAAGTACATATACGTCTTTGCCATCTGCTCCCTTAGCTGCGGTACCTCCCGCACAAACTTTTCTAAATTTTGCGTTACATGGGGCAGCTTCATCTAAATCTCCAATAGCAAGATCTATGTAAATAGCCTTAGAATTATGCCAAACTTGAAATCTATCTTCTTTAGAACTAAATTTACAATTAGCTTTTTCACCTGCTGGAGCATACCAAAAGCTTGCTTCATCTTTTACATAATGAGCAATATAGTCTCCCTGAGCAGAATATAATTGTAATTTTCCATCTCTTCTACTTCCCCAAAGTAAATTTAATTGATCTATATCTCTTGCCCAAATAGAAGCTTCACCTACTCCAGCAGTAATCGCTGGTACACTCAACCATAGCATGTTTCCTTCTTCTGTCCACATATGAAATTTATGTTCATTATTTAAATTCCAAGCCATGTTTTGGTTATAATAATCATAAGCCCAAATAAATTGTTTACCATTTAAAAATCCTCCCATTTCTACTGTAAAATAAGTTTGAGCAGAATTTGGACCCATTCTAAAAAAGTTACTATCTCCGTCACTATAACCAAATCTTGCATGGCCATAATTATTTGGAGTATAAAAATCAGCATTCATATAAGGTTCCATTTCTGGAACTGATTTATGAAGACCAATTAAAAATGCAACATCTGCTTGCTGTTCATTTTCTTGAGGCTTTACAACTTGGAATTGGAAACCCGGTATACCTTCTTGACTGGGCTGAGAGGGTGGATCGTCTTGTTGGTCGTCAGAACTTGCTGATGCACTTACTGCATGAGAATAACTTCCATTGCTTCCACCATTTACTACATCTGCGCCTAATAAACCGAAGTTAGCAGAATTTTCATCCTTATAGTAGCAATATTCACTACCATCAGAAAGATTACTTTTTATAAGAACATCACTGTAATTATTTTTACAATCTATAGCAAATATGCCGGGTTTATTTCCCTTGTTATGATAATACATTTGGTCAAAAAATTCGCCGTCTTTTTGATACCATCCAACATAAAATTTATTTCTAGGAGTAGGTGGACCATCTTGATCATTTGTTTGAGGCTGATCTCCCCATGCATTCCAATAAGCTAAATATTGATTATTTGTTGGAGCTTCTGCTGTTCCATCTCCTCCCCATGCTCCCATTTGCAAATCTTTTTCTGTTCGATCTTCAAAATATCCGGGTCTTTCATTATACATTCTAAAAATTGAATAATAACTAGTAGGATCTTTATCCATACTAAATTGCAATTCCATTTTTCCATTATTTGTTCCGGGAGTATAAAGTAAACATTGGTCATCTGGATCTCTACTTACAGTTAAAGAAAAATTTTGTAATTGGCAACCTGTTTCTGCTGCATAATCATAACCAATACTGTAATAGCTTTCATTGCCATAAGGTCTAATTAGAGTATTAATTGTTTCGGGCGTAGGCGCGAAACATTCTTGATAATTCACAAGACACGTATCTTGCGGGTCATCATTCTGATCGACTAACCTTAATACTCCTCTTTGTCCCATAAATTAATATAATCTTGAAGCATAGATCACATTAGTATCTACACTTCCTAATTTATCTCCAGAAAATACTCTAGTGTTAAAAGATCCAGATATATTATCAAATATATTTCTTGAATTAATTTGAATATATAAACTTTCGCCCGTAGGAACAGTTCTCGTTATATTCCATCCAGATGGACCATTAGGATCGATTTTGATATATCCTGAGTTTATTGATGTTCCTGTATAAAAATCAAATCCTCCTGTAAATGTTTTTAAAGCTAAATAATAACCCGTTGCAATTCCTGAACTTCTTAAATTAAAATTACTTCTTATTATTCTTCCTGTTAAATTTATTGTTCCAGTAAATATACCAGTTAATGCTATTGCTGAATTTCCAGATAAATATCCAGTCAAAATTAATCCTGTTTCATAATTTGTATTAGCAAGATAGTTTTTATTTATAAATCCAGATAAATATCCTGTTACTAATCCTATACCTGATCCACTAGTTGTTCCAGCTAAACCAAAACCACTAGCAATAGATTCAAAATATCCAGAACCGGTTATAGTCCTAGTTTCAAAAATAAAACTATTTTGAATTGTTCTAAGTCCTGAATATAATCCAAGAGTGAATACAGGAACCAAACCACTTTCAAGACCACTGTTTATTAAATTAGCAGCGACAAGTTCATTGTTTCTAACGCCAAGATTATTATCAAAAAATGGTATAGTAACTGAACCTGTAAATACTCCTGTGCCAGACCATATACCTGTATAGCTTCCAGAATTAAATCCGCTGAATAAACCAATAAAGTTTTTATTGTATAAACCTGTAATTGCAACTCCAGAACGAAAATCTCCAGTAAAATTATTTAAACCAGTTAGAGTTAAATATGCTATAGAATTTCCAGAAGGATAAGGATAATTTATTAATAAAGTTTGACTTCTATTTAAAATTACTGAGCCAGTTAAGTTGACAATTCCTGTTCCTGTGATTGCAAAATATCCAGTAGCTAAACCAGAAACTAAAAAGTTGGTTTTACTTTGGTATGAGCCCGTAGTCAAAGCGTTTCCAGTTGCAGCGAAAATTCCGGTTCTTGTAAATGTTTTGAAAAAGTTAAAAACTCCAGTTACTGGACTTGATATATTATAAGGTAAAGTAAAAATAGAATTAAAATTACCACCAGTTACAGATACTAAAACTGTTCCGCTTGTTCCAGTTATAATACCAGTAGTTACGCCAGTAAGATTTCCAAGAAATTCTAGATTTCCAGAAATTCCACTTCTTGCAAAAAGTGTCTGGTTCTGAGACGAATATCCAGTCATAAAACCAGAACCATAAATAGTTTGTATTGTATCATTTGTTATATGATTAAATCCACTTTTTATTTCAAATAAATAAGGATAAACAGATTTTATAGGATACAAAGTTCCTGTATTTGCTTGTCCTGTATAATTTAATGCCAAAAACTTTCTTCCTAAATCACTATTTGTAAATAAAGTAGAACCAGTAACATTACAAAATCCTGTTGTTTCCCATATTCCAGTTATTCCAGTTAAAAGGTCACTAATAATTACTTGCCTAGAGCCAGTAACAGTCATAAATCCTGTACCGCTAGATATAAAATTATATTGTCCAGTAAAATTAGGCTTTGAAATTGGAAAGACGTTTGGTGGTAAAATAACTGATCCTGTGCCCGTTAATAATAAAC
>Ga0209617_10001786_pt1 | contig 10084 bp, 10 predicted proteins | sample LakEriepJuly2011_2_FD_187459 | JGI IMG/M metagenome (GOLD analysis project Ga0209617, IMG submission 187459) | Freshwater microbial communities from dead zone in Lake Erie, Canada - CCB epilimnion July 2011 (SPAdes) (version 2) | ecosystem: Environmental > Aquatic > Freshwater > Lentic >... | reverse complement strand
ATTGTTAAAAATAATACAAAAGCCAAAATGGCGCGTTGCCCTAAGGGAACTCGTCGCAATCCTAAAACATTAGAGTGCGAGGCTAAGCTGTAAATAATTCTAATATAACTGCTTTATTTTTGCAATATAGTAATTATTATGATGATATATTATAGAATATATAAAATAGCGCAGATATGTTAGTATATGATCCTATAAATTTAGAGAATTTACCAGTTGCGGATTACCTTGATAATGATGCTAATAACATAGTTATAATTTATAATAATAAAGCTTATGGTGTTAATAAGGCGCTGTTTATGTTTAATAATGAAATGAAAAGATGCATTATAGCCAATAATGCTTTGCTTAAGAAGAAGACATATGAGAACCCTGAGACCTTTTATAATATAGGGTATTTTATAGGGAAAAAAGTTATTGTTAACCTTGATACATTAAACGATGTCTTGAAAGAGCACAGGGTTGTTGAGCTAACTTCAAAAACCTCAGGAGATACTTATATAAATAAGGAGTTATTGGAATTATCAACAATAGGCATCCTAAAACCACCATCTAAAAAATCCGTAGGAAAAGTTAATTTTAAACACGCATATGAAGATGTATATTTTGAGGAATTAATGTCTAAAATATTACACGAATATAGTGGTTCATTATATTCACAAATAAATTACAATTTATTATACCCTGACTATTATAATAATGATAAACCATTAGAATATTATTATAAAAATTTATTATTTAATGTTTTACAAATTTCAAATAAAGATAACCTTAAAAACATAGATTTTAAAAAGGGTTTAGATAAAGCGATTGCTAATATAGACAGAGGGTTTATTGAAGCCGCGCCACGATATGAAAAAACATATGTTCATCAAGTGTTTTATAGAGGAATGAAGGAAAAATATATTAATACAAATGGCGGCGAATTAGAAAATGTAGGCGATATGGCAATAATTAAGAATTATACTTCAGTATCTACTAAAAAATCTGTCGCTAAATTTTTTGCAGGTAATTTAGTCGGTAAAAAAACGCCTATTTATATAATATATCTGGAAGAAGGATTACCTTTTATCAATATGGTATCAACCGCAAAAATTAAGAAGGAAAAAGAATACTTGTTGCCCCGTAATATAATATTTGAACTTATAAGTAAAAAAGGAAGGGAATATACCCTATTAGCGAAACCCTTTAAAAAAGACCAGTTCGCTATTAGAACAGGGTGTTTCCCGTTAGATACTTGCGATATCCAGCCTGTCTCGCCTGCTACGCTATCATCTAAGATGTCATCTAAGATATCCGCCAAGCTATCCGTCAAGAAATCTATACAATCTCCTGCAAAATCAAAGACAAATTCAAATATAGATTCAGGTAATTCAGATAAAAGTAAAAAAGATAATGTTAAACCTGTTAAATTAAAGAGATGTCCTAAAGGAATGGTAAGAATTAAGATGACAAACGAATGTGTGCCTAAACAGAATATCAACTCCGATGTAAAGCCTAAGGCAAAGCCAGATGCAAAAGCCAAAATGGCGCGTTGCCCTAAGGGAACTCGTCGCAATCCTAAAACATTAAACTGCGAGGCTAAGCAAGGCTAAGCAAGGCTAAGCAAGGCTAAGCAAGGCTAAGCTTTTAGTAAATCTAATTATAACTATTTTTTTATAATATATATATTAATGTATTTATATTATAGAATTAGCATTAAAGAATATGTTAGTATATGATCCTATAAATTTAGAGAATCTACCAGTGACGGATTACCTTGATAATGACCCCAATAATATAGTTATAATTTATAATAAGAAGGCTTATGGAGTTAACAAGGCACTATTTATGTTTAACAATGAAATGAAGAGATGTATTATCGCAAATAATGCCTTACTTAAAAAGAAGACATATGATAACCCAGAGACCTTCTATAATATAGGATATTTTATAGGGAAAAAAGCTATTGTGAATCAGAATAAATTAAACGATGTATTGAAAGAACACCGGGTTTTTGAGCTAACTTCAAAAACCTCAGGAGATACTTATATAAATAAGGAGTTATTGGAATTATCAACAATAGGTTTAATAAAACCTTCTTCTAAAAAATCGGTAGGAAAATTTAACTTTCAATACGCGTACGAAGATGTATATTTTGATGAATTAATATCTTTAATCTTAAAACAATATAGTTTGTCTATGTATTTTTATATAAATAAATGTTTATTAAATTCCAAATTATATAACAATGATAAACCGCTAAAAAAAGAATTAGCTGAAGTATTAAAAAATGATTTTCCAAAGAGCAAGGTATTTAAGAACATAGATTTCAAAAATCATATAGATAATATAATTACTAAAATAGACAAGGGTTTTATTGAAGCCGCGCCACGATATGAAAAAACATATATTCATAAAGTTTTCTATAGAGGAATGAAGGGAAAATATATTAATATAAATGGTAAAGAATTAGAAAATATAGGCGATACGGCGCTTATCAAGACTTATGTATCTGTTTCAGCTGACTATGCAACCGCTAAAAACTTTGCCCCACCAGGAGGAAAAGCGGCTATTTATATAATATATCTGGAAGAAGGATTGCCTTTTATCAATATGGTATCAAATGCGGTATTTAAAAATGAAAGAGAATATATATTACCGCGAAATATAATTTTTGAACTTATAAGTAAAAATGGAAATGAATATACTGTATTAGCAAAACCATTTAAACCAGACCAATTTACTATTAAAACAGGATGTTTCCCATTAGACTTTTATGATATCAAGCTTGCGTCGCAGCTTTCGCTTCCCGCTAAGATATCTCTATCATCACCTGCAAAATCAAAGACAAAGACAAAATCAAAATCAAATATAGATTCGGGTAAAAACAATATTATACCTGTTAAATCAAAGAGATGCCCTAAGGGAATGGTGCGAAATAAAATAACAAAAGAATGCGAACCTAAACAAAATATCAAGCAAAAGGCAAAGCCTGAGCCTAAGCTGCCTAAGCCTAAGTCTCCTAAGTCGCCTAAGTCGCCTAAGTCGCCTAAGTCGCCTAAGTCGCCTAAGGCAAAGCCTAAGTCTAAATTGGGGCGTTGCCCTAAGGGAACTCGTCGTAATCCTAAAACATTACTATGTGAAGCCAATGTGTAAATAATTCTTATCCGCTTATTTTTGTAAAACTATATAATTATAATTATATATTATATAATAATATAATGTTTGATAATCTGCTATATATTTTCTCAAAAGATACAATTGATTCAGTGAGCGTTGATAATAATTATTATGTCAGAGAAGTTGATAGGCTCAATAAGACGCTGCTTCAAAAAAATAGCGAACTACAGCTTTTACAACGCAAATATAACAAGCTACTCAATCATTGCATAGAGAACGAATTAGCATCTAAATTGAACAATAAAAAACGCATAGAATCAATAATAATTCAAGACATCCAAGATTCAAGCAAATCCCTTGATACGCCTGACGCAGCTGATGCAGCCGATGTATCCGATGTAGCCGACAGACCAGATAGTCCCAATTATTCAGGAGATGCCGTAGGAGATGCCGTAGGAGATGCGATATATATCCGTGAAAATAATAAATATGTTAGCGATAACGACGAGTACGAGAAGATATAGAAATGAAGTATTTATTTTTGTATAATTTTCATAACACTATCAAGTTTTTTTTCTATTGAAATAATGTTGCTTTCCAATAATGAAAGTATCGTATCATATTTATTATTTTTTTCAATATAGCTATCTATCATTTCCCTCTCAATATTATATTTATTTGACAAATTATCTATATCTCTATTACCATTCTTATATTCTGGGTATATAATATGTGATACTGTACGGCATTTAATAGCAATAAGTGTTCTTTTGTGTTCTAATGCTATGTATTCATATGTTTTCTTCTCAGTAATTTCTTGGATAAGTTTAGCATCTTCTTCTGGTTTCCATTTAGTATAAGTACAATTAGTTTCTTCATTATTCATTACATTCATTTTTTCAATATATTTCTCAATAGCAACCCTTTCTATATTATATTCTCGCGACAAATCATCTATGTTTGTATCGCCCTGATTATATCTGAAATATATAATACTTGATATTACCCGTGATCTAATAGCTCCTAGAGTTCTTTTGTGTATCAACGCTATTTCTTTATAAGTTTTCTTCTCATCAATTTCTTTAATCAATTGCAAATCTTCTTTTAGAGTCCATTTGTTATAGGAACAGCTCGTAAGTTCATTATTTTTTAATGTAGAAATATAATTACTGTACATTTGCATATTAACAATATACACATATATGTTGATGTCATTTTTTATACAATGATATATTACGAGTACGAGAAGATTTAGATATAAATAATTAGCTTAATAATAATGTATGTATGATCTTCAAAGTCCGCGAGAGTTACGCCAGTTGCGAGAGCTACGAGAGCTATATGACGAATGGTTTGGTAATAGGGATTATTGGTTTTCTAAAAATAGCAAGATAGATGTATATTTATGCGACAAGTACTATAAATACATAGAGATTACCGAGAATATTTATGAGAATTATAAAAATAATCTGTGTCATTATGAAGACAAGACAATAATAGCGTGTATTATATTATTAGACCAGATATCAAGGCATTTCAAGAGAGTTTATGATACTAATATAGATATCGTTGAGTTTTCCAGAAAAGCTATAAACTTTTCTAACATACTATTATTACATGATGGATGTCGGGACAATAGATTTACTATAGATGAATTGAGTTTTATATATTTGCCTTACAGGCATTTGAAGGATATTGACAAAATATATGAAATCATAGGCATATATATTGAGCTATATGAAAAGGCTGACGCTGAGGCTGAGGCTGAAGATAAATTGAAGTGCCGAAGATATCTTCAAGCCACTCTTAATAATATTTACAAAGATATCAATATATTATCTATGAAAAACAGCATACGCGTAAAATCCTGGGGCGATATCAACAAGGATATATTAGATCCAAGATGTCTCGGATATAGCAAAATGGCTGCAGTGGTCAGTCCAATTATCCACGAAAATATGCGGAACGAAATAGAGAAACTCAAGGATGGCTCTACGATTATTGTGTCATTATCTGGAGGCGTTGATAGTATGGTAGCCTTGTATTTATGTAAGTATATTAAAGATACTTATAATACTTGCAAAATTAAGAATATAATTGCTATTCATATAAACTATAATAATCGCGAACATTCAGGAGATGAATTAGATTTCGTAAATTATTACTGTAATAAATTGGGAGTCAAATTGTATTTTAGAACTATCAAAGAAATCTCTCGCAACAATTGTTTACACAATGGATTACGCGATTTATACGAGGATATTACAAAAAATATAAGATATGATATGTATCGCTTGAATATCAAGAATGATAGCGATAGAACATATATTTTACTCGGACACAACAAAGACGACTGTTTTGAAAATGTCATAACTAATATTTCAAATAAAAGCAATTACAACAATCTTTGCGGTATGGAGGTGCTTAAAGAGATTGAAGGAATGTCTTTTTGGCGACCGCTATTAAATATAGAAAAGCGGCATATTCTGGATTTCGCGAATATCAATAAGATACCCTATCTATATGATAGTACGCCTGCGTGGTCTGTTCGAGGGAAAATTAGAGATACTGTCAGGCCTTCATTATTACTTCTCAAAAACAATGAAGGAATAGAGGACAATTCTATGATAGATTCTTTCTTTTATTTGAGAGATTATATAGCAAATACGCAGGATATTTTCTATGATCTAATCATAAAAAATTTGATATCTAAAATAAAATATACGGATACCGAGAATAGTCGCAAATATATTGCCGAATACAGCAAAACAGAATTGCTATCACTCAAATATATAGTAATCGCCAAAATATTCTTTAGCAAATTAAATATTAGATATTCCCATAAGGCTATCAAAGACTTTTGCGAATACATCGGCTCCTTCGGCTCCATCGGCACCTTCGGTTCCATCAAGGCTCAACAAGGACGCAAGTTTATACTAAGCAAATCCTGCATAATAGATATAAAAATAAATAGTAAAAATAATAATTATTATAATATTATAATAACATAATACGAAATGATAGGATACTATTTCATTCAAAATAAATATATATTTGTGGGCAATAAGGAAAAGGATACTGATATAAACGGAAATGATAAATATACCAAGGAATTGACAGCCCAGTTGGCCCAAAAAGGCAACCAAGTCCCGTCGGTACCCTTGGTACCCTTGGTACCACCTGTTCCTCCTGCGGATCTACAAGTCCAGCAAGCTCCACATGCTAAGCAAGCTCAGCAATTATCAAGCACTAAAGAATCTTTTGACACCGAGGAGGATGAGAATGAAAACTTGATTCATAATAATAAAAACAAAAGAACTAATATTTCTATGACATACAAAAAACTATTGAATTATATATTCTAATCTGTTAGTCGCTTTCATAGCGTGCGTATAGAGGAATCTTGTTGTCAAAAGGATAATATAGGGCACGAAAGGAGTTTTTGATAGTATCTAAAACGCTCGGTCTATCTTTTTTACTTTCAAATAATTTATATTTGTAAATATTATCATAATCAGAATAATCTGCATAATATGTTGGATAGGTATTATTGGTAGGATATAGAGGATAGATAGGGTTAATGGGATTGATTGGGTAAATAGGTCTGGGAACTATGGTATTCGCGATAGCTGGAAGAAAATTAGTAAATGCGATAGAAACTGTTAAGAGCGACAAGGTATATCTAAACATCAATAGCAATATTATATATATCGCGCCATTTCTTTATATTATTTCCCGGGTTCATCATTGATTTTCGGAGAGTTTAAGGGATTTATTATCTTTCAAGAAGCAGACAGGGACATTAGCAATAGGCAGGTCGGTTTTTTGAAGTTTCACGCTGTAATCATATATTTCGTTATAATTGTTGTTAGGGTCATTGTTATCCGCAATATCATCTACATATACCTTCTCCAGCTCGCTATCAAAAGTGTTATTTTTTATGAAAGGCTTGATTATTTCTACTTCAAAATTATCATTCTCATTCATTAATTTGCCCTTGTCTTTATCATTATATAGCAATATGTTGTTTTTATTAACATAATCTATGTCATTTTTATTAGTCATTTTCTTAAAATCCTCATTATATAAATTGACAAGCTTTGGAGGCGGCGGATTATTTCTTTTGCTTTCAAGAGAATTATTTATATTATTAGTAATGCTTGGATATCCTGGTTGATATGTTGATTGCGTATGTTGTCCAGCATCTTGTTCGCCATTTTTATTCGGTATTAAAATATACTGTTTTTCATACATAAAATAATTGATATAATAGGCAATAGACATTATTAATATAGCAATCAGAAATACCCAAAGTATAGCTTCCATAGAATTGTCTTCTTCTTCCATAATATATTATTACTTTATTACTATATTACATTAATATTTTTAATCATATTCGTCGCTATTCGTCACTCATCGCTATTCGTCACTCATTGCTATTCGTCGTCATCGTTAATAAACATCGGCTTCTTAGCTCCTTTGGTTCTATCGGTCATCGCATATCCTTCATTGTCGGCTTCATTGTCGGCTTCTGCGCCGGCATCTCCATTGTCTATTTCTATTTTTTCGTTATCTTGATAATAGGATATTTTATATTTATTATTATTGTAGAATCTCAAACGGGCTCCAGTTTTTCTATGGAATACTGAGAACTCGTCTGAAATATCAATGCATAGCGGGGTATATTTTCTGTCTTCAGGGCGTTCTCTCAAAATACGCCCGATGGATTGCTGGATATCTGAAATAGGCGATGCGAATATTACAGTATTCAGCGTGGGTACATTGAAGCCCTCCGAAGCTAATTGAAAAGTAGCCAAAATAATTTGTTTCCCCGAAGATACATTTAGCTGCTCTTGTTTCATTCCGCCTACATAATATCCGTAGTCCTTATTAGCTATATTTTTCTCTACTATGTAATCTTCAATTGATTTTAATTGATTCCTTCTTTCGCTCAATATAAGCACCCTTCTATCGGGTTCATTTTTCAGGATTTCTGTTAAAATCTCGATAATATATTCGGTTCGCGGTTTATAAGAGCATATATTGTTAATCATTGCCGCGATATTCTCCTTACCATTCCACATTTTCTTGATAGCCGAATATTCTATATCAGGAACATAGTATTTGTGGATATTGACAATGACATCAGTATATTCCTTGTTTTTAACAGAATACACCGAGCCACCGATATAATATTCAAATACTTTGCGCATCCCATCCTTGCGATTAAGTGTTGCAGATAATCCAAGGATAATAGGAGTATTGAGTTTCTTGAATGCCCTACAAAATACCTGAGCGCCAGTATGATGAACTTCGTCTATGATTACAAATCCGATATCCTCAAATATCTTGCTATCATAATCTCTCATAGCAAGAGATTGAAGTGATGCTATGATAAAATCCTTATTTTCAACATCTACCTTATTCTGCTTAATGATTCCTATGGATGCCGCGGGTGCGAACTCTTTGACCGTTTCAATAAATTGCTGATTCAAGAAATCCTTGTGGCTAATAAACATCGTTTTTTTCTTCAAAGCACATGCGATATATAAACTCATAATTGTCTTGCCGAAACCACAAGGGACTGAAATAATACCACCCATTTTACGAGGATTTCTCGCAGCCTCTAAAAAATTATTAACAGGCTCCATCTGCGCTTCTCTCAATTTCCCCACAAACCCGATAGATATATCTGCGCCGGCTCCGCCAGCTCCGGCACCGGCGGTTCCGGTTCCGCCAGCTTTGCAAGAAGACAATTTTAGTACTTTTGGAACACCATAATTAACTAAGCCGTAATATCTCGGAATATAGATTCGCTTCTCGGTTTCTCTATACAATTCAAAAACAACTTCTTCGGCATCTTTGTTATTCCCCATATCAAAATTAACTTTCGGCTTCATCGTCAGCTCCTTTTTAATTTTTTCAATTTCTTCGGGTTTTAAAGATGTTTTTGATATACTATATCCATTCGTTGATAACATTATTATAATACATATAATAATATATATCATTTTTTTATATGAATTATAATAGGAATATAACAATAAATGTATATCAACACATTTAGATTATTAGCATTCATTATATTGTTTGCTATTATCATTATTGTTGAAATACCTTTTAAAAAATTATTTAAAGACCCTACAATACAGTTGTATATTGCTGTCTTCTGCATAGCAACTCTGATGTTATTAGATAACATAACAGGTTTCATATTAACAATCGCGATCCTAATCCTATATTTCAGGGTTTATACAGATGAAATAAAAATGAAGAGAGAACGCGAAAATATGCAAGACATCAACGAAGGCAAACCAGAAAAACCCGCTACGAAGTCTACGACTGCAAAAAAAGAACCGGTGCATACCGAAGATACTCATAAGCCGAATACGGATTCTTCAAAGGAAGCCGGAAAAGGCCCGGGAGGCCATGGAGGCCATGGAGGCGCGGGATGTGATAAAGGGTGCGATAAATGTTCTATGGAAATGCCGAAGAAAAAAAATATATTTAATGAAATGGCTGTAGATAATTTCGTTCCTTATATAACTGAGGAAAACTTATTGGCTGCGCAAACAAATATTATAGATGTTTATAATTATAATTTATGTATCAACAATGATGATATGGAAGTCTTAGATGTTAAACGCGGGCCTTTATGCGATATTCAGGGATTACAAGATATTCCTGATTTAGGCGATAACAAAAGGCTCAGAGGATATGACACATACCACAGCCGCCTCGGCAATTTAACATATGATATCTTATAATGTAATGTAATATAATTATAGCATTATACCATATCTCTTTTATTGGGGGGGACATACGGGATTGCGAGATATTTGAAGATGTCTTCTTCTGATTTAATTACATCGATAGTATCTATAAACTTCTTAGTATCATTATTTTTAATACCATATTCTGACAAAGACCATCCTTTTTCAAGAGCTACCCTTCGCATATATATATTGAATGAATAGGAGCC
>Ga0209617_10001785_pt1 | contig 10086 bp, 15 predicted proteins | sample LakEriepJuly2011_2_FD_187459 | JGI IMG/M metagenome (GOLD analysis project Ga0209617, IMG submission 187459) | Freshwater microbial communities from dead zone in Lake Erie, Canada - CCB epilimnion July 2011 (SPAdes) (version 2) | ecosystem: Environmental > Aquatic > Freshwater > Lentic >... | reverse complement strand
GTTACGTCAAAGGCCGAGGCGGCCGCGTTGCTCGGCGTAACCGCGAGCAGCTTGCCGACCAGCGAGCCGTTCACGCGAACGAAGGAGCCTTGAGAAGATGACACGCGCCACTCCTCAGCTTCCCATAAGTCGGAACTCTGCGTCGCCCGTGATCTTCTCGCCGACCTTGGCTTCGTTGGAGAACTTCGTGCAGATGGCCTTGCCAGTGATTCCGAACTTCGCACAAGCGATGGTCTGCGGTGCCGTCTGATCGGGCCGCTCGACGCCGAAGAATTGGCAGCTCACGGTGTCGCCGTCCACCAGGGGCGCGGTCTCGTAGACACGCATCGAGCCGTCTTCCAGGTCGAGGGTCGAGACGTCGATCTCGTTCACCTGTCCGTTGACCTTCACCATCGTGGCGCGGAACGTAATGGCGCCGAAGGTCATCGTCGTTCCTTGTGATGTCTCGATCGGCGTGCCGGCCATGTGTCAACTCCTCGGGAAGGGTTCAGTCCATCGGATCGCGTAGGTCTGGGAAACCATGTACGTCGGTTTGTCGCGCCCTTCGAGGAACACGGGGTCGCCGTCTCGCTCGTCGGTCAGCTGTACGTCGTCGAGTGTAAGAGCGCCGGCCTGCCCGTTTAACGTGTCGGTGGCGACCCGCACGGCCTCGGCAAGCTCCTTCACCTGGTGGTAGGTGTCGGCGTAGAGCTCGACCTCGAACTCGGCCAGCGGCTGGCCGGCCTGCCCGCTGAGATACCGATCCCGTGAGGTCGACCCCCTGCGGTAAATGGCGTATGGCGGCTGAACGCCCTCGGGTGCAAATAGCGGCCAGGTGGCGATCTTGGCGGCCTTCTCGATCGACTCCTTGAGAAACTGCTCGGGGTAGCTCATTTCTTTGGCCTGCCTCCTGGGTTCTTGCCCTTGGCTATCTCGCGGTTGGCGGCGTCGATGGCCGTCGCCAGGGCCTGGCACAGGTGAGACCGCACGGCCGGCCCGATCTGGTTCATGGCCTTCTCGGCCATGCGTCTCGGCTCAATGCCCCTGGAGGTGCCGTATTCCAGCCAGATAGCCTTCTTGCTGTCCTGCCCGTACTTGTAGCCAAGCACCGCCACGGCCACGCCGTCGGCGTTCCTGCCGATGTAGCGGGCGTTCACCGTGACGGCTCGCCGCATGGCGCCGCCCTTTTGCTTCTGGAATCCCTGCGAGCCTTTCGAGAACGAACCCGTTCGGGAGTCCCGCTTGATGCCAGCCCGTACCGTCCTGGTCTTCGCCTTGGGCGTGAGGGCCTTGAGCGTCTGGATGCCGTTGGCGCTACGGATGGCAGACTTCATGGAAGCCAGGAGATGCTTCTTGGCGATGTGCTTGGGCATGGCCGCATACGAGGCCATCAGGTCGGCTACGTCGGCGTTCCAACTCTGGAAGTTCATCGAGATCATGTGGCCTGCTCCTCGCACATGAGCTCGTGTTCCTCTCGGTTGTTCCGCTCGACCACGCTGGAGATGTACAGGATCCGGTTTCCACGGGTTGCCCACCGTAGACGCATGATGCCGGTCAGGCCCTCGAGGTAGCGGATCCGCACCATGTGGGACACACTGCCGCCGACCTGTTGCCGGCGGCTTTGTTCGGTGTACGAGATCGCCTCGATACTGGCCCGCCGGCGGGCGAAGTGCTCCCAGGTTTGGGTCGACTCGCCCAGGGCGTTCCGTGTCTCCACGGGAACCTCGATGATCACGAGCTCGCGAAGGTCGCCGGCTGCCAGCATCACCACCTCCCCGAGTAGCTCTCAGCTGAGAGCAGGGCATCGAACGCCATCGGTGTGACAATCATCGAGACGTCGGACGAGACAGCCTCGCGATGCTTGTAGAGGTGCCCAACGGCCAGCATGATCGCCGTCTTCAGCGTCGGCTGGTTCTCGTCCTCGGGCATGAGGCCGGCCCAGTAAGTGATCGTGGCGGGTCCACGGAACCCTCGGAGCGGCTTGATGACTGCGGGATAGCGGTCGGCGTCGACCTCAAAGTCGTCAGGGTCCAGGATGCCGGCCGGTGTGCTGATCACGACCGGATGCTCGTCGTCCACCAGGAGCGGCGGGTTCGGGAGCTCGATGCCTCCACACCCGCAGCTGCACCCGCAGCCCGTGTGGCCGCACAGCTTGGCTCGGTACTGGGTCTCCACCATCGTGATCCCCAGCCGACTCTCGACCAGGCGGCGGGCCGTGGCGATCAGACCCTGGACGTAGTGATCGTCCTCGGCGTTCTCGGGCAGGATCCGAAGGTGCTCCTTGACCTCAGTCAGGCTCACCGGCTCGACCCTCGGGTGCCGGATCACAACGCAGCTGGTCGGCTTCATGGGCTACCCCGAAAGAGATCGGCGGCGGCGCGGCATCCCTGCCACGCCGCCGCCGGATGGATGGACTACTTGACCAGCTTGACGACGTAGCTCGGACCCATCGTCGCAACGCCGAAGCGCTGTGTGCCGACGTAGACCGTCTGGTCGTACTCGATCGCCCGCTCACGGCTGGCGTTGATCGTCAGACCGTTCGACCGGTTGACAACCACGCAGGCCTGACGGAAGTCACCGTAGAGGCCGAGCGTGCCAGCCGGCAGCGACAGGCACCGATACACCGGCGATCCGAAGATCGTCATCTGGGTGGGCTTGGTGATGTCGGAGCCGATGGCACCGGCGGCCAGACCCTGGAGCATCGCCATACCGGCAGGGCTCATCACCCAGACCGGATTCACGGCGTTCGGGTTCAACTTGCTCACGGCCTCAACCACGTTGTCGGCCGTCAGCTTCGCACCCACCGTCACCGACTCGGTAGCAGCGGTGAGAAGGCCGACCACGCCAGCGGCGGCGTCACCTTCCAGCCACGACTTGTCGATCTTCCGCGCGAACGCGTAAGCGAACTTCGTAGCTACGAGGTTGGCGACGGGTGCGAACGCATCGTCGATGAGCTCGTTCGAGACCTGGGCGCGGGCGCCAATCTTCTCGACGTTCACCTGGATGCCCGTGGTCTTGATCTCGACCGGCTCGATCTCGCAGTTTTCGAGATAATACTGAGCCTCGACGTTCTCATCCGAGCGCGGGATCGTGATCCGGTTGCTCGAGGTGCTCATCGTCATGCAGACCTGGTACGCCACGCTGGCGTAGTTCAACAGGCCGAGAACGCCCCGATAGAAGTCGGGGAACACAAGCTCCGAACCCTTCCCGTCATACGTCGGGGAGAGCTCGCCGTGGGAGTTCGGCTCCTCGGTGGCACCGTTGGTGGCGATCGCCGCACGGGTTTCACCGTGGGCCAGCGCCCTCAGGTAGTGGCCGATCCGGTCGACGCCTTCACGGGTGACGCCAGCCTCCTCCCAGTGCCGGTACTCGGCCGGCATGGCAAGGCCTCGGCTCCGGACGTGGATCGCAGGGGCCGCCGGCTTGGGCTCGCTGATCGACAGCTTGCCCTTGAGGCTGCGGACCTGTTCCTCGATCTCGTTCTCGCGGTCGAGCTTCTTCGACACTTCGGCCGACTCGGCGGTCAGCGCGTCGAGCTCGGTGGCGTCGGTCTTCTGCTCCTCGGAGCCTTCCTCTCGGGTCATCGAGCGGATGGCCTCGACACGCTGAACGATCTCAGCGGCTCGGTTCTGTAGCTTGCGAATGGCGTCGGTCACGGTAAAGGCTCCTGGGAATGGTGGACGATCTACCGGAAAAACTACACACCACCGACCAACCCTTTAACGTGCAAACGTCCTACCGTAGGGCGTTCACCGCTGGTCCGTTAGACGGTCGACGGCCAGCATGATCAGACAGCCGATCACGGCGGCCAGCACGTACAGCCCCAAGGCTCTGATGCCGTCAGCGAGGCACGGCATTGGAGCCAACAGCCAGGCGGATCGGCTCGACCTTCTGGAACTCTCGGAACCGACGAGCGTTCCACTCAATGAACGCCGCAAACTTCTCCGCGTCTGGGTACGTCGGGTCTTTCCGCTTCGCCAGTGCCAGAATCGCGCGGCTGTACCGCTCCATTTCGAGCGCGTGCGACTCAGTTTCCTCGCGACGGTCCAGCCCCAACTGGCGGCGGGCGAGTGTCCCGTGGACGTAGCACACCCACTCCTCGACGATATAGATCGGCTCACGGTCCCAATCGCGGCGTGATTCGACCATGTAGAGATCGAAGATTCGCCCGCGTTCCTTGGGCGGGATCGTCGCCGCCGCTTCCCCGATCGTCAGCCGAGGATGCCGGAGGTAGACGGATTGCCCGTTCAACAGGTAGATGCCGTGCGAACCCTGGACCCGAGGCAGACGGACGCATACGCCGTGACTTCCTTCGTGCGTCCAGGTGACCAGGTCCGTCGGCTCCGTCTGGTCGCGCCAATACGTCGGGTCCGGTAGCCGAGCGATAACGTCCGAGAGAACAGGCGGATGGCCGGCCGGCGGAATGCGAACGGTCGACGGTCCCTTCCCGAACACCAGCACCGGACGGGCCGGCGGCTGTACCGCTGAAACCGTCTCCGGTTCCGCAGTTTTTGCAGGAGCCGCGGCCGCAGGCTCCACAGTCACCGGTGCCGCCGGCGTTGGCGATTCGGTCTCTTTCACCTCGAGCTCGACAGGCTCTGGCGTAACCACAATAGGCGCAGCCGGTAAAGAGTCGGGGCCGCTTCGCCTGTTACAGCGAGCGGCCCCGATCATCGCAAGGATGGCAATTACGGCCACGACGATGGCGGCAGACTTGGGCATCAGCCGCCGTACGCCTTACGTACCTCATATCGAGCGTTCCGGACGGCGTCCTTGCGGGCGCGGTGCCGGCTCACGGGACGGCCGTGGCAGTCCTTGGCGACCGGCTTCGACGGCACCACCTCGGTGCTGGTCGTGGTCTGCGTGGTCGTGGTGGTCACGACGTCCTGGGCGGCCACGGTGGCAGCCACGCAGGCGAGCACCAGAAACGCGTAGACGAACTTCATGGATTGACTCCTCGGGGATGACAGGCTGTGAGCCGGTCATTGAACCCCACGAAGTCCAACCCTTTAACGTCTGACAGAGCGCCGCCAGACGGTCGACGCATCGACGACACGGCTGTGCCGGTGGCCGCAGGATTGGCAGCGCAGGTACTGGACCTGGCGATCTCCCGCACGACGGGAGCACTCCACCCGCATACGGCATCCACAGCGACATTCAGCGGGAGCGGCCATAGCCTCGCAGCCTCGCAGCGGATGCAGCTGCGGCAGCGACCGCAGCACGGTAGCCAAGGTCGAACACCTTCGGCTTTGGCTCTGATCGCTGCCACTGCTCAAAGGAACGCATCGAAACGCTCGACGCGCTGTAGGCCGGCACCGTGACGATTGAAACATCGTAGAGACCAGAGACCTGGCTCACGGTCCTGACGTTGTTCCCGTCGGCGTCCTTGTGGTAGCTCTCGCCTTTCGGGTCCACCGAGAAGGCGAAGCTGGCGCCGGTCACGTCACCTCGAGCAACGAGAACCTGGAGATCTCGGCCCAGCTGCGTGTCGGGCGGGTCGATCTCAAACGCCAGGCCCTGGTCATCGCTGCCGAGTCGGAGCGTACCGCTCGTGGACCGGCCGAGTACGTGGTCGTTGGAATGGTTGAACAGTGCGAGCACACCGGCACCGGCGCCGAGGCCAGACCGGCTGAGAGCGGCATCGAACGCACCAGGAGAGATCATCTCGCGGAACCCGCCCAGGTTCTCAGACAGCGAGTTGTACGTGGCCGCGTAGCCTCGAAAGACCGGCTGGCCGCCGTCACGGGTCTCCATCCGCAGGGCGTCAGGGTTGCCGGCGAGCGGCACGAAACGGCGTTCAATCTCCATCGGTCATTTCTCCTGTCTCGTCTGGCTCGTTCGTGTCGTCGTCTGGTTCCTCGGATTCCACGGCAGCGGCCGCCGGCTGGTTCGCCGCGGCCATGCCAGGGACAACGCCGGCCACGATGGTGCGGACCTGGTCGGCCGGCATCTGCGGGAACGCGGCGCCGATCAGGGCGATGGCGCCGTCGGCCTTGAGCAGACCGGTCGAGACGTTCGTCAGGATCTCAAGCATCGACGAGACCTGGGCACCGTTGAGGCTCTCAGCCGCGGCCGGCACGGCCGCCGTGCCATCGGCGGCGGCCACCACCGGCTCCGGCTTCGATAGCGGGGCCATGTTCAGCTGAACGAAATACTGGTCGGCCGCCTCGTCCTCGATCGGGTCCATGTCTTCCAGGCGTCGCACGTCGTTCGGGCTCACCGCACCCAGCTGGAAAAGCGTGTTGTAGAACGTGCTGCGGGCGGCGGAATCGCCACGCATCATGCCCTTGGAGTCGATCTTGCAGTAGAGGTCGCCGCCAAACGTGTCGAGGATCGACCGCTGGATGGCACCCTCGATACGCCGCTGCCAGGGCGTGATCGTGAAGACCTGGGCGTTCAGCGACTCCATCTCGACGTTCGAGTATGTGCCATGCGACAGATCGCCGATCATGGTCGGGCCGATCCGGAACGCTCTGGCGATCTCGGTCACGATGGAGTTCCGGAGCTCCATGTACTGTGCCGACTCACGGCTGGCAGCGTCGATGATCTTGGCGGTGATCCCGTTCGGCAGGACGCACGTCCCGCCCACGTTCCTGGTGCCGCCAAACATCTTCTTCCAGGCCGAACGCAGGCTGTTGATAGCACCCTCTGGGATCGCCTGCGTCGACTCCAGAATCACGCTGGGTCGGGCGTTGTTCTCCCAGTAGTGGATGGCGGCCGAGTCCATCTTGCGGGCGAGCTCGATGGAGTTTCGGCACAGGTTCGCCGGCATGATTCCGGTGTAGCCGTTGTTCGTCATGCCACGGACGTGAAAGATCTCACGCTGGGTGAACGTCCGGTATGTGTCGAAGGCCGGATTGATCGGGGACGCCAGGGCATCGCCGGCCATCGGGTCGTAGTTCGACGACTGGTTCGGCATCCAGTAGTGGTACTGAATGTCGCCGTCGGCAGTCGGCTGGACCGTCATCCTCGACGGGTGCAGGGGCCGTAGCTCGGTAGCGAACCCACGCTCACCTGGCACGATGAGGCTGAAGGAGTTGCCCCACAGCGCTACATGATGCACCAGCTGCTCCATGTACTCGTAGTAGGACTGCCAGGCGTTCGGCTTCACGCAGAGCGTACGAAACAAAGGGTGGTCGCTTGCTAGTTCCCGATCGCCGTCTGGCAGTTTGCGGTAGAGGTGCATCGGCATGGCCGCCACGGTCTCGGCCAGGAACCGGACACAGGCGTAGATCGCGGTCACGCGCAGAGCGGTGGCGGTGTCAACGTCGCCGCCATTGGAGTCGTCCACCCACCGGATCGGCGGCAGGGGGCCGGCCTCGGCGATGTAGCGGAGCTCGTGCTCTCGGCTGGTGTTCGGTGCGATCATGGCACCAAACGCTAACGAAAGACGGTCAACCCTTTAACGTCGCCGGCTTCTCTGGGAGCTCCATCCAGTGCGTCACGTCCGGCGGCAGGAGGCCACGGCTGCCGACCCAGACAAACCCGCCCAGGTGGTCCGTGAAAAGAAGCACGGGAACGCCACAAGGCGGCGGGTCGGCGATCGGCCGCCACCGCGGCACGGCCTCCAGGAGCCGTCCGATCACGTTCTCGCTCCGCACCCTGTGCCACCGCAGCTGCTCGATCTCCCTGGCCGCATCCTGGCAGACGGTCATCGGCACCCGTCCTGTGAACGTGTCCCATGGGTGGAATCCACGCAGCTGCTCGGCGATGTCCACGGGTTCCTCCTATCGGTAGCGGATCACGGCGTACCATCGGCCGGTGCTCGAGCTGTAGGCCGTGGCCTCCTCGGCGATCGGTCGGGTTCCGAAGTAACAACAGTTCCGGCGTGCCGACTCTCGGGTCTGGCCCATACCTATCCCTTCGATTTTTCCGCAGCTGCTATGCACCAGGCGGCCGATCCGCGCTAGCAGGCTGGCGTGTTCCTGGACGTTTGCGGATGGCCGCACGGTCTCGGCCTGCACGCTCGGGGCCGCCAGCATCAACAGGAACAGCACGAATAGAAGACGCATATCGAATCCTTTCGACAGGTGCTAGATCTCGATCATCTCCCACGACTCACGACCGACCGAGGCGTCTGCCATCGACAGCGCCAGGGCGTTGATTGTAGCCGCGATTCCGTCCACCTTCTCATGCGACTTGCCCTTGTCGAGCTTCAGATTCCCGTTGGAATCCGTCCAGCTGCAAGCGTTGTTTGCCATCCACAGCCAGACCGGTGAGGAGAAACGGATCTTCTTCGTGGCGATCAGGCTTTCGAGTAGCTTCGAGGGGGCCGTCATCGTGCCGATCGACTGCGGAACGATCTGCACGTCCAGCCCGTCGGCCTTGAGCGCCGTCGAGATTCCCTGGTGCTGCCACGGGTCGATGCCGGCCTGACGGACAGGCCGCTTGCCGACGTGCTCCATGATGTCGGCTGCCACCTGGACGTAGTCGCACCGGCATCCCTCGGTGGCCTTGATCCACCCCTCACGAATCCACGTCAGGTAAGGGATACGGTCCCGCCGCTCACGCTCGGCGGCCGTCTGCTCGGGGATCCACGCCAGGAGCTCGACGTCGTACGACTGATCCTCGGAGCGGGTCACGAAAGCCGCACAGGTCACGTCGAGCGTGGACGCTAAGTCGATGCCCAGCCAGCACGGCTTGCCGTCCAGCGGCTCGACCGGCGCCGCCTGACAGGCCGCCACCGTGTCAGGATTGAACCACCGGTTATCCGCCTCGGTCCAGACGTCGAGCCGGTAGCGGAGGAACGACGAGAACTTCGACGGGTTTGTCTTCGCGTCAATGTAGTCGGCCGCGAAATCCTTCGCCGAGATCGTCAGTCCCATGGACGGGTTCGCCTTCGCCCAGACCTTGGGGTCGGAGAAGTCGTCATCCGGAGCGGCCGCGTAGATCTTCCCGTAGAAACTCGGGTTGGCCGACGGCTTCGCCTGGACGAGCTCGGTGTCGGTGTGCCACTGCCAACAGATCGAGTTCCGGTCGTGGCCGGCGGTCGAGATCGCAATCGTCATCGGCTGGGACCGTGCAGCACCGGCGTACAGAAGCGCGTCGACCAGGTCCCGCTTCTTGTGGGCGTGGAGCTCGTCGATAATCACGGCACTCGCATTGATGCCTTCCGCTCTCCACGAGTCGGCGGCCAGACAGGTGTACCGTGAGCCCGACGCCTTGTGGACGATCGTGCTGCGGGAGTCCACGACATCGAGCACGGCCGACAGCCTGGGCGACCGGCGCACGCTCTGGGCGACTTCCCTGTAGATGAGCCCAGCCTGGATACGGTCCACGGCCGCCCCGTAGACCTCAGCACCTGGTTCCCCGTCAGCCAGGAGGAAGTAGAGAACCAGGCCGGCCATCAACGAGCTCTTGCCGTTCTTCTTCGGGACCTCGATGTAGGCCCTACGGTAGCGTCTGAGACCCTCATCATCGACCCAGCCGAACAGCGGCTCGATCACGTCGTGGATCTGCCAGTCCATCAGCTTCATCGGCTGGCCGGCCCACTGGCGGCCCTTCGACATCGTGACGAATGTCTGGAGAAACCGTACGACCCTGTCGGCTCGGGCCTGGTCGTAGGTGTAACCGTCGCAGGCTTCAGCCCGTGCCGGCGATGAAGTCGGCGAGGGGGTCCTTTTCCTCGGCATTACGTACCGCGTATGCGGCCCTCGATGATGGAGTGAGACCGAACTCCCTTTCGATCTTCAGCATATCGTCAGAGTATCCACGGATCAGCATGGCCTCTGGGATCGCCACCTTGCGGCCCGACTGAATGTCCTTCGAGAGACCCTCCTCCTCGATGGACTTCAGCGCCATCGTGTACAGCTGCCAGGTGATGCAGTACCGCTGGAGCGGCTCTCGGTTGTCCTCAGTGAACAGTCCCATACCAAGCAGCTGCGGGGCCTTCACCTTCCACATCTTGAGCGCCTCGCCCTTCAGCATCGGCGGCGCTTTGAGCGATCCCTCGACGGTCGGCGGCTCACACGCCTTGATCTTGTCGAGGTCCTGACGGGAACGGTTGCCGGTGAGGATCTTCAGCTGCACCGGCATGGTCTTCTTGCCACGGCGACCCATGTCTCACCTCAAAACAGTGTCAGAAAAAACCGAAAATTTGCGCGGCGG
>Ga0209617_10001784_pt1 | contig 10091 bp, 10 predicted proteins | sample LakEriepJuly2011_2_FD_187459 | JGI IMG/M metagenome (GOLD analysis project Ga0209617, IMG submission 187459) | Freshwater microbial communities from dead zone in Lake Erie, Canada - CCB epilimnion July 2011 (SPAdes) (version 2) | ecosystem: Environmental > Aquatic > Freshwater > Lentic >... | reverse complement strand
CCCCAGCCGTTCAGCACGACGGCATCGCCCACCTGCCAGTCGGGGTGGCTGCTGGCCTCGACGGTGCCGGCCAAGTCAATGCCCGGCACCATGGGGAATTTGCGGACCACGGGCGACTTGCCGGTGATGGCCAGGCCGTCCTTGTAGTTCAGCGTGGACGCCGCCACGCGCACGGTCACGTTGCCTTCGGGCAAAGCGCTGTCGTCGATGTCTTTGAGCGCGGCGCGGTAGCCGTGCTCGTCTTTGTCGATGAGGATGCCCTTGAACACGTGACGTCTCCTGCAATGGCCGCGGGGGCGGCGGAGAGCGCAGCATACTGCGCCTCGCACCGCCCCCGCTGGGCTGACCCTCAAGCCCCAGGGTTGACCCCGGGGCTGTTCATCAGAAAGCCTTGGACAGCGACAGCACCAGGCTGGTCTTGCCAGCTTCCTTGCCGGAGGCCGTGGTGAAGTAGCCCTTCTTGCTGGTGGCGACCAGCGAGGCGCCGGCCACCCAGCCGCTCAGGTCCTTGGTGACGCCGACGCGGTAGTCGGACACGTTGTCCGAGCTCAGGCCGACGTCCTTGCCGTTCTTGATGTACTGGTAGCCGTAGTGGCCATTGACGCCCCAACCGTCGCCCAGGTCCTTGGCCACGCCCAGGTCCAGGTAGTAGTTGCCTTTGGTGTCCACAGGCGCAGAGCCACTGACGGAGTCGCCCAGGCCGAAGAAGTTGGTCAGGCCGTAGCTGAACTTGGCGGTGAAGATGTCGTAGGCGGCGCCCAGGTAGATCTCGGTCTGCTTGGCGGCCTTGTTGCCGTCCTTCTTGGACGAGGGGTAGGCGTAGTGCAGCAGGCCAGCGTCCACGGTCACGGGGCCCAGGGCGTATTTGTAGCCGCCGTAGAAGTCCATCTCCAGGCTGGCGCCACGGTACAGGCCGGACTCGACGTTGGAGTTCCAGTTGCCAGCGTAGAAGCCGGAGGTGTGGACCACGTCAAAGCCACCCTGGAAGGCGGGCTTGTAGCCAGTTTGCGAGTAGCCGCGGAAACGGTAGTCGGAATACAGGCCAGCGTTGCCGGTGATGGTCCAGTCGGACTTGGCGGTTTGGGCCGAGGCGACAGTCACGGTGCCCAGGGAGAGGGCGGCGGCCAGGAGCGCATTCTTGTTCATGAGCGTGTCCATTTCAAAGGGAATGGTTGGAGGAACGGGGCCCCAAATCAGAGCGATCTCCATACCGCGAGGATCGTGCCAGCCCGAAGGCGGGCCATTTGGCACGGGAAGCGGCAAAGATGCACCAACTTGACGCACAGAGTGCCACGCGGCGCGCCGCCTTTGGCGCAGTGCCAGGCAAGCACGCCCTCTTTTGGGGCGCCAGAGCCACAGGCCGCGCCGAATCTGCCACTTGGGGGCGACTGCGGTTAGATTGCGAAGCGTCACCGTCCCCGCTTTTTGCGCCAACCTCGCCCCGGAGAAGCCCATGTCCGCCACCCGCCACGCCCACCTTCCCGCACCGTCAGCCGCACCTGGTTCGCCGGCATGCACGGATGGCCCTGTGCGCCCCGCACGCCGCGCCTTCCACCGCCAGGCCGCCGCTTGGGCCACGGTGCTGGTCGCCGCCGCACACCAGCAGGCCTGGGCACTGTCGCTGTCCGACCTGAGCAACCAGGACGCCAGCAGCGGCATCAAGGCCGCCTTGGAAAAAGGCGCACAGGCAGCCGTGGCCTTGCTGGGCCAGCCGGGCGGCTTCCTCGACAACCCCAAGGTCCGCATCCCCTTGCCCAACTTCCTGGAGCAGGCCGCCGGCGTGCTGAAAATGACCGGCCAGGGCAAACGGATCGACGAGCTTGTCACCGGCATGAACCGCGCCGCCGAAGCCGCCGTGCCCATGGGCAAGGAGCTGCTGGTCAAGGCCGTGAAGTCGATGACGGTGCAGGACGCCAAGCAGATCCTCTCCGGCGGCGAGAACGCCGTCACCCAGTTCTTCGCCGACAAGACGCGCGCACCGCTGGGGCAGTCCTTCTTGCCGGTGGTGTCGAAAGCCGTGGGCCAGGTCGGACTGGCGAAAACCTACGACCGCATCGCGGGCAAGGCCTCGGGCATGGGCCTGATCAAGAACGAGGACGCCAGCATCGAGCATTACGTGACGGGCAAAACGCTGGACGGGCTCTACACCGTCATCGGCGACGAGGAACGCAAGATCCGCCAGGACCCGGTCGGCACGGGCAGCGCGCTGCTGCAAAAGGTGTTCGGCGCCTCGCAGTGAGGCCCAGCCTGGCGTTCAGTGCCAGGCCTCGTGCACGCGCGCATTGAGCGGGTGCACGTCCAGCCAGCGCACCAGGGCGACCACGCCCAGCCCTGAGAGCAGCCCGCCCACAGCGAAAGCCGCGGCATAGCCAAAGGCGTCGCCGACCATGCCGCCAGCGATGCCGCCCAGCGTGGCCAGCGAGAAGCCGACGCTGCCCAGCAAGGTGTAGTCGGTGCCGGCGTGGGCGGGGTCGGCGGCGTCCATCATCAGCGAGAACAGCGCCACCGTGGCCACGGTGCCGATGACGCCTTCCGCCAGCGTCGCCACCCACAGCAGCGGCATGCCGCCCCAGCCCGTGGCCGCCAGGGCGTACAGGGCGAACACGCCCACCTGGGCCAGGCCACTGCCCAACAGCGCCTGCCGACGGCCCATGCGCAACATCAGCCAGCCTCCGAGCGCAGCGCCCGCCAGACTGGTGCCCGAGCCCACGGCGCCCTTCATCACGGCCAGGGTGGCCTTGTCGACGCCGTGGTCGAGCAAGAAGGGCGTGATGAGGCCAGTGGCCATCTGGTCGCCGAAGCGGAAACAGAAGATCAAGCCCGCCAGTTTCAGCACGCCAGGGCGCAAGGCGCGGTGCAGCCAGAGCAGCACCAGGGTGCGCCCTTGCGGTCGTGCCGAGGGCGTGGCGGGCTCAGATGCGCTCAGCAGCGCAGCGTTCGCGTGGGGGTGGACGTGCGGGTGCGGCACCTCGTCAGGCATGTGTGGCGGGGGCTCGGCCATGCGCCACACCGGCATTGTCAGCAAGGCCAGGATCGCGGCCATGGCCAGGAAGGTCACGGTCCAGTTCGTCTGGGCGAACAGCCACAGCAAGAGCCCGCCGCCCAGCACCATGCCCAACCGGTAAGCCCCCACCTGGATGCCGTTGGCCAGGCCACGCTGCTGGGCGTCGAGCAGGCGCACGGCCAGGCCGTCGGTGGCCACGTCCTGCGTGGCGGCCAGCAGGTTGAACACGAACACGGCCGCGAACAGCGCAAGGCTGCCCTCGTGGAAACCGATGGCCGCCATCCCCAGCGCGAGCGCGCATGAGCCCAGTTGCATCGACAGCAACCAGGCGCGTCGGCTGCCGTGGTGGTCCACCACCGGCGCCCACAGCATCTTGAGCACCCAGGGCGCGGCAAGGAATTGCAGGAAACCCAGCGCCGTCAGCGACCACCCGGCCTCGCGCATGAGCACGGGCAAGGCCAGCGTGAAGAAGCCATAGGGCAGGCCCTGGGCGGTGTACAGCGCCGCCAGCAGGGGCAGGTGCGGCGTGCGCAGCGGGTGGGTGGGGTTCGGGAGGCTCACGCGCCGATGCTAGCGCGTGCGCGTGCGATCAAGCCGAGGTCAGTGCACGCCTCAAGGCGCGGGGCGGTCGGCGTCGGGCATGGGGTAGGAGTCGGCCGTGTAGATCGGCCCCTTCATGAGGATGACGATGGCGCAGCCGATGGCGGCCGTCAGCACCAGCGTCCAGTGCAGCACCACGATGCCGATGAGCACGAACTCGAAGCGCAGAGACGCCGGGTCGCGCGCGCCATCGGCTGCATCCGGCGAGAGGATCCACGACAAGCCCAACACCGCCAGCGGCAAGACCGTGCCCACCGCCAGGATGAGCGGCAAACGTCGCCACAGCGCCCATTCCAGGCCCGATGCGGAGCGCACAGATTCGGGGTGTTTGTTCAGCCAGGCCATGGCCACACTGTAGGCCACAAGCCGCAGCATGGGGTGGCGCGGGGCGGGTCAGGCCCAGGTCAGCGGCGGCGCAAACGGTCACTTTTGAAGGCGCGCCCGCGGAACTCGGGCGGTTTGCCGCGCACCCACGCGACGAAGGTGGCGATGTCGGGGTGGGCCAGCAAGGCCTCGACCGTGTGGTGGCTGCGGGCCAACTCGGTCTCCGTCAGCACCGCATGGATCTGCTTGTGGCAGATGCGGTGGAGGTGCTCGGTGTGGCGACCGCCCTTGCTTTTCGGCACAAGGTGGTGGGCGTCTTGCTCCGGACGCGGGATGGGCCGCTCGCACAGCGGGCAGATCGGCAGGGCATCGGGCGCCGCAACGTGGGCGCGCGCGGCGTCCAGCGCCGACAGCTGCTGCGCGATCAACTGGCGACGGATGCGGCCTGGCATGGGCTCAGGCGAGGAGGCCCTCGGCACCCGGTGCAACCGGGGGAAAGCGCCCCTCGTTGATGTCGATCTTGCGGTGCGCTGAGGCCACCACGTCAACGCCCAATTGGTGACCCAGCTGCACCAGGTACAGCAGCACGTCGGCCATCTCCAGGGCGACGGCTTCGCGGGTGTCGGGCGGCAGCTCGCGGCTTTGCTGTTCGCTCAGCCATTGGAAGGGCTCCAGCAACTCGCTGGCCTCGACCACCAGGGCCGACGCGAGGTTCTTGGGCGCGTGGAAGCGGCCCCAGTCGCGGGCGTCGGCAAAGGCTTGCAGCCGCGCGGTCAAGTGGGCCAGGGAATCGGTGGTCGCCAGGTCGGTGGGCGCAGCGTGGGAGGTCATGGGCCCGATGGTACCCAGACCGCGGTGTCCGCGGCGTCAGGCATTGGCCCAACACACCTCAAGGCCATGGCTTCTCGGGTAACGTCATCGGCTTCTGACCACTTTGCGATGCATCCCATGCCCGGCCTTTTCGACGCTCTCTCCATCGGCGCCCTCCACGCACCCAACCGCATCCTCATGGCCCCGCTGACGCGCGCCCGCGCCGGCGAAGCCCACCTGCCCAACGCGATGATGGCCGAGCACTACGCCCAGCGCGCCACCTCGGGCCTGCTGATCGCCGAAGCCACGATGGTGCAAGAAGGCAACTCGGCCTTCTGGAAAGAGCCCGGCGTGTACTCGGCCGAGCAAATCGCTGGCTGGAAGCTGGTGACCGACGCGGTGCACGCCAAGGGCGGCCGCATCTTTTTGCAGATCTGGCACGGTGGCCGCGCCACGCACCCGCTGCTCAGCGGCGGCCAACAGCCGGTGGCGCCGAGTGCCATCGCCATCGCCAACGACACCGTCCACACCCCGCAGGGCAAGCAGCCCTACGTGACGCCGCATGCGCTGACCGATGACGAAATCCCCGGCATCGTCGCGGCCTTCCGCCAGGCCGCCGAGAACGCCAAGGCCGCGGGCTTCGATGGCGTCGAAGTGCACGGCGCCAACGGCTACCTGATCGACCAGTTCCTGCGCGACGGCAGCAACCAGCGCACAGGCGCCTACGGCGGCAGCCGCGAACACCGCGCGCGCTTCCTCTTCGAGGTGCTGGACGCCGTCATCGGCGTGTGGGGCAGCGACCGCGTCGGCCTGCGCCTGTCGCCGCTCAACAGCTTCAACGACATGCGCGACAGCGACCCCATCGGCCTGGTGACCTGGCTGGCCGGTGAGCTCAACCGCTTCAAGCTGGCTTACCTGCACCTCATGCGCGCCGACTTCTTCGGCGTGCAAAAGGGCGACGTGGTCACGCCAGTGCGCGCGGCTTACCAGGGCGTGTTGATCGGCAACATGGGCTACTCACCCGATGAAGCCGAAGCGGCGGTGCAATCGGGCGCACTCGACGCCGTGGCCTTTGGCACGAGCTACCTGGCCAACCCCGACCTGCCAGAGCGCATCCGTGCCAAGGCGCCGCTGAATGCGCCCAACCCGGCGACCTTCTACACGGAAGGCCCGGCGGGCTACAACGACTACCCGACGATGGCGGGTTGACGACAGCACAGCCTTCCAGAATGTAGGCGAAATCGGCCGATTTCGGGCCTTGTTGCAAAGACACGCCGAAAGCAATGAATGCCGCGAAATTGGCCCAGCTCGGGCCACCCAAACGGGCCCGATTTCTGCATGATGGTCTCCAGTGACTTGCGCTGCCTGCAAGGGCAGCACCCTCGACACCGCTTCACCGGAGGATGGCGCCATGAACTGGCTCGACAACGTTTCGTCGGACCTGGATCAACCGATCTCTGCGGCCTGCCTGATGCACGGCCACTGGTTGCACCCCCTCAACCCCTTCTCCGAGCCGGTGATGTGCCGGGTCGTGATGGACGTGGCCGAACCCCGCGTGGTGGCCGCCCAGGTGATCGAGCCTGGCCAGGTCCAGCACCTCGGCAGCGCCGAGCTCGAAGACCTCAACGCCGCCATGCTGGCCCAGGACGTCCACCGCAGCCCGGCGGCCTGGGGCCTGAGCCCTTGCGCCAAGCTGCCCAGCTGGGCCCGCCCCAGCTTCAGCGAACGCCAGATCGAAGAACTGGAGCGCTTGCAGGGCTACCTGTCCGAAGCCGAAGAGGACGACATCGACGCCGTGCTGCTGCTGCGCGATGACTTCCTGCGCGGCATCGGCATGAGCGACCACGACATGTACCGCGCCGTGCGCCAGCCCGAGCACGGCACGGCGCCACGCCGCGGCGGCCGCCTGGCCAGCTGAGGCTCCGGCACCAGGGGCAGGGGCGGGGCTAAACTGCCCCGCATGAAGGTTTCGCAACGCGCCCAGTCCATCACCCCCTTCCTGGCCATGGAGTTCGGCAAGCGTGCCGCCGAACTCGAAGCCGCCGGCCACCGGGTGATCCGCTTCAACATCGGCGAGCCCGATTTCGGCGCGCCGCCGGCCGTGCGCGCCGAACTGCAGCGCATCGCCGCCGACACGGCCCTGCCCTACACGGGCGCCCTCGGTCTGCCCGCCTTGCGCGAGGCCATCGCCGGCTTCTACCAACAGGCGCATGGCGTGCACGTGGCGCCCGAGCGCGTGGTCGTGACCGCGGGGGCCTCGGCCGCGCTGTTGCTGCTCACCGCCGCGCTGGTGGACCCGGGCGACGAGGTCTTGGTGGGTGACCCCTCCTACCCCTGCAACCGGCAGTTTCTGAGCGGCTTTGGCGCCGACGTGCGCCTGGTGCCGACCGACGCGGCCTCGCGCTTCCAGCTCGACCTGGCCGCGGTGCAGCGGCACTGGTCGCCGCGCACCCAGGGCTTGATGATCGCCACGCCGTCCAACCCCACCGGCACCTCGGTGCCGCCCGCCGAGCTGGCCGCCATCTGCGACTGGGCCCGCGCGCATGGCGCCTGGCGCATCGTCGACGAGATCTACCTCAACCTCAGCGACGCCCAGCCCGATGGCACGCCCGCGCCCACCGTGCTGGCCGCCGACCCCGGCGCCTGCGTCATCAACAGCTTCTCCAAGTACTTCGGCATGACCGGCTGGCGCCTGGGCTGGGCGGTGGTGCCTGACAGCCTCGTCCCCGCCCTGGAACGTCTGGCGCAGAACTACTACATCTGCGCGCCCACCCCGGCGCAGCTGGCCGCGCTGGCCTGCTTCACGCCCGCGTCCATCGCCGTGTGCGAAGCCCGCAAGCAGGAATTCAGCGAGCGCCGCGCCATCGTGCTGCAAGGCCTGCAAGACATCGGCCTGCCCGTGCCGGTGAAGCCCGACGGCGCCTTCTACGCCTACATCGACGTCAGCGGCACCGGCCTGGACGCCATGGCGTTTTGCGAACGCGCGTTGCAGGAAGCCCATGTGGCGTTGACGCCGGGCCAGGACTTCGGCGCATGCAGCGGGGCCACGCACGTGCGCCTGTCGTACGCCGCTTCGCGCGAAGACTTGCAAGAAGGCCTGGCCCGACTGGGCCGCTTCGTGAGCGGTCTGAACACCGGGCTGAAAAGCGGGCTGAGCCATGGTTGAGCAACGCCCCCCACTGGCCCGCCGCCTGAAGCAGGCCCTGCAACTCTGGCTGCTGTCGGTGCGCGACATGCTGACCTCGGCCGGCCCCGTGCTGCTGCTGGCCATCGGTCTGTTGGTGGGCGCCTACTGGTGGCTGAACCCGCAACCACCGCGCACCGTCGTCCTCGCCACCGGGCCCGCGGGCAGCGCCTACGCCGACTTCGGGCAGCGCTACGCCCAGGCCCTGGCGCGCGAGGGCATCCGCGTCGAGCTGCTGCCCACCGCAGGCCCCGCCAGCAGCCTGCAGGCCCTGCGCGATGGCGATGCCGATGTGGCCTTCGTGCGCGGCGGCAGCGACGACACCGCCGAAGACGCGCGCGAAGCGGCCAACGAGGGCATCCTGTCCCTCGGTGCCCTGTTCTACGAACCGCTGTGGCTGTTCTACCGGCCTGCGGCCTTGTCAGGGCCCGCCCCCAAAAAAACCATGGCGCCCCGCATCACCCGCCTGACCTCGCTGAGCCAGCTGCGCGGCCTGCGCGTCAACGTCGACCAGGCCGGCAGCGGCGTGCCCGACCTGGTGCGCCGCCTGCTGCAGGCCAACGGGCTGGCGGCCGACGCCATCGTCACCAGCAACATGGCGCCGGAAGCCGCGGCACAGGCCCTGCAAGCCGGCCAGATCGACGCCGTGGTGCTGGTCACCGCGCCCGAATCGCCCGTGGTGCAGCGCCTGCTGCAGCAAACCGACATCGCCCTGGCCGACCTGCCGCAAGCCGACGCCCTGTCCCGGCGCTTCCCCTTCCTGCAAACGGTCACGCTGCCGCGCGGCATGGTGGACCTGGCCCGCGACCTGCCGCCCGAGAACATCGGCCTGCTGGCCGCCACCACCGCCTTGCTCACCCACGAAGACACCCACCCCGCGCTGCGCCAGCTGTTCGCGCAAACGGCCCAGCAACTGCACGGCGGCGCAGGCTGGTTCAACGGCGTGCGCGACTTCCCCAACACCCGCACCAGCGAGCTGCCCGTCAGCCCTGAAGGCGACCGCGCCATCAACGGCCGCCCACCCTTCTGGCAACGCTTCCTGCCGTTTTGGGCGAGCAACCTGCTGGAGCGCATGTGGCTGGTCATCGGCGGCTTGATCGTGCTGCTGCTGCCGCTGTCGCGCGTGGTGCCGCCGCTCTACACCTACCGGGTGCGCCAACGCGTGTTCCGCTGGTATGCGCGGCTGCAGACCGTCGAGGCGCGCATGGAGGAGGGCGACGCGGACGTGGTCGAGTTGCGCAACGAACTCGACGAACTCGACCGCGTGGCCAGCCAGATCGCCGTGCCGCTGGCGCATGCCGAAGAGCTGTACGCCTTGAAGAACAACATCGAGCGGACGCGCAAGCGCTTGCTGGCACGCCAAGGGCCCCTGAGCCAGGCCGCCTGATCGGTTTGTTTTGTTTCTGAAATCGTTTCATTTGCAAGATGCTGCGCAGGCTGGCATGCACGCATCTCATTGATTTCAAAGATTTTATTGACGCTGCTTTCTGCCACTGGACGGGTGCAGATTCGTGACACTGATGGCCATGAGCGCAGATGCCTTGATCGCCTTCCTTCGCCAGCAGGCCCGCCAACCGGGTGGCTCTGCCCGTGTGGCCGCGGGGCGCATCGTGGCCGAGCTGGGCATCAGCCGCCCCACCTTGATGCGGGCGGTGCACGCGGCCGGTGACCAGTTCATCGCCATGCACCCGGGCAACCTGGCCTTTGTGCCCACCAACGGGCACTTCCAGGTGGCACCGGCCTACGACATGCTGACCATGCACCATGCGCCCGTGCGCGGGGTGGAGCTGCCCAGCCGCAGCAGCCGCCCTGGCCTTTTGGCAACGCTGCAGCCAGGACGAACGCATCAGCGCCTGCTTTCGGGCCGTGTGCGCCCGCAACGCCGAGGCGCTGGAGCGCCTGCGGCGGGTGATGGGCTAAGGCTCCACCACCTTCACCACCCAGGTGGGCAGCGCCCACGGGCCACCGGGGCTGATCAACTTGCACTGCCCACTGCCACTGGCACCGCTGCGTGCGAAGGCGCGGCCGTCCCACACCCAGGCCTCGTCTGACACGCAATCGGCAAGCCCGCGGCCCTTCTGGAACGCGGTGATGACGCCCGCCTCGTAACTGCTGGCTTGGTCGGTCACCAGGCGGGCCTGGTGCGGCGGGCGCGCGTTGACCACCCAC
>Ga0209617_10001783_pt1 | contig 10097 bp, 26 predicted proteins | sample LakEriepJuly2011_2_FD_187459 | JGI IMG/M metagenome (GOLD analysis project Ga0209617, IMG submission 187459) | Freshwater microbial communities from dead zone in Lake Erie, Canada - CCB epilimnion July 2011 (SPAdes) (version 2) | ecosystem: Environmental > Aquatic > Freshwater > Lentic >... | reverse complement strand
TGTAAAAATTGGTTATTCAACTTTTACACCCGCCGAGATTTTGGAATGTTGCGACCCTATCGCATTTTCAATCGGGCTTATTGAACACGAAGATTATTTAGCAGAAATGGAAAACGAATGAGCGACTTATTCGGATTTGAAAAAGCAATTCAATTAGATCATCTTAGCGATGAGCAAATAAATCAGCTTGAGGAAATCCTAAAAGATTATCAATAGATAGCGGCGTGTCGCCTTGACAAAGTCAAGCTGGCCCGCAAAGGCACGGGGTCGGGCGTGTCGTTACGAGATTGTTATAAAATCCCGTGAAATTTGCGGCGTGTCGATTTGACAGACAAAACGGACATATCGATGTGATTAGTATCACACCGCTTGAGCGTCTCAGTATTTGGACTTACTGGCTAGTAATGTGAAAATGTCAGTGGGTTCGTGTATAATTCCATACATAACAACAAACGAAAGAAGGTCTGCCAATGGCTACCAAACTATACACAATAGAAAACCTACTTATAGGAAAAAACTATAACTCACGAAATCGCCACTTTGAGGGTGAAATCGTATCTGCTCGACCACGCCCCGAAATTTGGTATGGCGATAAAACTGAAGCCTATCTAATCGGAATAAATTATCGTGGCTCAATAAAAACTCAATACGCAACTATTGCGGTGAAGGTCGGTGAATAATTTGGCTACTGTAATAGATAAAAATGAATTTTATTTTATTTGGGATTTATTATTCGTGTGTTGTGATGAACACCAATTCAAATACCAATGCCGAATCTGTGAGGAAATGATGGGTTGCCAATTCTGTCAATTTGACCCCTATTCTGAGTGTGAAGGGTGTGTTGAGATAGCCTTATTTGCTAGCCCCGAAGCCCTATAAATGTCAGTGGCTTAGGCTATAATAAGCAATAACAACAAACGAAAGGAAAACTAAAATGGTAAGAATGAAAGAGTTATACACTCAGATTTTAGAGTGCGACACCTGCTATGGTAAAGGCTGGCTATACTACGGAGATGAAGATAATTATGATGTAGAGGCTTGCCAATGTAATCCGCTCAGTTTTTTTCAGGAGAATAAATAAATGAGCGAAATTGCTGGAATGTGGATTTGCGATAATTGCGATACTCTCGCCATTGTGTCAGTGGAAACTGATACAATACTTGTAACACAATGTAAATGCGTAACTAACGAAAGGGAAACTAATGTATAAAATAACTGTTGCTAATGATAGCGAGCCTATCCACTTTGTAAAAGAATACTCAGATGAATTAGAGGCTCACACCGAATTTGCTAAGTATGTGGATTGGGGATTTGCTGATGAATACTCAACTGTAAATCTTTACACACCTAGCGGAAAATGCTACACGAAATTATTTTATCGTGAAGGCAGAAAGGTCGTAGTAAAATGATGACACGCAAAGATTATGTCGCTACCGCAGAAATTCTAAAGTATGCGAGCAACAAAACTCACCCTGCTGTTTTTTCTAAAATCGTAAATGATTTCGCTGAAATGTTTGCGAAAGATAATGAGCGATTTGATGTAAAACGATTTCACGAAGCGAGTGGATATAATGTTCCTAACTTCACTTCAAGATAAAGTAAAACGCATTCAGGAATTGCGCCGCAGTAATGCGGCGCAACCTGTTCGCAATAAAAAAAAATACACACGCAAAATAAAACATAAAAATAAAAATGAAAACTAAAAAATGTTTAATTTGCGGAGCAGAATTAAATTCTCCTGCTGAAATTATTTATCACAATTGCGATCTTAACGAATAGGCGCCCCCAAAGGCACGGGGTCGGGCGTGTCGTTACGGGTGTGATCAAAATCACCCTGGAAAGCTGGGCTAGGATTGGAATATGTCGGTCCATTCTGCTATACTTGCCATTCAACCAACGATTGAGGTCCAATGAAACTAAAACGCTCTAACGATAGAAAGGTGGCTAACCTTGTCACAAAAAATGGAAAGCAAGCCGCAATTGCCAACACTTTCGGATTACCTGCTGGAAAAAATTTCTCGTGCCCTGGTGCCACTAGTATTTGTGAAAGCGTATGCTACGCAGGAAAACTCGAAAAGTTATTCCCTGGAGTAAAAACTAATCTGCTACACAATTGGGAATTGCTACGCAATGCCGATATGGATACAATGCTTATTCTATTAGATGAGATGATTGTAGAATTTGTTGCAGATTGTGAAAAGAAAGACGCTCCTAAGTTATTCCGTATACACTGGGACGGTGACTTCTTCAATGATACTTATACATATGCCTGGAAAGTAATTATTGAAAATCATCCCGACATTCAATTTTGGGTTTACACTCGTGTAAAGTCTGCAGCGCTTATTCTAAAGGATGTATCTAATCTATCTCTTTATTATTCTACCGACGATGATAATAAGGAAATCGGTCACGAACTAAAAGTAAATGAGGGAATTCGTCTTGCCTACCTAGGGAAGACATTCGCCGTGACTGAAAGCACAATGAAAGAATTGACTGGCAAGCCTGGCGCTAAGTGTCCTGAAAATATGAAATCAATTCCACTTATCTCTTCTGCAGGGTCCGCCTGCGTATCGTGTGGATTGTGTGTTTATGGTAAAGCGGATATAAGATTTTCTGCGAGTAAAAAATAAATGTATGACGTGATCGGATCTGTAATTGGAATTATATTAATTGCATTCTTGTGCTCACCACTTGTGCTAGCGGTGTACATGTGGCGTGGGGCCAAGATTGATAGTGATAATGACGGTAAAGATGATGTGCCCTATCGTTGGGAGAAACAATAACGGTGTGTCGAGTTGACAATTGTCAGCTCGGCCCCTATATGTAGGGGGTTATCCACAGGCTTACGAGAGTTATCCACAACCCCTGAAATTGTGAGTATTATCACAAAAGCTGCGACACGCCGTAAATGGATTAGGTAATGTCAGACCCATAGGCTATAATACTCTTATACCAACAACGAAAGGTAACTAATAATGGGATACAACACAGCGCTAGATTTTGCAGAATTAGATTTAGAACAAGGTATTGCTATGCACTTACAAGGTAATCATTACCCACCCGTTCCACTATCTATGGTCGAGCCTTGCATCGAGGCTATTGATGCCTATTGGGAAAATGACTACAACCGACAGATCGAAATGCCTGAAGGCGTATTCTATCGAGGCGAAAAGTTTGCCCCTGCATCGGCTATTGTCGAGCAGCACCACTTAGACGCTTGGCTACAAGAAAGTGACTAAGGTCACACAATAAGTTTCTCAAATACTGAGATAGGGCTAGACAAATGTCAGACCCCAATGTTATACTATCCACCTACACAGAAAAGAGGCAAAAATGACAATCAACGACAAGTTGTATCAGGTTGGCGATTTATTCACCACCCTAAAGTCAAAAAAGACGGGCGTTATCAAAGAGATACACCCACAAGCATCTGGCTCGGTGCGTGTCTTGCTAGAAATGCCTAGCAAAGAAACTCGCTGGACTTCAGTATCTGCTAAAACACTTCTAGGCGCATAACTTAGAACGAAACAGGGACAGTTTAGGAGAGTATCTAGTCCAATGTCGTAAGTAAGAACTCTCCCCCCTTCGGGGGAAATGTCAGACCCCCCTGCTATACTATCCATAACAACAACCAACGAAAGGTAATACAAAATGAGCAGAGCAATTACAGTAAAGGTGGCAACACCAAAGGTAATCAAGGCACTAGAAACTCGTCTAGCAACGCTAGAAAAAGACTATGCTTCACAAGAAGCAAAGGAAGCAAAGTATCAGAAAGCACTAGAAGCGTGGCGCAAGGAAATTGGTAAGTGGGCTATCGCTAACTTCGCAAAGGCTGAGAACCTTCGCACCAACTATCGTCAATGGAACAACACTCTCAATGTTGATTTTGACATCATCACAAAGGAAGGCAACTTCCCTGCTGAACCTGAAAAGGATTTTGAGCAAATCCATCAGCACAGTTATCGTGAGATGAAAGAGGACATTACAAATGCCCTAACAATTCTCAAAATGACAGATGAGGAAACAGTAAATGCTTCCACTATGAAGCAAATTGCTAAGTATCTCTAAATAGGTTTTGGGGGGTTAGCACACAAAGTCTAGACACCTAAACCCAAACAACCTGAGTATGTTGCCAAACTGCTCTCCTTCGGGAAACTACTAACAAAGGCAATACAATGGCAAATCGTTATCGTGTCGAAATCTATGACGCAAACAAACTCAATGATATAACAATTTATTCTGAGCAAGGTGTTGATAAGGAATACCTAACTGAATTAGTTTTTAGTAATCTAAATAAATTCAGCGGCAAAATAAATGCTTATGTTTTTGACAACGTAAAGAAAAAGAAGACAACCGCAATGTTCTTAGATGAATCTATTGTGAACTTCAATAAACAATTACTAAGCAAGGCTACAAGGATCGAATTCGGGAGTTAATCCTGAGCTCGGCCCCCAATAGGGAGGGGTTATCCACAGCGTTACGGCCACCTGTGGATAAACCCTGAAATTCTGTGAGATTAATCACACTGATCAATTCGGACATATTGTAACTAATCCTAGACAATGTCAGTGGGGTCTGTTATACTTACAACTAATCAAACGAAAGGTAAAAAATATATGGCTCATAATCTAGAAATGGAAAACGGCGAAGTTGCATTCGCACTTCGTGGCGCACCTGCTTGGCACAACCTTGCAAACCGAATCTTTACAAAAGATGAGGAAGTTACAACAAGTCTAATGCTTGATGAAGCAAAACTTTCTAATTGGAATGTTCGCTTATCTCCATTGACCGACCACATTTCAGAATCTTGGAATGATGTATCACAAGCCCAGTTGGTTATTCGTGATAACCCATTCAACAAGGGTATAGATGTTCTCGCAACTGTCGGCAAGCGTTACAAGCCTGTGCAGAATGAGGAACTCTTTGCATTTGCTGATGCAATTCACGATGCCAATGCTGATTGCCGTTGGGAATCTGCTGGCTCACTAAAGAAGGGCAAAGTGGTTTTCGGAACTGTGGACATTCCACGCACAATGGTTCTTGACCCACAAGGCGCTAACGATGAGACAAAACTTTATCTCATTGTATGGACTTCACACGATGGTTCTGTTGCTGTTCAAGCAGCCGTTACTCCTGTTCGTGTAGTTTGCCAAAACACATTGAACCTTGCAATGCGTAATGCTAAGCAATCATTCAAGATTCGTCATACGCAATCTGTTGACGGGCGCATTCAAGTTGCTCGTGAAACTCTTGGGCTTGCTCTTGGATACTTTGATGAGTTTGAGAAGGAAGCACAATCGCTTTACACTCAAGCAATTACTGATGCTGAATTCTCTAAGTTGATTCAGACAATTTATCCTAAGCCAGATAAAGATGCAGCGAAAGTTGCTCTTACTAAGTGGGAGAATAAGGTTGTGCTTCTTGATGACCTTTATCATAACTCACCAACTAACGCTAACATCAAGGGAACAAAGTGGGGTGCGTTCAATGCACTAACTGAGCGCCTTGACTATTATCGTTCAGGTCGTGGCAACTCTGAAACACTAATGGCTGGTGCATCAGGCTTTGACCCAATCCTTACCGCAGAAAAAAATAAAATTAAGAAATTAGTTTCTGCGTTTTAATAAATAAAAATCCTGAGCAAGATTTAAAACTGCTCACAATTTTTCTTGATCCATTAGCTCAGTTGGTTAGAGCGCTACCCTGTCACGGTAGAGGCCGACGGTTCAAGTCCGTTATGGATCGCAAAGCGCCCGCAATGTTAAGGGAGGCAAAAATGTGTTACGACTCACATAAAAAAAGCCCTGAAAACTATTGCACATGTCAGTGGGGTCGTGTATAATTCTCGGCATGACAAAGTATCAGAAGTATACCTGGGTGTGCACAAGCGATTGTGATGCCTTAATTGAATATACCTTTAAAGATGGCTATGGATGGCCAAACGGTGTGACAGACCTCACATGCAGATGTGGGACCAGTTGCACATTATTGTCAGTGGAAGATGCTACAATACCGTATACAGATACACCCCTAACGAAAGAGGAACCAATGGAAGAATCAACAGTAACAACTACACCAATCCCTGAGTCATATAACTCTAATCTATTAGTAACATATAAAGTTATTCGTGGATATTCAGATGCAGAATATGCAACAGACAAAGTTGCTAGCATTGAATGGGACCTACACAATGGACGCCAGTCACAGAAAACTGTTCACGTTCTAAACTCTAAGATTGATGCGGCTAAAGAAATTATCTGCGAGGCATATGCAGACTCACAAGACCAAGATACCTTACGTGAAATTGCTGAAGCGCTTGGCATTGAACTAATCAAGGAAGTTGAGTGGACCGCATCTATCGAAGTTAGCGGAACATATTCATATAACATTCTTGAGAATGAGTATGACTTAGACCTTGAGTCAGAAATTACAGATGCTATCTTTGCTGAATCAAACAATGGCAACATCGAAATTGGTGACCAAGAAGTTTGCAATGTGAGGGAAGCATAATGTATTTTGAGTTGACTGCTCCTGATAGGCTATCTCTTGAGATGGCTTATTGGGATGCACAAATCACTGGACTCGACCCTGAGTTTATGCCACCGTTGACATTCAATGTGGGAACTGGTAGTATTGAGAAAGTAAGTCGCATTCGTGACAAATATAATTTAAAAGAATCATATTGGTCAGACAGAGAAGCGACAGGATACAAGGAGAAATAATGTCAGATTACAAAGATGGTTTTGAAGACGGGTATAAGTTTGCTCGTGAAGAGATGATGGAGAAGTTGGCAGAGATTGATATCGCTGACATCGACTCTTGGATTCTTGACCGTCTTTCCGAAATGATTGAAGGTGGGACACTATGACCTCTGAGGATCTTGATCTAATCTATTATTGTGATGCATGCAGCGTAGCTCGTGCTTCATATCTAATTAAACTATTAGATGGCGAGCTAGCTTTCTGTAACCACCACTATAATAAATACAAAGGGGCCCTTGACGAAAAGGCCTACGAAGTGATAGAATTAAATAAAACGGAAGAAGCAGTACCTATACTAGAAAAGGCGGAATAAAATGGGAGACAGAGCAAACTTTGGGTTTCAGGACCGTAAAGGCGACACAGTATTTTTGTATGGACACTGGGCTGGACATCGAATGCTAGAGAATCTAGCCAATGCTGTGGAGCAGGCACGTCCACGCTGGACCGATGAATCATACGCAACACGTATTTGTATTAGCCAATTGATTAACGAGGAATGGCCTAGCGAAACAGGCTGGGGAATCAACGTAAATGAGTTAGGTGACAATGAGCACAAGGTACCTGTAATTAACTGGGCCGCTAAAACGTTTACCCTCATGGAAGAGGACCTGCAGACAGAAGTCTTCAGTCAATCGCTGGATGCATTTGTCTCAAAGTATTCCAGTCAACCAAGTATGGTATAATTAATCCAAGGACTTTGGTCCTGGTTTTAATATAGAAATGAAATGGTGCGTCTAATTAGTCTACGTGGCCAGGCGCTAAGTAAAGCGGTTTATTTCTTTCGTTGGAAATCAGCAGCCATATTCATACCCCCCAGCTTATAGCTGGGGGTTTTCTTTTGCCCACAAAGACATGAGGGTATCATATCTCTTTTACGAGGTCAATATGAAAACTCCTGAAATTCTGTGATCTTGACCACAAAGCTTGGGGATGTGGTGTGTATCACACGATATTCCCCTATACAAATGTCAGTGGTCCATTGTATAATTAGGTCATATCAACGAAAGGATATAATATGCCAAATTGGGTGTATAACACATTAACAATACAAGGTCCAAAGAATGAGATAGATTCAATTAAAGATAGATTGAATCAACCATTTAAAGTATTACACGATAGTTGGAATATGAAGACTAATACTATGGAAGTAACAGAGTCTATTTATTCCGCCCCTGTTTTTGCCTTTTGGAATATCCACTCTCCATTAGAAGACGGTATTACAATGGAAGAGTATGTTCAGCAACCTAGTCGCTTGGGAATTTCTACAGATAGTCCTGATTGGTTTGCTAAAGAAGTAGAACACGCTAAAACTCAGAAAGACTGGTATAACTGGAATACTTCCAAGTGGGGAACCAAATGGGATGTTGCAGTATCAGACGGTGATGAGTATCCCGATACAGAATTGCTTGAACATAAATCAGAGGGTGATGATAACTGGTTAGTATATAAATATAATACTGCTTGGTCACCTGCTGTAACTATCTTAACTAAACTAAGTAATCTTGTTCCTAACTCTTTGCTTACCCTTGAATTTGAGGAAGAGACAGGCTGGGGTGGGGAATACGAGATTGTCCGTGGTAATGTAACAGAACTAGTTGAATATGATAATCAATGCAGAGATTGTGATTCATATAATACATTAGATTACTGTGAAGATGAATGTGGTGAGATATGTTCATCTTGTAATTACTTAGGTGAGGCAGACTTAGAGGCAGTTAAAGAATGTCAGACCCATAAGATATACTTGGATTCTGAGCACGTTCCTACATACAGAATGGATAAAATAAATGGCTAGTTTCCTAGAAGATGTAAATCAAATGGTAATTGACGCTGTCTACCAAGATATAGCAGAACAATTATTAGATGACTGGATTAACAATAATCTTGATGAAGGTCAATATTATGCAGATAAACAATTTGCTGAAATGTCAGGAGATAAATTCATACAAGATGAGTTTAATAAGTTCTATAATATCAAAGAGGGAGATGAGGATTACCTATGTTAGGTTATACTGAATCCGATCTAAATAGAATGATTAATGCTATACACGATTCAAAGCTTTTCTATCTTAGGACCCCGTCCGATTTAATGGACAAGGAACCTTTGAGGAAAGACTTGGAAGACGCTGTTAGTTTCTTGCAAGGCCTATGGGCAGAAGGGTATTTCGATTAATGGAATCAGCATATGTAACCAGGAGTTCAACATTTATAGAGTATATGAAGTTACATCTAATTAGTCTTAACCAGGACTTAGAGGCAGATTACAATGTTCAGTCTAAGATTAATATCCAGGGACAGATTATGGCAACCGAACATTTATTGTCAGTGGCTACTGATATAATGGCTACAAGCGAAAGGTATAACAATGAATAATGAAGACATTGGGCTCCCGCCCCATTTGCAACGCATGGTCAACTATGACATTAATGGATTAGATATCATGCATGGAGAACTAAAAAACCTCATGCTTATTTGGGAGAAAGAACTAGAGAAGGCCCAAGAGATTGAAGAAGAATCAGGCTCGGCAATGGATTCAATGGAACGCACACGCTGTGAAGGTTTTCTTGACGCTTTAACAGCACTATATAAACTAACATATGATTTATCATTTGCGATTGGAATTCGCACAGAAAATAGAAAGGACGGGCACATTTGATGTCATACGAGCCAACCTTAGAAATCCTGGAAATGGAATACTCTTGCTCACCTGGAGGAGTAGATACATTTGAGGTCTATGATAAAACAGATATACCTTTATCTGTCCCAATATATGAGACTGAATCCTTGACGGATGCTGTGCTCTACTGTTATAATTTAGGGAAAGACTTTACTGTCAAGACATTAGCGGAATGGAATGAAAGGGAGTTAGCATATGAAGCCAGCCGATAAAGATAAACTCAACGAATGTTTAAAGATTCTCGATACCACCGACCTTGGATTATCCCTGGTTTGGTTGTGGACTTGGTCCACCATTAAGAACTTTGAGAACGACACAGACTGGAAAATGGTGGCAACTGAGGACGAGATGTGGACACACCTCTGTGAGGCTGTGGAGGCTGGTATGGGCTTCACCTTGGAGTATGGCGCCGAACAGCATTACGAAGATGTAATGGGATGGATGTTGAGTCGAGAATATATGATTGACCTCAATGACGACAGGGAAGAAGACGAGGACGAAGATGAGGATGAGTGATCAGTACATCAATGATCAGTTAAGTAAGGCCCAAGCTTTGTTGTGGTCTGGATCTCTACATGAGGTAGACGAAGCACATAACATTGTATCTAATCTAATACAAGACAGGCTAGAACAAGTTTCAAACTGAGGGCAAGCTTTTC
>Ga0209617_10001780_pt1 | contig 10102 bp, 10 predicted proteins | sample LakEriepJuly2011_2_FD_187459 | JGI IMG/M metagenome (GOLD analysis project Ga0209617, IMG submission 187459) | Freshwater microbial communities from dead zone in Lake Erie, Canada - CCB epilimnion July 2011 (SPAdes) (version 2) | ecosystem: Environmental > Aquatic > Freshwater > Lentic >... | reverse complement strand
GGGGAGCGCAGCGGCCGGGAAAGTCGGGGCGGAGCTTGGGGACAGGGCATGGGGCATGGAGCAAAACCTCTCTGCCAGCGGAGACGGATGAAGGGCGGATTCACGCTAAGGAATTTTTCGCGGGGCCGACGAGTGGCCACTCGCTCACGCTCGCAGCTACCGGACGGCAGCCGGCTCAACGCGCGCGGCGGAGCACGATTTCGCCGGCGGAGGAACGGTCGGCCTTCACGCCCATCGTGCCTTCAAGCAGGCGGACGAAACCTTCGACGTTGTCGGAACGGATCGAGGCCACGATGGGGAGCGCACGCAGGTCGGGGTCGCCGATGACCAGACGCTGGGAGTTGCGGCGATTAAAAGCCTCGATGACCTCGACGAGCGGAGTGGAATCGAAGTCGAGCAGACGAGGCTGCCAGTCGAGCAACTGGGCGATCTCAGGCACAGATACCGGCACAACCAAGGGCGGGGCCAAGACCGGGGCGAAGGGGATCATGGTGCGCTGGCCGGCGGTGAGCGCGGCCAACACGACCGGAGCGGCGGAGGGCGAGCTGGCGGCCGAGTCCCCGTTGGCGACGATCCCGGCCGGGCCTGCCGCGGTTTGTTGCGAGAGCTGCACAATTCCCTCCGTGACGAGCACTTCGAGATTGGGGCCGGAGAGCTTTACGTTGAACGCGGTGCCGACCGCGCGCACGTCCACGCCGCCGGCCCGCACGACGAAGGGGCGCGCGGGATTCTTCGCGACGGCGAACTGCGCCTCGCCCTGCACGAGCAGCACGCGGCGCTCGGTGGCGGAAAACTGCACGACGACGTGGGCACCGCGGTTCAGATCGAGGACGGAGCCGTCGGGGAGTTTCTCCTGGCGATAGACGGCGGTTTCGAAAGTCAGCGAGGCATCGGCGCGGGGGCCGGCGGTGGGGACCAGCCACAAGGCGAGCGCGACGACGGCGGCGGTCGCGAGGAGTAACGGCAACGGGCGGCGCCACCGCGCGGGCCGGTGATGTCGCGCGAGCAGATCGGGATTCGGGGTGGCGCTGTGCGCGGGGCGCCACTGCTTAAGGGCGTTGAAGTCGCCCCAGAGACCGCGGTGGCGCTCGAAGGATTCACGGTGCGCAGTGCTCGCGGTGAGCCACGAAAGAAACTCGTCCTGCTGCGCCGGCGTGAGGCCGCGGTCGTGGCGCACGAGCCAAGCGGCGGCGGCGGCTTCGACCGTTTCGTCGATTGGGAACCGGGGATCGGGCGCGTTCATGGCCAGCGTCCTTCGCGTTCGCGGCGGCATTGCAGCATGAAAGTCATGCATTTTTTAACGCCGATGGTGAGCTGCGCGGAGATGGTGTTTTCCGAGACGCCGAGCCGCGCAGCGATCTCGGCCTGCGACAAACCGTAGACTTTCCGCAGGGTGAAAATCTGGCGGCAACGGTCGGGCAGCGACTGGATTGCTTCGGTCAAGAGGGCGAGTTCCTGGTTATGGGCGATGAGGTCAGGGATGTGACCTCCCTCATCCAAGACGGCCCACTCCTCGTTTTCCGCTAAGGATTCCGTCGGCAAGACCTCGCGGTGGCGGAAACGGTCGAGGGCGAGATTGCGGGCGACGGTGAAGAGAAACGCCTTGGGCGACGTGACCTCGCCGCGTTCACGGGCCCGCAGGAGGCGTAGGTAGGATTCCTGCACCAGATCGTCGAGATCGTCCTCGGTCCTAAACCGGCTCCGCAACCACGCGCGCAGCACGGGCTCGTGCGGTTGCACATGGGTAGCGAACCACTGGCCAAGTTCGGAATCGGGCGGGGGCATGGGGGAAATGCGGGTGCGGTGGGACGTTCCTTTTTACGCCGGAACAGTCGAGCGGATTTTTGGCCGCAGCTGCGTGCGCCTTTGCTCGGGCGCCGTGACGCCGCCCGACCCTCTTTTGCCTCCCGCGTATCGTCTTGCCCGCGTGGCAGACGCGTCATACGTTGGCGGAGTTGTGAAAACCCTCTCAGTGAAACTCCCCGAACCGTTGGCCAAGTGGCTGATCGATGAAGCCAACAGCACCCGGCGCTCCCGTTCGGACCTCGTGCGCGAGGCTTTGGAGCTGCGGCGCCAAGGCAATGGGCGAACGCCAAAAAAGCGCATCACGATGGCCGACGCGATGGGTGATTTGCGTGGCTCGGTCTCAGGCCCAACTGATCTTTCGACCAATCCGAAACACTTCGTTGACTTCGGCAAATGAGAGAGGTCGTCCTCCTCGATACGGGGCCGCTGGTCGCCTGGCTGTGTGACACCGATCAATGGCATGAATGGTCGGCGGACCAGTTTGGGAAGCTGGAGCCAGCGTTCATTACGTGTGAGGCGGTGCTCACGGAAGCGTGTTTCCTCTATGCGCGAGCGGGCGGCGATCCGGCGAAAATTATCGGTAAAGTGCGTCAAGGCTTGCTGGACGCGACGGTCACGCTCGCTTCCGAAGCCGCCGGCATCGAGCTGCTCATGCAGCGCTACGCCGACACGCCCATGTCGCTCGCCGATGCCTGTCTGGTGCGGCTCTCCGAGGTGCACAAGGACTGCCGCGTGCTCACGCTGGATAAGCACTTCAAGCACTACCGGCGCTACGGCCGGTCGGTGATCCCGCTTATCAGTCCGTGGTGATGGTGCGGGAGTCGCTCCGAACCTTTCAGTGAGGGTTCCGATGCTCGCTGCTGGCCTCGGAGCGATTCTCTGGTGGTCGCGGTGCCGGGGCCATCCGCCGCTTCCAAAACTCGTTGGGAAGGTCGGCGGGATGGCCGGACCCGGCAATGTGCCGAGCCGGGTGACGACGAGGTCAAGGCTGGGCACGACCTAGAGCTTCTTCTCCTGCGCACGATTCGCGGCGACAAGGTCGGCCGTGAGAACACGAGGCCAGAACGAGCTTTTTTTCGGCCGCGAGCGGAGGCAGTTGGCAAAGGCGCGACGCGCGACCAAGCGGTGGGAGGAATACTTGCGACGCGTTCACGGCTTGAGCCCAAGCCCCAAAGCCAGACCCGGTTCGGCTGCACGGTTGATTAAAAGGCGTTTCAGCGCCGCGTTCCGGGACGAGATTATTTCTCGCCGGCGATAACCCAGAAACCCGTCGGCTGCGTCTCAAGACGGCGGCACCGAACCCTGCCTCAAACCCTCCGCGATATCTCACGATCTGCACCCGCATTCCCCTGCCTTGAACCCTCCCATCATCACCAAGGTCGCCTGGCAGCTGATGCCCATCGGCATCTGCTGTTTTTTCGCCTACTTTGATCGCAGCGCTACCGACTTTGCCAAGTTTCAGTTGCATGACGCGCTGACCTTGAGCGACGCGGCCTGCGGGTTGGGAGTGAGCCTGGCCCTACTCTTGGGCGTTGGCGCAATTCTATTCCTACTCCCACCGGCGCCTCAAGCCAAGGAGGAGGCCGCATGAGCCCGGCCTCGCCGTCCCCATCGTCCCCACCTACCCAGCCCCCACCAACCCAGGCGCTCGCCGGCGTGCGCGTGGTGGAAATGGGGCAGTTAATTGCCGGTCCTTTTGTCGGCAAAACCTTGGGCGAATTCGGGGCCGAGGTCATCAAGATCGAGCCGCCTCTTAACGGTGATCCCCTCCGGCAATGGCGTCTCATCGAAGGCGGCACGTCCCTTTGGTGGCAGGTGCAGTCGCGCAACAAGCAATCGCTCGCCCTCGACGTGCGGACCGCCCAAGGCCAGGAAATCGCCCGGCGGCTCATCGGCGAGTGCGATGTGTTGATCGAGAACTTTCGGCCCGGCACGATGGAGAAATGGGGGCTGGGTTGGGATGTGCTCCAAGCCATCAACCCCGGCCTGATCATGCTGCGGATTTCAGGTTATGGACAGACCGGTCCCTATCGCGATCTTCCGAGCTTCGGCGCCATCGGTGAAGCCATGGGCGGCCTGCGCCACCTCACCGGCCAACCGGGACAGATTCCGGTGCGCTGCGGCATCTCCATCGGGGACACGTTGGCCGCCTTGCACGGTACCATCGGGGTGCTGATGGCTTTGCACCACCGCAAGGTCAACGGCGGTGCCGGCCAAGTCATCGATGTGGCGTTGCACGAGTCGGTCTTCAACACGATGGAAAGCATGCTGCCCGAATACAGCGCGAGCGGAGTCGTGCGGGCGCCGGCCGGGAGCGCCCTGCCCGGCATCGCTCCCTCCAACGCCTATCGCTGCCTCGACGGCGTGGTGTTGATCGCCGGCAACGGGGACGCGATTTTCACCCGCCTGATGACCGTGATCGGCCGGGATGATCTCGGCCGTCGTCCCGACCTCGCCAGCAACCAAGGCCGCGTGAAAGCGGCCACCGAACTCGACCAGGCGATCGGCGATTGGACGGAGCGCCACACGGTCACCGACGCCCTCGCGCAGATGGGCGCGGCCGGTGTGCCGGCCGGAAGAATCTACGATATCGCAGACATCGCGGAGGACCCGCACTATCGGGCCCGCGACATGATTCTCAAACAACGCACGCGTCAGGGATTCGACGTCGAGGTGCCGGGCATCGTGCCGAAGCTCCTCTCCACCCCGGGCGCCATCCACTCACCGGCACCTGTGCTCGGCGAGCACACCCGGGGAATTCTTGAAGGACTCGGCTTCACTGAGGAACAGCAGGCGCAACTCAAAGCCGAGGGAGTCATCGCGTGAGCCCGTGGTGCGGCCAAGGCAGGGAAATCCACGTGCAGGAGGTGGCGCTGCGCGACGGTTTGCAAAGCGAGGTCGGCTTCGTTCCGACCGAGAAAAAAATCAAATTGGTCGACCAACTCACCGCCTGCGGGCTGAAAAAAATCGAGGTGAGCTCTTTTGTTTCGCCCCGCGCGGTCCCTCAACTGGCCGACGCGGAAGCGGTCTTCCAAGGCATCACCCGCCTTCCCGGTGTGATTTACGCGGCATTGGTGCCCAACGTCCGCGGAATGGAGCGGGCCATCGCCGCCCGGGCCGATGAAGTGAACCTCGTGATGTCGGCCAGCGAGAGCCACAATCGCGCGAATCTGCGCAGGTCGGGCGACGCCTCGTTCCAAGCCATCAAGGAGGCCGCCGCCCTAGCTGCGACGGCGGGAATGCGGGTCGCCGCATCGCTTTCGTGCAGCTTCGGTTGCCCGTTCGAAGGCGAGATTCCGGCCGCCACAATTTTGTTGTGGTGCCGACGGCTGCAAGAGGAGGCGGGGATCCATTCGATCAGTCTGTGCGACACGACCGGCATGGCCTATCCGGCGCTCGTGCACGAACTCGTCGGACTCGTCCGCCCATCATCGCCGGAGGCCAACCTCACGCTCCATTTCCACAACACGCGGGGACTCGGCTTGGCCAACGTCTTCGCGGGGATCGATGCGGGCGTGCTTCACTTTGACGCTGCCTTGGCCGGGATCGGCGGCTGCCCGTATGCGCCCGGAGCCACCGGCAACATCTGCACCGAGGATCTGATCCACGCGCTGGAAGTTTCCGGCTACCGGTGTGGCGTCGATCTGGATGCGTTGATCGCGACGGCGGGAGATTTTGAAAAACTTCTCGGCCATGCGACGCCGGGCCAAGTGATGAAGGCGGGCCGGCGATTGCGAGGTCATCGCGCCGACCAGCACGGTCCGGCGGCCTGAAATCTATGTCAGGCAGACGCTCAACCGCTCCAAAAACGGACGCCGAGGTTCAATGTTTGCCGGCAATAATCCACTCGCCTCGCGTCAAAGCCGTCCTTTGTTCCTCTAAGCCCGCCCTTTCGTCTTCGCGATGACCACCACACCCGCTGTTTCCAGAGTCCGCCTTGTCGGGCTGTTTTCCGGTTTTATCGTATTTGCTCTCCTGCTCTGGGGCTGGGGTGGACCGCCGGACCGCCCGCTCGTCGGCGCGATGGCTGCCGTCGCGGCGCTCATGGCCATCTGGTGGATGACCGAGGCCGTGCCGCTGGCGGTCACGTCCCTGCTGCCGCTCGTGTTATTTCCGCTGCTCGGGCTCGGTGATGTGCGCCGCACGCCGCAGAACTATTTCAACGAGATCATCGTCCTCTATATCGGCGGTTTCTTCATCGCGCTCGCGATGGAGCAATGGCGGCTTCACCAGCGCATCGCCCTCGGCCTCCTCAACCGCATGGGTTCGAGCCCGGGTTCCGTCATCGGCGGTTTCCTCCTCGCGACCTCCCTGTTGTCGATGTGGATTTCCAACACCGCTACCGCGATGATGATGCTCCCGATCGGCCTGGCGGTCGTCCTGAAGCTCGAAGGCACCTTTGGCGCTGATCGTGCCCGCCCGCTCGCCCTCGGCCTGATGCTCGCCATCGCCTACGGTTGCTCGCTCGGCGGCATGGCCACGCTCGTCGGCACGCCGACGAACTTGGTGTTCCTAAAAATCTACCGCGACATGTTCCCCTCCGCCCCGCCGGTCGCCTTCGGCGAGTGGATGTTCTACGCCACTCCGCTGGCCGCCATCTTGCTGGCCGCCACTTGGTTTCTCCTCGCGCGCGTCTTTTGCCGCTGCGATGCCACGCTCCGGCTTGATCGCTCGGTCGTCCGGGCTGAACTCGACCGCCTGGGCCCGATGCGCTTCGAAGAAAAAGTCGTCGGCACGCTGTTCATAGTCGTGGCTTTCCTTTGGGTTTTCCGTAGCGATCTCAACATCGGCGTCGCCACCATCCCCGGCTGGAGCCGGCTGCATCCGGCGCTGGCCGCTTTGGACGACGGTTCCGCCGCACTGCTCGTCGCCCTCTCGCTTTTCTTCATTCCGTCGCGCGCCGAACCCGGCCGCGCGCTGCTCGACGGCGGAACTTTCGCCAAGATTCCGTGGGATGTCTTGTTGCTGCTCGGCGGCGGCTTCGCCTTGGCCTCCGGCTTTGTGCCCAGCGGACTTTCCGAATACTTGGCCAAAGCTCTGCGGGACTTCGGCCATCTGCCGGCCTTAGCGATTCTCGTCCTCGTTTGCCTGCTCATCACCTTCCTCTCGGAGCTCACGTCCAACGTTGCCACCGCCACCATGTTTCTTCCGGTGATCGCCGCTTGGGCCGTGGCCGAGCACATTAACCCGCTCATGCTGATGATCCCCGCCACCATTGCGGCTTCGATGGGCTTCATGCTTCCGGTCGCCACGCCGCCCAACGCCATTGTCTTCACGAGCCGACGCGTCCGCATCGCCGATATGGCGCGCGTCGGCCTGGCGCTCAATCTCATCGGCGTCGTCGTCATTTCGGCTTACTCCAAGTGGATCCTGCCGCTGATTTTCCGTTTCGACCCGACTATCCTCCCTGTCTGGGCCGTATCGAAGTGAGCGGACGCTCAGCCCGCGACAAGTGATGCCGGCGCGCGGGCGACTACGAGAGTGGCGCGCCGATAAGCCCGGTCCCGTGGTCTGAAACCTAACGCCGGCAGGTTCTCAACCGCGCCAACGGACGCCGAGGTCCAGTGTTTTCCGACAATATTCCAGACTGCGCTCCATGTGTTCAAGCTGCTGGACCTTGAGCTCTCCCGTGGGGCGGTCGCGACCTCGGTTGGTATCTTCAAGGAGCTGCGCCCGGTCGTAAGGACGACCGCGTTTGGCCAAGGCGAGGAATCGGGAAAAATCGCGCGAACGACCACTGGGAAACCACCGGGTCCAGAACTCCTCCGTAAAAACCGGCAAGATCACCGGCGGACGTGCCGTGATCGGTTTGCAAAAGACATGGACGTTTGCCGGCATGATTTCGGCGGCACGCGCGACGATGGCCTTGAAGTCGGGCGTCCCCTCACCGAGCGGCACCCACTGCACGGCCACGCCGCCATCGACTTCGTAGACCACGGAATCGCGCAGGTGAAACGTCACGGCATAAGGGCCGAGTTCTTCCAGCGTCGTCATGGGATCTTCCGCCACAAAGACCGGATTGCCCGTATCGAGGTAGGAGCCGACAAATTCCTTCCCCGCCGTTTCAATCACCTCGCGCGTTTCCCACGCGAAGAGATCTTTGTGATTCTCGAGCGCGATCTTCAAACCGGCATCCATCGCCTGGCTGCGCACCTCCTGCAGAATCTTGATGGCCGTCTCTTTGTGGCGTTCGACCGGACCGGGCGGAAAATGGTAACGGTCGCCGGCGATCAAGGTGCGAACCAGGGGCGAGCCCATGGCGGCGGCGCGCTCGATGTTCTTGCGCAACTTTGAGACGGCTTGCGGATAAGCCTCAGGGGAGCCCGGGAGCAAGACGCCACCCCCGGTCTCGAGGCGCAGGTCCAGCTCTTTCGACCACGTGCGAACTCGCGCCCAGTGCTGGGGATCCATCACACCTGCATCAAGCGAGTCCTGGAGAAAAAGGGCGTCGACCTTTTGCTTCGCACCGTAGTCAAAAAGTTGGCGGTCGTTCCAACGCTGAAAGCGGAGACAATAAGTATTGAGGCCGAGACGCCAGGTGCGGGCTGGCGGGGAAGCCGGTTCTCCCGCCATGAGGCGCGCCGTGGCGCCGAGGGCCAAGGCCGCGAACTGCCGACGCGTCAGGGTTCCGGCGGCGGCGCTCATGCGTTCTTTCAGGGCCAAGGGGGTTATTGCAGGAGGAATGGCCATCGTGGAAATGCACACGCTCCGCCGTTCCGGTTCAAATCCGCTTTCGGCCTATTTCTGCTCCCGGTAGACCACCCGTCCATCCACGTCGTGCAGGCGAAGCTCAAGGTTTGCTCCGGTGGCCGTGGGCGTGACGACCCCGGAGAAGAACCCGCCCTGACCGGTGCGCAGGAAGCGGTGCTCGGGGTCTGGCCCGTGGCGGCGGGCGCCCCGGCGGCCGCGCCGAGGTCCAGCCCCGGGGGCATGTGCACGGTGATGCGGGTATCCGGGAACGTCCGATTCTCTCGCAGGGCCACGGGCTTTCCGGTCTTCACCTCGAACGCCTCGACCCGCGGCAACGGCGCATCGGCCGGATTCGCCGCCGACCGCAACGTGACGCGGGTCCAGATATCGGCGGCGGCCGACGTCACGTTGACGACCTTGAAACCGGTGGCTTGGTGCACCTCCGCTGCCACTGCGGGAGGCAATAGCCCCAGCGTCAGAGCGACGACGAGCAACCGAGCCGACCGCATTTCTTTTTTTATCGGCTACCCGGTCTCAATGCGACCAGTTAACGCCAAACGTCCACAGCGAGCCATACTTGGTGGTCTGGAAAAACCGGGCGTGGCGCGGCGTGCTGGGGCCGTAGATTTCCGTCGTCGCCCCTTGGTCGGTGACGTTGCGCAGATTGGCATAAATCGAGAGATTCTTGCGCACGGTGTATTCGCCGATCACGTCGACGAACGTGGAGGGCGGCTGCCAGTTAAACGTGCCGGGCTCGATGCTGGCCCCTGCCGCTACGGCATTGAGCCGCGTGCGGCCGCGATGGTTCGCATTCACCCGCAGGTTGTATTTTTCGCGGGTGAAGCTGATGCCGGCGCTGCCGCTGCGTGGGATGTAGCCGGCGAAATTTCCGCCCGTATCGCCCACCGCGCGCTGGGAAGTGCCGTTGGCGAAGACCTCAAAACCCCGGGCCCAATACGGGAGAAAGGTGAGACTCTGGCGGTAGTTGAAGCTCACGCCCTCGAAGCGCACCGTGCCCGGAATATTGAATTGGGTCGAAACTCCGTAGCGGCCGTAGGCGTTCGGATCGAGACCGTAGGTGGCGAGAAATTCGGGGGTGGCCGCCTGCACGGTGCTGCCAAAAAAGTTGCGCACGTCGCGACGAAACGCCGCCACCGACACCACGCCGACGCCTTGGAAATAATGTTCCAGGCGCAGGACGAGTGACTTGGCGGACCATGGATTGATATCGACGTTATTGACGATGATCCGATTCGTCGGGCCGTCGCCAGCGCTGGTATCCGGCAAGGTCAGGCCGCCGGCATATTGATTGTAGTCCGGCCGGCCGATGGACTCATAGGCGGCGATTCGCCCGATCAAGTTTTCCCGGAGGGCGTAGCTCGCGTTGAGGCTCGGGAAAAGTTTGTCGTAGGTCTTTTCAGTCGTGGACCCGCGTCCGATCCCGTTGGGGTTTCTCTTGGGATCCGTCAGCGGTCCCTGAGCTTGAACCTTGGTTCTTTCCCCGCGCACGCCGGTGACGATCTTCAGGCGTTGGTTGAAGAAGTCGAAATCTGAACGCAGGTAGGGAGCAATCACCTGCTCCCGGGCAAACTTCGATGTCGTCGCG
>Ga0209617_10001779_pt1 | contig 10103 bp, 3 predicted proteins | sample LakEriepJuly2011_2_FD_187459 | JGI IMG/M metagenome (GOLD analysis project Ga0209617, IMG submission 187459) | Freshwater microbial communities from dead zone in Lake Erie, Canada - CCB epilimnion July 2011 (SPAdes) (version 2) | ecosystem: Environmental > Aquatic > Freshwater > Lentic >... | reverse complement strand
ATAGATGAAGGAAAAACCGGAACAGTTGAAGATGTGATGTATGCTCTTGTTGAGGAGATAACGGGAAAAAAGCCAGAGATAAAGACGGCAGAACTAACTTTAGCTCCTTTTGTGGGAAAAGCAACTTCTGCAAATGCAAATGTTAATTTGGAAGAAGAAATTGAGCGTATTGAAAAAGAGATTGATGAAGCCGTACAAGGCGTTGCTCCATATCTTAAAGCTAAATATTTATCAGAAGCAAAAGAAATCTTGACCGGTAAAGAAATGAGTATTGCTCATGATAAATACTTTGATGGTATAGAGGGGGCTTTTAAGAAATACTTTAAGGCCGGAACTGACATTGAAGCTATGCACGATGCCGTGAATGATATTCACATGCTTGATAGAAGTAAGCGGTTCGCTATTTTAGCAATCAAACAAATCAAAGAAGAACGCGAACAAGCGGAACGTCGAGCTGATTCATCCACATCCAAGCAACGCTCAGTAGATATTACCCCTCAAATCGTTGAGAAGGTTAAGTCGGGTATCCCTGCATTCAACGACGAGAAGTTGTCGATTGAGCAGAGAGCCGAGAAGATTCGACAGAAGATGTTTGCGATGAAGCAGAAGGTTGGCGAATCTGAAAAAAGAAAAAGCATAATCGGCCCTGAAAGAAAGGCGATAGAAACGCTTGCTCGCAGATTGGCGTGGAGGATAGGTATGAAGATTGACGATAGCAATTTCATAGCCAACCCAAACGAAAGATGGAAAGGGAAATATGACCCAAGGACTCATAGTATAATGATAAATTTTGCGTATGTAACAAAGGACACACCATTTCACGAAATCCTTGGACACCCGATAATATACGCCTTAAAGAACGGCAGCCCTGAATCAAGAGAATTATACGAAAATCTTGTAAAAGAATTGCAAGACAGCCCCGAAGGTATTGCTACATACAATATGGTTTCAGAGCTTTATCCAGAACTAACTGAAGACCAAAAGATTGAGGAGGCGTTGGTGACATTGCTTGGGCAACTTGCTAGCGAGAGTTTTGATAAGAAGTCAAAGCTCGGAATGCTGCTTGAAAAACTTTGGAATTTTGTCAGCGAATATGTAAGAGAGCTGCTTGGGAAAGACGTGATAAAGGTTGGAGAATTGAAGCCGACCACTACGATTCAAGACTTGGCAGACATAATGGGGTATGGAGAAAACCTTATCGCATTGCCGGGAGCCGAAGTGGGTTTTAGAACTCCATTCGGAGAAACATACACTTCCATTGAAGAGGTAAAGCAAGACATGGCTAGGGCCGGAGCGGCAACAACGCTAGAGTTCCCAAATGAACCTGCTGTTGGCGCTAGAATAAAGCGCCTTATTTTATCATACCTATCCGAAGAAAATAGGTCAATAGCTCAGGGTATAATGAGCTCTATGAAGGAGTTATTAAGTGAGATAACGGCTTTTAATTATTATGACTCTATAACAGGTAAGACTTTTGAGTATAAACTTACTCCTATTGACGTAGAGGTAATAAGTGTAGACCCGGATGATTACGAAGCATACGATGAGGCTAGAAAGTTAGCTGTAAAAGAAGGGATTAACATACTTAAAGATAAAGAAATTGCTTATATCGTAAGAGATAATGATGGTAGAATTATTGGAGCGGCGTTTACTTCTTATGACAATTCGTCTAAAGAGTATTCTTTTGATGTTGTTGTTGACAGTCAACATAGGAGAAAGGGATTAGGTCGCGCTTTGGTAGAAGAAGTAATGAACGTCCCTTACGACATAAAAGAAATGGACCCAAGTGCAAAGGTTGTTGTAGATGTTGTCAATCCGGCTATGCGGAGAATGCTCCTTCAAATTGGTTTTAAGGATATAGAAAAAATAGGTGCAGATAGGTTCTTAATGCGCGGACCAAGGCTTCCTAGACCTAAAGCAATTCGCGTTTTTGATGGAGAATTATACTGGAAAGTAACCGATAAGGAATCAGGGCAAGTCAACTTTGATTTATCAAAAAAACGCGAAAAAAACTTTGAGACTTCTATTTCATCTAGTTTAGATGGCGATGCTAGGCATTTGATAATTGAATATGTCAGAATGCTAGAAAAGTATTATTCGCGAGAAGAGCAATTTGCTACGTCAAAAATGATTATTGACAAATGGAAATCTGAGTATGGCATTAAATACGACCCTCAAGAAGCTTACGACCGAGGTTATGGTTTTTATCATTACATAGGGACTGGTATGTCGGGGAATGGAAAAGACGCATTACCTATTTTACAAAATATTATCCGATTTTTAGATTTACAAGAGTCTATTGGAGGCGAATACTCCTTGTCATGCCTAAACAAATTAGCGTTTCTACCTATAATGTCACAGGGAGTCAACCCATCAATGCACTTTAGAGGCGGAATAAGGATTGCTGTTTATCCAAATAGTGAAGATATTATTTTTGCGGCTAATGATGATGTTTATTCTGGCGCAGCTGGGTATGAGGCGTCATCGGCGTCCCCTGCATTTATGATGTATCGAGATACACCATTAAAGGTTAGGGGTAGGATTGGTATATCGTTATTGACATATCCAGAATTTACTTATTTTAGCGCCGTAAAAAACACCATACTAGAATCCCTAATCGGCCCAGACGGCATGGGTTCTATTAAGGAGCAAAAAGAAATGCACGGATATAATGAGTCCGGAATAAAACTAAAGAAAGGCCGATTCAGAATTGAGTACGACGAATCAATTAGTCCGGAAGTTAAAAAGATGATTGACTACATAAATAAAAGTCACGGCATTTCAAACGACAAAATTCCTCAAATAAAAGAAAATGTGTTATACGGAATTAAGCCCGGGAGCTATGTCCGTTTAATGATTGACCCAGCCAATCAAATTCTTAGTCAAGGGTATGAACCCGCTTTGATAAAGGTGACAAATGTTCATAAGAATGCCGACCCTAAAAGAATAGCAAGTCTTGAAAGTGAATTGGCTGAAATAGCAAAAAACATTGAATCATCTTTAAATAAAGACGCTCTAAAGTCTTTTCAGAATGCCGCGTCTTTAATAAAAGACGAAGGCTTTATTGATAATTTTAAGAAGTTTTTGGTTTCGTACCCTTTTGACGAAGGAGCAGCTTCTTTTTTGTCGGAGTACATAAATAAAAAAGTATCCCCGATAGACTTTCAAAACCTAATAGGTGATTACAACTCGGTTGTAGAACAAATTGAAGACATCAAAACTAATAGGGTGATGTTTGATGGAGTGATTATGAACAACGATTATAGCAATGTAATTGTTGAAACGAAATCCGGAAGACAAGAATACAATAATGTGAAAAAAAATAAGATTTTTGTCTATGGGATAAGTGATGAGTTTGTAGATAAGGGCGACCTTATTAATTATCAATATGCCCAAGGGAAAAAGGCCAAATTTCCTAGAGAATCAGAGAAACTTAAAAATCAACCATACGACGATGATGTATTGAATAATCGGAAAGAATTAGAAAAAAACAAAAAGAAAGCACTTACACAAACCTTAAAATTTGTTGAGGCTCTTGCTCAGGCAAACCGAGAGTTCCCGCTAGCGCTACTTGAAACAAGCGTTAGTTTTGCCGGCTTTCAACCAAACGAAGACACGGACGTTCGTTTTTCTCGCGTTCCAGAAAACGACCAAACTTTGTATGGCGCAATAAACGACGCAAGAAACGAGGGCTTGACAGACGGGGAGATTAAGCGGAGAATGCAACAAGAAGGCTATTCATCCTCAGACATCAATGAGGCAATGACGATTAGCGTCGGTGATAAGGAGAAATTGCCGCGCGCATTTACTATGGTCGAGGGCGGGGCGTTCGCCGGGTACAGCATGTACACCAATGTTCAGCAGAAGATACGGCGCTTTGCGAAAAAGGAAGTCAACGGAGAGAAACCATCAAGCGCAAAAATCCGGGAGTTCGCAATGCAAGAGCTGTCCAAGCACCCTTTGTTCTTGTCGTCGTCGGATTACCTGCAAATGAGCCTTATGGCTGACCTTGACGCAACGCTGAACACCACGGCGAACACGGCCATTCAGGCGCAGATGAAGCGCATTCGTGAGGCTATGCGTAACATCAACAAGGGCGCCCGTGAGCTGAACGAAATCAGGAGGCAGTTAACTATACTCATCAAGTCAAGTCTGCCTAGGACGATGTACGCTAAGGCTGAGGTGATGGCTTTGCTGAAGAAGGTATCCTCAGCAAATCGCGAGAACATCGCCGAGATTCGCCGAGAGGTCGCTGACTTTGTGATTGGCGTCAGAGTGCGCGCTACGAGGGCCAAGTTGCTCAAGCAGCTTGCCGCTGAAACCACCAAGAAGGAAGGCGGTAGGGTAAAGGGCAATTTCAGCACGGCCATGCAGGAGCGAATCGCTAAGATTAAGGGGATGTTGCCGGATGAAAAAGCATCCGTAGAAGAAATTCAAAAAGCCATTGTCGCATTGAACTCCGAGTACACTAGACTTAACGAGTTGGTTATTGACGAAGGGAAGGACGAGTACGCCGAAGACCTTGCCGATGTTGAGTTCGCATTGAAGTTTGCGGCCACGATGCTCATGGATGACATTGAGGAAAACAAACTCATTGCTCTTGATGAATTGTATTCCTACATGAAGGACTTTCTCAAGACCGGGCGGGCAGCGTTCAAGGACGAACTGAAGGCGCAATCAGAGTACTACAACAAACTCAAGAGGCAGCTCCTCAAGGACATCACCGGCGGCGATTACAGCGTCAATTTCAGCGACAAGAAAGCCGTTGATAAGGTGGAGAGAGCGCTTATGGGTGAGTCGGTCCAAAAGGAAAAACAGCGTTCTTTCGGGAAGGCTCTTCGCTCATTTGTAGATGACACCATTGGCGCCCTTCTAAGGCGGACAGAAGACCTTGCCGGTCTTGTCGATAGAATATCAAACATGACAGCTGAGTTCTTCGGTGGTGTCAGTAAAAAACTTATTGTTGACCGAGTGCGTGAATCTCGCGCAAACTTGAATAGGTTGAACAACGACGCAATGGCGTATCTCCAAACCAACGCCGAGCAAATCTTCGGCAAAGGTTGGAAGAAGATAATGATTCAAAACGGCAAGAAGAAGTTCACCTACATAATGGACCCCAAAGGGTATCAAAAGGTCTTGAAGACCGGCGATAAGGTCGCTATGCAGGCATTCTTGCTTCAGAATGAAGCGCCTATCAGCCAGAACGAAATGTACTATCTATACAATCAGTTCAAAGACCCCGCCAATCACCCCGGCTTTGAGACAAAGTTCGGTCCCCAGTACAAGGAGATAATGGCTGAAATAACATCGAAGCTTGACCCGAAGGTGAAAGAGTGGGCCGATTGGCAGGTTGAAGAGTTTTACCCAAATATGTACCCGATTTACAACGAGGTTTATCGCCGTGTTTATCGCACCGACTTGCCTTGGAATCAGTTCTATGCCGGCCGGTTGTACCGGGAATCCGCCGATGGTCAGGAGGCGCCAAGTCTGCTTGAGAAGCCCAGCGAATTTATCACAGCGGTTGGGGGAGCGTCAACGAAAGAGCGCGTCAGAAACAATAAAGCCGTCAAGACAATGGACGGCGATAAAGTGCTCACGTCTTATGTGCGCGACATGAATTTCTTTGCGTCTTACGCTGAGTCAATTCGCGACATCAAGAAGATGCTGAACAACAGCACGATTCGTAAGGCGATTGAAACCCGTGTCGGCAAGGACATTTACAAACTCTTGAGCATAATGACCGATAGGCTTATCACGGATGGCTTCGGGAAAGGCAAAGAGAATGACATTCTTGACGCCGGGTTTAAGAACTTCGTTTACGCGAAACTTGGCCTTAACCCAAAAATCATGCTCGGTCAGGCAAGCAGTTTTGTAGGGTTTATTCCATTCATTGGATATGGCTCTTATGCTAAATACGCCACTAGAGCATTCTCTGATTTAAGAAAGGGCAAAGAGTCTACGGCTTACAAAACTTGGGCTGAAATGATGGAGAACTCAGAGTATTTGAAAGCGAGGTTTTCAAATTCAAATATTATGGAGATAATGTCTACCTTTTCGGACTCCAAGAGAGACGTTGTTCTTGGAGGGGACAAAGGGCTATCCATTGATAACTACGCGAATGTCATGATGTACTTCATCAAGCAAGGTGACAAGGCCGGTGTTATGGGTAGCGTTCCAAATTACTTGTTCTACAAAGAGCAGTATATCAATAAGCAAAAAGCAGCCAAGAAAAAGGTTTCCGAACAGGACGCCATCAAATACGCGCTCAAGAAAATTGAGGCTCAGGTTAAGTCCGTTGCTCAAAGTAATGACGTTGAAGATAAAGACTTTTTCCAGACGGGTGCTACGGCATGGAGGATGTTTGGAGTATTCAGGTCTCAGCCAAAGCAATATTTCCGCTTGGAAATGTACGCCATTCGGAATATCTACAAGCACTTGATGGGACTTAGAGGTGCAAAGGGGACGATGAGAGAAAATATAAGGCTCTTTGTGACCGTTCACTTGGTCGCTCCGGTCCTGTTCCAATATCTTATGCTTGGCTTACCCGGGATACTCACGGACTTTGACGATGACGATGACGAGGAGTTGATATGGGCCGGAGTTCTTGGTAACTTGAACGCAATATTTATTGCTGGGGATGTTCTTGAAAAAATCCGAGACATCGCCCTTAGTAAACCTTGGGCGGCTGATACAACGAGTATATCCGCTTTTACCGTTATCGCCGACTTAGCCAAAGAAGGAAAGGCTATTTTTGATGCCAAGACTGATGAAACAAGGAACAAGCACATCGTTCAGTTCTCTCTTCTTCTTAGCGAATTGTCCGGCATACCTGCGGCTACGCTCTTTAAGTTGTCACAGAACTGGTATAAAGTAGCAACTGGCGATGTTGACAATTTTGGTGAGGCTATGTTGAGGCTTTTCAATTACAGCGAATACACCATAAAGGGCGCCCCAAAAAAGCAAAAAAAGGCTGAGGACTTTACTTTTGAAGAAGACTTTAAATTCGAAGAATGATAAACATTACGAGAATAAGCTCAAACATCCACGTCTTTGAGGCGCATGGAGAAGTTGAATTTCTGTTGATTTCGGACCTCCATTGGGACAACCCCCATTGCGACCGGCAACTCCTGAAAAACCACTTGGACGAGGCTCTCAGGAGAGGGGCCTACATTATTATCAACGGGGACCTGTTTTGCGCTATGCAAGGCAAGGGCGATTTCCGGGCTAGCAAGGACGACATTCGCCCAGAGCACAATAACGGACGCTACCTTGACTCTATCGTTGACACGGCGGTTGATTGGTTTAAGCCATACGCTCAGAACATCGTTCTAGTAGGCTACGGCAACCACGAAACCGGCGTCATCAAGCACAAAGAGACCGACATCCTCGAGCGTTTTGTGGCGACCCTCAACTACGCTTGCAAGAGCAACGTGCAATTAGGGGGATATGGAGGCGTATTTCATGTGAACCTAGCGTGGATGCCTCTCAAAGAGGGGGAGCCGCACGGGAACAACTTGTCCTACATCATTCACTACTTCCATGGCTCAGGCGGAGGCGGACCGGTAACGAAAGGCGTCATCCAAGACCAACGCCTGCTTGCCTCCATCGAAAACTATGACATGACGTGGATGGGCCACGTCCATGAGTTATACGAACACACCAATATTGTAAACAGGTATGAACCTCGCTTTAAAAAGATTAAGCAAAAGCCTGTGCGACAAATACGCACGGCGACGTACAAGGAAGAGTGGAACGATGGCAAAATGGGCTTTCACGTTGAACGCGGAAGAGGCCCGAAGCCTCTGGGAGGCTATTGGCTGAAGCTGAGCATTGAGCGCGACGTGCGGAGCGACTTTGTCCGGTACATCTACGCCGAAGTCACTCCTTGTACTCGATTTTACTAGGGGGTGTTCGAACACCCCTTCAGTTGCTCTTGCTCCATCTGAAGAGCTTTCTCTATCGTTTCGGATAGGAAGGTGTGGCCTTTCTGGAGCTCCATGGCTTCCAGACGCCGTAGCTCAGTGGTTTCTATGAACCACTCAAGCGCGGTCATGTCATTCTTTGACGAAGGTTCCATCGATTGTTTTACCGGTTCTTTCTTTGATTTCTTCATACGCAAGGTGTAGTGCTTCAACAAGGTTTACTCCTCTCTGTTCGGCGAGGATGATAATGGTGACGAGCACATCGCCGAATGCGTCGTACTCTTCGCGGCGTTTGCATTTCAAGATAGCCGAAGAAAGCTCTCCGAGCTCTTCGACGACCTTCATGAATTGCTTGGGGAAATTCTGCGAATCGCTTATCGCTTTTTCCTCGGCCCATAGGGCGATTTTGTCTTGTAGTTGTTCAAATGTGTTTATCATAGCATTGATTCAATTAAGTTTATTCTCTCTCCTATCCACCGCATCACCGGCACGGCCATTGAGTTACCGCAAGCCTTGTACCTTGGCCCATCGGGACATTGGTCAGCAGACTTGTTGCGGTAAGGAATCTTTGTCCAATCATCGGGGAATCCCTGCAAGCGTTCGCATTCCTTGGGGGTCAGCCTTCGGATAGCCATAGGGGTTATATAATTATCTGAACCCGAATTAGAAGCCGTCAATGTTGGACTTGGAAAAGTTGAATCATAGATTCTATTTGTTGAATCATATTTGTTTTCTTCAATTATGAATTCAGTTATAGATTGGTCAAATATATTTGTTTCAATATGCAGTATTTCTTTTAATTGAAACCAATGCTCAGCACTTGGAATTGCGAATGAATCATCCTGTCTAAACCAATGCTCAATTTTTGTTTTGGGTAAATTCAGTAATTCCGATATTTTATTATTACTGATTTTTTTATGCTTTTTAAGACATCTTTTTAATGAATCAGTATCAACCGGATACTTTCTGACCAAAACATCTTTCTTGATTTCGTAAAAGGATTTTCTAAAATCAATTGAGTGTATAACCGCAGGGGTCTGGCATCGTTGCAACTGCGTCTTTTCTTGCAGATTCATTCCTCTCATATCTCCACCTAATTGCCAATCAAAGGCCATCGGTTGCCCGACCAAATGGTCAGTTTCATTATATGGAGCCCATCCCGATGAACCTTGCATTTTTGCGGTTAATGTTGGGCAAGGCTCTTTGAAGGCTATCGGTTGGGCATCGCCTGCCTCTCCAACGCTTCCTTCAGCATTGGAGGCAACTTCTTCCCTCTTTTTTCTGCTCGGTTTAGTATTCCCCGACAGGCTTTCTCGCTCAAATAGAACCGCTGCGGCAACTCTCCAGTCTCCAAGGTAGCCGACAACAAACACTCTTCTGCGTCTTTGGGCGACTCCGAAGTGTTGAGCGTCAAGAACTCTGTATGCGAACCCATACCCGAGTTCCCCCAACGCCCCGAGGAAGGTACCAAAATCTTTTCCTCCGTTGGACGACAAAACACCGGGGACATTTTCCCAGACAATCCACTTGGGACGGAGTTTATCAGCGATTGAAAGAAATGTAAGCATGAGGTTTCCTCGCGGGTCAGCAAGTCCTTTGCGAAGTCCGGCAACGGAGAAGGATTGGCATGGGGTTCCCCCCACAAGAAGGTCAATTGGTCGTTCATCTGCGATTGGGTTTTGATTGATGGTTGTCATATCTCCCAAGTTAGGGACCGTTGGGAACCGGTGTTTCAGCACATCCGAAGGGAATTGTTCAATCTCTGAAAACCATTGCGGTTCCCATCCAAGGTTATGCCAAGCGACTGAGGCTGCCTCAATGCCGGAGCAAACTGAACCGTACTTCATTTTCTGTTACGCTTTTCGACAAGCCTAATGATTTCTTCTTGCTGCTTCTCAGTGAGCATCACATCACCATTCGAATCTCGCATCTGCTCGAAGCATGAGCGCAAGCTCCATTCGGTTTTGATTGTTTCGTTTTTCATGGGTTTGGTTGGTAAGTTTATAGGCTGACGATGGGGGAGGTTTTGTAAGCCCATAGGCTGACGATTTGTTCACGAATGCGTATAGATTTTGGGTTTTTCTTTACAGACTTATAGTGTCCAGATTAGTGTAAGCATGATTAAGATGAAGAGCGCAGTGGCTATTCCCTTGCCGATTTCAATGAGCAATTCGAGTACGT
>Ga0209617_10001778_pt1 | contig 10105 bp, 10 predicted proteins | sample LakEriepJuly2011_2_FD_187459 | JGI IMG/M metagenome (GOLD analysis project Ga0209617, IMG submission 187459) | Freshwater microbial communities from dead zone in Lake Erie, Canada - CCB epilimnion July 2011 (SPAdes) (version 2) | ecosystem: Environmental > Aquatic > Freshwater > Lentic >... | reverse complement strand
CTGAGCCTTTCTTCTTTGACTTTGCCGTTTTTTCCATCTTTCTCTCTTCCTTTCTCTCGTTTTCATAAATGTGAAATTGGTAATCACTCATCGGAACCTTGACAATATGGTGATACATATCCGTCTTCTCGTATTTTGGTAATAACTCTTCTTGGGCGCTACGAAAATAAGATGTTAAACCAATAATACGACGTTTAAATAACTCGACATTTTGTAATTCATTGGTTTTTGAATCAATAAAACGAGCCAAAAACTTATCCAATTTATCCGGTAGAGCAGTGTAATTTTTAATATAAATACTGTTTTTTTTAGCTTCAACACCCGCTCGTTGTAAAACATGCAAAATACGTTTTTCAAAATCTTCGTCACTCATGGAATCTTTAAATATAACAGCACTGCCGACAGTTACTTCTTCAGTTGATGTTGCTTTTTCCGATGCATTTCTCTCGTCGCTAACACCTATATATTTGTTTGGACGAGTGTACTTGTTATGAAACCCAAAAGGATTGCGAGTAACGTATAATGTCTTTTTAATAGATGAATAATCCAAATAATCCAACAGTTTTTCTCTCGAAAATAAATCTCTAAAAAAATCGACATCGAGTTTTGATTTATTATCCGCACCAGTACCTGCACCAGAGCCAGAATCAACCTGGATAGGAATCTCCCATGTCTTGATATACCCGCGCAGAATATTAAACAAAATAGCAATTTCATTCGGATAATTGACAATAGGAGTACCTGTCAATAGAACAACACGTGCATTTCTTGCACTTAGTAACATTTCATATAGTTTTAAAAACATGGCACGAGGCAAATGCTCTTTATTACCATGTTTATCAAGTGGTACATCTTTTTCTTTTCCTAGTTTATTCACTATTCTACTAATAAAATTATGAGCTTCGTCGATAATAATCACCTTGTCATCAAATATGTTTCGTGTGAAGTTGTTAGTGAGCTCTTTTAATTTTGGCGTACGCAAACCGTTATAATTTATAAAAGAATATTTGACATGAATCATTTCATCAATTTGATCTTCCAAACTTTTTTTCTTGGCGTAATTTTCTGCAATTTCTGTATAATTACTTGGTTTGCTAACATTGACTAACCATGCACCCTTCTTCTTTTTAATATATTCAACGGGCAAATGTAAAATACTAGACAAAGTTTCCAAATACTCCGGATTTTTTTCAACAGATATCCACTCCCAATATTGGTTTCGTTTGTATAAAAAATCACCCGCTTTTTTCAACTCTTCCATGTAGTTGTCTCGGAGAGAAGCAGGAGTCAGGACCAATATTTTTTTGACAGTTTTCATACCTTCTGCTATAGCAATAGAACTAGCCGTTTTTCCACTACCTAAACCGTGATACAACAATAACCCACGATAAGGTGTATATAAATTTAAATAATCTCGAACAAGTTTTTGATGAGTCAAGAGAGAAAATACACCGGTCCCAGACCCGGTACCAATATTATCACATGATATAGCGTTTGTGGAATCCTCTTTGGATAATTCTTGAGTATATCGTTCAAAAATAGAGTTAATGAAATTCACAAATATTTCACGATTATTTAAATAATAACTGGATACTTTATGGACGAGTTGATCTGATTCGCCACTCTTAACGTTATTACCTAACCGCTCAAATGTTTTTACTTTACCAATTTCTACATATTCGTCTGGCTCTAACATGATAATGGTTTCGGATTTGCCAGTTTTGGTAGATTTTTTTACTTTTGGTGCAATTAACATAATTTCTTTTTCTTCTCCTTCTTCTCCTTCTCTCTCTACATTCGCATCCGATCCTATTATTTTCTCTCGTATATCACGAATCGTTTCCAATTCTTTTTTATCTTCTTCAATTTCTAATAATATTTTTTTATTTAACTTTGTTGGAGGTCGTGCTTTTTTTTCAGTAATTTCCGTAGCATTTACTACTTTTGGTTCTATAACAATAGTGGTAGGTCTAGGTGTAGGGGGTGGTCGCGATTCCGCGCCATTTGTTTTTGCTGTTATTTTAGACAATTTATTAGCTACTATTTTTTGTTTTAAAGCATCTCTATCGTAATTGACATCAATTTCCTGTGTGATCATGGGAATATTGGCAGAAATATTTGATTTGGTAGCTACATCAACACCAACATTTACACGGACAATTTCTCTCTGAATATCTTTTGTGCTTGGTTTATTCTTTAATTCTTCTAAATAATTCATTGGGTGTATATAGTATAAATAACAAGTTATTAATTAATTATATTATCTAATATAATTTGATAATATAAATTCAGTAGTTTGATTTTAACACACGTAAAAAAATAAACAATAATTTCGATATTCACTAACCCTAACCCTAACCACTACCAAATTCAATAACATCCAATGCCATTTTACATGCTTCTTGCTCGGCTTTGCGTTTGATTTTATGTTGCCCTTCCCCTAAAAGTAAGAATATTTTTTCATTTTTTGTTAACAACTCTCGAATCGATTGAAATGATTTCAAATGGTTGTTTGTATGAATCGAAATTGCATCGTTAAAATTCATATTGTGAATGGATTGGCCAAGACACAAAAACACACCCATTTTATACCCTAATTCTATGTCGTGTACCATCTCAATATAATGCGGTGTAACTTTGAATTCTTTTTGAATTTTCACTTGAAGCAAGTTTTTATAATTATCATCATTTTGAATAAGCGCAATCCAATCAATGTGTTTTTCGAATACATTTTCAACAAATTTTTGCGCCATTTGAAATCCAGGTCCAGTAACAAATACGTCTGTAAACCATTTGCCTTCGTCTTTTACAGTGATTTTATTGAAATCTAAAAACATGGCACCTATAAAGGCTTCAAAAAGACAGCCTAGTTTCTTCAGATGTGTGCGTATTTTTTTTTCTTCAGCATGTTTGGATAGAATAAACCATTTATGAAGTCCCATTTCTAATGCAATTTTACCAATTGCTTCGTTTTTTACAATAGCGATTTTTTTCTCGGTCATGAAACCTTCATTTTCTTTAGGAAAACGTCGATACAAATAATATTTAGTAATAAGTTCTAGAACACCATCTCCTAAGAATTCTAATCGTTCATTTGATTTTGTTTTTAATGACATACAATCATCTGGACGGTCTACAATTGTAATATTTTGTGCTATATTTTCAAAATGAGGACGTTTTGTATAAGAACGATGAACGAATGCACGTTTGTACAAATTAACATTGTTTATTAGAGGTGGTATATTATATTTAGAAAGAATAGATTGAACGTCATTCAATGTAATCTCAATATTTAAGTTGTTATAGGGATTAAATACCAACTCAGTTTCATCCTGACCGTTTTTTATTACATCAATATCATCGTCGTGAAGTGATTTATAGTCCATTATATGTATTTGTATATTAGTAAACCTTTATATATTTTGAATTTAGTTATTATTGATATATTAATTAAAATCATTTTTTTTTATTAATAAAAAATATTATACTAGTATATAGTATAATTAAAATGGTATACATGAGTGGTTCAACCCGTGCAAGACACACATCATCTATTACAAATTTACCTACCTGTGGTGGTGATAAGAAAGGAGGTCTAGCTCCAACTGGTACATCTTTCTTTGTATCAAGTAATCCAAATAGTATTGGTACAACAAACACCCAATTTGGACTAATTTGCTGTGGTAACTACTCAAGTCCAGCTCAATCAACTGTTAGAAGAGTGATGAGAGGTTTGATGTAAATTGCCATTTACGGTATTACAATAAAAATAAACAATTTATGAAAAAAAGATTTAATGATTTTTTCATAAATATTTCATTAATGGAAAATATTTCAGAAATACAAATTTGTATAGACAATCGAGAGAGAGATTTACATACTCAAATTCAATATTATTTAGATAGTATCGAACAATTTCACAATAGTGGTAGTGGAGTTTCTAGTAAAATACAGTTGTCTATTGTATCAACTCCACTTGCAATTGGTGATGTTATTATAAAATTAATTGATAAAAAAGATGGTATCTTGGAAAAAGAAGAACTAATCATAGAGAGAAAATCAATCAGTGATTTATTGTCTAGTATAAAAGACGGGCGTTATGAAGAGCAAAGTTATCGATTGAATGGTACATCGCTACACAATCATAATATAATCTATTTAGTTGAAGGAAATATTTTGACACATTATCACAACAAATACACATCTAACACCAATAAAAATAACGATAAATTTACCGCATATTCCGCTATTTTTTCGTTGAATTATTATAAAGGTTTTTCTGTCATAAGAACGGTTTCTTTAGAGGAATCAGCGTTATTTATTTGTAATTGTGCCAATAAATTAAGGAAAGGTATTATGGATAAAAAAATACCTTATTATGCAAATGCCAATGCCAACACTGATGAAAATGCAATCACCCAACAACTGCATCAAGAACAACCTAATTATTCACAAGTAATTAAAAAAGTTAAGAAAGAGAATATAACACCTACTAATATTGGAGAGATTATGTTGTGTCAAATACCTGGGATTAGTTCTACTACTGCAGTTGTTATAATGAATAAGTTTCATACAATTGACAATTTGATTAAAAATATTAAAGAACATGGTGTTACCTGTTTAAAAGAAATAACATATACAAATAATGATAAAACTAGGAAAATTTCAAAATCATCTATTGATAATATTATTAAATTTTTAGCAAATTAATAGATGTTTCTGTTAAATAAATTTAAAAATATATATTTAATATAAAAATGGGAAACATACTGACTGCTTGCACTTCTAAAAAAGCTTGCGATAAACTAGATGATTTTATAAATGTTAGTGTACACGGTAATGTAATTGTAGACAAATCAGTGATCGAGAACGTAGTGGATAAGGTCGAGAACGTAGTGGATAAGGTTGAGAACGTAGTGGATAAGGTCGAGAACGTAGTGGATAAGGTTGAAAACGTAGTGGATAAGGTCGAGAACGTAGTGGATGAGATTAATAAACTATAGTTATAAATACGAAAATTACAACGAAAATTAATATCATAATAATATAAATATTATATTAATAAATACCAACATGAATGGTGATTTTCTCAAAACAGTAGGTTTAATGATAGTCATTGCTATTGTTATATATTTTGCATTTCGAGTAATGAATGAATTAATACCAAGGTTACAAGAAACTTTTACTGAGAATATCGAAGGATTAACAACCCTTTCTAATTCGAAGAATAATTTAGGAAGTTCATTTAATGGGGTAGCAGGAAATGCAGCAACCTACTCCAAAAAAATAGAAGGTCAAACTGCAAAAATGATTGATGGGATGTTGATTCCAAAATATAGAAGTGATTACGAATCTATTTTACTTAATTTAGAACACTTTCATAATGCCAATTTATTAAATAAATTATTGAATTATAATTTAAATGATCCTACTAAATCGTCAGAAGAATTAAGTGATATAGTCAAACATCATGATAATGTAGTTCAATCATTAAACAATGCAATGAAATTTTTAGATTCTCAATAATTTTGATGGATGCGCGTTATTTTTATATATTATTTATTTATGAATAAATAAAATATTGTAATAGTATATACATTATACAAAGATGGCGTGCGGTTTTACATCTCCTGGAGGATTCAATAACAACAGAAAAGCTTCTACATTCTTTTCTTCACCATATGGAAATCTACCATATACAGCTATAGTATACAGAACACCAGAAACAAAATCCGCTACAGCATTCGCTTTATTACAAAATGGTAATGGTTCTTCTAAAAGAATTAACAACTACAACTTTTCTAGATTCGCAGTTAAAAAACTAGTATGTGAAGGCAGAGCATTGTACGGTTGTTAATTTAGTGGTCTGTTATGCTAGGATATTTACATTAGAGTTATAAATAGTTATTATCTCATATGTATTATGCATTATTTATTATAAAAACATTGAGTTATTATAATAAACTATAATAAAAATAAATTCATGCATACTTAAACTAAAAAAACGCATTTTCTTTACTACATACTATCATCATTGCTGGATAATAATTATATAACGTCCATATACATTTATTTAGTAATGGATATTCGTATACAGATATTCTAGTTTCAATACCATTGGACGTTTTTATAACAGTTTCACCATAATATTTATTGTAAGCTTCCATGGTTGTTGTTTTTTGTAAAATATTCGGACGTTTTTGTATTACAACGTAACGATAATCGTCTTTTGCAATGATACTCACTGGCTCACCTTTTCGTATGATAAAATGTTTATCATACGATAAAATATTATTTATAATATCATTTGGTAATCTTACTAGATATTCTGGTTTGATTTTCATTTTGGTATTTTACTAATAACATACATAAGGCTACTATATTTATTATTGTTTTTGAGTATATATATTTCATGAGTTTTATATCATTCGGTCACATATTCTACCTTCATTTACACCATAATTAATATAATGTAATTCTACGTCTTCATCATTAAGCCCGTGTAAATCCGAATAATTTTGTCGATATATATTTTTATCAAAAGACGGATATTTATCGGTTATATGTAATGGCCTATTTTCTCTCTGAGCCTGGCTAAATATATGATTATAAGCATCTACAAGTGACACATCTTTATTTAGCGCACAATATATGATAGGATTAGTTGCAACCATTTTAAAATAGTATTTTATATCGGGTAAATATTTGTCTGGTAGAAAATTGTCAACAATATCATTGCAAATTTCATGATGGTTGTGTTGAACGACCACAGGTTGTGTACCATCAGCATTTCCACGATTATGTTTTTTTATATGATCCTCTAATGATTTAAAAGAATAATGATTTATTTGTATTAAATCAATAGTATAGTTGTTATTGAATGGACCACTTATTATGTTTTTTTTACAGTCTTTGTACTTGGATGGATTTTGTAAAATAACAAAATGTGGATGAGACGCAGAAGTTACATATCGAGGTTGGACGATTGATTTAATATGTGGATTTTGTCCGTTTTCACACATACGATATTTATCTACTAATAAACCGTCTTGTGTATTGTCATAATGACTACTTCCGAACAATACCCAATTAACACCTAGTGCATGTGTATCTTCATTTTTATTCAATACATCACGAATACTCCAATTCTGTTTTGGTAATATATATTCATCACCGTCTATAATAGCTAACCATTTTGTTTTTCTGCCAAAATGTTTAATACAATGTTCGTACGCTGGTATTTGCATACTATGCCCTGGAAAATCAATAATAGTACACAAACGATTGAAATAAAAATTATTTAATCTGTCTCTAATAGGATGATCGCTATTATTATCATATATAAAAAAATGTTCCACGCCAACAATGTGATGATAAATAATAAATTCTTCTAAATATTTCTCGTTTTTGATAATACAACAAATCGATAAATAATAAGAAACCATATTTACGTAAAATAACAATTACTTATAATATACTACTATATTTAATTTCCATCGTCTCCCACATATATTTTTACTTGATTAGCATTATAATAACCATCATTTATTAATTTTTGTGTGTAAGCTTTACCTCCCCAATTAGGATCCATTGCATCAGGACTTACTGGTTGTGATTCTTGAATGTAATTCATAACATCCAACGGTGTTGTTCTTCCTATATAAAAGGATGATGGATCATAAGAAGGGTAAGAGTTAATATTGTATGGACGATCGCTTTGTGTTGCATCAATTAATAAACTAGGGTTCGGTAAACTTGGAAGAGGAATACCATCGATTGATATTGCTGGAATATCACCTACAGTTGGAACAGATGAAATGGATGTTAAAGGAACCCCTGTATAATTAATTGGTGCACTATTTGTAGTACCTGTTCCAGTGGTAGTGTTATTGAAATTAACTGCTGTTGTGTTTGATGTGCTGGTAGGTGCAGTAATACTATTCGGTGGTAATCCGCCCTGTAAATTTGTAGGAGAAGGACGTATTTTATACACGGAATTTCCTTGTGCGTCCAATGTTTGTTGTAAAAATAAAACAGGACAATTGATGTTTTGACTTCGTTGCCATTGTATAAATTCAACATAATCTTCTAAATTATTAAAAACAATTGGATTTACTCCAGGAACTTTAACAACTTTGGAATTGTATAAATAAAATGTACTACCTTCTTGAACTAAAATATCAGGACAACCCTTACCATTTGTTTTAAGGTTCTTGTTGTTGTTGTTGTTGTTGTTGTTGTTTTCCATACCTTCATAACGAGGTTCCCTTATAATATAATTATGTTTAATGTAAAAATATAATCCTGCTAAAAAAAGAATAATTGATAATACTATTGTAGTCGACATATTAATAATGTGTTTTATAATATAATGTATATATATTAGATTATGATAAAAATTAATTATTTTTGTTGATTTTTATTATCTATATATTATATAAGAAATCATACTTATTACTATTATTATTATGGAAGATGAAAAATATAGACAAGACAAATTAATCGAATTTTTAAATGACGGTCATAAAATAGGTCATCATTGTTTCGTTTTAATATATTTAGTGGGTTGTGGTCCATGCAACATGACAAAACCAGAATGGAAAAAAGTAGCGAATTCATTTGGATATCGGAATGATAACCAAGGAGTTGTCATGGTAGACGTTGATCAGGATAATTTAGACCAAATACGACCAGCAATAGGAAATTATCCTATATCAGGATTCCCAACCATGTTACACGTCCATAGAGATATGAAGACATCTTCCTATGAAGATAGCAATGTTAAAAATAAAAATAGAAGCGCGGAATCGTTTAGAGAATGGATCAATCACTATGTGAATATGAATAAAAGACATAAACCAGAAAAATTACATAAACCATTACTTTTAATGACACATAATAATAGTAGCGAAAAACAAGACGTTTATAACTATAAATCCAATCTTTTATCCAGGTCAAAATCTAGTAATTCTAGTAAATCATCAAAACGAAAAAGTAAAAAAACACAAAAAATAAATTCTCAAATGGGTGGAAAATGGTCGTTAAAATACAAACGAAGTATCAATTGCAAACGTCCAAAGGGTTTTTCACAAAGGCAACATTGTAAATATGGACGTCCTAACCATAGGCGTACTAGATATAGACGCAAATAAATGTATAAATATATTGTTTCATAGATAAAAACAATATATTTATTATTGAATTTTTGTATTGAATGTTATAGACTTTGTAGTCATGTAACAATTATTCTATTTAATTATGCTTTAATGTTTTAATATACTAACAGCAGTTGAAACTGATGCATTCGTGTTTGTGTTAATAGTGTTTGTGTATTGTGAAAGTGCGGTATTCGTGTTTGTGTTAATATCATTGGTTTGCTTTTCGAATCCAGCGGTTAATCCTTGGTTTAATTCGGCAAGTTCAACAATAACACTGTCAATAATTAAAGCATCAGTTACTTGATTTTGTGCGGTTAAATTAGCACTAAGATCAATTAAATAATCACCTACAGCTGTTACTTTATCATCAACTACTAAAACTTCTTTAGATATGTCAACTAGTCCAGTGTTAATTTCACTTACTAGGTAGTTTTGTACGTCTGTAACTTGTTGAGATATTACGTCTAATTTAGCATTAACTACCACAAAATCTCCATTAACACTTGTAATAAATGATTCTAATTGAGTATTACCATCTAGAACATTTTCATCGATTTTAAGTAATTCACTATTGACTTGTGCAAATTGCTGTGCAATATTAGCACTAAGATCAATTATGAGTGCATTAGTTATATCACTTTCTATAACAATTTCACGTTTTAACTCGTTAAATTGCTCTGCAATATTAGCACTAAGATCTTCTAAGTAACGGTAGATGTCTTCGTTGGTGACTGGTCCGGACATTCTTTATAAATTACCTAAATGTTTTTAATTTTACAAAAATTTTAATTGTTATTGGAAATTATCTTTCGCATATCCAATAATAGCACATGCAATCCTTTTTCCAGCATGTCCTGTTGTAAGACTATCACTGAACCCACCTAAACCACAATCATCCTGATCCGCGTGAATAATAAGTCCTCTTCCAATAATATTTGCTTTCGAAC
>Ga0209617_10001777_pt1 | contig 10108 bp, 5 predicted proteins | sample LakEriepJuly2011_2_FD_187459 | JGI IMG/M metagenome (GOLD analysis project Ga0209617, IMG submission 187459) | Freshwater microbial communities from dead zone in Lake Erie, Canada - CCB epilimnion July 2011 (SPAdes) (version 2) | ecosystem: Environmental > Aquatic > Freshwater > Lentic >... | reverse complement strand
CAACGTCACAGTAGATTTAGACTTTTGTAGGCCGTCCGCTTGCGGACGCACCGAGCGCCTGCAAGCAGGCTGCCTACGACGGAAAGTCTAAAAAACAAACGGCGCTGGTCTAACCACGGCCGAGATACGCGGGGCACACGCGGAGGGCGGGTCGGAGACCGCGTCCTACTTTCTTCACCAACGAATGCCTAGGGCGTGGAGGCGGGCGGTGAGGGCGCCGCGGAAGCGGGTCGAGCGGGCGAAGCGGTTGATCGTATCGCCGTCGTTTTGTTTCTCACCGTGGAAACGGGTGCGGATCCGGGTCATCTCCTCGGCGCCGATGGTGTGAATCGCCTGACTGGTCTTTTGCTCCGCGTGGACGCGGAAGCAGCCGAGGAAATAAGGGAGGCGTTTGATTTTGCACCCGGCGCGGTGGAATCGGGCGAGCAGGTCCCAATCGAGGGCGAATTGGAAGCTGGGATCGATGCCGCCGGCGGCGTCCCACGCACGTTTGCGCCAGAAGAGGGTTTCTTGGGGGATGTAGTCGATCCACTCGATCGAGGGCGCGTCGTGCGGCGGCATCACCCAGCGGCCGACATCGCGGTCTTTGGAATCGATGATGATGCGGTGTCCGTAGATGACATCGACGTCGGGGTGGGTCGCAAAATACTCGGCGATGAAGCGGAGCACGCGCGGCGCGATCAGGTCGTCGGAGTTAAGCCAGGCCATGATGTCGTCCGGCCCGAGCGTCGATTCCAGATGGGCGAAGCCAATGCGCACGGCGTCGGCTTGGCCTTTGTCTTTGGCCGATTCCCAATGGTGCAGTTGCGAGGCGTAGCGGGCGATGATCGCGGGACTGTGGTCTTTGGAACCGCCGTCTTGGACGACGTAGCGGAGGCGCGGGTAATTTTGGTTCAGGATGCTGAGCATCGTGCTCTCGATAAACCGGTCCTGGCCGTAACTCGGGGTGACCATACCGATCTGGGGCAGCCGGGAATCGGGCAGCCGGGCTTTGGGGATACGGGCATCCCACACGAGGGGGCGCGGGTCGTAATGGCGGAGGATGCCGATCTGCATCCAGTAGTCCTCGACGACTTTTTTGAACAGCCACGTGTCGAACGGCCGCCACGATTCCTCGCGCACATAGCCGCAGGCGCCGAGGTAGAGTTTCCGCAGTTTGGCGGTGAAGGTCGTGGTCTCGGCGGAGAGCTGGGCGATGAGGGTCGCGCGCTCGACGCAGGCGCGGTGGAGCACCTGGATGACGGCTTCTTTTTCGGCGAGGAGTTTGCCGTAGTGTTTGGCCTGTTCGAGGCCGGCGTGACCGTTGAGGTAGTTGGCGACCGTGGTTTCTCGATCGGTGAGAGTGGTGCGGAGAGCGGTGAGCTCGGCGTCACGTTGGATTAAGAGGGCCTCGATATTCTTGATATGGACCTGTGAGGCCTCGAGGACGGCGATCCAGTTTGGGTAGTCCCCGGGCAGGCGCGCGATCGTGGCCTCGGCGGCCTCCCGCGCGGCGACGGCGGCGACGCAATCGCGGGCGGATGCTGCGAGTGAGGCACGGGCGTTGTCGGCTTCCGCTGCGGCGGCGGCGTGCGCATTGGCCAGGTCGGCAATGCGCCGGTCTTTTTCGCCGTGGGCGGCGTTGAGTTCGCCGACCGTGCGTTGGAAATTTTTAACGTGGCCGTCGAGCGTGATGATGAGGGCTTCGCGCTCGTTGCAGACGGCTTTGAGTTGGTCGATCTCGGCGTCCTTCGTGTCGGTCTCGGCTTTGAGTTCGGCGATCTCGGTGTCTTTCGTCGCGCACTCGGCCTCGAGCTCGGCCTTGATGGCTTCCATCTCGGTCTTGCGTTCGGTGGCGGCGGTCTTGAGGGCGCCGATCTCGATATCCTTGCAGTCGGTCTCAGCTTTGAGTTCGGCGATCTCGGTGTCCTTGGTGGCGCACTCGGCTTCGAGCTCGGCTTTGATGGCCTCGGTAGCGTCCTTGAGCGCTTTGATTTCTACGTCTTTCGTATCGGTCTCGCGTTTGAGTTCCTCGATCTTGTGCTGGCGGTCTAGCCGATCCTGCTGGAGATCGGCAAAGCGTGGGGCGGAAGCCGCAATGAGGGCGAGCGCCTCGGCGGGCAGGTTGCGGACTTCGAGCACGGTATCGAGCGGAGCTTCGGGGGCGGCGGCGAGGAGCTGCTCGACGGCGCGGCGGACATCGGCGGGGGCGAGGGTTTTTACGCAAGGGCCGTCACCGAAATAGCAATCCCAGTTGCAACCGAAGCACGGGAGCGGCTGGACTACGGAAACGCCTTGGCGGGCGGCCGGACGGAAACGGGGCCAGTGACCGCCGCCGAAAATTCCAACCACCGGCCGGCCGACGGCGGCGGCGAGATGGAGGGCCCCGGTATCGTGGCCGACGTAGAGGCGGGAGGATCGGAGGAGGGCGGCGAGGACGGGAACTTCGCCGTCGCGACCAAGCCAGGCTGCGGGCCGGACCCCACCGAGGCGGACGGTTTCGGCGGCGACGGCTTCAAGCAGGGCTTTTTCCGATTCGTGGCCGAGGAGAAGAACGGGGAGGGAGCGCTCGCGTTGGAGCCAAAGGACGATCTCGGCGAATTTCTTGGCGGGCCAAGATTTGACCTGCACGTTGGCGAGGCCGGCGGGGAAGACGGCGGCAAAGGCGCCGGCCGGGAGCTTGGCGGCGCCGAGCACGGTTGCGGCTTGGGTGCTGGCCGTCGCGGAGATCGTGACGGAGGGCAGCGGACGGGCGGCGGGGCGGGGGCGCGCGAGCAGGTGATCGACGAGGCGGTGCTGGTTTTCCCAGTCGGTGGTGTGCGCGGCGGCGGGCACGGTTTCCGAAAAGGCCGTGGCGACTTCGACGCCGAGATCCAGGCGGAGGGCGGCGGCAAAGATGGGATCAACGTCTTGGACGCCGAGCATCACGCTGCGGACTTTGGGGAAATGCGCGGCGACGGCGGCCTCGAGCCAAGTGCGGTTGAGCGTGGGGGCGAGAACGAGGTCGGGCGCGAGGGCTTCGATTTCCCCGAGGAGCGCGGTGAGTTCGGCGCGGCACTCGGAAGGCTTTTGTTTGAACGGATTGAGGCGGGCGACGTGCCAGTGGAGCGAAGGCGGGAACAGCGGGGCGAGCGTCTCGTAGCCCGCGCGCACAACCAGGGTGTGGCGGGCATCGGGCCACGCGGCTTGCAGCTCGGCGAGGGCCGAGGCGAAGATGATGAGGTCGCCGATGGTATCGGGACGCAGATAGACGATGCTCTTGGGCGTTACGGGCACGGCAAAAAGTTGAGGCAACGAAAGGGCGGAGAGGGATGCGAGCCTGATTTCAAGGGATCCGGCGGGGCTTCAGCGCGGGGACTTCAGCGCGGTTTCAAGGCGCCGGATGGCCCAGCCGCGATCGGTGGATTCGGCGGCCTGGTCGAGGAGGGCCTGGACGAGACGGCCGGTCGGGCGGGCAGTGAGGGCGGTGCTGATCTCCTCGGGGGAGTGGAGCGCGAGCGGCGCGCGGGCGGCGGTGAAGAAGAGGTCGTAGCTGTAAACGGGATTCGAAAAATCGACGGCGGGGAAACCGAGGCGAGAGAAAAACTCGGCGGCGCTGCGGCGGCTGTAGAGGTAGAGGTGCTCGTCGTTGTTGCCGTCCATATGGCGTTGAAAAATATCGCCGGTGGCGACGAGGTCGGCGTGGGTGAGGTGCTCCTTATATTCGGGCGTCTGGATCACGAAAAACCCATCGGGCGCGAGCAGGCGGGCGCACTGCGCGAGGGTGGCCGCAGGCGTGGTCAGGTGTTCGAGGACGTCGTTGAGGACGATCACGTCGAAGCTGCCGGGGGCGAAGGGCTGGGTCTCGATGGGGCCGGCTAAGGCGTCGATGCCGAACGACTGGCGGGCGAATTCGACGACCCACGGGCTCATCTCGGTGCCGGTGGCGGTGTAGCCGGCCCAGCCGAGGAGGGCGACGTAGGCGCCGTGGGCGCAACCGAGCTCAAGCACGCGGGCCGGGGGAAGGCGCCGCGCGAGCAGGTGGCTGAGCCAGTGGGTGCAGCGCTCGGGCAAATCGAGGCGGGCGCGGCGGGTGATGTCGGGCAGGCCGTGATGCTCGGTCTGGCGCTGGTGCCAGTAGTCCTTGGAGTAGAGTTCACCGGAGTCGGCTTTGACGGTAAAGGCCTCGGGCGGCAGCGGGGCGCGGCTGACGAGCGTGCCGCAGGCGCGGCAGACGTGATAATCCGCCGAATAGGGCGCGAGTTCCGGGTGGCCGCACCAGCAGGCGCGGGCACGGGGCGAAGCGGCGGAGGAAACGTCGCCCGCGCTCATGCGTAACTGATTTCGAGCGGGAGCTGGGCCGCACCGTAAAACGGCAGCACCCCCGCGGCGTGATGCGCGACGCTGAGCGGGCCGAGTCCGCCGACCCGGTCGTGAAACGTGCCGACGTTGAGATCGGTGGGATCGGCTTCGGCGGCGTCCAGCGAGAGCGTGTAAAGCCCCGCTTGGGCGGTGAGGGTGACGCGGAAATCGAGCATGATTTCCTCGCCGGCCGCCAGGGGCGGGAGGGGGAAGCGGAGCTGGGAATTGCCGGCGGCGAAGAGTAAGTTGCCCATGCGGTCATGGAGTTGCAGGCCGACCGAGGGCAGCGCGATCGGTGCGTGGGCCTTGAAGAGGACGCGGATCGTGGCGCGGTGGAGCAGCTCAAAATCCCACGTGGCGGCGCCGTGACCGTCGAGGACCGCGGCGGCGATGAGTTCGAGTTTGCGGTCGCCGTGGCGCGACTTGGCGCTGGGGAGGATATCGGCGGCGACCAGAGCGGTGCGGAGGTTGGGCGCGACGGGTGCGTGATGCCCGGCGGCGACGGGGCCGGCGGCGGAGGCGGCAGTCGGCTGGTGCAGGTTAAAGTAGCGGCTCACGCAGTCTTCGGGGGCGCCGTCATGGATGAGCTTCCCCTGGGAAAGAAGGAGACCCCGGTCGCAGAGATTTTGGACGGAGCCGGTGTCGTGGGAGACGAAGATCAGCGTGGCTCCGCGATGGACGATTTCGCGGATGCGTTGAAAACACTTTTGGGTAAAGAACACGTCGCCCACGCTGAGGGCTTCATCAACGATGAGGATGTCGGGCTGGACGCTGACGGCGACGGCGAAGGCGAGTCGCATCATCATGCCGGACGAGTAGGTCTTCACCGGTTGTTCGATGAAATCGCCGATGTCGGCGAAGGCGGCGATTTCGTCGAAGCGCCGGGCCATCTCAGCGCGGGACAAGCCATAGATCGAGCCATTGAGAAAAACGTTCTCGCGGCCGGTGAACTCGGGGTTGAAGCCGGAGCCGAGCTCGAGGAGGGCGGAGACGCGGCCGTTGACGTGGAGCGAACCGGAAGTGACGGCGAGCGTGCCGGCGATGAGTTGGAGCAGGGTGGATTTGCCGGAGCCGTTGCGCCCGATGATGCCGGTGGCTTCGCCGCGGCGGATTTCGAATGAGATGTCGTCTAAGGCGTGGAAATCACGATAGCCTCGGGCGGCCCGAGCGGTCAGCGCAAGGTGCGGTGCGCTCGATCGGGGGAAAAGCGCGGCCGTGGCGGCAGTGAGCGGAGAGCCGAGGCGGGCGGACGGTGACGACCAAATGCGATAGGCTTTTGAGACATTCTTGACCGAGATGATGACGTCGCCGGGCATGGAGCGGATAAGGCTCCGGAGGCAAGCGCCAGCCGCAACCACTCGCAAGGCCGGAGTTGTCCCCATCACGTCGGCGCGGCCAGAATCGGAACGAAGAGAAAACGATCAGTCGATGAACTCATCCGTGGGGCCAACCCGGTGGATCTTGCCCCGGAAGGGACCGACGGGGACCACGCGTTCTTTGAGGTCAGACTTAAGCAGCGAATCAAGCATCAGCTGATTGTTGAACCAGATCTTGAGGCGGGAGTGATTCTCGCCCGGCTCAGTCGTGAGCTTGGCGACCACCTCGTGGTCGCGGAGGAAGTTGATCGTAGCTAGATTGCTCTCGGAGTGCAGTGATCCGTCGCGGGCCAAGCCCACCCGGATCTTTTTCCGCCCGACTTCATAAAAGAAAAAAATGCTCCAGGTTTCATCCTGATTTTTAAAGTGCCACACCGGTTCCCAAGCGTTCGTGTCCTTCAGCGGCAGGGTGATTTTGATGCCGAAGGGAATCGCAGTGAGGTCGGTAAATGGCTGCGCTGGGTCTAGCTTCGTGTAGCCATGGGCGACGCCCAGCAGCAGCACCGCGAGCATTGAGCTCGCGATGGCTCCGCGGCCAAAAATATGGAATGCCCGATCAAGGATCGTGGGTGAACGCCAAGACCAGCAGTAGAGCCCCAACACGGCGATCCAGCTGAGCAAAGTGACCCAAAAGGCGACGCGCAGTTCGATGGGACCGACATAGGATAGATCCACCCGACTCAGGCCCGCGGAAACCGGAACCATGACGAGTCCATCGGGCGAACGCATGACGGGAACGGCCCGGCCGTCGACCTGAGCGCGATAGCCCTCGATGAAAATTTTTGGAGTCTCCAGCCAAGAATCCGCCGCGCTGCGAACCGTGACGCGAAAGGGGTTCCCGCTCAGCGTTTGCAGGGGGAGGCGGCTGGGACTGAGCGAAAGCAGCTCGAGTTTACCGAGGTTGCTGATCGGGGGTCGTCCGGGTTGGGCGTAGAAGCGAACTTGAACTTCGTCCGCCTCGGGACCGGTGGTCCAAAGGGTGAAGCCATCTCGGCTGTCGGGGCGGGTGCCGAACGCCATCGGAGCTCCCGAAAGCGGAAGTTCATACTCCCGGTAGATGAATTTCCCGAGCAGCTGCAGGGTCCCATTGACCTCGGGGTCCTTGAATTCAAATCGGGCGAAGTAGACCTGTTTTGATGCCAAACGAACGGGAGGATCAAAGTAGCCGCCGTAGTCTGTTTGGACAAAAATATGTTGGGTACGGAGACGGGGCTCCCGGTCGGAGACCGCGCGATTTAAGGCGAGGCGATTCAGGTCGATCGGTTCAAGCGAGCCGCGGGCAAGCAGCCGGTTTTGCATGATGGGGTTCATCGTGCCGTGGCTAAATCCGCTCGGAACCTGACCGAAGTAATCGTAAGAATAACGGCTCATGAGCGCGTTTTCCGGCCGGAGGCGGAGTTCGGTCATCACCTCGCTACTCGTCACGGCGTAACCGCGGGCGATGAGCTTTCGGGCATCCCACGCAGCGTAAACTACAGCCGCCGCCAAGCCGCAGGCCAGCCACCGGGGAGCCCGGCGGAGTAATCCCCGCCCGGCTTTGGGCCAAGCGAGCAGACCGAGAAAAGGCACGAGAGCCGATAGAATCGGATAGAAGCGCTGCATCGGCCATTCGTGCGTGGCGTTGATTACGCTCTCCGGCATGATTGCCCAAATCCGGCCGGAGATGGCTGGGGAGGGGACCAGCAGCAGCAAAAGGCCGACTGCACCCAAAGTCAGCAGGCCCACCGCCCAATGCCGAGCGGGCCGGGCGATGATCGCGACTAGGGCGACGAGGAGAGCGAGCCATAGGGCCGGACCGAGCTGAAGATTGCGGATGAGATCTGCTCCGGCTGCGTCGATCGGTTGACCGAGACCGGCCCAACCTGCCTTGAGCGTGCCGAGGATGGCTCCGCTGCGGACATTGGCGACCAAGTTGGGGTCAATGGGTATCTGCAAGGTATACACCGAAACAAAAACGTAGCCGCAGAGCATGAAGCAAAGGGCGAGGCAGGCTAAGGTCTGCATCACGGCCCGGCCTTTTTCCCGGTGCACGACCAAGCGCGCTGCGAGGACAAGACCCACGAGGAAAGACGTCCACAACGCCACCGGTGGATGCGCGAGCCAGACCAGCGCGAGTGCCGCCGCCAAAAAGCCAAAGATTGGAACGGGATGAGGTGTATCCCAGAGCCGAATCACGGAGTAAAAAACGATCGGGAGCCAGGGCAAGGCGAGCCACGTGGCGATCATGTCGCCACTGTAGATCAGCGCCAAAACGCCGGGGCAGGTAGCGAAAGCGGCAGCGAGCCAAAATGCCGTGCAAGCAGCCGACGGTCTTAGCCGCGTGAGCAAAAGATAGAGTCCGGCCACCGAGGCCGCTAGGCTGAGGACGATCAAAAGATTTTGCACCGCTACCGCGGTAAGGGTGGGCCCGGCAAAAAGGCTGATCACCGCGCCGAGGTAGGAAAAGTAGGGCGCGGTGCGCAGCGGATGGATATCGCCGTTGAACGCGTGGGCGCTGCTACCGACATACATTTCATATTCACCAGTGCGGAATTGTTCGGCGGCGTCGGTGAGTTGCTGGGCGTAGTGAAACGCATCGCCGCCGCCGACCAGCTGGGTCGTGGCGTAGGGCTGGATTACCCACATGCAGACTCCGATCAGGCCCAACCACCGCGCGGCTTCGCCGGTGGTTGAGCGGGTGCGGCGGGCTTGGCGCAGGAAAAATCGCTGCGCCAAGCCGCTGGCGGCCCCGGTCGCCACCGCGAAAACCAGCTGGCGGTAGTCAAACGTCTCGGGCGTGTACCACACCCAAACCACCAGCAAAAGGACCGCGGCCACCGCGGGCAGGCGGAGAGGCTGCGTTTGCCACCGCTTTAAAATCCGGCGCAACCCGGAATCGCACAGGTAAAGGCTGATGAACCACGCGGCGAGAAAACCAACCACGGTTGAAAGTTGCCATTCCCCGGAAAGCTTGAAGCGGTAGGCAAGCGAAAGGCTCGCCGCCAACACAACCCAAGGGGCGGCGAGGCGAAGCAAAAACTGGCGAGGACGCTCAAGGCGGCTCGGCCAAGGGGTTGGCCAGCGGGGTAACATGAAAATGTAAAAGCGCCGGATAAAAAATGCGGGGTCAATCGAAAGTTGACCCAGAGATCAAATCACGTCCGCGAAGGTCGTCTGAAGTTTTAGAAAAACCCACCGGCCGAAAAGAAAAACGGTGATCCCTGCGCCGTAGGTGTAACCGAGGTGAGTCAGGTTGAGCGCGGTGTCCCACACCAACGCATCGCGGGCTAATTCGATCGAGTGCAGCAGGGGGTTCCATTTGAGAAACGCCAAAATCTCGACTGGAATTTTCGCGATCGGATAAACCACGGCGCTCGCGTAAAGCACGACTTGGCCGACGAAGGGCATGATTTGACCTAGGTCGCGAAAAAAAACTCCCAGGGCGGCAAAAAGCCAGCCGAGACCGGCGGTGAGCAGCAAAAGCGGGAGCAGAATCACCGGTAGCCAGACGAGGCCGGCGATGGTCACCCCACGGCCCAACGCGATGGCGCCGATCACCATCAGGGTGATCGAAATCAGTAGATTGAACCAAGACGCGCCGAGCTGCGCGAGCGGGAGCAGATCCAGCGGGAAGACCACTTTTTTTACCAGATTCGGGTTGGCGAGGATGATCCCTGGAGCGAGTGAGAGCGTCTCAGACGTCACTTGGTGCAGAATGAGCCCGAGAAAAAAAGCGAGGGCGTAATCGGTGCGAGTCTCGTCGGGCAGGACGCCGAAACTGCCGCCAAAAATCTGCCCAAAAACCACGTAGTAGAGCCCCAGCATCAGCAAAGGGGTGAGAACGGCCCAGACGATGCCGAGGTAACTGCCGCGGTGACGCAGCTCGACCGTCCGAATGGTGAATTGCCACCACAGATCCCGCTTTCGGGCGAGATCGTGGAAAGGAGTGGCCATGCTGGGTGCGCTCATCGTTGACCGAAGAACGAGCGCACGGCGGTGGCCACGGAGTCAATCTGTTCGGCGGTGTGGTGCGGGCTGATCGGCAGGCTCAGGACTTCTTCCGCCAAGCGCGCGGCGATCGGAAAATCGGCGGCGGTGTAGCCAAGATTGCGATAGGCTCCCGAGCGATGGGGCGGAATGGGATAGTGAATCTGGGTGGCGATGCCGTGCGCGGTGAGATGTTCGCGGAGGGCGGTGCGGTGGGCGGTGCGCACGACGAAGAGGTGCCAGACGGGCTCCGCCCACTCCGGCACGAACGGCAGCACGAGATCGCCCACCCCGGCGAGTTGGGTGAGGTAACGCGCGGCGAGGGTGCGGCGGCGGGCGTTCCACGCGTCGAGGTGGCGGAGTTTGACCGCGAGGAATGCGGCGGAGAACTCGTCGAGGCGGGAGTTGAGGCCGGGCTCGTCGTGGTGGTAGCGCTCACGCGAGCC
>Ga0209617_10001776_pt1 | contig 10108 bp, 13 predicted proteins | sample LakEriepJuly2011_2_FD_187459 | JGI IMG/M metagenome (GOLD analysis project Ga0209617, IMG submission 187459) | Freshwater microbial communities from dead zone in Lake Erie, Canada - CCB epilimnion July 2011 (SPAdes) (version 2) | ecosystem: Environmental > Aquatic > Freshwater > Lentic >... | reverse complement strand
AATTTGTTGGCAATTTTTATATTACTGTCTATATTTATTGCCAACTTAGTTATGTGTTTATATTTAAGCTGTTCCTGTTACTTATTACACTCGTGTCTGTACTACAAAATGAAGTGCGGAATGTGGGTTTAATGCCATTGGTATATGTGGTTGATTGACATTATGCACCAAAATCATTAATGAATCTGATGGAGTTGCCAAAACCAAATTAACTTTTTCACTGATGACCAACTGAGCAGTTTTGACACTGGTATATTTAGCAGTTTTAATCCCAGAAAGAGACAGAGTTATAAATTCATCTCCCTCAGTGTACATATCCTGAATAGGTTTAATATCTACAAATTTAGGGATTGTATCACCGTCTGCCCAGGTCAAAGTTTGACTAATTTTTTCTATATCTTTACCTATGGTGGCAGTTTCGCTTTTACCAGTAACTTTAACTGATATTGCACCTGTTGACCCTCCTGTACGAATAACTTGGACTCGTTCTGTTAACCATTCTCCAGATTCAGTAATGCGATAAATAGGGAGACTAAATTGTAAAATTCCTGCTGACATTTTCTACTCCTAATCAATAAAAAAGTCCCCGAAGGGACTATAAAATTCTAGGTTTGAGTTAACAATGCACTCGCATAAACTGTGTCTGTGCCAACTGTGCCGACAATAAACATCGCAACCTTAGCATCAGCAGGAGCATCAACGTAATAGATTTTAGGATTGGTTATTTGTTTGAAGGCTGCATACAGTTGTACATAGTATTCAACCGATTCTGCTTCCATTGCTAAACTTTCTAAACTTGCAGTTCCCGCTTCTAGCAAATCACCTTGGTCATTCAGTGCAGCGATCGCATTAATGGCAAGGGGTTTAAATACTTCGTCTAAAGTCTTTTGAACTACCGTCCTAGTTGCCAAAAATTCTTTAGTTGGGGGAACACTAACATCTTTGGAACGGAGGGATTTATCTAAAGACAAGATTTTCTCATTATCTACAACAGCCTTGGTTGTGCTGATTTTCAGGGGGGAATCACTTTCAGATTGTCCCCAAAAATTATAGTCTTTGATAACACTTCTGATATAGGAAGCAGCCTTACTAGCGGTTAAAAACATTTTGAGTCCTCGTTATTTAAACTTCGATAATTCTAGCCGAATCATCATTAATTTAGCACGAGTAATTTAATTTTTCCAACATTAAATTCAGGAATAATATTGGTAATAAATATCTAATTATAAATGTCAATAATTATCTTATTTTCAGGATTTTACTACATCTATTTATCAATCAATTATTGAGCTAGTTATCAATAACAAATATCGCTATTTTGATATTGTAAATAACAAAAAACTATAATGATATGCTCTTGTATTTCTTATTTTTACAATTACCATTAAGATTATTTTACATTTATTTAAAAAAAAGGTGGGAGCAACCCCACCAATATGCTATTTATTTACTTTGCCAATCATCAAGTCCCTGATTCAGTTTCTTAGCTAAAGATTCAGCTTTTCTCTTGCGTAAACAAAACCTGATGGTAATGTAAGTAAAAGAATTATGATAAATCACATCATAATTTTTACCTGAACTACCAAGAATCACCGAAAATCTGTTTTTAGGGCATTCACTAATCCGTTGATGGTGTCCATTATCAAGAAAAGCCATTTGTACAGCAATTAATGGCTTTTCTTTCATGATTCATACTCACTGGGTAACATCAAAGCACCGTGACACAGATAAAGTTTGATTTCAGATAAAGGAAAATCTGTGAACTCAATATCTTGTCGAACTGCTGGTTTAATTCCTGCATTAGGGGTATCTCCCCAACAAGTTACAACCGCTTGATGATGAGGTTTGGGTTTGATAAATTCATGACTGTCACTAACAACCAATAACCATAACTGAAAATCCTTGAGCATTTGATCAGCTAATAATTTCTTGGTTTGATGACTAGCAATAACATCAAGTAACCAATAACACTGGGCTTTCTCTGCTAGATACTGAATCCCATCAGTGTAACGAAGCCCTAGCAAATGTTTGTAATAATTATCAGTACCAGTAAACTGTTTGAGAGATTGCTGTAATACCAAAAACAACAACCCCTCAAAGCGACAGCATTAAGCTACTAGGCTACAATTGTCTGTGTACTCCATTAACCTTTTAGCAAGTTCATTGTTTGTGACAATCAAATTATTCCGCTCTTGATAAAGCGCATCCAATTTATTACGGACTTCCTCAGATTCAGTTAATTGCTGCTTATTAATATTTATATACGCTTCTTTGAGTTCATGACGTTGACGTTCACACTCGGATTTATAGAAATTAAGTTCCAACTGTACTTGTGGAAAATCCCCAATTTGTTGCTTTAATACTTCGTTCTCAGTAATCAACTGTTTAATTCTGTCACCACTTACTGAAGTGTCGGCGTTTTGATAGGCCAGTTTGTAAACAGCGATCGCCATTTGTTTCATAACCGTCAAATAATCTGCGGGGATATCCGACTCATCCAGTACCCCATCATCCACAACTTCGAGAATTACCGAAATCAGGTTTTTATCCATACCTTTAAGAGCCACGCGATGATCACTACGCCATTCCCGTAATAAACCGCAAACAGTGTCAGCACTACCACCAATACCATAAATGTATTTCAAAGCAGATTGCAGACTACGAGTAACAATACCCACCTGATTTTTTTGCAACACCGCACAAGCAATATCAATCATTTCTCTATTAATACTATTGTACTGTTTTTTATCTATATCAAATCCTGTGAGGTCAAGTTCCTGAAATGTTGTTGGTAGTTTCATAATGCACCTTACTCATCTATACATAGTATGTAAGGTTAGCTTTACATTGTCAAGATTAAGAATTATCCTCATGAGGAAAAGCCAGGGCTAATTCAGTCAAGGTACATTCCAGGATTTCGATGATTGCTAGGGTTTCTGTGGGGGATAGTTTGGGAACTGCATGACCATTTACCCAACTGCTGACAGCCTGACGAGATAATGAACGCCCAGAAATGGTACTCCAGGCATCCTGTACAAGTTCCACAAACTTTTCTTGAGTTAAACTTCGTCGCTCTAAAAGTTTTATAAACTTGGTTCTTTTTGCCATGCTATTGCAGTAAAGCCAGCCTTGAAAGTAAAGTTGACTTTACGTAATTATATTCATATACTTACAATATCAAAAAATCTATAGTTTAAATATAAAATATCTATACAGGAAAACTAAGACTCAGTATTTTACTAATAAATATAGTCAATAAATTATTTAATGTGGCACAAAGTAGAATGGTAATACCCTGGTATAGGTAAAAACTATAGGTAAAGACTAAGACTTTTTGATGATATCAGAGATAGCTAAGATAATTTCTGATAACTGTTCTGTAGAAGCAGACTGAATGTTATAGAAATTGGTGGTGTTTACGTGGGATTGTCCAAATGTTACTTGTAATCCACCATCACCTAGCAACCGCTTTACCAAAGTTGCTTTGACCTCTGGACTCACATCAGAAACAAGCTGCTCTAAGAGAGTAGATTTTTCCTGATCTTTTAATTTATGAGTTAAATTTTTAATCACATCGGTAATTATTGCACCGTCAAGTTTATTACCCCACATTCCGCACCCCAACTGTCACAGAGGGAAATTACTGATAAAAAACAGGGAAGGAAGAATAAAAACAGACATCTGAAACCAAAAAAGAGATTTGAGCAACCATGACTCGTCAAAAATGACATCGAAACCTATTCTCAATAAGGAGCAATAAGAATTCCAAGTAGAGAGATTCGTGTAAGATAATTAAAAAAGATATTAAAGACTGAAGTTATTAGTTATGTTAATGAATTAAAGTGACAAACCGAAATTTTTGACAAAGCAAATTAGAGCGATGAATCAAAGCGATTAGCTCATAGTCATATCTATATTAAATTAATAGAGATTGGAATTACGTGATTAATTGATAGTATCGAAGACAATCATCTGGTAAAAGATTTATGATAAAATCTCTCTCTTGAGTCCAATTAGAAATGTGTTTTTCCTGGTCAAACTCTACTAAATGAATACACTGAAAGCATTGAAATACCCAACGTAAAGTGGGACGTTCAGTGGCTTTACCTAATTGATTTTTAATCGTCAATTTAGACTCTTTAAGTGCAATTCTAATTTGGCGTTGAGCCAATGTATAGACCAGCAAACATAAACCCATAATCATTCCTAACGACTCTATTCTCTCAGGACTTTTAAGGAAAATACTATCTGCAAAAAATAATGGGTCTTTGAGAAAACCAAATCCCCTTTCACAGGACTGTTGCGCTTTATATTCTTTCAGCATTGAGTCGCTGCTGAGTTCACTTGAACCTAAAACATTTGTAGCTAAAATGAACCGTCCTGCGCTCAGAATTTCTTTGTTGATTTGATTTTCATTCTTGCATACTGTGGCTGAGATTTGACAACATATCTCAGGTTCATTATTTTGATTATTTGATGTGAATTTAGTTACCTCACTTTGCTCAATTTGGTGATATTTAAATTCTTTAGATATTTTTGATAATGCCTTAACCGCATCAGCTTCACAAGCAAATTTTTCTGCGGACAACTTTTTCAATTCTTTGATGGCTTTTGTTTCTGCTTTGATAACTTTTTTTGAGAGCTTACTTAAGTCTGATTTTCTTCTATCTTGGCTCTGTACTACTAACCATCTTTGCTCTATATCTCCATAAATTATTCTATTTTCTTTAAATGAATATCCATATAGTTCACTTTCGATAAATTCCGACTCTGGTAATTCTGACACCAGTAATTGTGCTGCTTTTATGCTTAAAGGTACTCTAGAAAGCCACTTTAAGTCTGACATTAATTTAATATTTGATTCTGTGTATAAAGCACTGTCTGCCACTATTAAACTATCAACTTTTAGTTGTTGTTGGTACTCTACTGCTATTTTGCCAAAACATGATGAGTCGGACTGATTTCCTGATGCTAGTTTCAAAAATATTGGTATGTCTCCATCTCCTGAACATATCAGTTCCATAATAAATTGTTTTAAGTCTGGCCTGTGGTCACGGGAATAACCGTGGGTTATGGTAATTTCTTTTGGTGATTTTATTACTAATTCTTCGGCTTCTTCGCTATTAACTGGTGCAGAACTTTCAAATATTACTTCTGGTAACCTGGTATTATATTCCCCATGTAGGTGTATTGATGATGAGTCTAGGTGTGATGTTGACAGAGATACACCAAATTTTTTGGCTGCTTTTAAGGCGATGATAAAAAATATTGTATCTAGCCCTTTTATAAATAGTTTATCCATGACTCTCCCCAGTTTATCATCGTTGAGATACTCTGGTTTGACTCCTGCTCCTATTAAATGCTCACAGGCTATTGTTTCAAAATATTTGGGAAACATATATAAAGGTTTAGATACAAATCCTAACCCGTTCACTATCATAGCTTTTACCACATGACCTGGACTTACTTTTTCTCCTTCTTGTTGACCTATTAATTCGTTGATTATTTCTACTAATCCTATAGAATCTATTATTCCTGCTACTATTCCTAAATGATCTATATTCTGAATTGCCATTTCTTGGGCTTTTAATTTCACAACAGGGTTCTCCATAACTTCTGTTGTAATTTTCTCATTTGTGTTCTTATTATCAATTAATTTTTTTAACGATGGAGTTTTCTCTTTGTTTCCAAAACTTCACCTTCTTGTCCCATCCTTAGCTTAATGCTATTTCTTCTCATTAACTGCACTTTCTCTCGCTTATACTTTAGTTCATAAATACTACTAAATCGGCTTTTTGTTGATGTGTGACAGTTAGGGTGCGGAATGTGGGATTGATCAACTTGATAACGATAACCCCGATGTAGCTTATGCCAAAGAAAATGAACAAATAGAAGCCGGGGCGAGAGGAATTTCTAAAACTTCCCAACCAATCAAAGTAATTACTGAACCACAAGTTAAACGATTTTGGGCGATAGCGAAGCGCTGCTGCAAGCAGTTCGCTAAAACAAATAATGTTACAGATGATGAAATTGGCAAAATTCTTGATAAATTTTCAGTTACATCTGCGAAAGATATTCCGATGGGAAAATACGATCTAATTATCAAAGAATTAGAGGCTGTTGTTAGTTTTTAGAACCCACCCAACCCACCCCTAAACCCTGTCCCCAAGGGATGAGGATTTTTGATTGGGCGAAACACAGGCCAACTAGACAAGTTAGGAAATTAGGAAACACGACAAACACCGACAGCTAAACCACGACAACCATCAAAAGACCCCGTGAACAAGGGATTAGGGGAGTAGGTTTATGGTTTTGGGCAGTCAAAAGGGCTAGTAGGCTTGTAACCAGGCCAGCATTACGAGTAGTAGCCGGGTTGCCCCAGCTTCTTCTTGATTCGCTGTGTCTGGTTGCAAGGGCTGGCTCAGGGAAACTAGCTCTTTTGACTGCCTTTGGGTGGTGGGTGGGCTTGGTCTTTATTTCCAGTCCGAACCGAGCGCAGCGAGCAGTGACAAATATTAAATCAACGTCTAGTTTTATGAATATGATCTGAGTTTATGGATTGTATGAGTATGTTTATGTATTTGTGCAATCTTTTTAATATACGTTCCGCTTAACATTCAGGCTTAATTTCAGTTTTATAGCACTTCCTTCTGTTATCAGGTACAGTTTCTTCCTTCCACACTTCTTAATTTTCGACTTTTTCGCCAATAAATATTTGCTTTACCATGACGGGAAGTGCGATAATGGCTAATTATTGAAGGGGTTACGAGTTGCACAGCATTATTTTAGATCCACCCCTACTGCTCCTCAGTCTTCTTGTCAATTTTGTTGGCTATTTCTGCGAATTACTATCGCTTGATAACTAACTGGAAGTTTTTAACTTGTCCGCGATAGCGAAGCACTGCTCCAAACAGATCGCAGATATCCCTTGAAAATAACGATAGCGAAGCGCTCCGTAGGAATCGCTATCCAATCAACCATTTATTTCTTTAAACCTATAAGCGATCGCTTCCAATAATTTCGCTAATTCCGCCTGATTCATTTTAGAAATTTTAGACAAAATTTCTGGACTGTTATCAATGTTATCAGAATTTATTAATTGATAATTGTCTTCTCTCAGATTCACAAACTGTATCTGTGGATGATGATGCAACATGATTACCCTTTGATTAACCTAATGAGAATTAAATAAAGTGCAACTTTTGATAGATGTAATTTAATGTTGAGTTAGGCTGTTGTCACCAAAAATTGTCAGTTAATAAATCAGTCTAAATCAAGAATATCTGCTAAAAAATCTAACCTTAGATAGATAAACACATAAATTAATGAATTAATTGCAACGATAGTTATCAAAAAATCAAGAAACCTTGGCATACTCATTATTGTTAATACTAGAGTCAGATTTAGAGTTAGAGTTAGATTTCTTCCATTTGCGCCCAATTGCTAATAAAACCGCTTCTATCTCTTCTGAATTAGCAGTTTCGATCATTTCTATTAATTGCTGTTTTTTGTCAATGCTTGCGATCGGTTGATTAGCCAATAAACTGCAAAAATATGTCTTACTACCAGGACTTAAACGATCCATATTTTCAAGCAGTGATTCAAAAGTTTCTTGAGAAACCCACGATCTACCGCGTCTAAACTCTGTTACTTGCTGTGGCGATATACCGACTAACTCAGCCAGTTCTTTAGCCTTAATACCATACTCACTCATGGCAGTTACAAATGATTCATTAATTCTAGGCATTGATAAACCTCTATAGCTATCAGTTTTATTATTGTAAGGGATAATTTTATTTTTCCCTCAATAACATTGCTATTACTGTATTTTGCAGTATACTATAAATGGTAGTTGAATTTATTGAATTTGTCTACCAATTCACCATGAAAGATCAAACCCTTGCAACTAGACACTACAAGGGCTGAAAAGTGTTTCTTTCATGAATACCAATTGTTTTAATAGTATGACACAAAACCAGGGATTAAGTCTACTCCTCCAGAATTATTTAAGGGGGGAATTATGAAAAAAATAGAGGGGAAATTTTACCCACTTACTCCAGAACTAGGGGAAAAATTGCGTAATTCAAAGCTAACAGCCGCAGAATGGAGACTATGGAACTATTTAGTAGAAATAGATTCATGGGGAGATAAGTATCAAGATTTACCGAATACACTGGAAATTATGCAAAAGGTAGATATAAAAAAATCTACTTTCTCCGCAGCGATAGCGAAATTAGACAAAGCTAGTTTATTACCTGATTGGTTTGAAATAGAACCTTATCAAAATCCTGAATATCAGGTAGTTCAAGGACTTCAATCTAAATTAGGTGGTCAAACTGAAACTGAAACAGAAATCATTGAAGTTAAACAAGTTTCTGATTGGAAAGCTGCATTAGGTCAAATTCTCACATACTCAGCATTTTTTCCCGAACACACTAAACGGATTCATCTTTTTGGTGACTACACACCTCAGAAAAAAGAGGTTATTTGCTCAACTCTTCTGAGTTTTGATGTTATCGCAACTTTTGAAGAGGTAGAGGGTTAGTTATGCCACGTCAAACAAAGTTGTCATTAGTACCTGATGCTTCTATGTCTGGTGTGGAGCTTTCGGGCTTCTATCAGACACCTAATCACATGGCAGTAAAAGCCATTCAAGCCAAATTAACCAGTGCTGATTGGTGCGTGTGGAGTTACTTGCAAATGCTTGACCCATTTGGCGATCGCTTTGTAGATATTCCCAATCCACAGCAAATAGCGGAAATTGTGGGACTTAGTGAAAAATCCGTAAAACGGTCAATTCACAAGCTAGAAGAACTTGGTTTTTATGATACTCAGATAATTGCCATGAAGGGTAAAAACCTTGCTGGGAAGGCAGTTAGAGCCGATAAGAAACCGGACAAAGTTGTCCCAGAAAAGACAAAGTTGTCTAAACCTGGACAAAGTTGTCCAGAAAAAGACAAAGTTGTCCCAGAAAAGACAAAGTTGTCCCAGAAAAGACAAAGTTGTCCAAATGAAGCTCCAGAACCCGCGCCCAGCAAGGCTTCTGAAGTCCCTCATACTATTCAGACTTATAAGACTTACACAGACTCTCTCTCAGAAAGCGAAAGAGAGAGTTTTTTGGAGTTTGGTAAGAAAAAGGCTTCTGAACTGCCCAAGCCACCAACTTTAATCAGCAACTGGATTAAAACTCATTGGGAAGACTTGCGATCGCAGTGGGAGAAGTCCCAAGGTAAAGTTTCCGCCTCGCAGTCTAGCAAGTGGGATAACCATCCACAACGAGAGGAATGGCTGGAAAAAATCCGCCAACTAGGTCCGGCTGGGTTTCAGGCTGAAGATATGCCAAACCAGAAAATTAGACGAGAGTTTTATGTTTGGGCTGATGCTAATAATTTAATTTGGGGGAATGAAGCATGATTAATGATTTACCTCAATTTGACAGATTACCTTTAATTCCCCAATTAGAAGAAGCAGAAAAGGAAATTTTTCATCCTCATTGGAATTGTTTTTGCTGTCAAGATAGCGGATTTATACAGCCTCACCTAGTGAAAAAGATTATTCCTGACTACAACTACAACCAAGATAAAAATGTAGCTTGTCAAAATCCATCTTGCAAATCTTTTCATCAGAAATGGGGCAACATCAACCTTGAAAATTTTGACACTCGCTTTTTACCAGCAATTTGTCAAAAACTGGATTTATTAAACCGAGAAACTTGGCGTAATACTGTACAAGTTCAAATTGATACTCGCTGTTTATCTCAAAAAATGTCAATAAGAAAGGTTGATAGAACTGAAAACGAAAACAAAGAAGTACAGGAGCGCAAACGAGAAATAGAAGCTATTCCTCATGAACAATGGATGTCAATAAGAGAAAAATATCCTGGTGGACAGTCAGAAGATTCTAGTGTTGCATAATTGCACTTTTTGGTAGTTCAAAGATTAGAGGCTAATAGTCATGGCTAAATCTAAAAACACTTCTGTATCTAATTCTCTGGAGTTTAGACTAAGCCATGAAAAAAGACCCAGCAGGGCTGAGTTAATTAGAGACTTAGCGAAACTATGAATAATCTTAGGTATTAAACAGCAACAGATGGTTCTTTAGGTGGTCG
>Ga0209617_10001773_pt1 | contig 10110 bp, 7 predicted proteins | sample LakEriepJuly2011_2_FD_187459 | JGI IMG/M metagenome (GOLD analysis project Ga0209617, IMG submission 187459) | Freshwater microbial communities from dead zone in Lake Erie, Canada - CCB epilimnion July 2011 (SPAdes) (version 2) | ecosystem: Environmental > Aquatic > Freshwater > Lentic >... | reverse complement strand
ATGAAGTAATTCTTAGCATTGTTGATAAAAAAGTAGTATTTACTGCAAAAAGTGATTTAGTAAGTTTGAAAATCAAGCCGAGTATTGAAATTATGGAAGTTACACAAATAATTCCAAATGATGATAAGACAGTGCTTCGGTTTAATACAAAGCATCTACTAAATATACCTAAAATACTTGCAATATGTAAACCAAAGCTACGTATTTATATAGACAATGAATCACCACTTCTACTACAGGTATCATTATTAAGTGATACAAAAGATGAAGATGGAATGGAAAGTTCGATAAGCTTTTATATAGCACCTAAGATTGATTGATATGATAATAATATAAAAATAATAAAATCTTTACTATTTTTTATATCATTTAGAGAATATATTATGTAAATCAGTGCTTTCTATGTTTTTCAAGTAGCACTGGTTTGTTATCTAACCAATATTGTAACATTTCCTTCACTTTATCTTGCATATCTTCAGCAATTAGAATATCCTGCGTAATGCTACCCGGATGAAGATTTATAACACAACACTGTTCTATTTCAATTCCATAATTTTTTTCAAGAATATGCTTATATAGATTTACCTGTATTTGATAATGAAATCCATTACAGTCTTCGATATTAGAACATGGTCCTAATCCACATTTACTCGCAAAACTATTGCGGCGAAGTTGATTACTTCTTTTCCAATCAATTACCCAATATTTGCCTGTTTCTGGGTTTTTTGCTACAAAATCAATAGAACCAGCAATGTCATAATCTTCATCGTATATAATCCATTCTGTACGATAAGGCTCTAAGCCTAATTTTTTAAACCATGCATAACATTGTTTGAATAATCCAAAGCGTTCTTTGTCTGCAATCTCTTCTAATTTATGTAGACCATTCCAAAAATCTTCTATATTTTTATGCATCACTGTTCCAGCATTTGTGCCTACATTCCACATTTGTAAAATTTCATCAATGGTTTTGCCATAATATTTTGTTCCTGCCTTGGCTTTTTTAACCAATTCTATAGCGATATTACGACTATTAAACGGTTCAAAAAACAGATGTAGAAAGCCCGTTCCACTTATACTTATTGGCTTATTATCTAAATAATATATATGGGTTGGTTCATCCATATATATTTTTTTATCACGGGGATGACAATTGGTATCTAATAATGTCTGCATGTGTATATATCTTTACTTATAATTGTATAATGTTAAATGTGTAATAAAATTATAAATCAAATTTTAAAGAGAAGTATCAATTGGTTAATGTATATCAAGTGACGAATATTACTGTCAAGCTGTATAACTGTCCAAGATGCCAAGTGTATTAAATCTATATTATTTTTTTCAATGAACGTTTATAAAAACTTCTATGATTTTTATTATGTTTACTAATGAATTTGAAATTACCTCCTTTGTGTGATGGATTATGTATGCATTCTTTTTTAATAAATTTCCATAAGCATTTAGGTTTGTGATTTATACATTCTATTTGATTACCATTGTATTCACTGCAATTTATTTGATTAACGTCAGCTACAGCTACTTTATGGCTCTCATGAACAGATTCAAAAAAATCAACACCATCATCTTTTTTTAAAATATCAGTCTCAGTTAATCTTAAATAAAATTGACAATCTGTTCTACATAAAGGACACGACCTATGTCTACCTTCGGTTCGAAACCAACCTTTAATACATTTAAAATGAAACAGATGAGGGGCTTGTGATTGCTCATTTTGATGTAACTGAACAACGTATCCATTTACATTATTTCTAGAATTATTAACATCTGACGAGCTACGTTCAATGAGAGGTTCTAAGCATGTCCCACATTCATAATCAACATCAATTCCTTGCGGAATATCGGTTTGTTTGCGTATTATCTTAAAATCAATGGCTAATTCGGGTATCAAATGAAGAAACACATAATTACGGTCAAAGACAGCGATTACATTATGTATCTCGTCGGTTATATATATATTGTGAGTGTTTTGGTCAATACGTATTATTCTTGGTTTAATTGATACGGGAGCATCAAGTTGTACGGTTCTTACGAAATGACCGTTAGTTGTATATATTAAAATTGTATTATTTGATCCAAAGTCGATACAATGTATATTATTATTATCATCTATCGCTATATTTACTATTGTGCGCTGAACATATACTAAGTGAGAAGTATCAAAGTATCTATATAATTGGCCGTCTAATTCAAAAATTACTATTTTACTATTATGACTATCTGCTATTGCGATTCTTTCCACACCATCTATTATTCCAACACACACGCCGTATGGTTTATCAAAATTTATTGGTGGCATTCCAACACTATTACCCAAACTATACATTGTTAAAACAAATTGTTCTACTCCATTCATATTTGAGCAACATATACGGTTATTTTCTATATCAGATATTAAAATATTGCCATTGCTTGTTACCGCAACTTCTCTAGGAGGATGAATAAATGGTAAAGCCCCATATTGACGAATTGCCCTAAAAAACATACCATGTCTATCAAATACTTGGACAAATTGATTTCTATCTGTTACTATTATATTACCAGTTTGTTGTTCGACATTAATAGCTCTAGGATTGCGTAAATCATGTTCTCCAAATGAGCCAATATGTTGTCTATTCATATCTAATATTTCTATGCGATGCAAATCATAATTTACTACTAAAATTGTATTGTTTAGATTATGAACAACACAACTCTTTATATTTCGTAATAATCCGTTTAGAGGGATTACTGGTGGAGTTCCTCCATATTTCCTAGATTTATTAGACCTTTTTATCTGACGTTTATGATTTCGTGACTTATTTAGTGGCATTATTATATTATATACATTCAAAATTATTATATAAATTCAAAATTATTATAACTATGAATATTTCTCCATATTTTTCCATATTTTTCCATGATTGCTTTCCATCAATGGTAAAAAAATTTGATGGATAAAATTCTAAACTTCCAAGGACAAGTATACTCAGTCAACAACTCGGAACACACCTAACAATGGCTACAATCAATATTCCCAATACCCCACAGTATGCTAATCTCATTGCGATGATCGAAGATATTATGAACCCAAGTGCAAAGCAGATGCGCACATTCCAGGAGAAGCTCAATGAGAGTGAGCTCGCTCTACTATTCAGCGCAGTTGAAGGCAACTGTGTCACCTCTGGCATCAAGAAAGGTGCCAAAAGTGCCACATCTTCAAAAGTCCCCAAGGCTCCTCGCAATCCTACGAAAACAGCGGATGATGATGTTCGTTGCGAAGCGTTGGTGTTTGCCTATGAGCTAAACGCTGAAGGAGTTCTTGTTCCAGCAAGATGCAAACGATGCATTGAGGACGACACAAAGTTCTGCAAACAACATGGAGCTCCCGATGGTAAGCCTTGGAAAGGCAAACAGCGTGGCAATCTGGAAATAGTTGCCGAGTTTAAGTGGCAACACCTCGGAACTGTTCAAGCACCCAGTCCTATCTTTGAACTTTCCAAGGCGAAGGACGAGCTAATGAAGAATTTCAAGGCAAAGCACGATGGCGGAGCTGTCAATTCATCAGATGGCTCCGACGATGATGCTCCTGTCTCCAAGAAAGCTCCCAAGGAGAAAAAAGCGAAAAAGGCATCTCAGCCAAAGGCCGACCAAGCGCCAAAACGTCGCGTGGCAAATGGCTACATCTTCTACAAGTCACTCAAGCATCAGGAGATCAAAGAGCAGTTGATGGCCGAGAATCCAGAGATGAAGGGCAAGGAACTCGCCAACAAGATTACCACGGTCGCTTCAGAGCAATGGAACAAATTGGGCGATGTGGAACAGGCGCAATACAAGCAACAGGCAAAAGATGCAATCGCCACAAATGTGGCACATGAATCGTCTGATGAAGCGGAAGACACACCTCTGGCACTTCCAAGTGAAACTCCCAAAGCATGCATCTCCCAGGGTGACAATTCGCACGCCGATATTCCCCAAGAAGACGGGGCTGGGGCTGTTGAAATTCCAAGTGTGCAGAGTGACGATGAGGAGGAGGATGACACACTCGTGTTCAATACCAAGCACAGTGTATGGGTGGACACAGACAACAACCTGTGCTACGAAACCAAGGACACTGCACCTGGTCCAATTGGACAGGTGCAACGTGGTCAGTTCTTGCGTTTCCCTGCTTCCAAGAAATGAGTCTACCTCTCACTATAAACCCCCTACCCAAAAAAAACCCCAAACCTAAATAAAAATACAAAAAACACTAACACTTTTTTATTTACTTTAGATAAGTCTATGATTTTTTGTCCATCAATGGTAAAAAAAATTGATGGATAATTTTCTAAACTACCAAATACAAGTAGCACAACCAAGGACTCCCACTCCCGAATACAATGGCAACAACTACAATTAATATTCCCAATACCCCACAGTATGCTAATCTCATTGCGATGATCGAAGATATTATGAACCCAAGTGCAAAACAGATGCGTGAATTCCAGGAGAAGCTCAATGCGAGTGAGCTCGCTCTACTATTCAGCGCAATTGAAGGCAACTGTGTCAGCTCTGGCATCAAGAAAGGTGCCAGAAGTGCCACATCTTCAAAAGTCGCCAAGGCTCCTCGCAATCCTACAAAGACAGCAGATGAGGCTGTTCGTTGCGAAGCGTTGGTGTTTGCCTATGAGATGAATCCAGAAGGACGACTTGTTCCAGCAAGATGCAAACGATGCATCGAGGACGACACCAAGTTCTGCAAACAGCATGGAGCTCCTGACGGTAAGCCTTGGAAAGGCAAACAGCGTGGCAATGTGGAAACAGTTGCCGAGTTTAAGTGGCAACACCTCGGCACTGTTCAAGCACCCAGTCCTATCTTTGAACTTTCCAAGGCAAAGGACGAGCTACTAAAGAATTTCAATGCAAAGCAGGATGGCGGAGCGAATTCATCTTCTGGATCTGACGACGATGCGCCTGTCTCCAAGAAAGCTTCTAAGGAGAAAAAGGCTCCCAAGGAGAAAAAGGCGAAAAAGGCATCTCAACCAAAGGCTGAGCAAGCGCCCAAACGTCGTGTGGCAAATGGTTACATCTTCTACAAGTCACTCAAGCATCAGGAGATCAAAGAGCAGTTGATGGCTGAAAATCCTGAGATGAAGGGTAAGGAACTCGCCAACAAGATTACCACGGTCGCTTCAGAGCAATGGAAGAAGTTGGACGATGTAGAACAGGCGCAATACAAGCAACAGGCAAAAGACGCAATCGCCACAAATGCTTCACATGAAGAAGCGTCTGATGAAGGTGAAGACACACCTCTCGCCATCTCAAGCAGAACTCCTAAGGCATCCATCTCCCACAGCGACAATTCTCAAGAAGACGGGGCTGGGGCTATTGAACTTCCAAGCGTGCAGAGTGAAGACGACCAAGATGACGAAGAGGAAGACACATTCGTGTTCAACACCAAGCACAGTGTATGGGTGGACACGGACAACAACCTCTGCTACGAAACAAAGGACATTGCACCTGGTCCAATTGGACAGATGCAACGCGGTCAACTCTTGCGTTTCCCTGCTTCCAAGAAGTAATTCCTTACTACGTAAGGTGTATATGTAAGTAGACCTCACCACAAAGCACAATGCACTATTTTTTATAACTTGATTTTTATAACTTGATTTTTACAATAATATTTTTTTATAATTTAATGATATTATAATTATAAAAAATTGATATAAGATGTTTTGATTTTAATACTATTTTAGTATTAAATTATAAACCAATAACATGTCTAATAAATCTATTCGTAGGATACAAGCTGATTTAAAAGAATATCATCTTTCACCAATTGAGGGAACTGCAATTTACTATGATGACGACTGTATCACTCGAATTTATGTTGCAATCGCTGGTCCCAAAGATAGTGTTTATGAAAATGGCGTATACTTCTTTAGATTTGATTTTCCAGAGTCATATCCAAATGAACCACCCGTTGGTAAGTTTCTTAATTGGCAAAATACAAATGACCGAATGCATCCCAACTTATATAAATGCGGTAAGATGTGTTTTAGCTTTTTAGGAACTTGGAGCGGACCGAGCTGGACGAGTGCTATGGGTTTAAGCACTATTATATTAATGTTACAAACAGTTTTAGATGAAAACCCTCTCAAAAATGAACCAGGATATGATAAAGGCGTCCTTACAACTGAACATATGACGTATCAGCGCATCATTCAGTATTTAAATATGCGTGACTTTATTATGAAACCAATGAAATTATGTAAATCGGATGATACCGTCCAAAATCATGAATATTTAGTTCATTTTAAACCTTTTTTAGTAGAACATTTTACTAAAAATCTTAAATCTATTCATTCAAAATTTCATATGTTGCTTGATAACAATGCAAACTCACAACGTTTGCATATTAATTATCAATCCATGACAATAATAACAGATTATCCATCACTTACAATTGAATTGGATATGTTACAGAAACAATTTTAGATATTATACTGGCTGTTTAATTATCAACATGATTTATCAATTACCATTTTATTATAAAATACTAATTGTTAAATATTCTGCGAAAATACATAATTATATTTTGTAATACTACTGCTGTGCACATTGAATATTAGGCTGTGGTAGCTCAACATCATTATCATCATCATCATTTTTTTCTTGCTTTCGGTTGTTAGGTTTATTATCTAAAATTTTATTATTATCTAACATAATTATTTTCATACCATTAGGGTCAATAGGCTTTCGAGGAACACCAGATTTAGTCAATATTTTATACAAATATTGTTTACGGTCATTTGAAATTCTATTTGGAAATACAATATTAAATACTATTTTCAAATCTCCAAATCGGTGTTGACCACGTATAGGTAGACCGAAACCTGGAACAACGTGAATAGTATTTGGGCGAATTACCATATCATCAGGAGTTTTCACTACTATTGATTGTCCATTAAGTAATTTTATTGGAATTTCAATAGCGCAAAGTGCATCACATAGAGTAATGTCTTTTTCATATATAATGTTACATCCATCTCTTTGAAATAAAGGATGACCTTCTAAATTAACTGTAAAAATATATTGATGCTCATCTAAATCCATTTGTAAAGCTTCACCTTTATCAATTCCTGGTGGAAATTCAATATTTAAATTATGTTGATGTTCTGTTTTTTTACGACCCATACACGTATTACATTTTTTGTCAGTTTTAGCAGTTTTTCCTTGACCACCGCACGCACCACACGGACCACGGGTTTGTGTTATAAATCCAGGAGCTATTTGTTGAACTTGATTTATAATTCCCATCCCATTGCATTTAACACATGGTTGAACATCCGATAATCCGAATCCATCGCAAACACGACAAGTTGACAATAGTGTTACAGGTCTCACTTCCTTATATCCAGTGTAAATTTGCTCAAGTGTTAAGTTTACTTTTTCCAAATGTTGTTCTTTTCTTTTAGGTTGACTATGTGGACCTCCTGCCATTCCACCCATTCCACCAAATGGAAATCCTGGCATTCCTGGCATTCCATGCATTCCTGGCATTCCTGGCATTCCTGGCATTCCACCTCCAAACATATCTCCACCAAACATAGAACTAAACATTTCAAATGGATTAACGCCTTGAGCCCCATTATTTTGACCTTGTAAACCCTGTTTTCCAACTTGGTCATATATTGTTTTTTTTTGTTTGTCAGACAATATGCCATATGCTTCTCCAATTCGCTTAAATATGCGTTCACACTCTGTTTTATTATCTTGATTTCTGTCTGGATGATATTTTAAAGATAATTTACGATAACTTTTACGAATGTCTTCTTCGGTTGCTTTCCTATCTATACCTAATACTTTATAATAATCATCACTTTCAACATCAGCATTATCTACCATTTTATTTAGATATATTTATATATATCTATTAATTTTAAATAGGTTTATATCCATTTTTATAAATTTATTTAAAATTTAATATTATTTTTGAGAATTTAAATTTTTAAGGTCGATTTTTAAGGTCTAAATATAGGAGTGTTAAAATAAGTATTATACACTGCTAATTTTTGAAAATCGATTGTTGAAAAATGATGATTGAAATACTCTAACATTTTTGAATATTTACTCTCATCCATTGTTACTATTGGAATTAATGGGTTTTTAATAAGTTCTATGCCAGAAACAGATAATATTTTTGATAGCAGTCGTAAAGTGCTAAAAACAACTACTTCCCAATTTGTTACTGGTTCATCATATGGAATTGGTTGAATAAACCAAAAAATAACCATTACACATACATCATGAAAAAAACCCTGTGTAAATTTGAAATCGTCGGATAGTTGCTTTATATCAAATAGAAGTTGTAAATAAATATATGATATATGAACAGAAATTGGATGCACATTTATATCAATATTTAAATTATTATAGAAAAAACCCACTAATTCGTGTGTTTTCACTCGATTTTCCAACATATATTCACAATTAAGTCTTCCATCTGTAAAAATATCATTGAATATCATCATATTTAATGTTGTGTGAACAATCATTGAATTAATAATAGGTGATAATGATTGTGGTTTTTGTTTATATATAAGAAATTTATCATTTGTCATTATTATGCCATTTATAATTATATCTATACCATAAAATATGTTATTTGGATTATTAATATGATTGAATTTACCTAATAACCAGTTCATTAACTCATGATATTCCGCTATATTGTTTTCAATAAATCGAATTGGGTAAATGTCATCTTTATAATTTATATGTAATTCTTCGTAGTAGCATAATTCCATATTTTTGTGTTGAAAATTTTCTATACTATATTCAATTTGTCGAGTAAGTCCTGAAATCGGATTTCCACCTAACAATCCAACAACACTCCGATCAATTTCAAGATTCTGCAGTTTTTCTAATTTTTGTATTTCATCAAAATACGGGTGATGCAACGCTCTATTTGCACACCATCTATTTTTAGGGTCATTATCCATCATTTTCAATAATAAATCAATTCCAATTTTCCCAAATACACGATCTGCTGATAAATAACCATTAAATATTTCTTTTGTATTTTTATCATATATTTCACCTATATCACTTGCACGCAATATTCGATAATCTCGCATAGTTAAATGTAGCATAGTTACGGCTAGACTAAACATATCAGTTGAAAAACTTATGCGTGATTCAGGTGCTTTTATCTCGGGAGTTGTAATGTAATCGTTTACTTGTGGATATAACGGACTTATTCCTAAATACTTGCTTAGTCCAAAATCTATAAATTTAATATCACTTCCATTTAACATTATATTACCTAATTTAATATCATTATGAATAAAACCTAAAGAATGTATGGCGTTTAATGCTTTTAAACATTTGTAAAAAATAATTTTATACTCATGATTATTAAATCGACCTCTGTTTTTGGTGTCATCATTTTTATATTTTACACTAATACGATGTAAATCAGTTTCAAGTGACTCTAACACTAAAAAACAATAATTTCGTGCACTATCAAAACAAATACCCAATAACTCTACAGTTCTTGTTTCTGGATATTGATTTAGATGTTGTAATATAACTATTTCACGTATAATATCATCACTAAGAATTGTACTTGCTATATTTTTTTTATATTTTTTAAGAACTATTGGGATATTTCCATCTTTTATAATAGCACGGGTTACTTCACCATAACCACCTGATGGTTTATACGATGAACTCTCTATGGTTATTTCATCCATTTTAAATATTTTTAAATTTCTCTTAGCTATTTTTGCTAATTTCATATATGTATATATAAATATATTATTTTATTATTTTATGAGATTTTACAGAACTTAAATTAGATGGATTAACTCACAACGGAGTTGAAAATTGATGATGTAAACCCTTTAAGATTTTATGATATTATATAAATAATATTAAATAATAATATAATTGAATCTAGATTATGGCATCTGCATTGCAATCTTTTGATGACTCATTTGTAACAGTATTAATTAATGCTCATGGGCGAGATATTACCGAAGATAAAGCAAAACCTGACCAAGAACGAACATTGCGAAAATTTACAGTACCTGGTAAATGCGGTCATTTAACTTATTCGTCTAAAGC
>Ga0209617_10001772_pt1 | contig 10111 bp, 7 predicted proteins | sample LakEriepJuly2011_2_FD_187459 | JGI IMG/M metagenome (GOLD analysis project Ga0209617, IMG submission 187459) | Freshwater microbial communities from dead zone in Lake Erie, Canada - CCB epilimnion July 2011 (SPAdes) (version 2) | ecosystem: Environmental > Aquatic > Freshwater > Lentic >... | reverse complement strand
GTCGCTTGGGCAGACCGGTCTGCGCCGCGGCGATCACCGACTCCATGCGGCCCATCGCGCGATCGGCCAGACCCTTGAAGATCATGTAGGGGAACAGCGAGATCAGCGCCACGGTCAGACCGCTCGCGGTGGTGATCAGCGCCTCGCCGATGCCGCCCGACACGCCGCGCGGATCCGCGAGCTGCGTCTGCGCACCAAGCACCTGGAAGCTCTTGATGATGCCGATCACGGTGCCAAGGATGCCCACCATGGGGCTGGCCGTGATGATGGTGCTCATCAGCACGCTGAAGCGCTCCAGGCGATGTCGCTGGATCTCGGCGGCCGCCATGGCCACGCCGTCGTCGGCGCCGTCGAGCGCCAGGCGCAGCGCCACCATCATCTCGGGCTGCGAACTGTGCTCACACATCTTCACCACATCGTCGCGGCGGCCCAGGCGCAGCGCCTCCACCAGGCGACCCACGCGGATCTTCGCGGCCAGGCCCGAGACGCGGCTCCAGAACAGCACGCGCTCGATGGTGATGCCGAGGGAGAAGACACTCAGCGAGAGGAGCGGCCACATGACCCAGCCGCCCTTCTGCATGAACTGGATGAAACCTTGGAGAGCACTCATGGGGCGCGATGATACGGATCCGGGCGATTCTGTCCCTATACTCGCCGCCGCGTGAAAACGGCCCTGCACATCGACGACGCCACCATCCTCGCCTCGGTCGAGACCGCGCTTGCGGCCGCCATCGACTCGCGCAATCTAGCCCCCCGCCTCGCCGAAGCCATGCGCTACGCGGTGCTGGGCGGCGGCAAGCGCGTGCGACCGGTGCTGACGGTGCGCTGCGGCCTGGCGGCCGGCGCAACCGACATCGAACCCCTGCTGCCGGCCGCGATCGCCTTCGAATGCATCCACGCCTTCAGCCTGGTGCACGATGACCTGCCCGCGCTCGACAACGATGACATGCGCCGCGGTCGCCCCACCGCCCACAAGGCATTCGGCGAGGCGCTCGCCATCCTCGCGGGCGACGGGCTGCAATCACTGGCCATCGAGGTGGCGCTGGCGTCGCCGCGAGACCCGGCGCGCATCGCCCGCGAAGTAGCGCAGGCCTGCACCGACATGATCACGGGCCAGGTGCTCGACACGCTTGGCGGTTTCCCCGCGGGCTGCACCCTGCCTGCCGACCGCCTTGCGCGCATCCACGAGAACAAGACCGGCGCGCTCATCCGAGGCGCGTGCCGCACGGGTGCCATCGCCGCGGGCGCGTCGCCGGCGCTGCTCGATCGCCTCAGCGCCTATGGCGCGGCGATGGGCCACATGTTCCAGGTGGTCGACGACATCCTGGACGAGACGCAGACCAGCCAGACCCTGGGCAAGAGCGCAGGCAAGGACAAGGCGCAGGGCAAGACCACCTATCCAGCCGTGCATGGCATGGAGCGAAGCCTCCAATTCGTGCAGCAACTGCTGCAGGAAGCCGAACGCGCCCTCGCACCCATCGGTTCCGAGGCCGACCCGCTTCGAGCCATGGCCTCGGCACTGGCCACGCGAACCCACTGACCCACGCGACTTGAGAGCACCCTGCCGCTACCATTGCGGCCGAGGTGGACACCCCGCCTTCACACGAACAACCATATGGCCATCCTTCCAACCATCAACGGCCCCGCCGACCTCCGCAAGCTTCCCGTCTCGGCACTGCCGGAACTGGCGGCCGAGGTCCGCAAGGCCATCTGCGACCAGTGCATGAAGTCCGGCGGCCACCTCGCGCCGAACCTCGGCGTTGTGGAACTCACCATCGCGCTGCACCGCACCTTCGACTTCGGCCATGACCGCATGCTGTGGGACGTGGGTCACCAGTGCTACACGCACAAGCTGCTCACCGGCCGACAGAACCTGCTCAGCCGACTGCGTCAGCGCGACGGCATGGCCGGTTTCCCCGAACCGCGCGAGAGCGGCTACGACCTCTTCAGCGTGGGACACGCCGGCACCGCCATCAGCACCGCGGTGGGCATGGCGCGCGGCGACACGCTGGCGGGCCAGGGCTGGAGCCCCGACAACGACAACGGCCGCCGCGTGGTCAGCCTGATCGGCGACGCGAGCATCGTGAACGGCGTGGCGATGGAAGGCCTCAACGCGGCCGGCACGCTGAAGCGCCAGTTCCTCACCATCCTCAACGACAACGGCATGAGCATCGCCAAGCCGCAGGGCGCCATGGCAGGCACCTTCGATCGCATGCGCCTGAGCCACGGCTACGCCGAGTTCAAGAAGCGCGCGAAGGAATTCGCCAAGCACCTGCCCGGTGGCAAGGGCCTGGCCGACCTGTATCACCGCATGGGCGAGATGAGCAAGGCCGCCGTCAGCGAAGACGCGTGGTTCGAGCACTTCGGCATGGTGGCGGTCGGCCCGATCGATGGCCACGATTTCCCCACGCTGCTCGAGTTCCTGAACGAGGCCAAGCACTTCGACCGTCCGATGGTGCTGCACGTGAAGACCGTGAAGGGCAAGGGTTTCTCCTTCACCGAGAACGACCCCAGCGCCACGCACAGTCCCGGCCCCTTCTCGCTGCCCGACGACATCGAGAGCGAAGGCTGCCGCATCGAACTGAGGAAGAGCGCGCGCAGCTTCACCGGCGCCGTCGGCGAGGCGATGGCCGAGATGATGGCCCGCGACGAGAAGGTGGTGGTGTGCACCGCCGCCATGCCCGATGGCACCGGCGTGAGCAAGGTCATGCCCAAGTTCCCAGATCGCACCTTCGACACGGGCATCTGCGAGAGTCACGCCATGGACATGATGGCCGGCATGGCCAAGAGCGGCTGGAAGCCCTTCTTCGCCGTGTACAGCACCTTCGTGCAGCGCGCCTTCGATCAGGCGTTCCAGGAAGTGTCGCTGCAGGGTCTGGCGGTGCGACTGCTGCTTGACCGCGCAGGTCTGGTGGGCGGCGACGGCGCCGTGCACCACGGCTTCTGCGACATCTCGCTGCTGGCCACGCTGCCCAAGGCGGCCATCATGGCCGCGATGGATGAAGCGAGCCTGAAGGCCGCGATGGAATTCATGCGCACCTACGACACGGGCCTCTCGTCGCTGCGCTACCCGCGCGATGCCGTGAGCCCCATGTTCGCCGACAAGGACTGCCCGGCATTCGAACTTGGCAAGGCGCGCGCCCTGCTCACACACGAACAGCCCGACGCCGCCGTGCTGGGCTTCGGCGTGATGGCCATCGAGGCCATGGACGCCGTGAAGCAACTCGATGGCGAGTATCGCGTGAACGTGTACGACGCGCGCTTCGCCAAGCCGGTCGATGCCGACCTGCTGCGCGACCTGATCAGCCGCGGCATTCCGGTGCTGACCGTCGAAGACCACTCGATCCGCGGCGGCTTCGGCAGTTGCGTGCTCGAGGCGTGCGCCGACCTCGGCCTGGACACCCGCCTGGTGACCCGCCTTGCGCTGCCCGATCACTGGATCTACCAAGGCGAGCGGCGCGAGCAGCTCATCGAGTCGGGCCTGGACGCAGCCAGCATCGCGCGTGCCATCCGCACCGCCGTGGCGGCCGCCCCCAGCACCCCGCGCACGACTGCCGCACGCACGACTGTCCCCGCTTCACGCTGAGTCCTCCACGCGATGTTCGAGCGACTCACTGAACGGCTCGGCGACGCGTTCCGCAACCTCTCCGGCCGCGGCAAGATCTCCGAGGAGAACGTGCGCGAGGTGATGGCGGAGGTGCGCACAGCCCTGCTCGAGGCAGATGTGCACGTGGATGTGGCGCGCGACTTCTGCGACGAGGTCGCGCGCGACGCCGTGGGCATGGGTGTCACGCGAAGCCTCTCGCCCGCGCAGGAAATGGTGGGCGTGGTGCACCGCAAGTTGGTCGAGCTGATGGGACCTGGCGATCCACAGATCGTGCAGGCATCGCCCGGACCAACCGTCATCCTGCTCTGCGGCCTGCAGGGCAGCGGCAAGACCACCACCGCCGGAAAGCTGGCCGCCACCCTGCGCCAGCGCGGCCGCAGCGTGATGGTGGCGGCGTGCGATCTGCAGCGCCCCGCCGCAGTGGAGCAGTTGCGCCTGGTGGCCGAGCAGGTGGACACCGAAGCCAAGGGTGGCGCGCGCGTGGCGTTCTACGGCGAGCCCGAGCGATGCGCGGAGTACGGCAAGGCGGTCGGCGTGGCGGTGTCCGTGGCGCAGCGCGCCGTGAAGGCCGCGCGCGACGGCAAGTTCGACACGCTCATCGTCGACACCGCGGGCCGCCTGCACATCGAGGACGCGCTCATGCGCGAACTCGAGGGCGTGCGACGCGCGGTGGAGGCGCATCAGACGCTGCTGGTGGTCGACTCGATGGCGGGCCAGGATGCGCTCACCGCGGCGAAGGCATTCCACGATCGTCTGGCCATCGACGGCATCATCCTCACCAAGTTCGACGCCGATCCGCGCGGCGGAGCGGCGCTCAGCGTGCGCAAGGTCACCGGAGCGCCCATCCTGTTCACGGGCACCGGCGAGCGCTTCGACGCGCTGGAGCCCTTCCACCCCGAACGCATCGCCGGCCGCATCCTGGGCATGGGCGACGTGGTCAGCCTCGTGGAAAGGGCGCAGGAAGAGGTGGATCAGGCCGAGGCCGAACGCGTGGCTGAACGCATGGCCAAGGGCCAGTTCACGCTGGACGATTTCCTTGGCCAGCTGAAGATGATCCGCCGCCTCGGCCCCATCAAGAAGGTGCTGGGCATGCTGCCGGGCGTGGGCAGCATGATGAAGGACCTTCCCGTCGACGAGGGTCAGCTTGATCGCGTCGAGGGCATGGTGCGCAGCATGACGCCGCACGAGCGCGCGAATGTGCGCAGCATCGATCAGCAGAAGAGTCGCGCACGACGCGTGGCTCAGGGCAGCGGCACCACCCTCAACGAGGTGGGCCGACTCGCGAAGCAGTTCGAGATGATGCAGAAGATGATGAGCCAGATGTCCGGCATGGGCGCCATGGGCAAGATGAAGGCCATGCAGGAGATGTCGGGCAACGCGGCCGCCGCCGGCGGCATGGGCGGCTTCCCGGGCTTCTCGCGCGGCAGCACGCAGACCCAGAGCATCAAGAGCAAGTTCAAGCAGCGCAAGAAGCGCTGACGGTTCGCGCCCGGGCTCAGCCCTGGTCGAGCGGCAGCGGATCGTCCGCACGACCCGAACTCCAGTCGCGCAGGTGCGGCATCACCACTTCACGCAGATAGATCTTCAGGCACGCCGCCACCGGAATGCTGAGCAGCATGCCGTACACGCCGGCAATGGCCGCACCCGCAAGCACCGCCACGAAGATGCTCACCGGATCCAGATCCGTGGCCTTGCCCGCGATCAGCGGAATCAGCACGTATCCCTCCAGGAACTGCACGATGCCGTACACCAGCGTGGGGCCCAACAGGATCCAGAACCAGGTCATGCGATCCGCCTCGGGCAGCGCCAGCTGATCCACCGCCAGCAGGCCGATCGCGATGGGCAGCCCCACCACGCTCAGATACGGCACCAGGCTGAACACACCCACCACCACGCCAAGCGTGATCGCGTACGGCACGCCGAAGAACTTCCATCCCACGGCGATCAGCACGCCCATGATCGAGCTCACCACGATGCGGCCGCGCACGAATCCGCTCACCGCGCGATCCATCTCCACGGCCAGTTCGATCACGCGATCACGATGTCGCACGGGCAGCAGGCCACGCAGGAAATCCAGCGCCGCTGGAAAGCTGATCGAGAAGAACCAGAAATAGAACGGCACCAGCGCGGCGAGGAATCCCACCGTCAGCACGTCGACCGCCGTCACCAGCACCTGCTCCGCGCTCGAACCAAGCAATGCACCCCACTGGAACCCTGCGCGATCGGTCCGCACCGAAGCCAGTCCACGACGGTCGAGTTCCGCCGACACGGCGCGCTGGATCGCGTCCGCTTCCTTGATCGCCACCTCGCGCTCGGCGCTGGTCGCCGCCGAAACCTCGCCCTCGCTCCGCTTCGACTTCGGCGCGGTGGATTCCGGTGCCTTCGATGCCTCGGCCTCGTGCGTCGACGCCGTGTCCTCGCCGGCCGCGCCCGAGACGCCCACCGGAGCGGGACTCACGTTGCTGCTGAACCACTCCTTCACGCGCTCCACTTCGCCGCGGTACTGCTCGGGCACAAGCTGCTCCGCGCGATCGAACGCCGCGTTGAACCGCCCCTGACGGAACGCCTGCACGAAGCTGGCGCTCTGGCCCACCACGATCGGCAGCATGATGGCCAGCACCGCCACCAGCGCCACGCCCGCGGTGCCCATCAGCGTGCCCACGGCGGCCGTTCGCGTCATGTTGAATCGGCGCACAAGCCCCTGCACCACGGGCTCCACCAGATACGCCAATCCAAACGCCACCAGCAGCGGAACACTCACGCTGCGCATGGCATAGCCCAGGTACACGATCGCCAGCACCACGGCCACCACCACCACATCTCGCACGCCCTGGATCTGCCACAGATGCAACCGCGCCAGACGCGTTGCTCCGTCGCGCTCCTCGGGCGCCTCGCGGTTCGCGTCGCTCATGCGCCGGTCCGCCGTCCGATCGCCGTCACCAGCCGATCGCGACTGAACGCTTCATGAAAGTCGAACACGCCGCGGAAGTCTTCCAGACTGTCCCGCGAGGTCTTGCTCAAGAGTCCGGCGTCGATCATGGCGAACACGATGCGGCCGAAGTCGTCCGTGCGCTCCACATGCCAGCTGTGCAGCACGCTGCAGGCCATCATGCCGTAGCGCTCGATCGCGTACTCGCGCAGCCCCATGCACAACTGCTGTCCACTCACATGACGATCGCCCTCGGGTGCGCCGGGCTGTCCGTGCACCAGTTCCATGGTGCGACCCAATCCGTCGCGCACGAAGTGGTACGCCTCCGGCGGATAGGGCCCTGCCTTCGCTGCCAGCCTGCGCCAATCGACTTCGGTTGCTGTCTGGGTCATGCGGTGATCCGGTTGTCTGTATCGGCTCGCGAACGCCGCGAACTTCGCACATGGTGCGGGCGGAAGCCTAGGCGATCCGCGTGCCCACCGTCTGCGACACCCAGGCGGGCGCCGCATCGCAGGCCAGCACCGCCTCGAATCCGCGCGCGGGCTCCGGCACCTCGAACCCAAGCACCCCATGCCTCGCGCCGGGCGCCAGCACTGCCTGATCCGCTGGAATGCCCATCGCCGCAAGCCCTTCCAAGGTGATCATTTCCAGCAGCAGTTCGGCGCGCGCGTCGCCGCGGCGCCACAGCAGCCGTGCGTCATCAAGCGGCGTGATGCGGTCCTCCCGATCGAGGCTGGGCAGCCCATCGGTGCACAACGCAACGCGCACCCCGGCCGAGAGCATCTCGCGCCATCGGTGCAACGCGCCCTCGGGGCCCGGCCGCCCGAAATAGGCGTTTGATCGCGGGCAATACAGCACCACTGCGCCGCTTTCCGCAAGCCTGTCCAGCATGCCTGGCTCCACTTCGTTCACGTGCGCGATCGACACGGGCTGGTGCCGCGCGGCAGGCAGTCGCTGCAGGAACCACGGCAACGGATGCATGCCCTCGCACGCCTGCCCGGGACACAGCGCGCCCATCGAGCGCGCGAACTCCATCAACGGACCCTCCAGTCGCTCGGTGAACGCCACCTCCTCGGGGCTCTCCGCCACATGCGAACTGAACGGCATGTCGAGCACCAACGCAGCCTCGTATGTGCGCGGGCCCGCCGAATACGGCGCGTGCGGCGACACGCCAAGACGCACACCGCCCTTCATCCGCGGTTGCAGGGAGTGCAGGAATTCCACGGCCTGCCGCTGCCGCTCGCCACACAGACCGAACACCTCGATGTAGCTGACGCCCTCCATCGGGCTGCTGGCCAGCGATTCGAAGCTCGCCATGCTCTGACGACCGGCGATGTCCCCCACCCACGCCACGCCACCGACGCGACTGAGTTCGATGCCACGCGCCACCGCGTCACGCAGACCCGCCTCGTCATTGGGTCTCCCCGTGCGCACACGGTCGAGCCACGCCCAGAACCCCTGTTCACGCATCACCTGCTGCAAACCCGTGATCCGCGACAGGTCCAGGTGCGCGTGCGCATTGGCGAAGGGCGGCATCAGAACCGTGCCCGGCAGGTGGCGCACCGCGGCGCCCGCCACGCTTCCGATGTGTTCCGGCGCACCAACCGCCTGCACCACGCCGTGCCGAAGCACCACCGCGGCAGGCGCACAGTGCAGCCCGGCGCCATCCACGGCGCAGCCGGCCAGCAACACTTCCGCCGCAGGACGCGTGGGTTCCATTTTCGCTACACTCGCCCCCTACGCGGGAGGGTTCCCGCACGAAACGCCCAACTTGGCGGAGGACATCGGATGGCTTGGAAGCGATTCACCGTGCTTGCGATCGTGTCGAGTGTTCTGGCGGCCTGCGTGCCTCAGCAGAAGTACGACGATCTGCTGACAGCGTACCGCGGACAGGAGCAGCAGCTGCTGTCGATGCAGAGCGACCTGCAGACCGCGCGCGCCAACGAAGAGCGCCTTCGCGCGCAGCTCGCCGCTGCCTCTGGCGATCTGGAACAGCTGGCTGCCATTCGCAACGGCGCCAAGGGCGACATCGACAAGTTGCTCGCCGACTACGAGCGCCTGCTGAAGCAGGTCGGCAACCTGAACATGGGTCCGCTGCCGGCCGAGCTGAACAAGGCGCTCGCCGATCTGGCCGCCCAGTATCCCGATGTGCTTACCTTCGATCAGCGCAGCGGCATGCTGCGCTTCAGCAGCGACTTCACCTTCGCCTCGGGTTCGGCGGCGCTCAACGCCAACGCCCAGACGCTTGTGCAGAAGCTGGCCTCCATCCTCAACACGCCGGTGGCCCAGCCCTTCGAGGTGAAGGTGGTCGGCCACACCGACAACCAGCCCATCAGGCGCGTGGCCAGCCAGCACCCCAGCAACATGCACCTGTCGGCGCACCGCGCCATCAGCGTGCGTGACGCTCTGGTGGGTGACGGCGTGGCAGCCAACCGCATGCAGGTGGCTGGTTACGGCGAGTTCCGCCCCATCGTTCCGAACGGCGCCAACGGCGCTGCGCAGAACCGTCGCGTGGAGATCTTCCTCGCTCCGCTCACTGTGCCTCTCGCCCCCACCGGCAACCCCATGGACGCGGGCTCCGCCCCGTCCCGCAAGGCCACGCCGGCGGCCGTGAAGAGCCGCAACGACGACGACGAACCGACCAAGTGATCGGTCTCACAGGCAATTGATCCGAGGCCGGACACCCGTCCGGCCTCGTTTGTTTTTGCAGCGCATGGGCCGCGACACTGGCACAGCGATGCCCATTTCCGTCAGATAACCGCGCGGCATGTTCAGATCAGGTTGGGATGGCGCGAGCGAATCCAAAGGATGTGCCCCATACCGCGAACGCATTCTTGTGCCTGAGAACTTCGGGGTTAGACTGCGGCAAACCCGGATAGCGCCTAACAGAGGCCGCGAGAAGGATTCCGCGCTCTGCCCAAGGGCTGTCTTGGTCAATTTCAAGGGCCCCTTGCACATGCGCACAACGCTCGTCGCCATCGCCACAAGTCTCACCGCCTCCGTCGCGTTCGGCCAATCGCTGAACGAGATCCGCACCCAGCAAACCGGCATCGACACGCAGATCTATGCCGAGATCGCGGGTACCTCTGGTGCCAGCCTGAACGGCCTGTCGCTGCTTGTGATCGGCGGCGACGACAACGCGCTGCCCCCTGGTCAGAACGGCTACATCGAGAGCGTGATCTCGCTCGACGGCAAGGCGGTGCCCGCCAGCGGCTTCTTCGTGATGGCCGAGCCCAGCTACACGCTGACCACGCCCGACCTGGTCGCCTCGCTCGGCTTCCAGACCGACAACAACAAGACCTTCATGCTGGTGCGCGACTTCGCCGGCATCGTGGGCGACGACATCGACCTGAACGACGACGGCACCATCGACAACGCACTGTGGACGGAAGTGCTGGACAGCGTGGCCCTGCTGTCCGGCCTGACCGCCGACGGCACCGTGGGTGACTTCGTGTACAGCACCAGCAACTGCGGCCCCGACGGCGGCGCCTTTGTGAGCCATGCCAAGAAGTGCCCCACCACCGGCGCCTGGCAGGTTGGCTTCGCCGACACGGCTTCGGGCGGCGATACCCCCG
>Ga0209617_10001771_pt1 | contig 10111 bp, 11 predicted proteins | sample LakEriepJuly2011_2_FD_187459 | JGI IMG/M metagenome (GOLD analysis project Ga0209617, IMG submission 187459) | Freshwater microbial communities from dead zone in Lake Erie, Canada - CCB epilimnion July 2011 (SPAdes) (version 2) | ecosystem: Environmental > Aquatic > Freshwater > Lentic >... | reverse complement strand
TGCGTTGCTATTAAATTGTTCAATAGAATTATATTCAATAAATTCATGAGGGTTAAATGATTTATTTAAAAACAAATCTCTTAAAATTGTAACTATTTGTGATGAATCGGACGAAGCGCCAAATAATAAATCTAAGTTTTCTGGAGCTGATACAGACCCAGCTTTGGGGTTTTGTTTACTTTCAAGGAGTAAGCATTTATCATGTATATTTTGTAATATAGTTTCAAAGGATTCTTCTACTTTTGCATTCATTACAACTTTATTTCCTGCAAATTTATTATATGGAACTGGGACTATAAAATTTTCACAACTATAATTTACTGCATAAAACGAACGATTATTGTGATAATTTAACCAATAACTATCGTTTGGCATTTTAATTTTATTTGGACATTTATCATTATTCTCATTAATTATTTCTTTTAATATTTTTTTTAATTTTTCACATTCAATGACTTTATCGTTTTCTGGAATTATTGGGGAGTCTCTTATTGAACGATATTTACTTTCGGCTAAAATATATCTTATATTATCATTGCACGTGCTTATATCAACATTTCTTCCCATTAATAAGTTTAAAAGGGTACCTTCATGAATTAAAGAGTTTAAATACAGTTTTTTTAAATCTTCTGGTATTAAACTCTTGGTTTTATTAAAATCGCTTTCACTTACTATTAATTGTGCGTATGATGGATAATTTTTTATAGAATCCACTTTTTTACTCTCCGTATAATAGTTTATTTCTTTTTCACCGCCTCCTTTTTGTTCCATGTATTTAACTCTTCTGTTTTGTAATTCACTTTGTTCTTGTTGGGTTTTTTCAGTTGACCAAAATGAATTTAAACCATCATAATAATTTAAATATTGGATGTCATTCAATTTTGTTCCAATATAATGTTCTATCAATGCAATTAATTCAGAAATAGTTAGGTTTTTTTTATCCTCTGTATTAATAAATTTAAGGTGCTTTAATAATCGCAAATATAGGAAATTTTCTAAATAATTGTCATTGTATCTTTGCTCTTGAGTTCTATAATCAGTAAAATAAGATGGAACTGTTAATTTTATCATCATTACACTTCTTGGCATTGTGATATAATATATAATGATAATTTTATAAGTATTTGAATTGTTAAATATATATAAAAATTTGTTATATATATTTTTTATTTGGTTTTTGATCCACTTTTTTAAAGTGGAGTCGCTCCTGACAGGGCTCGAACCTGCGACCTAACGGTTAACAGCCGTTTGCTCTACCTACTGAGCTACAGAAGCAATGGGGTGCAGTCTTCAATTGGTCTTTTGAATAAGTAAAGATTGGTTGGATTGCTGTGATGAAGACATTCAACCTTTACACCTTTGCGCATTTAAAATGCGCATGGAACCGTTGCCTTTGCACTGATAAATCGTCCCAGAATGGGCGATTTAATTGTGCAAAGGTGTAAAAAAGGTTGAACCAAATGGATATGGTTTTTGCTCCACTTTTTCTAAAAGTGGATTAGCCCTAGTGGGAATTGAACCCACATCTTATCCGTGTAAAGGATACGTGATAACCACTACACTATAAGGCTTGTATAAATTTTTATTTGTTTTTACGCATTTCCAAAAAGTGTAGCAAAAAAATACTTTTTCTAAAAGTAGAATTTTCACCCGATGAGGGACTTGAACCCTCGACCACTAGCTTAAAAGGCTAGCGCTCTACCGACTGAGCTAACCGGGTATAAATGGTTGGACCGTTTTAGAAAAACAGTTGGAAAAAATCATTCTTTAAGCCGAAAGCTCTCACTGGGACTCGAACCCAGGATAACAGATTCAAAGTCTGTGGTGCTAACCACTACACTATGAGAGCCCATCCGCGTTACCTTACGCTTTTTGCTTGTTCCTTTTTCATTATTATAATAAGAGTTGCTGTTTGGAACAAATTTCGTCAATTACACATTGTTAAGAGGTGAAATTAACGTTAACTAATAGCCGTAGCTACTATTCATACAATTTTGTTGAGTTGCTGTGAGAATTCCTTCTTTCAGCCGTTTACAGGAATCCCTTTGACTTTCTATTTCTATTTCTATTTCTATTTCTATTTTTGCAGCCAGTGGGGTTCGAACCCACGCATCATAGATAACGGGTCTTAAGTCCGTCGCCTTAAACCACTCGGCCATAGCTGCTCTTTTCCACTTTTTCAACCTTTGGGAGACAGTCGCTTCGCTTAAAGGTTGAGCCAAAGAAGTGGTGGAAACTTTGACTCATGTTTGCTCCACTTTCCCAAAGTGGATTTGCTGTTTTCCGGAGTCTTCAAAGACATAATTTTGAATAATTGAGTTGCTGGAGGAAAACATCCACTTTTGAGAAAAGTGGAGCAAAACCAATTGGGGGAGCCACTTTTTTAACCTTTAAAAAGGTTGAGTCAAAGAAGTGGCTGAAAACTTTGACTCAGGTTTACTCCACTTTTCTAAAGTGGGTTTTGCTCTAGTGCGGAATTGAACCGCAGACCCTCAGCTCATAAGACTGATGCTCTAACCAACTGAGCTACAAGAGCTATATGTTCCGATACAGGGACTCGAACCCTGGTCAAAGGGATGAAAACCCTCTATCCTAACCAACTAGACGATATCGGACGCGAATTATAAATGTTGGGGTTCTCTTTACACCCTTTTTCAAAATATATTATTTTGATTATTCTTGAATGATTTTTGTTTGGGTGAAGGGCTGGAAACGCATGAAATAAATGGTTTACTTCATGCTTTTGTGTGCTGGTATCGGTTTTTTGCTTCATAATTGCTGTATGATACCACTGGATGCCCTTCACGCTATAATAGGGTCGGATGCCTTTAAGTTGTTTTACAGAATATATATTTGGAGGCTTAAGCGTTTTAGCATCTGAATGCAATTGCTAAAAAAGCCACCGCTATTATCCCCAAGGCTAATCCTGCATGAAAATAATATTGCATGTGTTTATACATTGTCAACCACGCCTTTGTCTGGTCCGGCGAGTTTATATGATTTAACATGTAATCCGATTTTGGCGATAACATATAATAAAAATAATTTGTTGTGAAACTGATTGTTACTGTCAAACAAACCATCGTCGTCGTTGTCATTTTTCCCTTGGTCTTTTGGTAATTATAAAGGATCACGATGAGAGAAAGAATGAAACCCAGAATGTAGCCATAATAATATATATGAAGACGTTCTGTTGTTAGCTTTGCATATAAGTTTTTAAGGTTTGTTGGCAACTGGTCTTGATACACCTGAATTGTTTGACTCTTTTGTGTTGCATTGTTCATATAGATCATTGATATTATAAACACTACTGCTAATGCACATGAAATACTGCACGGTGGCTGCATATATATACTGCGTATATTAGATTATTTATTTGATTATTTATTTGATTATTTATTTGATTATTTATTTGATTATTTATTTGATTATTTATTTGATTATTTATTTGATTATTTATTTGATTATTTATTTGATTATTTATTTGAAGGTGGTGGCATATAAATCGGTCGCATGGTTTGAAACATTGGTGTCAGATATGAAACTGGCTGCGATGGTGTTTGCAATTTTTGATGCATATTCATTATTTGCGCTCTAAAATTTTTTCTGCACTTTGTGCATTGTCTAAATGAACCATCCGCTATCAATGGTATTGACTCTTGGTTACTGCAATATATACATGTTGTTAAGTGCGCTGAAATGGTTTGATGCGGCTTTATTGTTGAATTGAAATCAAATGCATTATTCAATGATGTCTGCGGAAAACTCATTTATTATTATTGTATTTATTATTATTGTTTTTATATATTTTATTTTTTAACTTTTTATTTCTTTTATTTTTTATTATACACTTATTCTATAATGAACTATTACGACAATTTTATTATATGTGTATTTTTAAGCAAAATATTGTTCGTCATTTGCGGCGTCTGGCACTTCATTCTTGTCAGAAAAAATAAGGGAGAAACTTCTTTCTCTTTAAAGCTTGCCATGTTGAAAGAATACTTTGAATTTATTTTCCTTGTATCCATGGCATTATTATCCCTCTATTTATTTAACCCTTTGCTTGAAATCAGACCTGCTATTAATAAAGAAACTCGTTTATTATTATTCATATTTGGCTTTATTGTATTGATTAACTGCAAATGGGAATTAGTTGTGGGTCATTATAAATGGTTGGCGCTTTTGCAATACTTTATTAGTGGACGCCGAGATATTAATACTGATGTTATCTTGTCTTATTAAACTAGGGATTGGAATTTATAAAGTTCATCCTTTAAGCGAAGCTTTGGGCTTAAAAAATAGACGTGATTTTTGCTCCACTTTTTTAAAAGTGGATTAGCTATATATTGCTGAGATCGTTCTTGTCTGGTTTTCTCTCGCGTATTCACTTTTTGAAAGGTCAAATGTTGCGAAACAACGGATTAGAAACCTGTCCTTTCCATCGTATCTTGGTTTAAAAGCCGAACGTCCATGAACTGCTCTTCTGTTATCTATCAGGACTATTTCTCCTGGCTTTAAATTATGGCGAATCTTATGCTGATAATAAATATCTACGATTTTTCTTATCATGTCCGTTGCTTCCGGAGTTGTTCCTGTCATTAAATCTTGGTCAAAAATTAGTGTTGGGTTGCTTGGAGGACCACTTATTATTGGCATTGGACCTCTTATGTCTCCGTCTATAAACTCATCATTATTTAATTTAAATGAGAGGTCCACACCGGTTTTCCACAATGGCTTCCTCAGTAGTGCCTTTTCTTCAGTTGTTAGATTGTTTAATATAGTTTGAACTGGAAAAATATGTGTATATGCATCTGGGTCGCCACGAAGGCACGCTAAACTTAATATATCTGGCTTTAGTTTGGAAAAGGCTTGCTCCGTATGTATTTCTAATTCTGTATTACTTCCCAGACTTGTTTGCGCGTGTTCCATGGCTTTTAATGGCACTATATCTTGAAAAAGATTTCCTTGTCCTTCCGCTTCATAAGCTATTAGTTCGCTTATTGCACTAACTAATATTGCTTGAATTTTGGCTAGGTTTGTTGTCTCGCCAACTTTACATTTGTTATCTGATGGGGTTTGTGGTATTGTTGCGTCATCTAACGGAACTGTTTTGATTAGTAGAAATCCTGTTTCAGAACCTACGGTTGCAAATGATGTTAGAATGGATTTGATGTGAGAAGGGAGATGTTTGGATTGCTCTTTTGCTTGTTCGCAAAAGAGGATGGGAGAGAGAGATGGATTGGCTGTTATGCATTTTGCTAGGTTTAAAAGGGGTTCAAGGTCCTCTTCCATTGGGTTTCGCCGCAATAATATTGTATAAGAAAAAAGTTAGGGTTGTGTAACACATTTGTTGAATAAAAAAGGGTTATTTAGGTTACAAGAAAGGGTTCAAAACAAACAAATTACATTACTACTACTACTAATTTTTTATTTTGGTTTTTTATTTTAGACAGCTTGCTGCTGTTGAGGTTGATCTTGGCGGACCAAGTCCTTGATTTGCGACGCGACTTGGGCGTAGCTGCGCTGGTCCACGTGAGCCATGGTGATCTTACCGTCCACGATGTCGTCAATCTTCTCGTTGAGTGTGTCAAGGAATTCTTCGGTCTGGCGAGTCGCGTCTTGACGTTTCAAGAGGTCGCCCATGAACAGCGTCAGTAAATCTACCGGAGTGTAGCCCATGTTCTGGAGCTTTGTTGCGAGCTGCTCCATCGTTGGCCTTGAATCTTCCTCCTCCTCATCTTCTTGTTCTTCCTCTTCCTCCTCTTCTTCTTCTTCATCTTGGCTGTCTCCTTCGCCTTCTTGATCCTCGTCTTGGACAACAAGAAGTTGGCACCTGCACATGGGACAGTCTAGGTTGTTTGCCAAGGCCTGGAAGACGCACGACGAGTGGAACGTGTGTCCGCACTTGGTAACCGTGAAGTCAATCATCTTGAGCTCCTCGTAGCAGATGGGGCACTCGCCGAGTTCAATGGGAGCCTTAAAGAGTGGTGGCTTCTCTTCTTTCTTGGGTTCTTCCTCTTCTTGTTCAGGAGAGAACTCGGATTCGTCATCGGAAAAGCCAACACCCTCTTCAAGCGCAGCGGTCTGGATCTCAGTGGCCCAGCGCTCAATGAAGCTTTCATACGAGTCGCTTGCATCCGCTTTGCTTGCATACGAGTCGCTTGCATCCGCTTCGCTTGCATCCGCTTCGCTTGTATCTGAGTCAGTTTCCCAGACATCCTCTTCAAAGAGGCAGCCGCCTTGCTTCATGTGGGCCAGCTGGTTGGGCTGAGAGTAGAGGCATCCAGTGCATGAGGTATTGTTGCACGACATTTTCTATATAGTTGATTGTGTTTAAAACTTGGTCTCGGTTTGAGTTTGGTACCTTGAAAAGTTTTCAAAAATTTTTTGTCAATTTTTTTTGGTGTCATGAGAGTATAAGGTCACCTCAAATTTTTTTTGGGTTTTTATATTGGAGTTTTCTCTAGTTCCTCATTATAAGTTATATTATTTGGTTGATATAATAGTTTTAATGCTTCCGATAGTCTCATCCTTCCATAGCTCAACATCAGCATTTCTATCTCTCTAAAACAACTTTTTTTTGCCTCAATTTGGTCTGTAGTTGACCACCATAATCCACATTCTGCATATTCTTTTGTATAGCGGATTAAATGTATGTTTGCTTTATTAAACCTTACTTTTTTTGTCATTTTATTTTATTTATAACTTTAATTATTATTTTAATTATTTCAATTTTGTTTTTATTTCGTAATAAAATTGAAATGCTTTTTCCAAGTTATACGCAATCCCAATTATGAGAATTATGTCAGTTCAATGCATGGAGTATATAAAAAATATTCAGGCGCAAAAGCGCAATCTTGATTTTAAGTTTTGTTCAGATTTTGCAGCCGAGTGTATTAAACATTTAGATGCAGTTTCAGTGGCAAGCTGTGCTGGGTTTTTGGATGAATCTGGCAGAGCTTGGACCATTATTAAAAAGGGTTGTAAAATATCTGTAAAATGCAGGGAGAAAAATGACATCAAAATTGCTTGGATTTCCCCTTTAAGAAAAGATTTATCTGACTGCAAGGATTTATCCGACTGCAAGGATTTATCTGACTGCAAGGATTTATCTGACTGCAAGGATTTATCTGACTGCAAGGATTTATCCGACTGCGAGGATTTATCCGACTGCAAGGATTTATCTGGATACGATAATAGTGTCACTGTTTCTCTCGGAGATTGGAACGTGCAAGTCAATACAGAAAAACAATTTGTCCGACACATATAATAATTTATTTGACTTTTGTATTTTTGTTTGTATTTTTGTTTGTATTTTTGTTTGTATTTTTGTTTGTATTTTTGTTTGTATTTTTGTTTGTATTTTTGTTTGTATTTGATTGCAGTTGCTCCTGCATTCTGACGTGCTTGGATGAGTATATAGAACTTGAATTCTGCTTGTCGCGACCTTTTTTCTCCCTTCTTGTCTTTGGTTCGTCCATCGTTTCTTTAAGTTGATTTGGATTTAAATACTTAACGAAAATCTAAATCAATTTTTTTAGTAGGGAACCAAGGTCATCAGAAATCCGACGGATTTCCAGACCCTACGACCCCTCCTAATAATTTATAAAAATCTCCTTTCATTTTTACAGACCTGGTTATTGGGGGTTTCAATGAAGTTTTGACTGTATTTTGGTTCTTGTGAATTAGATTGAAGAGAGAAAAAGAATTTCAAATTTTAATCAAAGAAAAATAGATTTAAAGTTGAATAAAAAGTTGTGAAAAAATAAGAATAAAAATAAAATATAAAATAAAAAATTGAAGCGAATTAAACAGTTTATATTATAATTAACTATAACGCGAAATGGCACCAAAGAAGAAACTGGTTTTAAAGGAGGAATCTGAATCAGGTTCTGGATTGACTATTGTTGAGACCTTTGTTGGCGCAGGTGGCGCTCACTTGGGATTTGCTAAGGCTGGTTTCAATTCCTTACTTGTAAACGACATTGATAAGGACACGATTTCTACCTTGCTGCAAAATAAAGCTATTGAAGAGGGAGGATATTTGTTATGCCCCATTGAAGATATTACTGCGGAGATGCTATCGGAAAAGATTGGTGATAAAAAGGTGGATGTCTTGTTCGGTGGTATTGTATGCAAAGGATTCTCATTGGCCGGTGTCAGGAACCCTTTTGACATCCGAAATTATTTATATAAGCATCAATTGCGTCTTGTTGAACTTTTGAAGCCCAGGGTTAGTGTCATTGAGAATGTGACTGCAATTAAGAATATGTTCCTCTACGAGAACTGTGATGAGACATTGAAGACGTTTGAGGATTATACCAAGTTGAGTGACGCCAATAAGGTCTTCAACGGAGAGAAATCTAGTAAGCGCAAGAATGGAGAGTCTTACGCCGATTTGAGTGCTGCGATTAATAAGAATAAAAAGGAAATGGAAACGCTGTTGAAAAATATTGAGAAATACAAGTATAGTGTTCTTGACGACATCAAGAAAATGTATGAAGCGATGGGATACCGCTTTCATGAGAAGATTTTGCAAACTGACAAATACGGCGGTTACACTAATCGTAAGCGAATTATTATGGTCGCTGTAAGGAATGACATTGTCAAGGAGTATGTGTATCCTGCTGAGCTGGAGAGTGTGGGGAAAACGTTGAATGATGCGCTTCATTTGATTGATTATGCTGGAGTTAATAATCCTTTGGTAGATGAGGATAATAAGCCAATGAATCACAATAAGAAAACGGTTGATAGATTCAAGCTCATTCCTGAGGGTAATAATATTGCCGATGTTGTTGACGAATTGCCTGAGGAGTTGAAGATTAGTGCGTTTTATTCTAGAGGTAATACGCAGCGGTTGAATAGGAACTTACCTGCGCCTACATTGGTTCCTGGTCATAGCAATTTCCCTATTCATCCTTGGGAGCATCGGTCTATTACTGTTCGTGAGGCCGCAGTCGTTACTGGTTTCCCTCTTGATTATAAGTTTTCTGGGTCGCACACTTCTAGATGCATTCAAATTGGTAATGCCGTTCCGGTGCATTTATCTTATCATATTGCAATGTCAATTAAAAAATTGTTAGAGTAAAAAAGTGTTTAATTACTTACATTAACAAATTGAAAACTATAAACTAATTTTTGTTTTGTTTTTTGATTTTTTTACGCTTATACGCTTAGGCCTCTTGATTCAAAGTATTTCTTTAGGCGCGCAAACTCCTCCATCATGAACTGGCTGGGGTCCTTGGCGCACTTGCGGTCGTTGCATCGGCTGCAGAGCGCGTTGCCGTTTTGTAGAGTGGATTCGCCTCCCTTCTCTCTTGGCATGAAGTGGTCAATCTCCAGCTTGCCTTTGTATCCACACAGCTCGCACCTGCCGTCCGCGCGCTTCAGAATTTCTTTTTTATCCTTCTCTGCGAAAGTGTGGCACTTTGTTGAGCCAGTGAATTGGCTATACTTCTCCAGGTTTAGACGGAATGGCCCATCCTTTTTGCCGGTTTGGTTGTCCCAGCACTCGTCGTAGGTCTCTGTCCTGATTTTCTCCAGAGTTCGGCCTGGGTCTCCGTAGGTAGTTGGTGTGCCATCTGGGTTCTTCTTACCTCCCTTCTTGGTGTTCCAACCGACTCCGCCGTCTTGCGCCACCTTGGTGTTGGCGAAGGCTTGTGCTTGGGGTTGCGACCACCATCCGTCATGGGGTTGCTCCAAGAGGAACTGTTTGAAGTAGGCTGTGAGAGAACCTGCCTTGATCTTTGGAAACATTTTCTCAATAGTTGCGGCGTACTCTGTCTGTTGTTGTGGTTGCTCCATAGTTCTAGGTTAAATGTGCTGCAAGTAATTGAGAGAAAAATGTTTCAATTTTTTTTGAGTGAGAGTTTTTTGTTTTAAAATTTAAAAGACTTGTGTATGTATTGGTGAAAGGTTTGGAGTGGGAAGATATGGTTATTTATTTTGCCAAGGAAGATGCTACATTGGTGTCAAAAATGAGGCCTAAATGTCGTGTGGAAATTTTTGCTAAGAATGGGGGTGGAGTTGGGTATATTCCGACTTATAATTATTATAAGAATGGGGATGGTGTTTAGAATGGATAAGCGTTGCTGCACTGTCGCAAGAC
>Ga0209617_10001766_pt1 | contig 10125 bp, 6 predicted proteins | sample LakEriepJuly2011_2_FD_187459 | JGI IMG/M metagenome (GOLD analysis project Ga0209617, IMG submission 187459) | Freshwater microbial communities from dead zone in Lake Erie, Canada - CCB epilimnion July 2011 (SPAdes) (version 2) | ecosystem: Environmental > Aquatic > Freshwater > Lentic >... | reverse complement strand
GATATAATATGAGTTTTGGAACAACTGCCGAATAAGAAAGAAACTGAAATAAATGTAAGGATTGTAAGGCGTAAGTTTTGGTTCATGACTATTATGGTTTGTGCAAATATATAATGGGTTATCAGACCTCTTCTAGTATTCCCTTATCCCTTATCCATTACCCCTAATTTCCCTATCTTCGCGCACCTTTCCATACCCCATCATGGCTCAAGTATATCGCGAATTCAAAGGTCTTCAGTTGCCGGCAATAGCCGACGAGGTGAGCGCCTTCTGGGAATCAAACCATATCTTCCGTCGCAGCATCGAAGAACGCAGCGAGGAAAACCCTTTTGTCTTCTATGAAGGACCGCCGAGTGCTAACGGCATGCCGGGCATTCACCACGTGATGGCGCGTACCATCAAAGACATCTTTTGCCGATACCAAACATTAAAAGGCAAGCAGGTAAAACGCAAGGCCGGTTGGGATACGCATGGCCTGCCGATTGAGCTTGCCGTCGAAAAGACACTCGGAATTACCAAGGAAGATATCGGTACGAAAATTACCGTAGAAGAATACAATCACGCTTGTCGCCGAGAGGTGATGAAGTACACCGACAAATGGGAAGAACTCACCCGAGTGATGGGCTATTGGGTGGACATGAAGGATCCATACGTCACCTTCGACAACAAGTACATAGAGAGTGTCTGGTGGTTGCTGCAGCAGCTCTACAACAAAGGATTGCTGTACAAGGGATACACGATTCAACCTTTCTCGCCCGCGGCGGGAACAGGTCTGAGTTCGCACGAGCTCAATCAGCCCGGGTGTTACCGCAACGTGAAAGACACCTCTGCCGTTGCGATGTTTGAAGTGAAGGAATCTTCGCTGCCGGAATTGAAGTCCGCGGAATTGCCGACGTACATCTTGGCCTGGACGACCACACCATGGACCTTGCCGAGCAACACTGCGCTGGCAGTTGGAAAGGACATTGAATATGTATTGGTGAAAACCATCAACCATTACTCCGGCGCTATGGTGCAGGTTGTTTTGGCAAAAGACTTAATGGGGAAATACTTCTCGGCCGCTCAAGCTGAGTTGAAGTTTGAAGATTATAAGACCGGCGATAAGCAGGTGCCATATGAAGTCATAAAGTCGTTCTCAGGCGAATCGCTGGCGGGCACAACCTACCAACAGCTCTTGCCGTTTGTGGAGCCTCAAGGTGAAGCATTCCGTGTGATTATCGGCGACTTTGTCACAACAGAAGATGGAACCGGTATCGTCCATATTGCGCCGTCCTTCGGTGCAGATGACTTCCGTGTGGCGAAGCAAAACGGGATTGACACCCTTACGCTCGTGGATCGTCGCGGTCGATTTGTACCTGAAGTAAGTGATGGCGTCTTTCTGTTTGGCGATGAATTCGTCAAGGAAGATTACTACTCCGAAGAAGAGAAAGCTGTTGAACTGGACAAACAGAAAGAGCGACTTGCAGGATTCATCAAAGACACTTCGAAGCTCAATTACCTCAGCGTCGATGAGCGTATCTGCCTCAAGCTTCAAAATGAAAACAAGCTTTTCAAAAAAGAAAAATACGAGCACAATTATCCACATTGTTGGCGCACCGATAAGCCGGTGTTGTATTACCCGCTCGACTCTTGGTTTGTGCGCATTCCGGAAGTGCGCAACCGCATGGTGGAATTGAATAAAACCATCAACTGGAAACCGGAATCTACTGGTACCGGCCGATTCGGGAATTGGTTGGAAAATGCCAATGATTGGAATTTGTCGCGCTCACGTTTTTGGGGAATTCCGCTGCCCATCTGGCGCACGGAAGACGGCACAGAGGCGTTGTGCATCGGCAGTGCAGCAGAATTAAAGGCTGAAATTGAGAAAGGAATTGCAGCCGGATTCATGAGCGCGAATCCGCTGGCGGCCTTTGAAGCAGGCAACAACAGTAAAGAGAACTACAACACATTCGATTTGCATAAGCCCTATGCAGATGATATCGTGTTGTGTTCGGCATCAGGTAAGCCCATGCACCGCGAGTCCGACTTGATTGATGTATGGTTTGATAGCGGCGCAATGCCCTATGCACAGCTGCACTATCCTTTTGAGAACAAAGAGCTCATTGATGAGAGAAAAGCTTTTCCAGCGGACTACATCGCTGAAGGTGTAGACCAGACCAGAGGTTGGTTCTATACACTGCATGCCATTGCCACGATGTGTTTCGATTCGGTGGCATATAAGAATGTAATCTCCAACGGACTGGTGCTCGATAAGAACGGCAACAAAATGTCGAAGCGATTGGGCAATGCCGTCGATCCGTTTACCACGATTGCCAAATACGGTCCGGATGCCACGCGCTGGTACATGATTACAAATGCGCAGCCGTGGGACAATTTGAAGTTCGATGTGGAAGGAATAGCAGAGGTGCAGCGCAAGTTTTTTGGTACGCTTTACAATACTTACGGGTTCTTCGCCATCTACGCCAACATTGATGCGTATGTGCCGCAGGCATCGCATCAGGTTGCGTTGAATGAGCGCAGCGAATTGGATCGCTGGATTATTTCGAAATTGAACAGTCTCATTCAAACGGTAACAACCTGTTTGGATGATTTTAATCCGACTGCTGCTGCCCGCGAAATCGAGGAGTTCGTAGATGCACATTTGTCCAATTGGTATGTTCGCTTGTCACGCAAGCGCTTCTGGCACGGTGAATTGACCACAGACAAGCGTGCGGCTTATGATACACTGCATGAGTGTTTGGTAACTGTTGCACAATTGGCTTCGCCATTTGCGCCATTCTTCTGTGAATGGCTCTATAAAAATTTGACGGATACCGCCCGCGCTCAGGGGACCTTGTCGTCTGATAGCATGAAAGCAGAATCAGTGCACTTGTCCTTCATTGTGGTTGCAAAAGAGACAAGTATCGATCACGAACTGGAGAGCAGAATGGATTTCGCCCAGAAGATTTCTTCGATGATTTTGTCGATCAGAAAGAAGGAGAACCTGCGTGTGCGACAGCCTCTGCGCAGCATTCGCATACCCGTTCTGCACCAATCAGATCGCGACCGTATTGAAGCGGTAGCCGATATTATCCTGGCAGAAACTAACGTAAAGCAGCTCGAGTTTGTGGATGAATCTCAGGCGAAAATTATCAAGAATCTGAAGCTGAATTTCAAAACGCTAGGCAAGAAGTGCGGCAAGCACATGAAGGCTGTGCAGGCGTTCGCACAGGACCGGCCACAAGATATTATCAGTGGAATTGAGCAATTGGGCCTGTTTACGCTAACCATCGAAGGTGAGTCGATTGAGTTGGTCACGGAGGATGTTGAAATCATCCCGGTCGATATTCCCGGGTGGAAGGTGGCCAATGATGGGGCGCTGACCGTGGCATTGGATGTCACTCTAGATGAGGAATTGCGCCGGGAGGGCGTTGCCCGTGAGTTGGTCAATCGTGTCCAGAACCTCCGTAAAGAGCAGGGTTTTGAGGTAACCGACCGAATAATTGTCAAGATTGTATCAACACCTACAATTCGTGAGGCAGTGGCGTCAAATTCAGAATATATTCGCACTCAAATTCTGGCCGAAACGCTGGAGCTGCTCGATTCAATGGAAAACGGACACGACGTTGAGATTGAGGAAGGTAGCACCACCAGAATTGCCCTTTTCAAACTAAATTAACTCACCTACCCATGGCAAAGAAAGTAGCCAAAAAGCCGGCCCCTAAGAAGGCAGTAAAGAAGGTTGTTTCTAAAGCAAAACCGGCCAAAAAAGCAGCGAAGCCTGCAGCGAAAGCAGCTCCTAAAAAGGCAGCTAAGCCTGCAGCTAAGAAGTCTGTAGCTAAGAAGCCCGCAGCAAAAAAGGCTGCCGTTAAAAAAGTTGTAGCCAAGAAAGTTGCACCGAAGAAACCGGCACCGAAGAAAGCGGTAAAACCGGTGAAGAAGGCTGTTAAACCGGTTAAGGTTGTGAAGAAGGCTGCCAAGCCTGTGAAGAAAGTAGCGAAGCCGGTAAAAAAGGTCGTTGTTAAAAAGTCGGCGAAACCTGCTCCGAAGAAGGCAGTAAAAAAGCCTGTAGCCAAGAAGGTTGCACCTAAGAAAGTTACCCCTAGGAAAGTTGCGAAGCCCGCAGCGAAGCCTGTCGTCAAGGCCAAGCCTGTTGTGAAGGCGAAACCCGTAGCGAAAGCCAAGCCGGCTCCAAAACCTGTAGCTCCGAAGCCTGCTCCGGTAGCGAAGCCTGTTCCGGCGCCTAAGCCTGCTCCTGCTCCCGCTCCTGTGGTGAAGAAAGAAGAGCCGATGGTACAGCCGAAACCGACTCCTGCACCAGTAGTTAAAAAGGAAGAAAAGAAGAGTATTACCGAAGTACGTTATTCAGAAAAAGACCTCAAGGAGTTCGAAACCCTTATTCAAGAGAAGTTGAAAGTAGCGAAATCCGATTTGGATGAGCTCAAGTTGTCGCTTTCGCACGAAGGTGATAATTCAACCGATGATACCGCACCGACCTTCAAAATGATGGAAGACGGCAGTGAAACGATGAACCGCGAGGAGCTTTCGCAATTGGCCTCACGTCAGGGGAAGTTTATCGTGAATTTGGAGAATGCATTGTTGCGCATTAAGAACAAAACCTACGGTATTTGCCGTGTAACCGGTAAGTTGATCCCGAAGGAACGCTTGCGCCTGGTTCCTCATGCGACCCTGAGCATCGAGGCGAAGAACATGCAATAATCACAGAATTTGAAATGGAGTGATGCTTAGCCTCAGGCTGTGTATCACTCCATTTCCTTTTGATTTCCCCTTGAAAAAAGCACTACTGACCATCCTGACCATTATCACCCTTGATCAAATTCTGAAGATCTGGGTGAAGTTGAATTTTCATTACGGCGAGAGCAGAACGCTCATTCCGGGATGGTTGGATTTGCAGTTTGTGGAAAATCCGGGAATGGCCTTCGGCTGGATGATTCCCGGTGAGGCCGGAAAACTCACCCTAAGTATTTTTCGTTTAATTGTGGTTTCGGGTATCACCTGGTATCTCTACCGTCTGATCAAAGAAAAGGCTCATTGGGGCTATGTGGTTTGCGTGAGCATGATTGTAGCCGGTGCTCTGGGAAACATCATTGATAGTCTAGCCTACGGTGGGATGTTCGACCGAGGTTCCATGTATGATCCCGACTTTAATGACTATACGATGTATTTCGGCAAAGCCGAATTGAACTATGAGGGATATGCCAAGCCTTTGATGGGGAACGTGGTCGACATGTTTCATTTTACGGCACGCTGGCCGTGGGGTGAGCCGCATGTGCGCAGTGAAATATTCCCACCGATATTTAACGTGGCTGACGCCGCTATCACCGTTGGTATTATCCTGATCATGTTGTTTCAGCGGAAGTTTTTTCCCAAGAAGGAAGATGCTGAATCAACTTCGGAAGAAATTGCTGAGGCGGCCAATCCGGAATCAACGGTCGAGTCCTAATCGGCAAAGTTCGAGTTTCACTTTTTCACGGAAGAAAATGCGCGTTGCGGCTTCGAATGCGGCCGTATAATCCGACACATAAAAGTGATCTTGTGGCGAACCATTACGCTCCAATAAGTCTTCTTTCTCCAGTATCACCTGCAGCTTACGCGCGACAACTTCAGCAGAATCAAACAACTTCACCTTACCTGCGAAGTAGGCGTTGATTTCGTCTTTGATGAGCGGATAATGGGTGCAAGCCAATACGAGTCCGTCGATGCCCGACAACAGTGGATCGTTGAGGTATTCGGCGAGTACGGCGCGGCTGATGGTGTTGTTGTAAAAACCCTCTTCAATCATACTCGCAAGCAAAGGCGTGGCAAGGGCGCTGTAATGAAGACTTGGTTTTCTGCGAGAAAGTTTTTCCTGATAGACGCCGCTGGCAATGGTCGTTTTTGTAGCGATGATGCCAAGGTTTCGCAGCGATTCATCCGCAATGACTTCTTCAATCATGGGGTCAATCACATTGATAACGGGAACAGTGCCTTTGTAGGTGTCGCGCAGTGCTTCATAAGCCGCAGCCGACGCGGTATTGCAGGCTATAACAATGGCCTTACAGTTTTTTTCCTCGAGCAGAAATTGGGTTATTTCGACCGCGTAGTGAGCGATGAGTTCTTTGGATTTATCCCCGTAAGGTAAGTGTGCAGTATCGCCGAAATAGACAATGGACTCATCGGGCAGAATGCGCTTGATGGCACCGGCAACGGTTAACCCGCCAATGCCGGAGTCGAAAATACCTATGGGGCGACGATTCGTCATGGGTATAAAAATAAGGCCCGGAGATATTCCGGGCCTTAATCTCAATCAATTGAGTTGTTATTTCTTAGGAGCTTCCTTGGCTTCGTTGGTGAAGTCCGGAATTCCGAGTTTCGTGCAAACCAGTTTGGTAACGTCATCACCGCCCATATAGAGCATTGAACCGGCACCTGCATCGAAGACGTAAGTGTAGTTATTGGCTTTCGCAACATCTTCGATGGCTTGCTTGGCCTTGTTCAAAATCGGTTCGATTTTGCGTTGTTCTTCTGCTGAAACGTCGGCGCTGGCTTGTTCCTGGAAGTCATAAATCCCCTGACGCTTGGCTTCGATTTCTTTTACTTTGGTTTCCAGAATTACTTTCGGAGCAGTCTGCTCAGCTTTTTGAAAGTCAGCAACCAGCTTCTCATATTCTGTTTGCATGGCTACCAAAGCATCCTCGTATTGCTTCTTGTAAACGTTAAGTTCTTCGTAGGCTGTTTTGTACTCCGGCATGTGCTCAACAAGAAGCTGACCGTTGATGTGACCGAGTTTTTGAGCCTGAATGGCTACGAATGCGCAGCAGAACAGCGCGAGTAAGGTGATTTTTTTTGTCATAATAAAGTGATAATCGTTGAAATCCGTTCAACGAATTTCCGTGCCAAATGTAGGCATAGAATTTATTTGTCTTTCACAGGAGTTCCTGCGCCCCCTTTCAAAGGCACTGTGCTTTTTCCGCCTTTACCTTGTGGATCGGTTTTTCCGCCTGCGCCCTGATTGTCTTCTCCGTTCTGTTCTTCACCGCCTTCTTCATCCTCCTCGAGCGTTTCCCCGGGCTTCAGTCCCATTTTCTTAAGCACTTTATCGCTGATGTCGTGCTTGGGATTTGTATAGAGCATATTGCTGTGGTTAGACTTATCGAAAACGACCATTAAGGCGCTGGTAGAGGCCACTTCCTGGATAGCTTCATAAATCTGATCCTGTATCGGCTTGATCAATTCTTCTCGCTTTTTAAAAAGCTCACCATCCACGCCAAACTTGTCTGTCTGCATTTGCTTGGCTTCCTCACGCTTCGATTGAATCTCCGCTTCGCGTTTTTGCTTCATCTCGTCGGTGAGCAAAATTTTCTCTGCTTGGAGCGCTGTTTCCAACTTGGCAATCGTCTCATACTTATTCTCAATGTCTTTTTGCCATTGATTGCTGAGCTTATTGATTTCTGCTTGTGCTTGCTGGTATTCGGGAATATGACTCAGAATGTATTTGGTATCGACGTAGGAGAATTTTTGCGCCGAAACGGCAAAACCAATAATACTCAGTGCGAGCGTAAGAAAATATTTCATGGCGTATGTCAACTATAAGTGTTCGAATGTACTGTTTATAATTCACCCATATTCATACCGATGGAGAAGTGGAATTGTCCGCGGGCCATGTTGGGATAATTCGGTAAGTCGTCCAGTCTCCATCCGTAATCAAATCCAAGCAAACCGAACATCGGTAGGAAAATGCGCAATCCGGTTCCTGCCGAACGATAGACTTGGTAGGGGTTGAATAACCGCAAATCGCTCCAGGTATTGCCTGCCTCTGCAAATGCCATCATAAAAATGGTTGCGCTCGGGTTGGTCGACAGCGGATAGCGCAGTTCCGCGCTGTATTTGGCAATGGCAGGAGCTCCCGTGTTTTGGTTCGGAGAGGTCAAGGTCAAATCATCATACCCGCGCAAGTTCACGATTTCACGTCCATCGAGCAGGAAGCCACTCAGGTAAACTCCTCCGAGGTAAAAACGTTCGAAGGGTGTAAGGCCAAGGTCTTTGTTGTAGGCCCCAATAAACCCTAAGCCCACATTGGTGTGGAGAACGAATTTGCGGTCCTTATGCTTGTTGAGCGCCGTATACCAATGAGCGGTAATCTTCATCTTGTAGTACTCCACAAACTTGAAGCGCTCCTCCAGGCTCATGTTTTCGTAGTCAAACGTTTTTCCACCAAATTTCTCTTGAAGCAATTTATAGGGCGGCGTAATCTTGGTCGTGAACGTAATCTGCGAACCGTATGTAGGATAGATTGGCTCACTGGTGGAGCTGCGCGAAAGCGTGAAGTTGTAGGCCAGGTTATTGGCGATACCGTTGGAGAAGTCACCAAAGAACGCCCGATAATTGTTGAGGATGAATTTCTGATAGGAAACACCCGTATACAACACGAAATAGTCATCTGGGCGCTGTAGACGTGTTCCGATACTTACCGATCCACCGATAACTTTCAGTTCCTGCAAATTCGGGTTGTCGTCGCCAACTTGATAATTTTCACGTAAGAACGCACTGTTGTCCAAATCGCTTTGACGCAGTTTCTTAAACTGTCCGTTGGTTTGACGGGAGATGCTCGACGACACACTCAACGAGGTCGGCTTCTTTCCGCCCAACCACGGTTCAGTAAACGAGATGTTGTATGATTGAAAGAATGTTCCGTTGGAGGAAGCGCTGAGTGAAAGACGCTGTCCATCGCCTGTAGGCAGAGGACTCCAGCTTTCGGCCTTGAAAAAGTTGCGCATCGAGAAGTTAGTGAAGCTCAGTTGCAGCGAGCCTACAACTCTTCCGCCGCCCCAGCCGCCACTGAGTTGGATCTGGTCGTTGGGTTTTTCTTCCAAAACATACTCCAGATCCACCAGGCCTTCATCAGGTCGTGGATTGGTGCGGACGTCAAAAGCCTCTTGATTGAAATAACCGAGGGATGCCAATTCGCGTTGAGTACGAATGATGTCGCTGCGGTTAAACAGCTCACCGGGTCGAGTCCGGAGTTCACGGAAAATCACATGGTCATTCGTCTTGGTGTTTCCGCTGATACCCACACGTCCGATACGGAATTGTTTTCCTTCGTTCATGCGAATCTCGATGTCGATACTATCGGGATCAACCAACGTTTCTACCGGAAAAGCATAGAAGGCGAGGTACCCATCATCGGTGTAAAGTGATGAAAGATCGATTCCTTGCGGATTGAAATTGAGACGCGTTTCCAGTTGTTCAAGGTTGTAGATATCACCTCGGCGAATGTTCAACACACTATCCAGACGACCTGTGGTGTATTTGGTGTTACCTACGAAGTTGATGTTGCGGAAATAGAATCGCTTGTCTTCCTCGATTTTCATGTAGATGCCGACGCGTTCACTGTTGATGACGTAAACAGAATCATAGGCGATTTTGGCATTACGAAATCCCTTCTTGTTGTATTTCGCGATGATCTTCTGCTTGTCCTCTTCGTATTTTTCTTCAATGAATTTCGACGATTTGAAAACGCGTGACCAATCGCGTTCTTTGGTCTCTTTCATCGTCCGTTTGATGGTGCTGACACTCATCACGGGCTGAGGTTTTTTTCCTTTGATGAAGAAAAAGTCTTTGGTTTCCTGAGCAATACCAGCACCCTCAATGACGATTTCTTCAATCTTTACGCGGTCGCCGCGATTGATGTCGAACTCGAGTATGACTCCATTTTGCAAGGTGGCATCTTCGCGATCGGTAATGCTGATGGTTGCCCCGTAGTAGCCTTTGTCGATGTAGTAGTCCTTGATGGTTTTTATCGCGTTGTTCTTGACGTTATCTGTGCTGATCGTCATGGTGCGCAGGTCAAGTTTTTCGCGCAAGTTGTCGGCTTCCGATTTTTTAATTCCGTTGATGACGTACTTGGTCATACGCGGTGATTCTTTCAGCGTAATCACCAGGTAGACGTCATTCCCTCTGAACTCTGCCGCGTAAATACCGATATCCGTAAACAGCTTCTGTTTCCATAGCTTGCGAACGGCATCGGTGATAGCGTCACCGGGAATGGTGACTTCATCACCTTCCTGCAGGCCGCTAAACAGCTTAATGGCTTGAACGTCGGTATACTGTGCTCCCAGCACGCTGATTCCGGCGATACGGTAGTTG
>Ga0209617_10001763_pt1 | contig 10135 bp, 6 predicted proteins | sample LakEriepJuly2011_2_FD_187459 | JGI IMG/M metagenome (GOLD analysis project Ga0209617, IMG submission 187459) | Freshwater microbial communities from dead zone in Lake Erie, Canada - CCB epilimnion July 2011 (SPAdes) (version 2) | ecosystem: Environmental > Aquatic > Freshwater > Lentic >... | reverse complement strand
TAGAGATCCGAAAGGGCGATTGATGAAGCAAACTTTCCCAGGAAAGGGGGAATACCTCATCTATAGTGAAGGCATTGATAACGATGGAGATGGTCGATACAACGAGGACGGGATTGGTGGTTTAGATCTTCACCGCAACTACCCTGAAAACTGGCGACCAAACACTGGTGGAGACCTCACCGGAAGGGGATATACCCAGTTTGGCGCAGGAGAATATCCACTCAGTGAAATTGAATCTCGTGCTACTGTCCTATGGATGTTGAGTCACCCAAATATTTCCGTGGTCAACTCCATGGATACCCGGGTACCTATGCACTTGCGACCACCTTCCACCTCCAAAAGTGAGGAGCGCATGTACCCACAAGATTTGGCGATTTACAAAGAAATGGATCAGCTAGGACTATCTTTTACCGCTTACCCTTGGGCTGGCGATGTGTATGAAACCTACGCCACCCGCTACAAGGTCAGTTCCATGACTGGAGATCCACTTAAGCCAGAGCCGCTTTTCGGGCATGGGCCTGACTTCGGATACTTTTACTACGGCAGCATTTGGTATGGAGATGAGCTGTGGAACAACGGAGCCATGAAAGATTACGACAACGATGGCATTTATGACGATTTCGATGGGCTGATGTGGGATGACGAAGCCAATGGTAGTAAAGGGTTTAAGCCATGGACTTCATTTACCCATCCTGAATTGGGCGAAGTTGAGTATGGAGGATTTCACCCCAAATTTTTTGGGCAAAATGGTCCTCCTTGGCAATTGGAAAGCTGGGCAAAAAAGCAAGCCCTTTTCAACCTCGCCATGGCAAAAAGACTGCCTCAGCTAGTTGTTGATGATTTGAAAGTGAAGAAAGTGAAAGCTGGAGAATATCAAGTGACCTTGACTTGGACCAATTCAGGCAAACTGCCTGTAGCGCTAGAGCAGGCCAAACTGGTGAAAATTGTTCAGGAGGATCGCGTGTCCTTAGATTTTGAGAAGGACTTGCTGAAAGGAGACCAAGACGCTACGGTTCGCATCAGCACTCCAAGTTTGTACGATAAAACTATCTATGCTGGCTACACCGGAGTAGGGGAGAAAAAGACAGCCACCTTTGTAGTACAGGTGAAAGGCGATGCTCCTGTCAAAGGAAAAATTAAGCTTTCATCCACGCGAGGAGGATTTATCGAAAAAGAATTTACCCTAAGTAATTAATACCTACGCATGATCAACATACGAAGCACTACGGGATGGGTCATTACCCTTCTTTTGATCTCTCAATCGCTGTTTGCGCAGCAAAAACGAAGCCTTACCCATGCAGATTACGATGGATGGGAAAGCCTTTCTTCAGATAAAATTACCAAGAATGGGGCTTTTGTGGGTTACCAAATCTCTCCCCAACAGGGAGATGGAAGGGTGGAAATTTTCTCATTCAAGACGCCCTCTCAGAAGCAGCTAATCTCTAGAGGAACTGGCTTTCAATTTACAGTTGATGATGCCTATGCAGTAGGGAAAATCGTGGCTCAGAAAGATTCAGTATATGCGCTCAAACTAAAGAAGAAGAAGGCCGATGACCTGCCAAAGGATAGTTTATTTATTCTTCAGCTGGCTACGGGGAAATTGGAGAAAATCGCTCGAGTGAAATCTTTTGCTACCCCAACGGGAAAGGGTAGTTGGATCGCTATCCACTTTGAAAAGGAAGTGGCCCCAAAGGAGACTCCCAAGGATCAAAGTTCCTCAGATTCTACCAAAAAAGTAGAAAAACCCAAAAAGACCGACGGTACCAAATTGCTCGTCAGATCACTTGATGGGACAAAAAAATGGGAGCTAGATCGGGTGAAGTCCTTCAGCTTTGCTCCAAATGGAGATTATCTATATTTCTTGCTTGCTGAAGAAGAAAAGCAAGACAACGCAGCGCTTCATTTGCTTGATTTGACCTCGGGAGAGCAAAGGTTGGTTCATGAAAAGATGACTACCTACACAAGGATGGCCTTTTCTCCTCAGTCTTCTTACTTGTCTTTTGTTACGAGTGACGACTCCTTAAAGGCCAAAAAGCCAAGCCATAAGTTGCAGGTCTATGACCTAAAAAAGAAGAGTATAGTTGTTGAATTGGATAAATCAGCGGTAAAACTTGAAAGTAGCAGAATTAGTCCCGATGCCTCCCTTCGGTTTTCTGAAGATGAAGGCCGACTATTTTTTGGAGTAACTGCCGAATACCAGGACTATGCCTATGAAAATGACACTACACTCTTGGACGAGGATAGAGTAAGCCTAGATATCTGGGGCTGGCAGGATGATGAAATTCAGCCCATGCAACTCAAAAACAAGGCACAAGAAGAGAAGAAGAGTTACCTGACTGTACTTTCACTTGCAGATTTGAAGGTGGTGCAGCTCGGCACTCCCGAGGTAGATGAAGTACAACTAGAAAACAAAATTACGCAGGACATCGCTCTTGCATGGACCGAGGCGCCCTATCGAAAAAATTACAGTTGGGATATCCAAATCGGACGCGACCTTTACCTACTTGACCTGGCTACAGGCAGTAAAGCGTTAATTGAAAAAAATGCTTCTGGCTCTGCTCGTCTTTCCCCAGGGGCAAATTATGCGTATTGGTACGATGCGAGGGACAGCTCTTGGGTGGCGTATGACCTAAAAGCAAAAGTAAAAATCAACCTGACCGCCGCAATACCAGTTCCTTTTTACGACGAATTACACGATTCTCCCTCCTTACCGAGCAGTTATGGTGCAGCAGGATGGCTGGAAGGCGATGCATCCTTTCTGATCAATGACCGTTTTGACCTGTGGAAGGTGGATCCTCGAAATCCTGCCTCCGCCCAAAATCTTACCGGGGGAGAAGGACGAAAGACACAAAAATCTTTCCGTAGAGAACGTTTGAAAGTGGATGAGGTAGCTATCGATCCCAAGGAACCGCTACTTCTTTCTGGTTTTGATGAAGTAACTAAGAAAAGCGGATTCTATGCTGCCACTTACCAAGGCAAAAGCCTCCCAAAAGAATTGATGTTTAGTGACCATCTCAATTATGGAATTCGGAAAGCAGAAAATTCCACACAAATCCTTTTTCGCCGATCTACCTACAAAGAAAGTCCTAATCTCTACCTAAGTGACTTGACTTTCTCTTCCCTGGTCAAGGCATCAGCACTCAATCCACAACAAGCTGGGGTCAAGTGGGGAAATGTCAAGTTAGTATCCTATTTATCTCAAGATGGGACTCCGCTCCAAGGGCTTTTGTTTACCCCAGAAGGATTTGATGGGGTGAAAAAATTCCCAATGATGGTCTATTTCTACGAACGAAATAGCGAGACACTTCATAATTATCGTGCACCGGCACCCAGCCGATCGACGATCAATATCCCTTATTTTGTAAGTAACGATTATGTGGTATTTGTACCAGATATCAAATATGACCTAGGCCTTCCAGGACCTAGTGCCTACGATTGCATTATGCCGGGAGTACAAGCTGTTATTTCCCAAGGAGGGATAGATGCCGAAAACATGGCGATCCAAGGCCAAAGCTGGGGAGGGTATCAGGTAGCTTATTTGATGACTCGAACCAATCTTTTCAAAGCAGCGGGTGCAGGTGCTCCGGTAGTCAACATGACTTCTGCTTATGGTGGAATTCGATGGGGCACAGGCATGAGCCGCATGTTTCAATACGAGCAGACCCAATCTAGAATTGGTGGAACGCTTTGGGAAAAGCCATTGTATTTCTTGGAAAACTCTCCCTTGTTTACCCTGGATCGCGTCAATACACCCGTGTTGATTATGCACAACGATGCAGATGGATCTGTGCCTTGGTACCAAGGAATAGAGATGTTTATGGGCCTCAAGCGCCTCAATAAGCCCGCATGGCTCCTCCAATACAATGGAGAGGATCACAACTTGGTGCAGCGAAAGAATGCAAAAGACCTTTCCGTTCGTTTGAGTCAATTCTTTGACCATTATTTAAAAGGAGCTCCAGCGCCGCTTTGGATGACCGAAGGGCTTCCAGCAGTAGAAAAAGGAAGAACCCTCAAGTACGAGTTGGGGAATTAAATCCTCGTATGCATCCAACAAAAAACGCCTCCAGAATTTTTGGAGGCGTTTTTTTTATGGTCTTTTGATTGGTGAAGATTCTTAACCCATTTGGTCTTAAATGGCTACTGGTGCTTTGATGTGCGGATGAGGGTCATAGTTCAGCAGCTCAAAATCTTCGTAGGTGAAGGCAAAAATATCTTTCACTGCTGGGTTGATCTTCATGGTAGGGAGAGGTCTACATTCCCTGCTAAGTTGCAATTCAGTTTGCTCCAAGTGATTGAGATACAAATGGGCATCCCCAAAAGTATGTACAAAGTCCCCAAGCTCGAGTTCACAAACTTGAGCGACCATCATCGTGAAAAGTGCATAAGATGCAATGTTGAAAGGAACACCGAGAAATACATCGGCACTTCGTTGGTAAAGTTGGCAAGACAGTTTACCATCAGCTACATAAAACTGGAAGAGCGTATGGCAGGGTGGGAGGGCCATCTCGTCCACATTGGCCACATTCCAAGCACTGACTAGATGTCTTCTGCTATCGGGTTTGGTTTTGATTTGATGGATTAGGTTTTTGATTTGGTCGATTTCTCCTCCTTTTCCATCGGGCCAGTGTCTCCACTGGTAGCCATAGACAGGACCCAGGTCTCCATTTTCATTTGCCCATTCGTCCCAGATAGAAACTCCGTTTTCTTTCAGCCAGCTAATATTGGATTCACCTCTCAAAAACCAAAGTAACTCGATGATGATGGATCGAAGGTGTAATTTTTTGGTAGTCACCACAGGAAAGCCATCTGCAAGATTGAACCGCATTTGATGTCCAAAAACGCTGATAGTCCCTGTTCCAGTACGGTCGGTTTTTTTTACCCCTTCGGAAAGGATTCGCTTCATCAAATCGTGGTATTGCTGCATAAAGGCTGAGATTTTTGCTATGGATGCAAGATAGGAAATTGGCCTATTTTTTTAACAAGATTGGTTTCAGTTTCCTTTGAAATTTGAATGCACAAAAAAAATGGAATTCAATCACAAAAGGGGTTTAGGGCTCAAAACCATCCCAGGTGAAGGTAGCAGCTACAGGATAATGGTCTGAATAATCCACCTCACGGTGAGTTTTAAACTGGATGGGCACCAAGGAAGGAGTGGCGAAAATATGGTCTATTCTCAAGAAAAAAAGGATTCGATTGAAGGTGAACCCAAATCCCCTACCAGCCAGTTCGAAGGCATTTTGGAGCGATTCACTCAGACGGAAATATGCATTGGAGTAGGGCAACTCATTCAGATCACCCATCAAAACCACTTCATAGGGACTATTTCCAAGGTGTTCCAATAGAATATTCATCTGCCGGGCACGCTGAAGACTTCCTAATTGTAGTTTCCCAAGAGTTTGCTTATAGACCAATTTCGCACTGTCGTAATTTTCAAATGCTTCTGCCTCTATAGACATCGAAGCCAAATGTACATTATACACGCGCAGGGTGTCTTTCCCCACTTTTACATCTGCGAAAATGGCACCGTTGCTATTTTTTTCATCAAACACAACTCCATTGTTGACAATAGGATATTTGGAGAATATAGCCATGCCGTAGGATCGTTTTTTAAGTTCCCCTCGAAGTGGATGGTAGGTGTAGTCAAATTCCCCCTCTTTACTTAAAAACTTCAATGCGTTTTTATTCTCAATGGTGTAATCTTGGTAGAATTCCTGAATGACTTTAATATCCGCAGGATGTTCATTCACCCATGAAAATACGGTAGGATCTTCTGCGCCAGAAGGGGGATTTTTGTAATTAAAGAGGTGCGCATTAAAGGAAAGTACTTTAAGGCCAACAGCATTCTCGTTTTTTGGATGAAATTGGAAGGAAATTAGAAAAAATTTATACCCTAGGGCAAGGCAAACTAAGGGGAAAAACGCCAGCTTTCTCCAAGCTAAAGCGAGCATAAAAAACAGAAAAATGTTCGCAAGAAGGACTACAGGAACCAAAAATGGCAGTAATCCTACATATGGAAACACCTCAGGGGAAATGAAAACACTTCCAAATACAAGTAGGCTCAAAACAACTAGTAGCCCAGTGATAAATTTCATTTGAATAGTTCGGAGGTGACGCAATCAATTTGGTAACCAAAATTGGAGAAAATTTCCTCAATAATCACGCGACGCTTATTTTTTTGACTACTTAAAAATCACATTAATTGGAACCTGAGCAACCCCCTACTTTCCTAGCTGCTTTCCCTACCTTTTTCGCTTGGAGAGGAAAAGCCCTTGGGCTTCAGAATTTTCAATATTTAGAATACGAATGGATTTGGAAGCTTCTTTGAATGGGGTATAAACTTTTTAGTAATCGATTTATAGGTTAGATCAACTTCCACCTCTTTTCAACTCTTTGTAGGTAAGGTTCGTATAAATTGTTTCGATAATTAATCCATTTTTTTATTTTTACTGAAGCAAATAACCACTAAATTTCTAACTATGAAGAAGCATTATTTAGGTTTAATCTTGATTGGATCACTCTATTTTACGGTCGCCTGTTCGCCCAAATCAGAAGAAAAGAGTTCTGCTGAAGGGCAAGAACAATCTGAAGAAAAAGAAACAGAGCAGCGACCAAGTCCTCTCTTGACTGCAGAAGGTCAAGTTGCTGGAAAAAATATAAAGGTTCAATACGGATCTCCTGCTGTCAAAAGTAGAACCATCTGGGGTGACCTTGTTCCCTACAATGTAGTATGGAGAACTGGTGCCAATGAGGCAACCTATATTGAATTAGCAGAAGCCATTACAGTAGAGGGGAAATCTCTTGCAGCAGGCAAGTATTCGATTTTCACCATCCCTAAAGAAAGTGGATCCTGGACTGTCATTTTTAATTCCGATTGGAATCTGGAACATGGGCATTTTCAATACAATGAGAAAAATGATGTCTTGCGTGTTGATGTTCAGCCGCAATGGGAACCAACAAGCCAAGAAAGTTTATCCTTTGCTGTTGCTACGCCTGGATTAATCATCCGCTGGGATAAATTAAAGCTACCCATAGCGATACAATAGGCATGCATACTCCCCGACACGAGTTCGGGGATTTTTTTTGATTTTAAAATTCCCTAAGTTTCACTAACAATTTGTAACCCAAGATAATTTCCACCCCCCGGAATTTGCTATGAAATTCATTTCCTTTTTAAGTGTTCTAATCCTTACCTGTGCTTTGGGAGTACTGGTTTCCCTTCCTTTTGGACAGATTCCTCCCCTTGCTCCCTTGTTGGATCCCAACCATGGGTTTTGGCAAAATTCATTTAGCGAGGACCAGCTTGCCGAGGAGGCCCTGTCTTTAGAAAACCTGAATGCAGCAGTCGAGGTGGTGTATGACGAGCAGCTCATTCCACATATTTACGCTGAGAATGAGTTAGATCTCTACCGAGCCCAAGGCTACATCACTGCAAAGCATCGGCTTTGGCAAATGGAGTTTCAAACTAGAGCTGCATCAGGTAGGCTATCAGAAATTGTAGGGCCAATGGCTTTGGAATTGGACCGGATGACCCGTAGAAAAGGGCTGGCCTATGGAGCAGAAAAAGGAATTAGCTATCTCACCGAAAATGACCCTGCCACCCTTGCCTTGGTTGAAGCCTATGCAGATGGAGTCAATCAATACATTGCCCAATTGACTGATGCACGGCTTCCTGTAGAATATAAGCTGTTAAATTACAGACCCGAAGCTTGGTCTGCCTACAAATCGCTGCTCTTGCTGAAGTACATGACTGACATGCTAGTTGGGGATCGGGATTTGGAGTACAGCAACCTGAAAAAAATCTTAGGAAAGGTAAACTTAGATCGATTGTATCCAGAGTTTCCAAGTGAAAATGACCCAGTAATTGAAAAGGAGCGAGTATGGGATTTTACATCCTTGGCTCCGGCAAAGCCTGATAGTTTAAATTACCCTGAAGAAACCCTTCAACTAGAACCATTGGCTCAGCCTACCGACGGTACTGGTTCAAACAACTGGGCTGTAAGTGGGAAAAAAACCAAAAGTGGAAATCCTATTCTTGCGAATGATCCACACCTGAGTTTGAACCTTCCTTCCTTGTGGTATTCCATGCAATTGAGCACGCCTACGCATACCGTAAAAGGAGCGACACTCCCAGGTGCCCTTGGAATTATTTCCGGATTTAATGAAAACATTGCTTGGGGAGTAACTAATGCCACCAAGGATACGCGCGACTGGTATAAAATCACCTACCAGGATGCTTCTCGTAAAGCATACAAGTATGGTAAAGAATGGAAACCCACCGAATTCAGAGTAGAAAAAATTGCGGTAAAAGGGCAAGAGGTCTTTTTGGATACCGTTGTGTATACGCACTATGGACCGGTAGTTTACGATCAGTCCTTCAAGTCAGATCGTCAGGATGTTAATTTTGCACTCCGTTGGATTGTGCATCAAGGAACTTCCAATGAACAGAAAACTTTTATTCAACTGAATAAGGCTACCAACCATGAGCAGTATACCGAGGCCTTAAAAGATTATGCCGCTCCGGCTCAAAATTTTGTATTCGCTTCTAAAAGCGGGGATATCGCGATGCGAATTCAAGGTAAATTCCCATTAAAATGGAAAGAGCAAGGTAAATTCTTCATGGACGGTGCAGATCCACGGATGGAATGGCAAGGTTTTATTCCTTTCGAACACAATGCCAGCACTTTCAATCCTGAGCGTGGGTTTGTTTCTTCGGCCAACCAGCATCCCGTGGATAGTACCTATCCTTACTATGTTTTTGATAATTCGTACGAGCATTATCGAAACCGTAGGTTGAATCGCGAGCTATCCGCAATGGAACAAATTACAGTGGAGGACATGAAGGGGTTGCAGTACGATTCGTACAACCTACAAGCAGCAGAGTCGTTGCCCATAATGCTCAATTTGCTCGCTAGTTATGGAGAATCCTCTAAAGAGGCCCAGAAATACTTGACGGATTTGAAGTCTTGGGACTTTTTTGCTGATCCTGCCAAAAAAGGGCAAACCCTTTATTCCATTTGGTTTGCTGAAACTTCAGAGAGCATCTGGAGAGAATTAATGGAGCAAGGAGCACCAGTGGTGCGTCCCAATAATTACCAAACTATTGCTTTGATGAGCGCTTCTCCTGAGGACTCCATTTTTGATGTGCACATGGCGGAGGGTATTCAAACGGCTCAGTACCACGTTCGTGTAGGGTTTGATTCCTTACTCGTAGCAATGAAAAACTGGGAAAGTAAGGAGGGGGATTATGGTTGGGCTGATTATAAAAAAACGACCATTCAGCATCTTGTACCTAATTTTAAGGCATTCTCAGTTCCAGGTGTGTACACCGGAGGTGGTTCAGGCATCCTGAATGCAACAGGAAGCAGGCATGGAGCAAGTTGGCGAATGGTGGTGGAGCTAGGTTCAACCATCAATGCCTTTGGTATTTACCCTGGAGGTCAATCAGGTAATCCAGGAAGTAGATTTTACGATAATTTCATTCCTATTTGGGCGAAAGGGGATTATGTAAATTTTGATCTAAGGAAGAAGGCGGATCAAAAAGGAGTATTGTTCAAAACAACTTTAAAATAAGGCAATCCATGAAATTTCTATTATTTACCCTCTTGAGCGCCTTATTGGTGGTATTTTTAAACATCGTCTCCCCCTACTGGGTAGTCATGATTGCCTTAACCGTGTTAGCTGGATTAATTCGCCCGAGTGTATGGGGTGGATTCTTTGGAGGAGGACTGGGAATGGGTCTAGTTTGGTTGGGCCAGACAGTTTACATTTCTGCAGTGACTTCCAGTACGCTACCAGACAAAATGGGTGCAATAATGGGCCTAGGCTCCGGACTTAATTTAATGGTCCTCACTGCGGTATTGGGCTTTATATTGGGTGGATTCAGTGGACTTCTTGGGGTGTTGTTTCGCAACTTAGTTCAAAAGAAACGTAGGGACGTTTACTTAGGCTAATGTATTGTCTTCACCGGATTGATTTTTAAATACTTCCGACCTAAGTAAAGCTTCCTCTGTCTAGTTGAAAAAAGTGAATTCAGGTAGTATTTCCTCCATTAAAAAGAGGTTAATGGTTATGGGCAGTATCTTGATCAGGGCCCTTGGGTGCCACCAAGATTACTTTTTCCTTGTCAACGACTACT
>Ga0209617_10001761_pt1 | contig 10147 bp, 6 predicted proteins | sample LakEriepJuly2011_2_FD_187459 | JGI IMG/M metagenome (GOLD analysis project Ga0209617, IMG submission 187459) | Freshwater microbial communities from dead zone in Lake Erie, Canada - CCB epilimnion July 2011 (SPAdes) (version 2) | ecosystem: Environmental > Aquatic > Freshwater > Lentic >... | reverse complement strand
GGATGAATCCGGCGGCGACGTGACGAACGCAAATCCGCGCTGATGCCGAAAACTCGACCCGGAAACTCGACCCAGAAACTCGACCCAGAAATTCGATCCGGAAGTTTGACCCGAAATTCGACCTTGCGTCGCTGCGCCTGAGCGAAGATCTTTCGAGCCCATGGCTGAGAGCGCACCCACGCATCCCCAACGCGCTTCCGAACCACACGCGCCCAACCTCGGACGTGCGCTTCGCTACGCACTCTTCCATTTGCGCGAGTCGCAAGCACCCACGATGGCTGCGAATCTCGCATTTCGAACGCTCTTCGGTCTGCTGCCTGTGCTCGTTGTCGCGACGATCGTCACGCGCGCACTGCTCGGCGACGGCTTCGATGACCTCGTCATCCACGCGACGGAAACACTCGGACTCGACGATGTGGCAATCGCGGGCTCCGACGAAGCGTCGCGCGTGCCGCTCGGCACGTGGCTCCAGTCACTCGCGAAAGAAGCAGCGGCAATCGATCTCTCTGCAATCGGGCTCGTCGGCGCGCTCGCAGTGCTCTTCTCTGCGATCTGGACCATGGTCGCAATCGAGTCGAGCTTCAATGCGATTTACCGCGCACCAAGCGGACGTCCGTTTGTGCGCCGCGTGCTCATCTACTGGTTCGTCATCACCGCGGGCCCCGTACTCTTCGCGGCGATCCCACTGGCGCTCAAAACTGCGTCCGGTGCTCTCGGCGCGGACAGTGTCCTCTCGCAGGCTTTCGCGTGGACATTTTCGATGGTCGGGGGCTTCCTCTCACTTTGGCTCCTCTTGTCAGCGGCCTACGCGACTGTCCCGAATGCGAAGGTCGACCTCCGCAGCGCGATCATCGGTGCGTTTGTCGCAGCGCTCTTGGTTGAGATCGGAAAGCGATTCCTCGGCGCATCACTTGCAGGCAGCTTCTCTGCAAGTCGGCTCTACGGCTCGCTCGGACTCGTCCCGCTTTTCATGCTATGGATTTACGTCATGTGGCTTGTGGTCCTCTTCGGACTGCAATTCGCGGCGATCCTCCAAGGACTGTCGCGCGACGGTCGACTGCTCGCGAGCAGCGTTGGCGTTTCGGATGTCTTCGAGCCAGCGGAGGCGATCGGCTGTTTCGAAGCGATTTGCGAGCGCTTCCGCAACGGGAAAGGCGCATCGACCGACACGTTGGTGCGTTCCTGCGCGGTTTCACCCTCGAATGCGCGAAGGCTGCTTGCGGGATTTGAGAAGGCCGGCCTCGCGCATCGCATCGACGGCGACGAACGTCGTTTCGCGCCGTCGCGTCCACCAGAAACGATTCTGCAACGCGACGTTCTTCGCGTTGGCTTCGCCGTGAGTGATGGTGGGACCGAATGTCACTCCGCAGACACCATCGCCATGCTGCGCGAAGCGCAACTCACGCGACTTGGTGAGCGCTCGTTTGCGAACGCGACTGCAAGCACAGAACAATAAGCGCAAAGAAAATCGGCGAGGATGACCTCGCCGACTTCGAGTTGTTGTTGACCTGTGCTGCGGATCTGTCTAGTCGCGAGCACCACGATTCGCAATGCGCGAAACTCATGCGAACAATGCGCGACCGTACGCGACTTGCTCGCTCACTGCGGGCACTGGCCCCACGCCGCGAGCAGCAGCGAAAGATCCGCCGCATCCACGAATCCGTCTCCGTTGATATCCGCGCCGCCCGATGGGTCTCCCCATGTCGCGAGAAGGAGCGACAAATCGGAAGCGGTCACGAAGCTATCGCCGTCGATATCGGCTGGACACGGATCGCTGCCGCCGCCCGCATCAAGTTCGATGACCGCGATGTGCGGGTAGCCCGAGCCCGCGTCGTTGAGATCGTTCCACTTGCCAGATGAACCGAGCATTTCGGCGTAGTCCTCAACGCCGCCCGAGTTGTTTGGCTCGCCTGCATTCCAGTTGGTGTACTTCGCTGGCGTTCCGTCGGACCACTCATACGAACCCTCGACGTTGCGATCTGAAAATCCGATCCAAATGCGTCGATCGACGCCGCCGAGATTGCGGAAATTCTGCCACACGAAATCCTGTTCCTCGGCATCACCAATCGAAACAAGATGACCACCGAGCGAGACGCCAAGCGCTTCAGCCGCAGTCCATGTTGTCGCACTCACGGCCACATATCGACGACCAGTCGCTTTGTTGGTGACATCCCCGAGAAGCGCGATCGGTGAGATCACAATCGCGCCTGATCCCATGCCGGTCGTCGTCGTGTTGTAGTACGAACCCACACGAATCAGGTACTCCGCGCCGGCTTGTGCGGTGAAGGTCGTTCGCGACTGCGTGGCACAATTGTCATCGATGCATGCGATCACGGGTGCGCTGCAATCTGGCCCGCCGTAGACGGCGATCTTGGTGTCGAGCGTCGTCTGTGAGCAACTTGCCACGTCGACGACAAACGTTTCTGGCGCACGGAATCGGAACCAGACATCGTTGTAAATGTTCTGGTTGCTGAAGAAGTTGCAAAGAACGTCCGCAGCGCCATCGGTCGTTGCACCGACAGTGCTGAAGGCATACGTTCCGTAGCCCTTGATGAACTCCGCGTCAGCGCAGTTGTCCGCGCCTTGAGCGAGTGCAACGTTGGCGATGGCGAGCGTGGTAGCGACCGAAAGAGCGAGACCGTTGCGAGCGTGCAGCATGAAATGGATTTCCTACGATGGCTCGGCGCGGTCGTGCCGAAGTGAGGCCCCTCACGTCTGAACAGTCGCGACCGCGAACCAACGTCCGACAAGTTCGTCCGTTTGAAACCAAATGCAAGCAATTCGTTTGTCTTCGCACGAAATTCCGACCCAAACCCCGTCGAATCGCAGATTTGCCTCGCCAAAACGCTGATTTCCGCAATCCCTGCTCGCCAACGGCCGTTCAGAGTCTGGAGAATCGACTCATGCGACGCACGCTCGACGCACTGCCCCTCGCGATCCTGACAACCTTCCTCACGACTTCCGCGGCGACCGCGCAGTCGATGGATGAGATGTCCGAAACGGACACCCCCGCTGTGATGACGGGCGACATGACGGGCGATGAGGGCGACGCGATGTCAGCACCTCCGGCTGCAGCCGCGCTCACGGCCGACGAGGTCAAATTCTTCGAGTCGAGGATTCGCCCGATTCTGATCGCGAATTGCTACGGCTGTCACTCGACGTCCGCGGGGAAATCGAAAGGCGGCCTCAAGCTCGATACGCGCGAAGCGAGCCTCAAAGGCGGCGAATCTGGTCCTGCGATTGTGCCCGGTGACGCCGACTCGAGCCTGCTGATCCGCGCGGTGCGCTACCACGACGCCGACTACGAAATGCCGCCGGCGGGCAAGTTGCGCGATGAAGACATCGCGCTGCTTGAGCAATGGGTGGCGATGGGTGCGCCTGATCCTCGAAGCGAATCAGAAATGGCACACGGTGCATCGCCCGGAACCGCGAAGCGTTGGACCACGCAAGAGATCGCCGCCGGAAAGAACTCGCACTGGTCATATCGGCCGATCGTGGCACCCGCAGTTCCCTCGCTCGCGGCAGTTGGAAGCGCTGGCGCGGGTACCCCCGCGAAAGACTGGAACACGGCCACGTGGTCCACGACGCCCATCGATGCCTTCATCGCCGCCACACTCGTTGAGCGCGATCTCTCTCCCGCCGCACCAGCCGATCGCCGCGAACTCTTGCGGCGCGCGAGTTTCGATCTCATCGGACTTCCGCCGACCGCGCAAGAAATAGAACGCTTCGAGAAGGACTCATCGCCCGACGCGTTCGCGAAGGCGATTGATCGCATGCTCGCGAGCCCGCAATTCGGAGAGCGCTGGGGACGGCACTGGCTCGACGTCGCCCGCTACGCCGAATCGAGCGGAAAGGAAGCAAACACGCTCTATCCGCACGCGTGGCGCTACCGCGACTACGTCATCGAGAGTTTCAACGAAGACAAGCCGTACAACGAGTTTTTGATCGAGCAACTCGCCGGCGATCTCCTCCCTGCGAAAGACCCCGCCGAGCGCGCCGAACATCTCGTCGCAACGGGCTATCTCGCGATCGGCACGAAGAGCCACAACGCGCGCGGCAAGCCGCAATTCCAGATGGATCTCGCCGATGAGCAGATCGATGCGGTGACGCAGGGCATGCTCGGGCTCACCGTCGCGTGCGCGCGCTGCCACGACCACAAGTTCGATCCGATTCCGCAGAAGGATTACTACGCGGTCGCAGGCATCTTTCTTTCCACCGACACGAAGTACGGCACGTTTGAAGGCGCGCAGAACAATCACGCTTCGGGCTTGATCGAATTGCCCGATGATTCTGGGCTTCCGCTTGGTCCGTCGATGCGGCCGCAGCAGGTTTCACTGATCGCAGCCGCTGAAGAGCGCACGCGCGCTGAGGCAGAAAAAGCCGCTGCGATCATTGCGGAGGCGCAAGCAGCGCGACGTCGCGGCGAAGAAGTTCCCGCGAATCTTCAGCAGCAGATTGTTCGAGCCCGCGCCACGCGCGGTACGGCCGCCAACCTCGGTGCGATCCTCGATCGCTTCGACGAAAAGGGCGCGCCGACGATGGACAACCTTGTCGCGATGGGCGCTGGCGAACGCGAGCGCGCGTTGAACGCACGGCTCCTCGATCGCGGTGAACTCGATAAGCCCGGCGAAATCGTCCCGCGCGGCTTCGTGCAAGTTCTCTCCGACGGAGATGAGCCGCGCATCAGCAAAGGCAGCGGTCGTCTCGAATTCGCCGAATGGATCGCCGATGAGGAGAATCCGCTGACGGCGCGCGTTTGGGCCAATCGCGTCTGGCTGCACCTCTTCGGAAAGGGCCTCGTCCCGACGCCAGACAACTTCGGCATGAGCGGCCAATCGCCGACGCATCCTGAATTGCTCGACCATCTCGCAGCCCGGCTCATCGCGCTTGACTGGAGCACGAAAGCGCTCATCCGCGAGATCATGCTCACGCAGGCCTACGCGATGTCGAGCGACTTCAACGCGAAGAACGCCGAGATCGATCCAGACAACACGTACATCTGGCGCATGCCGAAGAAGCGACTTGAGGCGGAAGCGATTCGCGATTCGATGCTTGTGGTCGCGGGGCTGCTCGACCCATCACCACGCGTCGGTTCGCCCGTGAACTTTGCCGAAGGCGGACTTCGCGGACCGCAGGGCGACCGAATCTTCGCCGGACTCCTCGAAAGTGGTGGCAACTCTCGAAGCGTCTATCTGCCGGTGATGCGCGATCGTATCCCGGAGTCACTCGAGGTCTTCGACTTCGCTGAACCTTCGTTCGTCACTGGGCAGCGCGACGCCACCAACGTTCCAACGCAGGCGCTTTATCTTCTCAACAGCGCTGAAACCGCACGGATCTCGGATGCGCTCGCCGCGCGTGTGAAGGAGTCTGCGAGCACCGAAGCAGAGCGCATCGCAACCGCGTTCCAACTCGCCTACGGACGAAAGCCGACGAGCGCCGAGACACGCGCCTGTCGCGACTTCCTCGACGATTTCCGCGGGGCACTAGCAGGCGAACAGTCCGCAAAGAGTGGCGCGCAAGCGACGGCCGCCGAAGGTCGACGCGGCGCAATGCGAGACCGAATTCGCCAACAGGTCGCACAACGGATGGGCGCGGCGAGTAGTTCGGGCGGCGCGAATACGACGCCGACGCTGCCCCGTGAACCCGAATGGTCCGCACTCTGCCAAGCGCTACTTCTCTCTGGTGAATTCCGAACCGTCGACTGAGCCCGCTCCGCGACGTTTGACCTCAAGACTCCCCTTGACTTCGAGCTTCATCTTGACTTCAAACTTCACTGCGACGAAACGAGAACGTCATGTCTGACCTTTGCAACAACCGTCTGCCCGTTGCCATGAGCCGCCGCGACATGCTTCGCTTGGCCGCGTGTGGATTCGGCTCGGTCGCCTTCGCTTCGATGGCAACGCGCGCGTCTGCCGCGTCGCTTCTCTTCGACGACGATGCGGCGACGAACCCACTCGCGCCGAAGCGCCCGCACTTCGCACCGCGCGCGAAGCGCATCATTTTCCTCTGCATGGCCGGCGCACCGAGCCACGTCGATACGTTTGACTACAAGCCCGAGCTCGCGTCGATGGATGGCAAGACCTTCCGCGGCAATTCGAAACTGCTCGCGAGCCCGTGGAAGTTCTCGCAGTCAGGAAAATCCGGTCTCTGGATCAGTGATCTCTTTCCAAATCTTCAGAAGCAGGCAGATCAACTCTGCCTCTTGCGTGGCATGAAGGCTGAAATCCCCGCGCACGCGCAGGCTTCGATTCAGTTGCATACGGGTTCGTTCCAGTTCGTTCGACCATCGATGGGCGCATGGAGCCTCTACGGACTCGGCACGGAGAACGAGAATCTTCCGGGATTCATCGCGATCAATCCGCGCGGTGACAACGGCGGCGCACAGCTCTACGGCAACGGTTTCCTTCCTGCGTCGTACCAAGCGACGCCAGTGAAGATCGGCGGCAATCGTGCGAATCAATCGCAAGACGCCATTCCGCACATCGACAACGATCGATACGGAACGAAAGCGCAACGCGAGCAGATCGATCTCATCCAGCGACTCAACAAGGAGCGGTTGAAGCGCGAGAAGGAAGATCGCGAACTCGAGGGCGTGATTCAGAGTTATGAACTCGCGTTCCGCATGCAGGCCGAGGTGCCCGATCTCGTGGATTTGTCCGACGAGAAGAAGGCGACGCTCGACATGTACGGCATCGGCAAGGAGCCGACCGACGGCTTTGGCCGTCAGTGCCTGCTCGCGCGACGCCTCGCGGAGAAGGGCGTCCGATTCATCGAAGTGAGCCACGGCGGTTGGGATACGCACCGCAATCTCCGCGACGAACTTGCGAAGCAGTGCGGCGAAATCGACCAACCGATTGCGGCGCTCCTGGCCGATCTCAAGCAGCGCGGCATGCTCGACGACACGCTCGTCCTCTGGGGCGGCGAGTTCGGCCGAACGCCCTATGCGCAGAACGGCGACGGCCGCGACCACAACGCGAAGGGCTTCACGATGTGGATGGCCGGTGGCGGCGTCCAAGGCGGACTGAGTTACGGCAGCACGAACGAGATTGGCGATACCGCCGTCGATGGCGTGATGGACATTCACGACTGGCACGCAACGGTGCTCCACCTTTGCGGCCTCGACCATGAGCGCCTCACCTACCGCCATGCAGGTCGTGATTTCCGCCTCACGGACGTCAAGGGCAAGGCGAACACGGCAATTCTGCGCGCGTGACGCTGACGGTGCACGGCACGTGCCGCCCAGTGCCTGGCACTGCATGGCACGTGCCGTGCACCATGCATCGCCCACCACTCCTCAGTCGCCAAACTTGTGTCTGCCCCCGAAACTCGCGACACTCTTCGTATGAGTTTCGAAGAAGACGAGTGGACAGTCATCACCAAGGACTCGAACGGAAACGCCCTCAAGGACGGCGATGCCGTCGTTGTCATCAAGGATCTTGACGTCAAGGGTGCGAAGACCACCATCAAGCGCGGTACGACCTACAAAAACATCCGCACGACCTCGAGCGCAGAAGACATTGAAGTGCGCGAGGGAAAGCAAGTCTGGGTGCTCAAGACTTGCTTCGTCAAGAAGGGTTGATTTCTCATGTCGACCATCGCTGGCCTGACCCCCGAACTCGACACGGCCGTACGCAACGAATTGCGCGACGGCGAAGAACTCTGGTACGCAGGGATGCCTTCGCCATCGCGCACGGCTCGCAAGATGTGGCCGATCGCGATCTTTGGGCTTTTCTTCGGCGGTTTTGCTGCGTTTTGGATTTCCGCTGCCGCATGGGGAGTGTGGTTTGGAAGTGGCGGGAACAAGTCTCCCGGCGTTTTCGTTGTCTTCCCCCTCTTCGGTCTGCCGTTTCTCGCTGTTGGTGTCGGCATGATCTCATCGCCATGGTGGACCGCACGTAGCGCGCGACGCACCGCATGCTGTGTGACGAGCCAACGCGCGATGCAGCTCCAGCATGGAAGTTCGATCAAGGTGCAGTCGTGGGCGCCTCGGGATCTTGATGAGATCTCGAAAGTGCTCCATCCCGACGGGACTGGGACGCTGACTTTCGCTTCGTCGCTCGTACGAGGATCAAAGGGCCGCGTTCGCTCGGTTCCGAGAGCTTTCCACGGCGTTCCCGATCCTCGCGCCTGCGAAGAAGCGCTTCTGGCCTTGAAGGCAATGACACAGAACGGCGCGCCCGCCTCCGCTTGATACTGGTTCCGGCAGTGCACGGCACGTGCCGCCCAGTGCCTGGCACTGCATGGCACGTGCCGTGCACCCTTTCAAAGCGATTTTTCGCAGCGCTTCCGCCCCGCGAAGAGAACCCGCACTTCGGGATCGACAACGATCTTCGTCGGCGTGAACGACGTCGACACCATGACCGATGCCGGCGTGTTCGGCGCGACACGAACCACCACATCCTCGATCTCCTCAGACGACGCGCCCATCACACGTACGACGACATCGACAGCTCCGTTGCCAATGTTGCGCAGTTCAGTCGTGGTGGTCAACGCTCCCGCAGCATCCGTGACGTTCACATCACTCAGTTCGAGTTCCGGCAGCGCTGTCCCGAAAATCCACTGCGCAACGAATGCATCAAACACCGCGACATCCGGCGCATGCGCCCGGAGACTCTCAACCATGTCCTCGATCAGCGGGAAATCGAGACCTTCGGGTGTCTCAACACCGTTCTTCCACTTCTCGACGAAGGACCGCAAACCGGCGAGCATTTGCTCTTCACCCATCAACTCGCGGAGCATCCAAAACACGAGGCCCGCGCGCTGGTAGGTGACCACTTGATCGCCCGGCCGCGTGCCATCCGTTCGGTTGATCGCGCGTTCATCGTCCGGACTGCGACCAAACACATAGTCGCGTTCCCAACGACGGCGAAGCGTTTTCGCTTGGTCTTCGCCGAGTTCGTGATGGACGAGCATCAGCGCGCTGAACTCAGCGAGGCCTTCGCTGATGATGTTTCCACCTGGCCCCTTGCCCGGCATGACGATGTTGCCCCACCACTGGTGGCCTGTCTCATGCGCCACAATGTAGAACGCCACGTCGAGCGCACCATCTTCGCTCTCATCTTTCCCGATCGGACGCGACATGTAGCCGATGCCTTCGGAAAACGAGATGTTCCCTGGGAATCCTTGGGCGTAACCCGCAAGACCCGGGAATTGCGTGACGCGCAAGTTCTCCCATGGATACTCACCAAACCACGCGCCGTAGCTCTTCCGCGCGGCGGAGAGCGACTTCACCATCGTGTCGACGTTGTGCGGCGTCCGCGGCGAGAAATAGACAACCGCCGCGTCACCCTTCTTCTCTTCCAACGGTCCACCGACGATGTTGAAGAAGCGCACGGGATGTTCGGTCTCCCACACGGTGCGTCGACGCCCATCGGTGACGGTCGACTCCTTTTCAACGCCGACGACGTTCAACTTCCAATCTTCCGGCCCCTCGACTGCGAGTCGAACCTCGGTTGCCCACGCGGGTCCAAACGCGGGATCAACGCGCGTTTTCCAGTGATCAAGCGGATACTCGCGCGCATCGCGACGATTCTCGGTGTCGACGCCCACACCCTCTACAAATCCCACCACTGGCAGGAAACTCGGACTGAAACTTGTGAGCACCACGCCAGACGGAAGGATGAATTCGCCCGTACCCGCGCCGGAGCGCGACCACCCCTTCGGGAATTCACCATTGAGTTTGAAGGAGATCGTGACCGTCTCATCCCGCGCGAGCGCACGCGCTGGGGCAATCACGTAAAGCCCGCTGCGATTCTCAATACATGGCAGCGGCTGATCTCGCTTTTCGGGATCTGTCGCGACACCGTCGATGGTCCAATCGCTCGTCGAGAAGTGCGAGCCAACGGTGATGGGCAATTCAGCCATCGGCTTTACATGCGGGTTTCGCAGCACGTATGTCGCCGAGACCTCCAAAGATCGAGTCTCTGGGAACAACTTCACTTCACCATCGACGCGATCAAGCGCGGGGACGGGCATGTTCTCCCACGTACTCGAATTGCGTCGCCAATAGGCCTTTTGCGCCTCTCGTTCGGGTGCGCCTTCGTAACCCGATCGCACGGCTAGCCCTGCGAAAATCGCGATACCCGCAACAGGCAACGCCGCGATGATCGGCACAAGTGAGGCTCGGAAGAGTGGCCATGGCTTTAAC
>Ga0209617_10001760_pt1 | contig 10148 bp, 7 predicted proteins | sample LakEriepJuly2011_2_FD_187459 | JGI IMG/M metagenome (GOLD analysis project Ga0209617, IMG submission 187459) | Freshwater microbial communities from dead zone in Lake Erie, Canada - CCB epilimnion July 2011 (SPAdes) (version 2) | ecosystem: Environmental > Aquatic > Freshwater > Lentic >... | reverse complement strand
GTACGTCAGACTCACGCAGAATGGAACTCGCGAGCCATTCGGAAAGCAGCGTTGGATCTTGGACGGCGTTGTTGAGATGAAACTTCCGCATGCCATGCAAGCGCGATTTGCCGTCGAACTTGCCAAGGTTGATGGTGAAGCCAGGTCGCTCATCGAAGGATTGAAAACTCCCAGCGGCGCCTTTGAGTTTCGCGCCCGCGGCGTTCGTGAGTTCTTTGCCATCGACGACGATCAACACACGCGCGTACGTGCGCGGTTCGTTTCGAAGCGACCCAACTGAAGCTTCGTCGAACTTCAACTCGATGAGCGGGATGGTGCCCCTCTTGAAGAACGCCTCGGTTTCGTCGGCGCGCGCAGGGCGGACGGTGGTGAGCACACCGAGTACGCCGAGCACGAGAACGCCCCACACCCTCACGCGAAGGACCGATCGAAGGAACGCGCCTGCAGAAAGGGAGGGCCGCATGGAGGCAGTATGGCCGATGCGGGCGGCGGGGGGTTCGGGTAGACTCTTCGCCCTATGTCGAAAGCCATCATCAAGACCGCGAAGGGCGACATGCACGTCGAGTTCTACGACGCCGACGCCCCAAACACCGTGAAGAACTTCCGTGACCTCGCCGCGAAGGGCTTCTACAACGGACTCACCTTCCACCGCGTGATCCCGAACTTCGTCATTCAGGGCGGCTGCCCGCAAGGCACCGGCACCGGTGGTCCTGGCTACAAGATCAAGTGCGAAGTGAGCGGCGGCAACCAGCGTCACGATCGCGGCGTCCTCTCGATGGCGCATGCTGGTCGCGATACCGGTGGTTCGCAGTTCTTCGTTTGCCACTGCCGCGAGAACACCGCGCACCTCGACCGGAACCACACTTGCTTCGGCAAGGTTGTGCAGGGACTCGAAGTCATCGACGCGATTCGCGCGGGTGACAAGATCACCGAAATCGTGCTCCAAGATTGAGTGCGTTTCCAACGATGAATTGACCCGCCCCGGACTTGCCGGGGCGGCGTCGTTGTTGGGGCGCGTACGTGAGTGGCGCACTTCGGATGTCAGAACTGTGGGTCGTTCGTCATGGCAGAACTCGGTCGCATCGCCAACCTCACCGTCCTGCGCGAAACGCAGTCGGGCTTCTACCTCGATGCGGGTGCGCTTGGCGAAGTGCTGCTGCCTGGTCGCTTGATCCCGCCTGGCGCGCGTGTCGGTGATCGCATCGACGCGTTTATTCACACCGATTCGCTCGATCGGTTGGTGGCGACAACTGTGCGGCCGCGCGCGCAAGTGGGCGAGTTCGCGTATCTCCGCGTGAAAGACCTGCATCCGACCGCGGGCGCATTCCTCGATTGGGGACTTTCGAAAGATCTCTTGCTTCCATACAACGAGCAGGGTGATCGCGTGCGCATTGGCGAGTTCGTGCTCGTGAAAGTGCTGCTCGACGTAGAAACGCGGCGCATCTATGCGAGCGCGCTTGTCAATCGTCATCTCGCGCGGACGCGTCCGCCGTATCGCGCGGGTGACGAAGTCGCGCTCATCATCGCGGATGAATCACCACTTGGATACAACGCGATTGTGGATCATCGCTATCGCGGGCTGCTTTATCACACGAATCTCGCGGGGCCGCTGACGGCGGGTGCGTCGATGCGCGGCTTCGTTAAGAGCGTGCGTGAAGACGACAAGATTGATCTCAGCCTTGATGAAGCGGGGTACGCGCGTGTCGCGCCGCTTGCAGAGGTGATTCTCGACGAACTCGCGCGTGTCGGCGGTCGCTTGAACTTCGACGATTCAAGCGATCCTGAAGCGATTCGCGCCCGCTTTGGTGTGAGCAAAAAGGCTTTCAAACAAGCGATCGGCGCGCTGTATCGCGAGCGGCGTATTCGATTCACCGAGCCTGGCATCGAGTTGGTGCAGGGTGGCGAGGGATGAGTGATCAACCAACGAGTGTGCGGCGTTTGACCCCGCTCGAACGCGCGCGCGAACGACTTGCGCAAGCGGAGGCCGACATCGCGCAGAACGCGCGCGAACGCGTGTGGCTCTGGCGCATCTTCGTCACGCTTCCTGTGTTGGGCGTGATCGCATGGCTCGCCTTGGCGCTCGTCGCAGGCCGCAACATGACGGGGCTTGTCGCCTTTGCGAGTGCCGTTGGACTCGCCGTTGTGACGTACGGCACAGGCATCTACATGACGACGATGCGCAAGCGTGAGTTCGATGATGCGATGCGCGACGCGCGCGCGGAAATCATGCGACTTGAGCGAACTGCGAGCTAACGCGGGGATTTCGACAGACGCGCGCTGCGTGTATCGTTCCCGCCACGCACGCATTGCCAGCGCGCGAAACATCACCCTGAACCCGCCAAAGTCAGCACCAAAGGAACGCAACCATGGTTGAAGTCACCGCGCGATACGAAGGCGATCTCCGCTGCGCAGCGACGCACGGGCCGTCCAAGACAACGATCTTTACCGATGCGCCCGTCGACAACCACGGCAAGGGCGAAGCGTTTTCACCGACCGATCTCGTCGCTGCAGCGCTGCCCGCGTGCATGATGACGATCATCGGCATCGTTGCGAACCGCCATGGTGTCGACGTGCGCGGCATGTCGGCACGCACCGAGAAGGTGATGACAAGCGAAGGACCTCGGCGCATCAAGAGTCTGTGCACGACGATCACCGTGCCGCTCGCGGCCGATCATCCGCAACGCGAACTCTTCGAGAACGCCGCGCACACCTGCCCCGTGCACAAGAGTTTGCACCCTGACATCCACGCGCCGATTGAGTTCGTCTGGGCTGGTTGAGGCGAGTCGCGCGAAGGCGCGAACCCTTCACTGTGAACTTGCCTGCACGCGCTGGCCAGAGATTCGCCAACGTGGTGGAGGCGGGCGATCTCGCGCTCATGTTGGCAGCGTGGGGTGCGTGAGATCACGCTCGACGCGAGCCGCACTCACGGCGACACTCGCGCCCACACTCACGGCGACACTCGCGCCCGCACTCACGGCGACACTCACGCCCACACTCATGGCGACACTCACGGCGACGTGCACGCGCCCCAATCGGCGAGCAGCTGCGAGAGATCGGGCGCATCCACATCGCCGCTGCCATCGAGGTCTGCGGGACCTGCGTTGCCCCAAGCGGCAAGAAGCGTCGAAAGATCCGCGGCATCGACCGCGCCGTCGCCGTTCAAATCGGCGGCACGCTCCACGCGGAACGACACGACTTCGGTCGTCCAACCGCTCGCAGATTGAATCTCGCCGATACCCCAGAAGGTCGTGCCATCCGCGGGATCAACGACGAGCGCGAAATAGTCGCCCCAACGGACGTTGGTGCCCGCTGGGCTGTTCGTTCCGCCCGCGACAACGGTTGAAGTGCCAAGCGTTCCAAGTGGGTCGCAGGGGAGTCGTCCCGCGATCTCGAGCGTTGGATTTTGCGTGGACGACGAACGACCGTAGACGAGGCCAACGGCACCGACGTTGTTCACCGCAATCGCGGGGAAGAACGTGTGCTCCGCGCCGTTGATCGCAACGCGGCCAGTTTGGACGAGCGTTGCCGCCGCACCCGCTGCGTTGACTTCGTACCAAGTGGCGCGTGCGTTGGCCACGATTGCGGCGCCCGCGTTGTGTGCGGCGAAGACGCGATCGTTGCGAACGAACGCGTTGAAGATGCGGCTATCGACAATCGAGATGGAGCCTGCGGGCGTTGGCGCAGAGTTGTCGCCGACGATGGTTGGAACGGTGCAGGTTGTCTTCGTGAGCACCGGCGCGGTGAGCGGGTCGTTCACGCGCACGATGCCAAGCGACGTGTTCGACGCAACGTAGACCAAACGCGCGGCGTCGGCTGCATCGCGTGCCGTCGCGACTTGCATCGATGCGCTTGGGTCAGCGACGTCGCGCCATACGGCCGTGCCGCCTGACATCGCACCTAGCTTCTCGAAGACACGCACAAGTGTGCCACCGAAGCCTCCACACTCGGTCGGCGAGGAGGAGAGTTTGAACAGGTTTCCCGTGACGTACCACGCTTGCCCGTCGTAGCCGAGGCCGGGATAGTCGACCCAATAGCGGCAACCGCCGCCGAGTTCGACGATCGACGGCGTGCGGTACTTGAACCACACGCCATTCGGGTCGGCGTCGTCGGAGACTGCGATCGTGATCCACGATTCTTGCGTCGCGCTGTAGTACTCAAGCGCGAGTACCACGAATCGCTGCGCGAACTCGTCGTAGAAACACTTCGGATCGAAAGTGAAACTGCCCGCGCCGACTTCTTCGAAGAACCCAGGATTGCCGGTCGAGTCGAGGAAGTTCTCGAACTGCGCGGTGCCATCCTTGAGATACCACGCAACCTTCATGTTGACTGTCGCGACGATGTGGTTCGGTCCGACCGCGAGGCATGGATCGGGTGGATTCCAAACGGTGGTGCCGATGGCGGGGAAGGCGGGGTCGGCGTCGGTGCGCGCGATCTCGCGTTGCGTGCCGAACGCGAGCGTGTTCGGCGCGTTGGTTGGAAGCGTGGGCTTCTGGTGCGCGGGGAGCAGGCTTCCCGGCCGACGCTGCGGACCGGAGAACGTGCGACGGTCGAGTTGCTCAGCGACGGTGCGCGAATCGAAGATCGATGCGCGCGTCGAGCCGACGACCGCGGGGCCACCGACTGTCATTTCGATTGGCGGCGGAATCGTTGCTGGGTCGCGACCCGATGGCGGCGTCATGCCTTCGGCGGTCGGGCCAGCGGCGATGGGTGACGCGGTTCGGGTGCTGCACGCGCCAAGCAGCCCGGAGAACACCAACAGACCGACGGGCAAGCAGCGTGCGATTTTGAGGCTCATCGCAGAAATCTATCGGATTGAGCCCTTCGTGCGAAGCAGAATCCCTTGACCTCTTCAAACCGGTTGCTGGTAGAGCGCGGATTTGTGCATCATCGATGCGCGATGCGATCAACTCCACGCAGCGAGCAGCAACGCGAGATCTGCGGCACCAACCGACCCATCGCCATCGATGTCGCCGATCGTCGAGCCGCCCCAGTTGGTGAGGAGGAGCGAGAGATCCGCACCACTGACTGCGCCGTCGCCATTCAAGTCCGCTGGATTGGCGCGTGCAGCAGGAGCAGCGAGCATGAGCGGCATGGACGAAGGGTCACTCGGAGCTCCGGGCTTGAAGAGTCCGAGGCTTGCGCTTGCGGTGGTCGGAGCGGTGTTCGCATCGAACCAGAAGTTGTAGAGCGTTGCGAAACGAAGCGCGTTGCCGTTCGGGCTCACAGAGTAGGTGCCGCCGGTCCACTCGATGGCGCCGCCCGACGTCGAGATCGACCAGTCGGTTGGGTCAAACGGATCACCCGAGTGGTAGTTGATGTCCTTGAAGCCAGCGTTCGTGATGGTGACCCCTGACGGCACAGGAATCCGCAGCGATCGACCCGATCGATCCGAGTTCAGGTTCTGGATCGCGTACTCGTAGCGCCAAGTTCCGTTGCCATTGTCCTTCACGCGATACCCCGCGAGGAAACGACCGTCGTTCGGCACGTCGCAGGTGACAATCGAGACGGCGGTGTCGAAGGCGCGCCATGCTTCAATCGCAGGCTGTTGTTGGTTGGTTGCACCTGAGTAGGTGAGGTTGTACGCGCCGCCCGTGAGTGTGCCGACCGTGAATTGCCGCCACGAGGCGTTGTTGTCGTCGTTGCCGGCGGCAGCATCTTCGGGATGGATGTACTGGCCCTCGATCAGGTAGCGCGCGCCCGCGTTCTGTGTTGGGTTGAGATCGTTGGCGGCCACTTGCAAGCGTCGGCCAATCGTGACTGGTGCTGCGGGCATTCCGACGTTGTATGAGCCAGGGAAACCGCCAGTCGCGGCGTTGACTTCCTTTCGCGTTCCGAGGCCGCCCTGATCGCCGTTGAGTCCGGCGCTGTACGGATCCGAGCAACCGATGCCGAGGATCGGTGGACATCCACCGGCAGCGGGAATGCAAGTTCCACACAGGTTCTCCTGCAGTGCGCAGAAGCCATGCTTGCCCCAACTCATTCCAATTTGCTCGAAGCGTCCGCCGCGGTAGCGGAACATGTTCGTCGGGATGAACGGGTGGCGGTTGTCGGGCGCGCCGTACCAACTCAGTTGAGCGGTGCCGATGTTGCAGCTCGTCGTTCCAAACGCATAGGCCATGATCGTCTGGCCGTTCACGACCACCGAACCGTACTTGGCGATGTCAGGAAGCGCTCCCACGATGACGTCCGGCGCTTCTTTTCCGCCGCCGCCGCCGCCACCGCTTGGCTCTGTAATCGTGAGTGTCCCGAGTCCGCCATCGTTCGCCCAATAGGCACCGATCGCCACGATGTACGTGGTACCCGCGACAAGCGAGGCGCCCATACGGCTGCGATAGGTGCCGGAGCAGCCGTCGTCGTCACAGTTGAGAACGCCAGCGGCCGGATCGCACGCGTTCATGATCGCGATGCGCGTATCCCAGCCTTCGGCGCCGCATGTTTCAAAGATGTGCGGGCCGTTCAGTGTGGCGGTGAAGCGGAAATACACGGCCTTGTAGATCATGTGTGTGCCACAGACCGCGCCGTCCGGGATCAAGAGATCGGTGGTGGCCCCTGAGGTATCGAAAGGATTGGCACCGGGCAGGGCATCGGGAGCGGTTGCGCAGTCGGTCGAAGCACCCGCGATGCCGCCTTCGCCGCCGCTGCCTCCACGACCGCCACGGCGTCCGTCTTCCGCGCGCGCGCTGAGTTGGCCGAGCACGATGGCGGAGGTTGCAAGCAGGATGGTTGGGATGGCGAGAGTCTTCATGAGTTCGTCCTACGCGCGTATCCCGAGATGCGACTCGGTCGATCAGCGACAGTTTCCGAATTGCGGATCGAGAAGAGCGGCGAAGGTTGAACACTACCACCGAATGGGCTGCATCCAAAAGAGCCGGCCCAGAAAAACGGGGTTTCTGGGCCGGAACTCGGTGATCAGTTTGATTTGAATGGAGGTTCGAATGGTGATCGGAGGGAGCCGCCGAGTGTGCTCAATCAGCGCTCGATCAGCAGGTCATCATGGACAGCCGCCCCACGCGCTCAAGAGCGTGGCGAGGTCGCCACCGTCCACCGCGCCGTTGCCGTCGATGTCGGCCGCGCAACCTGTGCACGGGCCCCACGCGCTCAACAGCGTGGCGAGGTCGCCACCGTCGACCGCGCCGTTGCCGTCGAGGTCGCCGGTGCATGGATCATCGGCACGGATGATGGTCACTGCCATGTAGTCGTGGAATGTCTCGTCGGCCGAGCGCTCGGCGTAGACGAGGAACCGCATCGAGCCGTCCGCGGCGATGTAGTCCGCGAAGTTCGATCGCAGCGATGCGACGAGCGTTTCATCTTGGTTGCCTGCAAACGCGTCGACGTAGCGATTCTGTCCGACGCGCCCCGCGAAATCGCCCCACTGCGAAAGCGTGTTGTTCCACACATACAACTCAACTTGCGTACAGCGGTCGGCGAAGCCTTCCCATTGCACCTTGATCTCGTCGATGTCGTTCGTCGCGCCTGGCACCACAAAGCGGAAGAGGTTCGTGGCTTCGGAGCCAGTCGCCACGGTTGCGCCGATGTAACGGTTGGCATCGGTGATGCCGGCGGTCGCGTTCGACGAGGCGAGCGCGGTGTAGTTTGCGGCGGTGAGCGCGGTGGAAACCGGCGAAATCGCGGCCGAATTCCACGCGCTCGTCTGACTTCCAAAGCCGAACTTGTTGACGCCGCCACCTGATGCGAAGTTGAGCACAGTCGCAGTACCAGCAGCCACGCGGAACGGATTACTCATCGCGATCGTGGTGTCGCCATCGGCCGAGCGTGCGGTCACGCGCACCATCGCGCTCGAACTCGTGCCCGCAGGAACCACCCAATTGAACGAGCCCGAATCAGCGATTGCATTGGCGATCGCGTTCCAGGTCGTGCCGCCGTCGAGCGAGTAGGCGAGATCGACGTTGGCAAGCGCCGCGTTGTTGGTGTCGGTCGCGTTCCAGCGAATGACTTGCGTCGCACCGTTGAGGAGCACTTCGCCACCGGCGGGTTCGACAATGTGCGCGGCGGGAACGAGTTCCGCGCGGCGTGGGACTTGCTTCACGATGCAGTGAATCGCGCCCGACGCGGTGATGATGCTCGAGCATTGAATCGGCACGATCTGCACGCCTGGCCCCGCGGCAGCTTGCCACTTCGCGAGCGCGTCAGAGTCGCGCGTGTTGTAGGCCGAGTTTCCACCAGGCGCGAGCGCGGTGCCGTAGCACGGAATGAAGATGCGGTTGTTCACGCGGAAGGCGTTCGCGTAGGTGTAGTGCGTTGCGCCGACGTTCCACGCTTGCGGGCGGAACACTTCGAAACCGAGCGCCTGCATGTAGGGCACCGCGTTGTTCGTCACCGAGAGCGCGGTCGCATTCGAGCCCGCGATGAATTCGCTGATGACGACCGTGTTCTCGTCGACGAGGTACATCCACATGTCGATGTGGCCAGTTCCGTCGACCGAGAACGGCAACTGCGGCATGATGTGCAGCGTGTCGATGCCTTGGAACGTTTGATGGAGCTCGCGAATGAGCGCTTCGTTGTGTCCGCCGCTCGTCGGGTTGTCGAGGTTGATGAGTGCGGTGCAGAAGCCGCTGCGATTCGGGCCCGGCTGGAAATTGCCGCCGGAGTAGTAGAGACCTTGGTCGTAGGTCGGCACGTTGAGGGTCGAGTCGCCCACAAGCGTCGGAATGAAGTTGTCTTGCGGCCGCGTGGAGTAGTAGTGGCTGTCGACGACGGCAAGCGTGCCATTCTGGAAGATGAAGTGCGGGCCGTAGTCGCGCATCCAGATCGAGTTGTTCGGTTGGATGATGAAGACGACTTTGCTCAGGTTCGCACCCGCTGCGCTAAACGCAGAAGCCGCCGAGTTTGCCGTGGTTTGATTCGCCACGACGACGTACGCGATTTCGTCGTACTGGGCGCTTCCGGTGAGGCTCGAGACGAGCGCCGTGACGACCGAGTTCCAACTGTTGCCGTATTGGAAGAGCACGCCGCGCGTCGGGCTGTACTCCGCCGGCGATTCGATGAGCCCCGTCGAGGGGAGGTCGGCGAGACCCCCGTCCACACCACCGTCCGCGCCACTTCCACCTCCCGCAAGTTGCACCGCATACGGCGTCATGCGCTGCTTTGGATCGAACGGCGTGCCGCCTTCGCGAACGCGCGTCAGCGTCGAGCGTTGTTCGACTTCGACAGGCTGACTTTCGGGTGGCTTCACGGCCGACGCGAGTGCTGGCGTTGCCATGGAAGCAAGTGCGATGAGGGAAGTGAGCGTGCGTGGAAAGCGAGAGGAGTTCAGCATGACGTGAGGACTCGAAGTAGTTCCGTCGGAGGGAGCCGGGCCTGAAGTTTTATCTGCGAGGTTGTATCCGCGTGAACGTCGAAAACCGAGCAGGAAGTTCATGATTCGCCTCATGCGCTCGTTCGGGTTCCGAAGACCTCCGATATTCCGCGATTGCAAACACGTCCGAAGGCTGGCGCGCTCGATGATCGACGGGCGCGAGCTTAAACCGCGATCCAAGGGACCTTTGGGGAGTTTCGAGGGGGAACACTGTCGGCGCGCGTTCCGAGAACGAAGCAGCCGACCCAAACAAGAGTCGGCTGCTTCGCAAGAAAGAGAATTCGACCGAGGCGCTCCGGGTCAACTGCAGTCGCCCCATGCGGCGAGCAGGGCCGAGAGATCGGCGGCATCGGTGCTGCCATTGCCGTCAACGTCGCCGCCGCCTGCACCACCAGATGCGAGGCCCCAGTTGGTGAGCACCACGCTGAGATCCGCTGCGTCGACGACCTGGTCGCCGTTGAGATCCGCAGGGCAGGGCACGCTGCCCGGAGGAAGTCGTCCCCACGCGACAAGGTTGGTGGGCGCTTGGATCGCGCCGGTCGCGTTGGCGACGCATCCGAACGCCACGCTTCCGCCCGCAGGAATCGCGTCGTTCCACCCGACGTTCGTGACCACGTAGTGATCGAGATCGCGCGTGTACGACGCGTTCCACAGGTTCGTGATCGACGCCACCCAATCGAACTCCGCTTTCCAACCGCGCACGGCGTATGGCGACGTATTCGTCACGGTGATTTCGGCCTGTCCGCCGCCTTGCCAGGTGTTCGTCCACGCGAAACTCGTCGCCAGCGGCACCAACGCAGGGTCGTTTCCTTCGCCTTCCTCGCCGTAATCG
>Ga0209617_10001759_pt1 | contig 10149 bp, 8 predicted proteins | sample LakEriepJuly2011_2_FD_187459 | JGI IMG/M metagenome (GOLD analysis project Ga0209617, IMG submission 187459) | Freshwater microbial communities from dead zone in Lake Erie, Canada - CCB epilimnion July 2011 (SPAdes) (version 2) | ecosystem: Environmental > Aquatic > Freshwater > Lentic >... | reverse complement strand
CAACGCACCACACATCCCCGCAGGTTTGCATGATCCATTATCCGGTGTAATCCAATCGCGCACGTTGTTTGTTGCTTGGTCATAGTTGCTTAGATTTGCAGCAACGGGATATAATTTGGAATTGTTTGTCGAGTCATTCTCTCGGAGCACGATTCCATAACCAGCGCCTTTCTTAGGATAAGTCGGATATAATAAGGGTTCATCTACCTCGCGCGGATATTCTCCAGATGGAATACGGTCGGCCGTAAATCCGTCCTTTCTAGATTTTTCATTCGTTGTCGCACTAAAATCGCGAATTGCCGACATAAACGGTTCAGCAATGATGACTGCAATCACCAATAAAAATAATCCCAGGTATTCGTTGAAATATTTCATAGTATAATACGGAAATGATAATAGATATAAACCCTATGTGTATATATTGTATATATTATAGTATACAATATGTCGACGTCTACGTCTACGTCGGAAGATATGCATGTTCTCAAACGTAACGGTGAACGAGAGATTGTCGCGTTTGATAAAATCCTCACACGCCTAAAAACGCTCGGTCAAGAAGCCGGAATCACTGGTGTGAATTATACCACTCTTGTTATCAAAATCATCGATCAATTATACGACGATATTCCAACGTCGAAAATCGACGAACTTACGGCGCAACAATGCGCGATGATGTCCGTTCAACACCCCGATTACGGGACGCTCGCGTCCTACATTATTATTTCAAATGCGCATAAGAATATTCCTGGCGGATTTTATCAGGCAATGCGTCAGTTATACGAATATCGCGATTCACATGATAACCACAGTCCCATTATAAGCAAGACAGTATGGGAATTTTTGCATGAAATCATTGATACACCTAGAAATGGAAGCGCGCCTGGTCCTGGTCCATATCTGGTTCACGAAGCACTTGAACAAATGATATCGTATCCGAGAGATTATCTCATCGATTATTTCGGGTTTAAAACGCTCGAGAGATCGTATTTAATGCGCGCAAATGGCGTCATTGTAGAACGTCCCCAGCATATGTGGATGCGCGTGGCACTGGGCATTCATTGTCATCGTAAGTATTTCTGTAATATATATGAAATACTCGTCTTTATTCAGAATACCTATGATGCAATGTCACAGAAATATATGACACACGCTACACCTACACTTTTCAACGCGGGCACACCCCGACCTCAACTGAGTTCATGCTACTTGATTGCAATGGAAAATGACAGTATTGACGGAATTTTTGATACATTGAAAGACTGCGCGAAGATCTCTAAACACGCTGGCGGAATCGGACTTCATATCCATAATATTCGTGCATCAGGTTCACATATTCGCGGCACAAATGGGTCGTCGAATGGAATTATTCCGATGTTGCGTGTTTTCAATAATACTGCGCGGTATATCGACCAGGGAGGTCGACGCAACGGGAGTTTCGCAATATATCTAGAACCGTGGCATCCTGATATCGAAGACTTCTTAGAGATGAAGAAGAATCATGGCGACGAAGAAACAAAAGGTCGCGACTTATTTTATGCGCTTTGGGTGCCAGACCTTTTCATGGAACGTGTGCGAGGCGGGGGCGGTGCGTCGTCAGATATGTGGTCTTATTTCTGCCCAGATGAATGCCCAGGTCTTGCGGATGTATACGGCAATGATTTTCGAACATTATACGAGAGATACGAGAGCGAAGGTCGGGCGCGTAAACAAGTGAAAGCGCGTGATCTATGGTTGAAGATCCTGGATAGTCAAATGGAGACAGGAACACCTTATATTTTATTCAAGGATGCGGCCAACAAAAAGAGCAACCAGAAGAATATTGGCGTGATTAAGAGTAGTAACCTTTGCACAGAAATTATGGAGTATTCTGATGCGAATGAAACGGCCGTTTGTAATTTGGCAAGTATAGCGCTGAACCGGTTCGTCGATGAAAAAACCCGCACGATCAATATTGCAGAACTTGAACGCATCACTGCACTCATTGTAGATAATCTGAATCAAATTATCGATATTAATTATTATCCTACGACGAAAACAGAGACGAGCAATCTTCGTCATCGCCCCATTGGAATTGGAGTTCAGGGTCTGGCGGATGTATTTATGATGATGAATATTCCGTTTCACAGCGAAGAAGCCAGAGTCCTTAACCGAGAGATTTTTGAAACGATTTATTTTGCAGCACTTCAGGCGTCGATGACCCTTGCCGCGCGTTATGGAGCATACGAAACGTTTCCTGGGTCACCTGCCTCAGAAGGTATTCTTCAGTTTGATATGTGGGACATCGACCCGACTGATGCATCATATCCTGCGCCGGTATACCGCAACAAGCGCTATGACTGGAACGCCTTAAAATCCAAGATCCAGAAACATGGTCTGCGAAACTCTCTTCTCATGGCGCCGATGCCCACCGCCAGCACATCCCAAATTCTCGGTAACAATGAATGCTTTGAACCGATTACGAGTAATATTTACACGCGCCGCACGTTAGCAGGAGAGTTTATTATGGTAAACCGGTATCTTATCCGCGATCTTATTGCGATTGGATTGTGGAACGAACGTGTGAAGACGAATATAATCGCGAATCAAGGGAGTGTCCAGTATATCGATGGACTTACTGATGAACTGAAACTGAAATATAAGACGGTTTGGGAGATGCCGATGCGGCATATTATTGATATGGCGGCTGATCGCGGCGCTTTTATTTGCCAGAGCCAGAGTATGAATTTGTGGGTAGAAGAACCAAACTATAATATTTTGACATCGATGCTCTTTTACGCGTGGAATAAAGGACTGAAAACGGGGGTGTATTATCTGCGAAGAAAGGCGAAACACCAAGCGCAACAATTTACAGTGGAACCGGAGAAGGGGACTGTGACGGCGGCAGCGGTGGAGGATGACATATGTGAATTTTGTTCATCTTAGCCGGAAGGCGGAATCGTCTAACGCGGAGTAATAAAATTGAAAAAAATATTCGAATAACTCGAGAAAGAGTAAGACAGTCAATCATGTTTCGTTCTTCGCCATCAGTCAAAGAATACAAAGCTGCTATAGTGCACGACCAAGACTCAACAGACCCAGTTGTTCAATGGACAATGGAGCAAAATTTCACGTTTCCTCCTCCGCGCACAATCAATGACGAACTATATAGCGTCAATCATAATCCACGGTTCAAAATTATTCATGATGTCCCCAAGGTTGGACATCCATTATACCACCTACTTTCACAATATAACCCATGGCTAGATTGTGAAATGACGCGCGAGAAACGCGCATTCTTGAAACCTCGTGCAGGCGAGTTATCATGCGCGGTATATGATTGCAATAGTGCAAAAATAAGTCATGACGTATACTTCTTTCGAAATGATACCGTAATAGATATTGTGAATTTATACCTATGGCCACTTCTTTACTCGCACGCGGATGAAGTCGTCGCGTGTCGTTCATTTGTAGAATGGCGTCATCTCTTCACGCGAACGATCATATTTGCCTTTCCAGATTACGCCCACTGGAATTCTGTCATCACGCCGCCAGCAACGACAATTGTTCCAGTATCCGAACAATATCGAACAGTGCAGTTTATGAAGTATATAACGCCAGGTCGAGTGCTCTATTTACTCACAACTCGCGCCAACTTCTGGCCGTATGGATCATCTTCACAACAATACGGAATTTGCACCATCAAATCCAAAATAAAAGAATACACAGACAAAACAAAAATAGAATGGGTGGTCAACGCGGACTTTCTTCGTAAAATGAAACGGGTTCATATCTATTTCGCATCATTACCCACCACCGACCCATCTGTAACTATCAATGATTCTGATTCTGAAATCGAATGATGCATGAATGATGCATGATGCATGATGCATGAATTATTTTTATTCGACACTCGACTTCAAAATTTCCATCATCTTTACATAACATTTCAAGCACACATCCACATCCACTTTCGCGTTATGCAATCCCTCTGGCGACGGAACATCCGCACCATAAAGCGCGTGATAAAGTTCGATGAGTTTCGGGTATTTCAGCGACGTCGACCCGTCATTCCATACCTTTTGTATCTTACAAATCGGCGTCCCCTGCTTCATCGTGCAATATTCAACCGGCGGAAACACAACGTGAAACATTCTATTTCGGTAAAATTCCACCAGAAGCATATTCTTGTCAAACTCTAGATTGTGTGCAACCAACTTACCGCATCGATTTGCAGCGCGCTTGAAATCAAACAACGCTACCTCAATCGCAACTCCACTGGCGCGAGACAACTCACTTGTAATTCCATGAATTGCGGTAGACTCTGTAGAAATTTGAATGTGTGTTCCGAGAGATATAATATCATCCTTCTCTTCTTCAATCTGTTTTGTTTCGTCGTTGTAGATCACCCAACTCAATTGGACAATGTGTGGCCATTTGTCCGTTTGATTTGTGGGAGTATTCCGGGGAGGGAGACCCGTAGTCTCGGTATCAAAGATAAGAATGCGCATTGTCCACAATATAAAGAATCACTGTATTTGCTTTATATTGGAATTTAATTATCAATTTTATCAGTCTCACTGACGGCACTGATCGACATCTATATCGCACTGTTTTACGAATTATGTAATAAGATCACATGCCAAAATCTTATTCCTATGAACACAACGCATTTCCGAATGCGACAACCGCAAGAATACCCAATACGAGACCTAGATGATAATTATACTGCATCGTGCGATATACATTCAACCACGCCTGCGTTTCTTCACTCGATGTCAAATGAAGAACCATCCAGTCGCTTTTCGGCGAGAGAATATAGTAAAAATAATTCACGCTAAAGGATACGGCCGCAACCATACACAGGATACCGCCCCGTGATCCTCCTGCACCAAGGAAATATTTTCGGCAGCAAACTAATAGAATCATGGCCAATACAAACCCGAGAAACAGTCCCATAAAATAAATCCCCTGTCGTTCACGCGTGATGACCGCGTATCTGCGCTGTTTTTCCGGGGATAACTTTGCGACGAACTCTCGGATCACCTCGGATCGATTGCCCATAGTGCAACAATATACATTGGCTACAATGAAAATAAACGCGATCGCACAACTAATACCACAGACCATTTTGTAGACTATATAATATCACCATATAAATTTAAGTAAAATGACAATCAATAGAATAGTAAAGAATGGTGTGGTTATGCGAACTCTTTACAAATCCCATACGATCTCCTGTGCCACTGCGTAATTCCATGTTCGCGTATTCCGTCTAAATGTTTTTTTGCACCATACCCCTTATTCCCGCGCAACGAATACATTTCATCGAGCACCGGATGTTGGTCGCATAATTGTTCTATATATTCATCACGCGCAACCTTGGCAAGGATGGACGCAGCAGCAATACATGCATACGTATTATCACCTCCTTCCACGCATACGTGCGTATATGTGTCTATCTGGCATACCGCGCGCTTCCGATTAACAACGGGAACCCAGGTTCCCGTACCCCCTCCTTGTGGAGAATGGAAGTGATGCGCTTGGCCATACCGAAATCAATGAGGTACAACAACGGTACAACGGAGTTATTTGCGCGTCTGGACAGGTCCAGCACGGGGGTGCCGCAAACAAAAAGTTGTCGGGTTTCACGTCGCGATGCAGCATGCCGCACATATGAATTGATCTAAGTCGTTGCAGCATTTGGCGCCCAATCGCCGAAATGAAGTCCGCGTGATGGCGCGGCGGATTTTTCGCAATGTCGGCGGGCATGTCCAGCCGATGCGAAGTTGCCAGCGCTTCCAGCGAAGGGCCCAACAATTCCGTCACCATGAAAATGCCGTCCATGTCGTCCTTGCGCCCGAAATACCGGAGCCGGGGAATGCCAACCATATTTTGAAACAGTTGCAGCACACGTGACTCGTATTGCAGGGTGGGCGCGGGGTTGCCCTGTATGCGCTCCATCTTGACGGCCACGGGTTCGCCCGTGCTCACGCTGTCCGCGCTCCACACTTCGCCAAACGCACCCGATCCGATGCGATCGCGCAGGACGTACTTGTCCAAAATTCGGGTTCCTGATTCATACATCCGAGAGAAAATAGGTTATAATTTAGAAGCAGTTATTGTATATCATTTAGTTGTGTTTAATATAATTTTCTGCATGGAATATACAAACACACAATAATCATGGGCGCATGTGCCTCCTGTCATTCAAAAAAAAATCAGAAAGTCGACATCAGTTGCATGGTGGCACACCACACGACGTCACAACGTTCACGGGTGGCATCCTTGCCCCAGAGCCCCGACATGACACGAGATGAAAAGGAAGTTCGTTGGAGGGAGGAGGAGGTCTACGTGGCCATCCCGAATGCCGAAGATGTGAAAATAAAATCAATTCGGATATTCTCGGGTTCAAATCAATATTTACAAATATCACAATTATGTGTAAACGATGATCAAGATAATAATATAGCAGCATCGGCAGCACATTTAGAAACAATAGATGCGTCTGAATCATTTAAACAAGATGCGAACGATGGTTCTAAAGAAAAAGCGGTAGACGGCAATTGCACTGTACGAAACTTTCCCAATATATATCATTCAGCTGGAGACACTGGAGAGCAGTATTGGAAATTAACATTTAAAGTTCCACATGACGACATTAGCAGCATTTGTTATTATAATAGAAGCATTCATGCCGAAAGAATGAATGGCGGAAGATTGCAATTATTGGGACCGGATGATAAGGTGTTATTAACTTTCAATATGACCAGCGAAAAAGTGCAATGTTTTTCGAATAAACGCATTAAACACTACATGAAACATAAAGAGGACCATTCACAAAAAAAAATAAATAAATATAACCGACAACATATGGCAAAACAACAAGTTGCGGAAGCACAACGAGTTGCGGAAGAACGACGAGTTGCGGAAGCACAACGAGTTGCGGAAGCACAACGAGTTGCGGAAGAACGACGAGTTGCGGAAGAACGACGAGTTGCGGAAGAACGACGAGTTGCGGAAGAACGACGAGTTGCGGAAGAACAACGAGTTGCGGAAGAAATACTGAAGTTAATTCCACCAATATCAAGTCTACAAGCGAACAAACAATATAATTTAAAATATTTTGAATATGATCATGCTGAAGCCAAATCATATGTAATTTGCATTTATGTAGGAGACATTTGCATATGTGATATAGAGGTTGGCTCTGGCATCTTATATTTACATATAAAAAATGGAGATCAGATTGTGCAGTTTAGTTCATTATTTCCAGAATTATTTAATTTTGATATAATCTATTTTTGCAAAGAACAAATAATGTTTAATTTCAATTTATTACAGAGAGATTTAACAAATTACACGAGACATGATTTAACTTTAAAATATAGCGTTTTAATTTCTAATACTAAACCTGAATTATTGGCACTTACATACAATGAAAAAGAAGGAATCAATCAAGAATATGTTGGCATTGGAAGGAGGGCTGATGGTGAGAACAAATATTGTATAAATTTAATGTGGGTTAGCATTGAACCGTTATTTGTAAATAAATTTTTATTAAAACCTGAATATTTTGGAAAACTTGAATTATTTTCAACTGCTAATCCAAATTCTAAAATAATATTTTGGTATGACGGCGATATACAGTTTACTACATTAATGTCAATAGTTAACACGCGACTATATTTTCACCGTTTAAATAGGGCCGACGGCCAAACTGGAAAAATATATTTGAGAGATCTGTCAATGAATCCTTTAGTCATGCAAATTAGTATTTTATCGCCTTATTTATTTGGACCCGTAACACTATATGGAATTGAAAATAAAAGATTACCGTTGTATTTTCGCGTTGATCTGTATAGAATAGTGATAATAATATATCTATTAACAGAACCGAGTGAAAATGTTGATTTTGTTGTATATTCGGATATTGATATTGATATTACTCCACAATGCATATCTAAACAAACCGGTGAAAAAGTGTATTGCGAAACACCAGGTGCAATTCAAATAGTATACAATCACGACTATTTGTTTAATGCAGAGGTTCTTGCAAAATTAAATGAGCACGGAATCATAATGCAAGCGGGATCGGCACAACTGAGATTTGAAAACAGTTTTCAAATTGTAGGAAGTAATAATCCAACTGTGAAACAATACATCATAAAAGCGCTTGAAATATGCATATTATATAGTAATATTGCTAAAAATGTGTTTGAATCTTTTGAGCATACACCATTTAATGCAATTGATAAGTTAAAATTAAAAGGCGTCATAGAACAAAATGTATATGGCATGTATAGAATTGCATTAATTATTTCTAAAATTTTAAATCCAGTAAATAGATTCGAACTTAGCACAAATGGTCTCATACAAACTACTTTAACGAACAATTTATTTGCAGTTTCCAAAGAACACATTCTGTCTGTTCATGAGATTACAAATATAGACAGCTTGAATAAGACGGCGGGTATAAACCGTTTTGCTAATTTAAAACTGCCCGTTTACAATTTTGCCGACTTTGGAGTGTCTGCCTTTTTTTATGATCATATGAATCCTTCAAACATAAACCCACGAATTTTCATTGGTGGAAAAAGTAGAAAAGGTAGAGGTAGTAGAAAAAGTAGAAGTAGAAAAAGTAGAAGTAGAAAAAGTAGAAGTAGAAAAAGTAGAAGTAGAAAAAGTAGAAAAGGCAGAGGTGAAAAAAGTGGAAAAGGTAGAGGTGAAAAAAGTAGAAAAACACATAGGTAACATTAATTGCCATTGCAAATATGATTTCAAAATCAATTCTTCATTATATTTTCCCAGTGGAATAAAGTCGTTCCCATCAATGAGAAGAAGGTAGTCCTCTGTGGTGGGTCGTGGTAGGTCCAGTTGGTCCATATCTTCGATATGTGCATCAATGAGGGTATATATCGACTTTCGCATACATTTAAGGGTTGCGCGCCTGATGTTTAAACGGTCAATCACATCTGGTTCTTCAAACGAAATTGCCCACGCTACTGCATGTTGCTTGATATAATCAGACACCTCTCGTATTTTCTTTTCAGAGTGAAACTTTTTGCTGTCTTTTAGTCGAGAGAAGTCGAAAGGGCGAGATTCGTCGTTGGCCGAAGGAAGTATCACCGCACCCGTATACACGCGCCCAAATAATGGTCCGCGACCTGCTTCGTCGACGCCGATTTCGTATTTATGGGTTAGTGCATTGTCATCATCGGTCGCGGCGTCATTGTTTGTGTGTCCAATATACGACGTGGCTAGAACAGTCGTAGGGTGTGATTTCCTCGAATTGCAAGACTTTTTTGTAAGAATCACTTCCGAATCAGTCATTCTGGTAGTATGTCTATTGTATGTTATACACAAATTCATTCAATTATTTATTGGATAACTTTTTATGTCCTACATGAAAAACTTTTTATGTGTATATAGTATCAAATAAAGTAGTATCATATACCGAAAATAATGCAACTTACAAAAGTTCATCTATTTCTTATTCTAATATTTGCATTAATTCTTGCGTCCACTTTAGGCAACTACGTTCGTGATGGATTCACCACTACCAAACCGAATGATCTACCCCCTGCGTTACGACCGGTTGCTACAAAAGATCTTCCATCAAATACAAAACTTCCGACCGAAACGAAATACGACCCTAGTATTAATGGGGGTGTAAGTGCATCATCCGTAGGTTCGCCTGTTTCAGCTTTGTCTCCAAGCACATTCCCTTTAAATTCACCTGCCGGTATTCCAGGAATGAATAGCGTTAGTGGCAATGATCAAGCCGGGACCGGCGGCGGCGGCGGATGTAATCCAAAACCACAATGCCCGCCTTGCCCCGCGTGCGCTAGATGCCCTGAACCAGCGTTTGAATGCAAGAAAGTTCCGAATTATTCAAGGACAGAGGATATAAATGCACCTCGTCCAGTGATGGCCGATTTTAGTCAATTTGGTATGTAACATCTATTCTCGATCCAATAAAAAGAATAAAAATAATATTTGTATTGGATTATTATTCGCGATTGTTTCGCACCTTTATTATCCTCGCACGCCGTCGTCCTCGTCCTCGTGATCGCTGTCGTCATCGCCGTTGTAAATGTATTGCATGATGTTTCGTTGCGGTGGAATTTCTTGTTGTGGTTGTTGGTCTTCGTCGTAATTGATGATATTGTT
>Ga0209617_10001755_pt1 | contig 10159 bp, 10 predicted proteins | sample LakEriepJuly2011_2_FD_187459 | JGI IMG/M metagenome (GOLD analysis project Ga0209617, IMG submission 187459) | Freshwater microbial communities from dead zone in Lake Erie, Canada - CCB epilimnion July 2011 (SPAdes) (version 2) | ecosystem: Environmental > Aquatic > Freshwater > Lentic >... | reverse complement strand
GGCCAAAACAAGGAAACGGGTTCTTCGTACGACAACAAACCGCGCTCTACGCACATTGCAACTGCCGTTGCCACTACGCCTTTTGTGGTGCTGAACACCAACTGCAATGTGTCCAGTGTGTACGGCTGTGTTGCATCCCGATCAAAAAAACCGCCAGCAATATCGACAACACATTTACCTTTGTGAAACACCGACACGCCTGCGCCAATGTCTTCGCGGTTATCAATATTGTGCGCAAAGGCTTCGGCAACACCCGACCATCCGTCGGCAACGAAACCCTCGTATGACACGACTACTTGATGTCGTCCATGAGGCTGCGCAGCAATTCCACTTGCTGAACGGCGTCTGGGCCGATGGGGTTTACCGAAATAACCGTGACACCGGCTTCCTTGAATGCGGCAAGGCGTTCTTTTACGAAATTCTTTGGACCAACAAGGTGCGAGTTCAGCAACCAATCTGCAGGAATTTTTGCAGCGGCTTCTTGCTTCTTACCGTCTAAGTACAAGTCTTGAATTTCAACGGCTTCCTGTTCGTAACCGTACGACTTACAAATGTCGTTGTAAAAGTTTTTGCCACGTGCGCCCATGCCACCCACATACAACGCCGTACTTGGTCGCGCAAAGTCCAACACTTTTTGCTGGTCTTCGCCAGTGAGCGACTCGTCTATGGCCAACATGCCGCCTGCCGAAATATCCATCGGTGGGCGCGATGCATCGCGCTTGGCATAACCAGCCTTCAGCGCGTCGCCCCACACATTCTTAAATTTTTCTGGATAGAAGAAAATTGGCATCCAACCATCTGCAATTTCTGCAGTCGCTTCAACGCTTTTGCCCATGAGGCTTGCCCACCAAATTGGAATCTCGTTGCGCACAGGGTGGTTGATGAGTTTCAATGCTTTGCCAAGACCGGTTCCCTGTCCTGCAGGCAACGGAACTTCAACCGTTTTGCCCTGATACGACAAAGGCTTTTCGCGCTTCCACACTTCACGACAAATGTCGATGTATTCCTTGGTGCGTTGCAACGGCTTTTCGTATGGCATGCCATGGAAGCCTTCAATGACTTGTGCGCCCGATGCGCCAAGGCCAAGCACGAAACGACCATTGCTCACGTAGTCGCAACCTGCTGCCGTCATGGCAACAAGTGCTGGCGTACGTGAATACACGTTGATAATGCCGGTACCAATTTCTATTTTGTTGGTGACCGCAGCAAGATAACCAATTTGTGAAATGGCGTCGTACGAATACGCCTCGGCCACCCACACCATGTCGAGACCAACTTTTTCAAGCTCAACAACTTGCTTTGCCGATGACTGAAAGTCGGAGATGTAGTTGATCATCATGGAAAGTTTCATGACGATCAGACTAGATGGGGCTCAGTTAACTTTGCGAGTTCGACCTTCCCAGTACGGTGCGCGCAGGTCTTTCTTCAGGATCTTTCCGCTTGGGTTACGCGGCAAGGCGTCGATCCAGGTGACCGACTTTGGGCACTTGAACCCAGCGAGGCGTTCCTTTGCAAAGGCGATGATTTCGTCTTCTGTGACAGCAACATCAGGCTTGCGCACCACCATTGCCAATGGAACCTCACCCCACTTTTCATCCGGCACACCAATGACCGCCACGTCGGCGATTGCAGGGTGACCCATGAGCGCGTTTTCTACTTCGGCCGGATACACGTTTTCGCCGCCCGAGACAATCATGTCTTTCACACGGTCGAAGATGTACACATACCCTTCGTCGTCGAGGTACGCAGCGTCACCAGTTTTGAACCAACCATCTGAGGTAATGGACTTTGCCGTTTCTTCTGGCATGTTCCAGTAGCCCTTCATAATTTGGCCACCCTTTACCCAAATTTCGCCAACATCGCCAACGGGAACATCGTTTCCTGTATCGGCATCAACAACTCGAAGTTGCATTCCAGGAACAATCTTTCCGCAGGAGCGAAGCAACTTGCGCTTTGGTCCTGTGAGGTCGTGATCTTCTGGCATGAGAATGGTGGTTGCACCCGTTGTTTCGGTAAGTCCATACACCTGCATGAAGTTGGTCTTGAACGTATTGATTGATGCTGACAGCACTTCTTCTGAAATTGGTGACGCACCATAAGCAATGAGTTCGAGGCTTGAGTAGTCGGCTTTGTCGACTTCGGGAACCATGAGCATGAACTGCAACAACACCGGCACCAAGAAGCCGTGCGTGATGCGATGCTTGCCAATGAGTGTTACCAACTCGGCTGGGTTCACGTCGCGAATGATGACCGACTTTGCACCAAGTGCCATACCAGCAGTAGCCCAACCGCCACCACCAATGTGGAACAGCGGCATTGCCACCAAGTTCACGGTGCGATCGGTGAACTTCCAAATTTCTGCAGCGAATGGAATGAGCGCAAAGAAATTGTTGTTCGTAAGCATGACGCCCTTCGGCCTGCCCGTCGTACCGCTTGAGTACAACTGAAACGCAACATCTTCAGGAGCCGAATCGGTGCCCGGATCGGTCTTTGCACCACTGTTTGAGAATTCTTCGAACGATGGGAACTTTGCATGTCCGCCAATAACAACAATGGTCTTTACGTTTGCAATGTCGCCAGCGATTGCATCGAGCACTGGAACAAAGTCGGGCCCAACAATGAGCACCTTGGCTTGTGAGTCATTCACGATGTACGCAACTTCTGGCGCAGCTAGTCGCCAGTTGATGTCAACGCTGACTGCATTCAACAAACCACATGCATAAAACACTTCGAAGTGATCGATGCCATTCTTGTCCAAGAACGCAACGCGATCTTGCGGGCCTACTCCTGCTGCCTTCAGTGCATTGGCAACCATGCATGAGCGCTCGAACAGCTGTCCCCACGTTTGCGTGCGATCACCCTGAATGAGAGCAATGTTGGTCGGTTGGTTTGCTGCGTGCGTGCGCACGATTCCTGCGATGTTTGAAATGTTGTTCCCCATCAGGCAGAAACTAGTCTTGCCAAGAAGCCAACACAAGAGCGGGGTCGCAAATATATGAGCACAGCAGAACTTGGATATGACGGAAAAGTAGCCATTATTACGGGTGCGGGTGGCGGCCTTGGGCGCCAACACGCATTATTAATGGCCTCGCGTGGGGCACTCGTGGTCGTAAACGACCTGGGTGGCGCAGTTGATGGCAGTGGTAGCGACAAGGGAGCCGCCCAAAAAGTGGTGGACGAAATTACTGCACTTGGCGGCATAGCAGTTGCCGACACCAACAGTGTTTCCACACCCGAAGGAGGCGAGGCAATTGTCGCCGGCGCAGTGAAAGCATTTGGTCGCGTAGACATCGTCATTAACAACGCAGGAATTTTGCGCGACAAGAGCTTTCACAACATGGATCCATCGTTGATGAACCCTGTGTTCGACGTGCACTTGAAAGGTGCCTTCCACGTAACGCAACCAGCATTCGTGTTAATGCGCGAACAAGGATACGGACGCATTGTTTCTACTTCTTCTGCTGCCGGAATTTTCGGCAACTTTGGACAGACCAACTACGGCGCAGCGAAGATGGGCCTTGTTGGTTTCACTCGCGTACTTGCCGTTGAAGGCGCGAAGTACAACATCAAGGCAAACGCCATTGCCCCACTTGCACTTACCCGCATGACCGAAGCGTTGTTCAGCGGTGCCATGGCCGAGAAGTTGCAGCCAGAAAAGATTTCGCCAATCGTTGCCTACCTCGCACACGAAGAATGCCCAGTAAGCGGCGAGGTGTACAGCGTTGGTGGTGGCCGTGTTGCTCGCGTGTTTATTGCCGAGACAGAGGGATACCACAACCCAAACCTGACCATGGAAGATGTGCGCGACAACTTCACACAAATTCGAAACGAAGAGGGATACAAAGTTCCTGCCAACATCGGTGAAGAAACATCGATGTTCCTTCCGTACCTGAAGTAACAGGATCGCACCACTGTGATCACTGCCCACGTTGCATCAAGCGATGGCGCGGACATTCCTATCTATGACTATGCGCCAGGGTCGACTCTTGGCAGTGTGTTGTTTTCGCACGCCACTGGGTTTCATGGACAATGCTTTAACAGCACTGCTGCTTCGCTTGCAAACAGCGCGCATTGCTATTCGTTTGACTACCGCGGCTATGGCGATGCGACACTTCCCCACGACTGGAAAGTGTCGTGGGGTGGTTACGGCGATGATGCACAAGTTGTTGCACAACATGTAGCGCGCAACAGTGGACCATCAATTGCGTTTGGTCACAGCATGGGTGGTGCTGCGCTGGTAATGGCCGCGTTGCGTGAACCCCAACTGTTTCGCGCTCTGGTGTTGTTTGAGCCAATCATCTTTCCCCCGATGGTTCGCGAAACAGGAAAAGCTGGCGCACCAAGCCCGCTTTCGCAAGGCGCGCGCAGACGGCGCGCAACGTTTGCATCATTTGATGATGCGATTGCCAATTACTCGGCCAAACCGCCACTGAACGTGTTCACTCCAGAGGTATTAAGCGACTACGTGCGCTTTGGGTTTAACAACAATGCAGACAACACCGTTTCACTGAAATGCCAGCCAGAACACGAAGCACGAACCTATGAGTCGGGTGCGTTACATGAGACATGGAACGACTTGGCAAAACTGCGCATGCCCGTGTGGATAGTTTCAGGTGAGATGATTCCTATGTCCCCCGCCGAGTTCGCCAAGCCACTTGCAGACGCAATACCGGGCAGCACGTTTGTGCAGTGGAACGACCTTGGCCACTTCGGACCGATGCAAGACCCACTGCGCATTGCTGAACTGATTTCCTCTATAGAAACGACACTGACATGACCACATGGCCCATTCCTGAAGCACTCTCGCCATCGAGCACCAGCACATTTCAAAACTGCCCGTTGCAGTTTCGTTTTCAAAACATTCAGAAACTTCCACAACCACCAAGCGTTGCTGCAGTAAAAGGAAACGTGGTGCACCGCGCGCTCGAGTTGCTGTTTGGACTTGAACCAGCACTACGCACCGAAGAAGCCGCACTTGCATTTACCCAGACAGCACGCACCGAATTTGAACCAACGTATGACATCACCGGGTTGAACCTAAACGAAACTCAACTTGAAGCATTCTGGAAAGACTGCGATGCATTGGTGAAGAGCTACCTGCGTATGGAAGACCCAAAAACCGTGAACGTGGTGGACTTGGAACTGTGGGTGCAAGCACCAATTAATGATTTTGGATTACGCGGATTCGTGGACCGCATTGAACGCGACGCCGAAGGCAACCTCGTTATTAGCGACTACAAAACTGGCAAGGCTCCCCGCGAACAGGACGTAGACGCAAAGATGCAGCAGTTGCATATGTACGCCTACATGTTGCGCGAAATGCGTGGCGAGGCCCCTGCAAAAGTAAGCCTCATGTTTGTAAAAGACGGCATACGGCACACACGTGCAGTGACTGAACAAACCATGAAGTTTGTGGTGACTAAAACATCGGCACTGTATAAAACCATTTCCAATGCATGCACCACAGGCAACTTCCCCACCAAGAAAAGCCCCCTGTGCAACTACTGCTCGTTTAAAGACTGGTGCCCAGAATTTGGCGGTAACCCAGACGATGCCGAAGTTGGCGCTGCGGTGAAATATCCTCGTCCTAAGCAATGAAATTTAACCCCGCCATCCAATTTGAACGCTTCGACAACAAAGTTGATGCGACACTTGAACGCATTCGCGACTACAAAATTGTAAAGGTGACGTTCACCGCCGCAAGTGCACTCGGCGACTTTGGAATTTTGTGGCACATCATTGGATTACTACGAGCCATCGGCAGCGTTGATCGCTTTCAACAAGCGCTGGTGTTTTCCACCATGATTGGCATTGAAAGTTTGTTGTTAAACCAAGGCATCAAGCGCCTGTTCCGCCGCAGTCGCCCAACATCGAGCGGCGACGAACGGTTTGCGTTGCGCACGCCGAGTACATCCAGTTTCCCAAGTGGGCATGCCTCATCGGCGTTTTTCTCGGCACTCGTGCTCACCTATTTCTTCACCTGGCCGTGGGTTGCGTTGTTTTACATATTTGCCCTCATCATTGCGACAAGTCGTGTTGGAGTGCGTATTCACCACGCCAGTGACGTTATTGGTGGTGCTGTTGTAGGAAGCCTGATGGGCGTTGTGGGCTTGGTGTTTTTAAACGCTATACATCTGATATGACCACTGCCCCAACGTTTGCCCTTACCTACGACTACCGCTGCCCATACGGCCGCATTATGCATGACCATGTGTCCACTGCGCTGAAAGCGGGCGCAACATGGAACGTAAAGTTCACTCCATTTTGTTTAGGACAGGCACATGTTGAAGAAGGGCAAACTGATATTTGGGATCGCCCGCAAGACGACACCGGAATTCTTGCACTGCAGGCATCTATTGCCGTGCGCGACACGCAGCCCGACAAGTTCTTGAACATGCACCACGCGCTGTACGAATACCGCCACACACAAAACGGAAATTTGCGCGAGCGCGCACCGTTAAGTGAAGTCATTGGCGAGCACGGTGTAGATGTAAATGCCATGTGGGCAGAAGTAGACAGCGGTCGCCCGCTTGCCACCATTAAAGACGAGCACACGGCATACGGCCGCACACATTCAGTGTGGGGCGTACCAACGTTCATTGTTGGCAGCAAGGCGGTATTTGTTCGCTTGCTGGACCGCCCAATGGGAGACGCAAAACTTGCGACTTCAACTATTGATCGCATTCTTGACAACATCGGTTGGGACAATCTGAATGAGTTCAAGCACACGTCGGTTCCTCGATGAACCACGACATGCCTCGCTTTGACGATCGCATGAGCGATGCCGAGGCATTGATGTGGAGAGCAGAAAAAGATCCATTTCTCACTTCCACGTTTGCCAACATCACCATTCTTGATCGTGCGCCAAACTTCGCTGCATTTGTTGCACGAATGGACCGCGCGTCACGATTTATTCCGCGACTGCGCCAACGCGTTCAACCAGCACCGGCATCGCTAGGCCCACCACGTTGGGTATCTGATACCGAATTCAACATTGCGCACCACGTTCGGCGCATGGCATTGCCGGCACCGGGAACCATGCGACAGTTGCTGGATCTTGCAACTCTATTGGTTGCCGATGCATTCGACCGCAATCGCCCACTGTGGCAGTTCACGGTGATTGATGGGCTTGAAGGTGGCAAGTCGGCAATTATTCAAAAGTTGCACCACACCATTACGGATGGCCAAGGCGGCGTGGCGTTGTCGATGCAGTTTCTCGACCTTGAACGTGACGCAACACCGCCGCCACCACTTGATCCTGCGCTATTTAGCGAACCTGCACCAAGCACATCACCTACTTCCGACCTACTGAACTCATCATTTCAAGACGTAATGCGCGCACCACTTGGTGCATTGCGACAAGTTCGCGAGTTGCTGCAAGACCCATCGCAACTGCCAGCACTTGGCACGCAAGCCGCTGCAACTGTGCGCGGACTAATGAACGAACTGAACAGCGTTGACCCTGCGCGCTCGCCACTGTGGACACAACGTTCGTTGCAGCGCCAAACCGAAACACTGCGTGCGCCATACCGCACCATGATGGATGCCTCACGCGCACTTGGTGGCAAGTTGAACACCGCGTTTCTTACCGCTGCCGCTGATGCTGCTGGCAACTATCACCGCAAACTTGGCAAGCCAGTGGAATCGCTGCGCACCAGCATGGCAATTAGCACGCGTAACGAAGCCTCGGGTGGAAACGCGTTCACGTTGGTGCGCATGTTGGTGCCAACCGGCGACATGCCCATTACCGAACGATTCGCCGCAATTAGCGAACTGGTCAATTCGGCTCGCGAGGGCTCGAAGAACGCACAACTGGACACCTTGGCAACTGCTTCAAGCCTGTTGCCTACTTCGGTGCTGACGCGCATTGCACGCACGCAAAGCCAAACCGTTGACTTCGCCACATCGAATGTGCGCGGCGCTGGAATACCGCTGTACATCAGTGGCGGAATGGTGCTTGAGAACTACCCGCTTGGGCCACTAGGAGGCGTTGCATTCAACCTGACCATGCTCAGTTACAACGGAAGTTTGGACATGGGACTCAACGTTGATAGCGAAGCGGTTGCATACCCCGTGTTGTTGAAACAATGCATCGAACAGTCGATACACGAACTGGCAAGTTATGCGCCGAACACTTCGGCATCTTCACGCAATGAAAGTGACGCTACGAAGCGCCGACGATTCAGGCTTGCGCGGTGGAGGAAGCGTTCGCAGTAAGCAACACGCGAACGTCGAGCAGTAAGTCTGCTACTTCGTCGGTTGACACCAATTCGCGGTTGAGCATTTCAGCAAGCGCTTTGTCGATGACGGTGAGGGCTTCGGTGATTACTTCTGCATCGCGGGCTTCAGTCATGTCCTTGACCATACCCGACCGGTGCTACGAAGACATGACTATGTGCATAACATCACAACCATGGAATTACAGGGAAAAGTAACGGTAGTCACAGGTGCCGCCGGCGGAATTGGAAAAGCGCTTGCCGAGCGCTTCCACGCTGAAGGAGCCAGCGTGGTGCTGGCAGACCGCGAAGCGGCTCCGCTTGATGCCACCGTTGCAAAACTGAATGCCACTCGCCCAAACAGCGCATTTGCCGTTGCTGCAAACCTGGGTACTGAACAAGCAAACGCCGACTTGGTTCGAGCGTCAATTGAAAAATTTGGACAGATTGATTTGTTTTTCGCCAATGCCGGAGTTGGACTGGGAAGCGACTTGTCAACAAGTGAACAAGATTGGGACACCGCGTTCGACATCAACTTCAACGCACATCGTTGGGCCGCAAAATATTTGTTGCCCGATTGGCTTGCACGCGGCGAAGGATATTTCTGCAGCACCGCTTCTGCTGCTGGACTGCTTTCACAAATTGGTTCTGCCCCGTACACCGTTACCAAACATGCGGCAGTTGCCTTTGCCGAATGGATGTCTATTACCTACGGCGGCCGCGGAATATTGGTCAGTTGCCTGTGCCCACAAGGCGTAAACACCAACATGTTGAAAGGCGCAGACAACAGCAACGACGGCCCTTCGGGCAACGTAGTGCGTGTTGCTGGTGGCGTGTTGGAGCCTGAAGAAGTTGCACAGGCGTGCGTAGACACCATTCGCGCAGAAACGTTTTTAGTGTTGCCTCACCCAGAAGTTGCGCAATACATGGCGTTGAAAGCAACCGAGCGCGATCGTTGGCTTGCCGGAATGCGCAAGCTACAAAAGCGTGTGCTTGGCGTTTAGCGAAACTCGGGCAACAACGTGGCGAGTTCGCGCCACTGAGCCCTTGGCATTTCTACCAAGCCTTCGGTAAGCACCTGCACCGAAACGTGTGTTGCACCCGCATCGAAGTGTTCCTTAATGCGACCGCGAACCGTGTCGAGTGTGCCCCACACACAAATTGCATCCACCAACTTGTCGCTTTGGTTTTTAATGTCGTCTTCGGTGAAACCTTCGCGCAACAAGTTGTTGGCGTAGTTCGGCAAGCGTGTGTAGGTGCCCATGTAACTGCGGGCAAGTGCGCGCGCCTTCGTTGGATCTGTTTCCAAAATGACTGCCTGCTCTGGAGCAAGGGTTGTACCGCTGCCCAAAATTTCGCGAGCAACTGCAGTGTGTTTCGGAGTAGTGAAATATGGGTGCGCACCATCGGAACGCTCGCCCGCCAACTTCAACATTTTTGGACCAAGCGCAGCCAGCACGCGATGCAACGGAGTGGTTGGTGCAGCGGCCATAAACATTCCGCCATCCATTACGTCTAGATATTCCACCATTGCTGAATACGGCTTCACATATGCGGTTTTGTGTAGCGACTTCACCATGTTGCCGTGGCTTGCGCCAATGCCCAACAAAAAGCGATCGGGAAATGCCGACGTGAGCGTTTTCTGACCAGCCTGCATGGTTGATGCAGTGCGCGCGTACATGGATGCAATGCCGGTTCCCACAATGAGATTCTTTGTTGCCGACAACAAAATTCCTGCATGCGCAAATGGTTCGCGACCAACTGCTTCAGGAATCCACACGGTTGTAAAACCCAACTCTTCAAGTTCTTGTACGGCTTCACGCGACTGAGCCATTGGGTGGGCATCCAATGTCCATGTCCAGATGCCAATTTTCCCAAGGTCTAACGGTGTGGTCATGTCAGTACTGTAATTCACACATCTATGCGTATGCACCGCCCCAGCC
>Ga0209617_10001753_pt1 | contig 10160 bp, 10 predicted proteins | sample LakEriepJuly2011_2_FD_187459 | JGI IMG/M metagenome (GOLD analysis project Ga0209617, IMG submission 187459) | Freshwater microbial communities from dead zone in Lake Erie, Canada - CCB epilimnion July 2011 (SPAdes) (version 2) | ecosystem: Environmental > Aquatic > Freshwater > Lentic >... | reverse complement strand
GTCCTCGGAGGGGCCTTCGGTGAAATCCTTGAAGCCGGCGTGCTTCAGCGCGTGCAGCGCGAACACGGGCTTGGTGAAGGTGGCCACCAGCGCATCCACCAGTCGCTGCACATCGGCGTCGCCAACGGTGCCGGGCTGGTACGAGTCGATCTCGGCATGACTCAGGTGCTTGAAATGCAGCCGCAGCCAGTCGCGATCGGCGGTCTTCGCCAGTCGCCCAAGCGCCAGCGCCGCACGCATGCGGAACCCGGCCTCGTCCATCTCGCCCAGCGCATGCTTCATCGCCGCGGTGTACAGGTCCATGCAGAAGGTGTTGGGCGTGAGGTGGTTCAGGTGATGGCTCTCGAAGCACGCGATGTCGGCGGCGATCTTGAAGCCCGCATCACCCAGGTCCTTGTACAGCCCGTGATCGCGCGCCTTGCCCGTCCACTTGAAGATGCGGTCCACGCCCTCTCGGATCAGTGCGTCGCCATCCTCGCGCGACAGGCCGCCCTGCTTCTCGCACCGCTCGATCAGCTCCTTGGCGCGAGCCGAGAACACCTGGCGCGTGGCCAGCAGCGCATCGATGCGCGCCTTGGTGGTGGGATCGAAGTAGTCGGTCATCAGCAGCGAGGTGAACACGCGATGCTCGGGTCGCACCATCGACCGGAACGCGGTGGCGATGATGGGCTGGCTCTTCGAGCCCACGTTCGTCATGTCGTAGAAGTTGTGCGGCTCCATGGCGAAGGCGGCGAAGAAGCGCGCGATCCAGCGGTACTCGTCTGCACGGCCGATGCGGATGGCGCCGTGACGCTCGCTGCTGGTCTTGTCCAGCTGGGCGTCGCTCACCGCGAAGCCGCGATGCAGCTGCCCCACCAGCGCGCACACCGCCGTGTTGCACTCGCGGTTCACCAGCAGGCTGCGGTCATACAGCGGCACTTCCTTGCCGAACATGCTCGACAGTTCGGCAAACAGGCGGTTCTGCATCTCGATGCGGTCGGCGAATTGGGTACTCATGGTCGGCTCCTTCATGCGCCCGTGCCTCGGGCGTGCTCCAAGGGTAGCCGCGTGGCCGCTTCGATCCCAGCCATCGCGACACACACAACGAGCAATCATCCGCGTTCATGCGCCGCCCTACCATGGGCCGCGTCCATCCACCGCGCCGCCAAGGAATTCCGATGTCCGACCCAAGCCTCGACCACGTCCGCGAACGCATCCGCCAGATCGATCGAGAGCTGGTGGAGCGCGCCGCCGAACGCCTGCAGCTGGCCAAGCAGGTGGGCGAGATCAAGCGGCGCAACCACCTGCCCACGGTGGACTACGCGCAGGAGCGCGCCGTGCTGGATCGCGCGCGCAGCACGGCAACCGAGCAAGGACTGGATCCGTCGCTCGCCGAGGATCTGATCGCGCGCCTGATCCGCGCCTCCGTGAACGCGCAGGACCAGGACAGCATCCGATTCTCCGCGGCGGGCGCCGGCAAGACCGCCGTGGTGGTGGGCGGCGAAGGACGCATGGGCCGCTGGATGCGCCAGTTCCTGTCGGCCGAGGGTTTCCGCGTGGGCTCCATGGACCCGGCAAGCAGCGACGCCGAGAACGCATGGTCGCGCGAAGCCTTCGCCACCGCCGACCTGATCATGTGCTGCGCCACGCCGGCAGCCACCGCCGACCTGTACATGCAGTGGACACGCACGCCGCCGAAGGGCGTTGTGGTGGACATCGCCAGCATCAAGACGCCCCTGCTTCCCGCCCTGCGCGCGCTGCAGAAGGCCGGCGCGCGCGTGGCCTCCATCCATCCCATGTTCGGTCCGGGCATCGCGCTGCTGCGCGACGCCGACATCGTGCTGTGCGACACCGGTGATGCCGACGCGTTGGCGCAGGTCGAACGGTTGTTTCAACCCACCACAGCGCGTCTGGTGCGCATGCCGCTCGACGAGCACGATCGACTGATGGCCGACCTGCTCAGCCTGGCGCATGCCACAGCCATCTGCTTCGCGCTGGCGCTGCCCAAGCAGGAGCATCCGGTGCGCAGCACCACCTTCCTGGCACTCGAGCGCCTGGCCGCCAACGTGGTGCGCGAAAGCCCCGATGTGTACTACGAGATCCAGGCGCGCAATCCACACTCCTTCGGTGCCATCGAACGGCTGCGCAGCGCCATCGACACGCTCACGCAGGCCATCTCGCTGGAAGACTCACGCGTGTTCGCCGAACTGATGCGCGAAGGACAGACGCGGGCGCATCCGGCGCCTACCGGCGCGGCGTGATGGACGGCGGATCGTGAGGGGCACCCGAAGCGCGTGCGTCGAGTACGCGGTCCGCCACCAAGGCGCGAGTTCGGCGACCGATCAATGCGGTCGCATCACCTGCGACATGTTGAAGATGGGCAGCAGCATGGCGCTGGCGATGCCACCCACGACGACACCCATGCCCACGATCAGGATGGGTTCCACCATGCTGGTGGCGCTCTTCAGCGACACCTCCAGATCCTCCTCCGCCACCTGCGCGGCGCTCTCCAGCACCTCGGGCAGGCGACCGGACTTCTCGCCGGCGGCGATGATGGCCGCCACGTTGCGCGGCACGAACTTGAACTCGCGGAAGGTGGGCGCCAGTTCCTGTCCGTGACTCACGCGCTCGTCGAGCAGCTTCCACATGGCCGAGTAGCACACGTTGTCGGTCACGTCGCGCAGGATGCGCACCACCTCCAGCAGCGGCACGCCCGCACTGAGCAGCGTGGCCATGGTGCTGCTGAAGCGCGCCACATACAGGTTGCGGAACATCGGTCCAAGCACCGGCCACGACAGCTTGCCGCGATCGAGCACCTGTCGACCCATCGCGCTGCGCGCCCAGTACCACGCGCCGAACGCCAGGGCCGCAAGACCCGGCACCCACATCATCCAGCCTGTGCGGATGAAGTCGGACAACGCCAGCAGCACCTTGGTGGGCATCGGAAGCCGATCGCCCTGGATGGCGAACAGCGGCGCGAAGCGCGGCATCACGCTGGTCATGATCACGGCCACGGCCACCACCGCCACACCCAGCATCACCGCCGGATAGGCCATGGCGCCCTTCACCTGACGGCTGGTCTTGCGCTGCTTGGCAAGGTCCTTGGCCACGCGCGTCATCATCTCGTCCAGCATGCCGCTGGCTTCGGCGGCGCGCATGAGGCTGATCATCAACGGCGGAAAGATGCGTGGCCAGCGTGCCAGCGCGGAGGAGAAGTCCTCGCCCTCGCACACGTCGTCGCGGATCAGTCGAACAACCTCGGCCACCTCGGGCCGCGCGGCCTGCTCCGCGAAGGTCTCCAGCGTCTCCTTCAGCGGCACGCCGGTGCGAAGCATCACGGCAACCTGACTGCAGAACGCCACGGTGTCATCGGTCTTGAAGGCGCGCGCCAGACGGCGGCGTCGGTTGCCGGTGTCGATGATCTCGCCCACGTCGGCCTTCGCGTCGCCCAGTTCCACCTCCAGGATCGCAAGGCCCTGGCGACGGATGTCGCGCACCGCATCGGCGTGCGTTGCGGCCTCCACGATGCCGCGCACCATCTCACCGGTGGTCCGGCGAGCCTTGTAGCTCCACTTGCGCGTGGTGGTTTCAGTGGCGACAGGCACCGTGCACCTCCTCGGGTGTGGTCAGACCGGCGAGCACCTTCTGCATGCCGTCGTCCCACAGGGTCTCGAAGCCCTGTTCGCGCAGCAGATTGCGGATCGACGCCGGATCGCAGGTGCCGCACAGCAGATCGTTCATCTTCTCGTCGGGCACCATGAGTTCGTAGATGCCCAGGCGTCCGCTCAGGCCGGTGTCGCGGCACTTGCGGCAGCCGGCGCCCTTCATGGGCGTGCCATCCTGAAAGGCGTACAGACCCATGGAGCGCTTCTGCGCCTCGTCCAGTTCGCACGGCGTGGCGCAGTGGCGACACACGCGACGCACCAGGCGCTGCGCCAGCACGCCGCGAAGGCTCGCGGCGATCAGGAAGTTCTCCACGCCAAGGTTGCCCAGTCGCGTGATCGCGCTCGGCGCGTCGTTGGTGTGCAGCGTGCTCAGCACCACGTGACCGGTCAGCGCGGCCTGCACGGCGATCTGCGCGGTCTCGCTGTCGCGGATCTCGCCCACCATGATCACGTCGGGATCCTGACGCAGCAGCGAACGCAGCGCCGACGCGAAGGTGAAGCCGGCCTTCGAGTTGATCTGCGCCTGGTGCACACCCTCGATGTTCGATTCCACCGGATCCTCGACCGTGCTCACGTTGATGGTGGTGCGGTCGAAGGTGTTCAGCACGCTGTACAGCGTGGTGCTCTTGCCGCTGCCGGTGGGGCCGGTCACGAGCGCGATGCCGTAGGGCTGGTCGATCACCTGCTGGAAGCCGTCCAGCATCTTCGGGCGGAAGCCCAGCTGCTGCAGCGACAGACGCGAGCCGCTGCTGTCCACCACGCGCATCACGATCTTCTCGCCGAACTTGCCGGGCAGCGTGCTCACGCGCAGGTCGATGGGACGGCCGTTCACGCGCACGCTGATCTCGCCGTCCTGCGGCACGCGGCGCTCGCTGATGTCCAGGTGCGCCATGATCTTCACGCGGCTGGCGATGGCGGCGTTCATGCGCCACGGCGGCGACATGCGGTTGCCCAGCACGCCGTCGATTCGGAAGCGCACGCGCATGGTGTTGTCGTCGGGCTCGATGTGGATGTCGCTGGCGCCTTCGTCCACGGCGGAGCAGATGATGAAGTTCACCAGCTTCACCACCGGGCCCATGTCGTCCTCGCCCTGTCCCCCCACCATCTCCTCGACCTGCTTCTCCTGCAGGGTGAACCCGCTCTCGGCGCCGGTGTCCAGCATCTCGGCGACGATCTCCTCGGCCTTCTCCTGCACGGCGCCATCGTTCACGGCCTCGGACAGCATGGCGTCCAGCGCCACCTCGGGACTTGCGACGAAGCGCACGCGCAGGCCGCAGGTGCGCTGCGCCAGCTCGCGGACATGGTCGTTCTGCGGATCGGCGGTCGCCACCAGCAGCAGGTCGTTCTCGCGACGCAGCGGCACAACGCGATGCTCGCGGCGCATCGACTCAGGCAGCAGCTTCATCACCGCCGCATCGGCCTGCTTGGCCGGCTCCGGCACGAATTCGATCTCCAGCGTGCGCGCCACGGCCTGCAGCAGCGTGGTGCGGTCCACCAGTTCCATCTGCAGCAGCACCTCGCCCAGCAGCAGTCGCTGACCGCCCATGCTCTGCTGGCGCAGCGCCTCGCGCAGCTGGTGCACGCTGATCGCGCCGGCCTCCACCAGGGCCTGACCCACGCGCGGCAGCGTGCGCAACTCGGTGCTGGACAGCGAACCCGACGCCTTGCTCTCGAAGTTGTTCATCGGAACCCTCCTGCGGCTGGCACCTTGCCGGCGATGCCCGCTCCGAACTGCACGTCGATCAACTGGCCATCATGATCCACCGTCACGGTGCGATCCCCGATCGCCTTGATGCGCGCAAACGTGCCGTCGGGCAGTCCCACGGCATCACCCACGCGCACCGTCTGGTCACCGAACACCGCCAACTCCCCACGCACGACCGCCTTCAGCGGCAGTCCGGGCAGCACACCTGGTGTGGCGTCGAGTCGCACCAGCGCCTTCGCCGGTGCCGTCTCGGTCACGGGCGCGGGCGCATTCCAGGGCTTGAACGGATCGCGCGAAGGCGCGCGTTCGAAGGCCATCTCCACCACGCGGCGTGATGTGCCGGGCTCCTGCTTCGTTGCGGCGTTCGATGCGATGGCGGTCTCGGCCTTCGCCACGGGCGCGGGTGCTTCGGGCGCCTTGCGAATCGGTGCAGCGGAGGCGCTGGCGGCGCGTGGTCCGAACGCGCTCTTCACCAGCAAGCCGCCCACACCCAGCGCGAGCACCGCCAGCAGGATGGCGAACTGCCTGGGCTGCACGCCCATGCGCTGGCACACGTCGTTCCATTGCCTCTGCCACGCGGGCATCAGCCACCCGCCTTTCCGGCGGTTGCGCGCTCGGCGGAGGCCCTGGGCTCGGCGGCACGCTCATTGAAGTACTCGTCGAACACCATCTTGGCTTCCACCAGGCCGCCTTCGGCCGTGGGATTCCGCGACAGATCGATCGACCGCACCGTGACCAGCGCATCCAGGCGTTCGGCGTTGCTCACCGCGGCGAACAGCGCATCGAAGCTGCCGGTCATCTCCACATCGACCGTGCGACGCATCGCCTTGCCTCCCGCGAGACCCGACACCGCCACCGACGCAAGCTTGCCCGACTTGGACTGGCTGCCGGTCACGCCCTTCGCATCGGCGCTGCGAGCGATGCTGGCCAGCAGCGCACCCTGATCCGGCGTGGCGGGCAGCGTGCGACCGCGCTGCGCCAGATCGGCGCGAAGGCGCTCGATCTCGCGCTGCATGTCGAGTAGATTGTCCTGACGCGCGGCCGACTCGTTGGCCACCGCACGCAGCGCGTTCGCCTCGCGGCTCCACGCGCGCGCACGCAGATAGTTCGGAACGGTGAACAGGCCCAGCAGCACGATCGCCACCGCCAGCGGCAGGGCCGTCACGGCCAGCTCGCGGCTGAAGCGCTGCATCGAGGGCGCGTTCTTCGTCATCGCTCGGCGCCTCCGTACGCCACGCGCAGTGCACCGGGCGCTCGCAGGTGCACATCCAGTGGCACCTGGAACGACACGGTGAATTCGTCGACACGCTTGCCCATGTACTCGGAGGCCTTGCTCTCCGACACGGTCACCGCCTCGAATGCCGGCGCAGCAGCCAGCTTGCGCTGGAATTCCATCAGGTCGGCGTTGCTGGCGGCGTAGCCCTTCAGCATGACGATCATCTGCCGAGGTGCATCCTCGGTTTCGAGTCGGAGTCCGGCAAGGGTGACGTGTGCTGGAAGCATGTGGGTCAGGGTTGCGAGCACCGCCGATGCGCAGATGGGCGGTACCAGCCCATCGGTCAGACGCAGGGCCCGCTCCAGTTCGGAATGCTCGGAAGCCATCCGATCCATCACTTCGTCCACCCCGGGCACGTTGGCCGCCAGCTGGGCTCCCACCTCACGGGCGGCATCGGCCTGCCTGGCGCTGTTCCAACTGTGGATGCTCACACCCACGCTCAGCACCAGCAGAAGGGCCGCCAACAGGCCACTGCGACGCTTGGCGCGCTTCGATCGCACCGTGCGGCGCAGGTCGTCCGGCAGGAAATCGATCAGCGTGGGGTTCATGCCGCCCTCCGCAGGTTCGCGGACTTCATGTCGACACTGGCGGCGCCGAGCGCGCTGGCCCAGTCCTCGCCGGAGAGGTTCGGCGTGCCGTCCACCCAACGATCGCTGGCGGCAGGCTGCACCGTCAGGCCGCACACGCCGCGCAGCGCGTCAAGCAGCGACGCATCGCCGGCGGCTGGGCCGGTGACCAGCATGCGCGCAGGCCACGCGCTGTCACCCGTTGCATGGCGAAGACATCGAAGCGTTTCCTCAGCCAGACAGCTCCAGCGCCACGGCGAGACGGCATCGACCGGATCGAGCGGAATCGAGTCCGCGTCAGGCGCCGGAGCCAGGCGCGATGGTGCGCTGGCGGCCACCTGCCAATCGCCCTGCATGCAGCGCATCTGCACCAGCTGGCCGTCACGCAGCAGCATCAGCGTGGCAACGCGCGCCTCGATCTGCAGGCACGCCACCAGTCCCAGCTGCGACTCGCCTTGCCAACGCTCGATGCCCCGAAGCGCGGCCAGACCGGCGTGCTCCACACTGCTCGGCGTCAGGCCCGCATCCATCGCCAGCGCGGCTGCCTGCCGAACGGTCGTCTGCGGCACCGCGAACAGCATCACGCTGCGTCGGTCCGTCGAGGCCGCATCCAGCACGGTGTGGTGGATCACCACATCGCTCTCCTCCACGCCGAAGCGATCCAGCGCCTCGAAGCGGGCGCTCGCCCGCAGTTCCTCGTCGTTCATCGCCGGCAACTGGGTGAGTTCGGTGCGGAAGGCGTCGCCCGCGATCGTGATGCGGCACGCCGCGCCACGCAGTCCATGCTCGCGTACCCGCTCGGTCAGTGCCTGCACAAGTGAAGCAGGCGCTGCGCGACCGGGCTCCAGCCTTGGAAGCGTGCAAGCCGCGGTGCGGCGCCATCCTCCGTTGCCTCCCAGCACCAGCAGTCGCGTGGCATCGGCACCGAAGTCCAGTGCCACGGCCCTGGTTCCGGCTGCCAGCATGTTTCGCCAATCCTTCATTCCGTGCCTCCTCGCGTTGCGTCTGTTCATGCGGGACAAGCCCGCTCAAGCCCGAGAAAGATCGAGGGACCCCGTTTCCGAGGTCCCTCTTCTCTGTGTCGTTTCAGGTGGCCCTTTCAGGCCACGGACCGTGCGTCGTCAGCCTGTCTCAGTTGGCTGGCGTGAACTTGTTCTCGCTCGCGCTCCACACCCAGCCCTTGCCACTGTCGAGCTGGTTCGCAAGATCGGCGGCACTGCAGTACTTGGCCGTCACCAGCGCATTGAGGGCGGTGGCCGAATACTCGGTGCCATCGGTCAGGGTGATGGTGGCGCCACCGGGCTTGAACTGGTTCAGGCGCGTCACCATGGTGGTGATCTGCGAGGCGCGTGCCACCGCTGCGCTGTTGTTGGCGTCGCTCAATGCACCGGTCACGCCCGGGATCACCAGGGCTGCCAGCACGCCGAGGATCACCACCACGATCAGGATTTCGATGAGCGTGAATCCGCGACGACGACCGCCGCGCTTGGTTCCGTAATTGGTGCTGCCGTTCTTCGTGGTGTTGTTCGTGTTCGACATGTTGCGTGTCCCTTTCAAAGAGGTGTTCTGGTCATTTCCGACGCTGTTCAGACGATGCGTTTCAAGTGACTGTCTGCAAACCTGTTGTGAAGCGAAATTTCAAGTTTCCTGTTCCATTTCGCGCCACACGAGATTGCGCTTCAGAAGGGGTATCGGATGGTCGAAACAGGTCCTTGAGATGCAATCACGAATTTCCATCCACCTTCCCGATGCCCGCCGCGGCTTCACCCTGATCGAGGCCATGGTGTCCATCGTGGTGGTGTCCATGGTGGCCAGCGCAGGCGCACTGGCCGTTGGCGTATCCAGCGCCACGCAGCAGGAATCGCAGTTGGCGCAGCTGGCCACGCAGGCCGCGCAGCAGCAATTGGCCTATCTGCTGGAGAAGCCCTACGACAGCATGTCCACCTATGCGGGCACCGAGGAGGTTGGGCAGATGCTGGCACCCCCCGCCGGCGGCGGCGTGGATCGAACCACCCTGCTCGCCGGCACCTGGAGCAAGCTCGGCCGACGCACCACGCTGGTGAGCGAGCCATTCACCTTCACGCAGTACGCCAACTTCGTGGTGGAAGGCACCAGCATCCGCGTGGAGGTGTTCGGACCGGATGGCACGGTGTACGCGTCCATCCAGCGCCATCGCAGCAAGGAGAGCGACGCATGAAGCGCCACGGCTTCACCGTGATCGAGCTCCTGATCGCGTCGGTGATCACCAGCATGGTGGCCGCCGCCGTGATCAGCACCATGCAGGCCGTCACGGGCAGCATGGAGCAGCAGGATCTGGCGGCCGATGCGATGGCGCGCGCAGCGCGTGCCGAGGCACGCATGGCGGATCACGTGAATCGCGCGCGACTGGTGCTGGCGCAGGATGCCGACGAGGTGGCCCTGTGGCTGCCAACCGAACCATTCACCTCGAGCGCCACCAACACCCGCGACTACGACGCCATCAACGCAAACGAACTGGCCTGGTACGTGATGGACGCATCCACCGGCAACCTCACCCTGAAGTACCTGACCAACCGAACCGATCGCACCACCTACGGCCTTTCCACCAATTGGTCGTCCCTGCGCACCACGCTCCAGATGCAGCAGAAGCTGACCTCGGTGTGCGTCATCGAGGGACTCGCCGCAGGTCAGTTCCGCGTGGAAGACGCCGATCCGTGCAGTTCCGGGCGCTTCACCTTCGATGGCGCCATGACCGACGCGCGCGGCGGACTCGCCTTGCAGCTCGGCGGGCCGCTCCCGAACCGACAGAGGCACCCGGACTGCCCATGAACCGCGCATCACGCCAACTCCATGCCTTCAGGCGTGCCCGTCCCGGCGCCGCCATGATGCTGGCAATCTTCGCGATGCTGGTGGTGGGAACCGCCACGCTTGCGTTCACCGCCAGCCGGCAGACCGGCCTGCTGGTGTCACGCAACGTCACCAACTCCATG
>Ga0209617_10001751_pt1 | contig 10169 bp, 8 predicted proteins | sample LakEriepJuly2011_2_FD_187459 | JGI IMG/M metagenome (GOLD analysis project Ga0209617, IMG submission 187459) | Freshwater microbial communities from dead zone in Lake Erie, Canada - CCB epilimnion July 2011 (SPAdes) (version 2) | ecosystem: Environmental > Aquatic > Freshwater > Lentic >... | reverse complement strand
GGCAATAACTTTTATTATTTGCATAAATTTTCAAATAGAATTGATCAATACAATGATAGCATTCGTTGTTGTAGGAATTTTTTCTTATGTATGTTATGGAATGCTATCCTATCACGTGGCAAGATCAAATAATTTACTATCGGTTTAGGTAAATTTTTAAAGAAATAAAATAACATGAACTATGTCGATTTAAATGTAATCCATCATCCCCTTACAAAAATATTACACAAGCAGCCATACCAAATATGCAGTCGAACGGTTATGGACACTTCGGATCCTAATATTATTTTTGATACTCAGGGTGTATGTAATTATGTACGGAAATACGAGAACTGGGAGCAAAATCAAAAAGTGACCGGAAAGAATGCAGAATTATTTCTGGAATCTATGGTTGAAAGATTAAGAAAGGCCGGACGGGGGAAAGATTATGATTGTATAATGGGATTAAGCGGGGGAGTGGATAGCAGTTATATGAGTTATTTTGTTACCAAAGTATTAGGCCTTAGATCCTTGGTAGTTCATGTTGATACAGGTTGGAATTCGGAGCTGGCTGTTATGAATATCCAAAATATTGTACAAAAGCTGAACCTTGATTTGCATACATTAGTGATTGACTGGCAAGAAATGCGTGATTTACAATTGGCCTATCTAAGATCCGGAATAGCAAATCTTGACGTTCCTCAGGATCATTGCTTTATTGCTAGCTTGCATAATGAAGCCAAAAAGTATGGGATTAGGCACATAATGAACGGTGGAAATATGGCTACCGAGTCTATTTTACCAACATCGTGGGGCTACAGTGCATCTGATTCTTGGAATTTAAGAGATATTCATAAGAAATTTGGTAGTGTAAATCTTTCGACCTATCCTATCTTGAATTTTTGGGATTTAAACTTGCGATTACCCTATATAGATAGAATGGAAGTAATTAGGCCGTTAGAGTACATTGATTACAATAAAAGTCAGGTTAAAGAATTTCTAATTAAGGAGTTAGGTTGGCGAGATTATGGTGGAAAGCATTATGAATCCGTGTTCACGAAATTTTTTCAATCCTATTATTTGCCAACTCGATTTGGATATGACAAACGAAAAGCTCATCTATCTAGTTTGATTGTTTCAGGTCAACTAACCAGAGAGGAGGCAATAGTGGAACTTTCAAAGCCCCTTTACGACCCAAGTGAACTCGAAAATGACAGGCTATACTTTACAAAGAAACTAGGCATTTCACTCAGTGAATTTGATTCTATTATGAATCAACCTATTTGCAATTTTTCTAATTTTAAAAATCAGGTCGAGTTAGGAAAGAAATTTTTAAGGGTATTGAGGCTTTTAAGTTATATTAAGTATAAGCTTGTATGATTGTTATTGTTGACTACGGTCTGGGAAACTTAGGCTCCATACAAAATATGCTGAAGCGTTTGGGATTTCATTCAATCATAAGTTCCGAAAAAGCCGTTATTGAACGAGCAACAAAACTAATCTTGCCGGGTGTAGGCTCTTTTGATACGGGAATAAGTAATATACACGAATTAGGATTGTGGGGTGTGCTCAATCAAAAAGTTTTGTTGCAAGAAACTCCTGTTTTGGGAATTTGTTTGGGTGTACAATTGATGTGTAAAAGGAGTGAAGAAGGGAGTTTACCGGGCTTTGGTTGGTTTGATGCCGAAGTATTGAGATTTGACAAAAGGTTTGAAAGTGACAAACCTCTACCAGTGCCCAACATGGGATGGCGAAATGTGGACATTAACAGACAATCCCGATTGCTTACAAATATTCAGGAAAATCCTAGGTATTATTTTGTACATAGCTATTTTCTGAGTGCCTGTAATAAGGAAGATGTCATTTTGACTGCTCAGTATGGTATTCCATTTGCAGCAGCATTGAACAAAAGGAATATCTATGGTGTACAGTTTCACCCTGAAAAAAGCCATAAGTTTGGTTTTGCTCTGATGAAAACTTTTGCAATATTGTCATGAGATTTAGAGTCATACCTGTTTTGTTGTTGAAAAATGCAGGTCTGTATAAGGGTGTCAAGTTTAAGGACCACAAGTATGTTGGCGATCCGATAAATGCCGTAAAAATTTTTAACGAAAAGGAGGTAGATGAGCTCGTCTTTCTTGACATTAATGCTACACATGAAAAAAGAAAACCTGACTTAGATTTTTTGAGAAGTATTGCATCGGAGTGTTTTATGCCCTTAGCCTATGGCGGTGGAATCAATTCTGTGGATATGATTCGTGAGGTATTGAATGCGGGTATTGAAAAGGTAATTATAAATTCTGCGGCCGTTCATGATCCTGATTTGATTCGAGAGGCATCTAAGTATTTTGGCACATCCACCATTGTTGCATCTGTAGATGTCAAAAAGAATCTTTTTGGCAAGTATGTAGTATACATTAATAGCGGTAAAGAGAAAACGACTCTGAATCCGGTGAATTGGGCAAGGACCCTTGCAAATTTGGGAGCCGGTGAATTAATCATTAATTCAATCGATCAGGATGGCACTCTTATGGGGTATGATTTTGACTTAATAAAGCAAATAACCGCTGCTGTATCTGTTCCGGTGGTGGCAGCAGGAGGAGGTCGGGGTGTTCAAGATTTTGCCCGTGTATGTTTGGAATCAGGAGCGAGTGCTGCGGCTGCTGGAGCAAGTTTTGTTTTTCAAGGTAAACACCGGGCCGTTTTAATAACTTATCCGACGGAATTGGATATATTAATGGCGATTAAGGAAATTAACTTATAGTTTGCCCTAGCTGTGTTAGAAATGAACCATAGAATCAGTGTTCATATTAAAGATGATCCTATTTTGAACGCATCTAGGGTTTTCAAAATAACCTCGAGCCTTGTAAAGCACGATATTGTAAAGGAATGTATTGTTTATGGAAAATGGTCGATTGGACTTAAAGAGAACGAATTATGGGATGAAGATCGCAGGATTATCAGGGTAAAAACTCCTTTAGAGGTAAAGAGAGCTAAGGGTCAACTGATTAATCCTACATTTTTTCGAAAAGTTATTGCCCTGTTCAGTATTTTTCAATTTCATATTGCGATCTTAGCAAGATTGTTTTCTATACGAAATGTACAATACGTTTGTGTACATAATCCGGAATTCTTGGTTCTTGCCTCCATTTACAAGATATTTAATAAAGTTGATGTAATTTATTTGCCGCACGAATTAGAACCCCATAAAACTGGTCTTTCAACGATTGGACGTTTTTTGATTGGATTGCTGGAGAGAAGTTTCATCAAAGTAGCATCATCGGTAGTTTTGGTATGTGACCCTATCAAAGAATGGTACGATGATAAGTATCGCCTCAAAAGAACTTATGTTGTTAAAAACGTTCCTAAAGTTAATTTGAAATCTGGAGATTTAGTCAAATCTCGAATTTTAAGAGATGAGTTTGGAATACCTGATGACCACATCATCTTTATCTATCAAGGTGGAATAGAAAAATCAAGAGGTTGTGACCAAATCCTGGATGTATTTAAGGAAGTTAAAAAGGACCGGCACATAGTAATGATGGGTTTTGGTTCTTTAGAAAGCGAGGTTATTGCTTTATCTGAAAAATATAGTAATATTCACTTCAGGAAAGCGGTCCCTATGCAGGAGATAACTAAATACACTTCAAGTGCAGATATAGGATTATTTTTTTTATTTGATGAACCCTCTCTAAGTTATAAATTGTCTCTTCCAAATAAATTTTCTGAATATATGATATCAGGAATTCCGATTCTAGTTAGCGGCTATTTGTTTCATTTAACACAATTAGTTAAAGAATTTAATTTAGGATGGTCAATTTTACCAAGTAAATCAGGCCTTCAAAATTTTATTAACTCAGTTTCACTTGATAACATTTCAAATTTACATCAAAACATAATAAATTATAAATGTAATGTTAGTTGGGAGAAAGAAGAAAAACAAATACTTAAAGCTTTTTCAGTTAAATATTAACATTTATTTGTATAACATAAAGATTTATAAAAAATTTAATTCCGAGGTAATTTCTAATCAATATTCTAATTTAATAATGTAATTTATTTCAGTTTTCTTTTTAAAGTAAATGAATATAATCTACGTTGTTTGATGCTTTTGTTTTAAATAAAGGGAATTTATTAGCTGAATTAAGGGATTAATTGTACAATTCTCACAAAAGACTTCGTTAGGTGTTCTATAGTCTAATTTAGACGAAGTTTATGATTGAGTTTTTCTTATATAAAATAAATTTTTATCGGTTTTAAATGGCTAAAATCTGTTCTCTTTAGCAGGTTTTTAAACTAATCTATTGGTATTTACATTACGTCATCTTAGCCAAGAACTGTAAGGTTCCGCAATGTAAATTATTTTGTCCAACTTGTAGATTGTATTTTTAAGGTCTGCAATCTCAAATCCATTATCCAACGTTAATATTTGGAATTGATTTTTATTTATCAATTATAATACACTGAATATAATCTTGATCACTGTAGATAACTTTTTGCTGTTGATTAACCGTAACAAAGTAAATAAACTCTTGCAGTCAACCAATCTTATAAAATCTCCTTTATGTGCTATTCAGATAATCAAATCTTCTTCATAATCTTCTACTCGAATTTTTTGATCCACTAGTTCAAGCCTTTTCCTGATGTTTATTTGGTTCGGTTTAGTATTTGTCTTCTTTGTTTATAGGATGCGTCTTATTTTGTTGGTAATTTCGCTTTCTCTTGAAATGCACATACTGGTTGCCTCCCTCCTTTTAATTTAATTAAATTACTGGTGCATTGTTTCATGATTGGCCATGGGTTTGTAATAGGCCACTTTTAAATACCTATGATTGTCTACAGGGGACCAATCTTCTCACAATTTCTTTTTAATTTGTTTCTTCAAGTCATCATCAGTAACGTAATTACACCCACATTTAAGTTTGTTTTTACGGCAGTGACTGTCCAGCCTCATTTGCGTTGTAGGCCATTGGGAGATAGCATTTAAGCTCCTGGATAGCGTTCAGGGGTGGATGTTAACCTGAAGAACTAAATCAGATTTAGAAATTCCTTTTGAATTTAAAAATTCTATTTTTACTCTCTGCTGCCATGTTATGTGTTTTTTTGCAATAGTTAAACTTCGATGAGGCAAGGTATTGCTTTATAAACTGCTTTTTTTTGGAGATTCATTTTGTACTTATTGTTGAATTCTCGTAATGCTTACCAATATAATCACTCGTAAAATTGCATCTTTTTATTGGATCATGAAAAAATATGTTAAAAATATCTATATTTTAATTTTCTTTACTTTTATAATAGTAATATTAATTTGGTTCGTATATTTTTACTTTGTTAAACTGTCAAATTATAATTCTTATATCGAACCTAAGGAGTATTTTGCTTTTTCTAAGGGTTATGTATACAATCCAGATGATACTGTTTTTTTAACAAAATTTTGCGATAAAAATTCTAAAATAGAAATAAGGAATTTACTTTCTGGTGAAGAATTACGTGTAGAATTAGACTATTCAAGTTCCATAGATTATTCGAGCTATAAATTTAATGAACTTAATTGTTTTACCCATACAGATTGTATTATTCCTACAATACCAGGTATTTATTTGGTTATTTTAAAAAATAGATTTGATGAATACCAATTTGGTGATATTTTTTTCGTCAATGACAATAGTAATCAAGACAAAGTTAAAATAAAAGTTGTTTTAAGCGATTATACTTGGATAGCTTATAATGAATTTGGAGGTCGAAGTAATTATAAGGACTTTGTAACTCCAAATTTTATTAAAATGTTTACTTCTTTTTATGAACATAGGAGAGATAATTATCCTTTAAATATATTTAGGCCTAATCTTGCAAATTCTGCTGAAATTGAGCAATGGTTTAATGATGATTTTGAGTTTGTTAATCGTAGAAATTATCACTGTGTCGTTTCTGAGATCCCTTTACTTAAATTTTTATATTCAAATTATGATTCTTATTCAATAGAAATATTAGATTGCAATTCTTTTGAAGAATACAAAGGAGAACGAGAAAATTTCCTATTCATTTTTAATGGTCATTCTGAGTATTGGTCTGATATAATGATAGCGGGCTTAAATAATTTAAAAGAAATGAATAACATATTGTTTTTCTCGGGTAATAATATTTATCGAAAGGTAAAAAGACATAATAATTCTTTGTTCGTTGTAGAAAATATTATTGATCAAAAAATTACTTCAAATTTAACAGGTTTATATTACTCAAGTGATGGGTATATGCAAAATTCTTCTTTTAAAATTGTTAGTAAAAATCATTTGTTATTTAAAGGAATACATGTTGACGAATTTGGTGGGGATTGGGTGGTTTCACATGAAACAGATAAAATTACGATTAATACACCGACAAATTCTCTAATATTAGCAAAGGGGCGCGATGTCGCCTGTGATTTGATACTGGTAAAAAACAATAAGTATTATTTATTAAATACTGGAAGTGTGGGTTCTTATAACGGGCTCAAAGATTGGTATTTTGCAAAGTTTATAAAGAACTATATTAGCCTAGCAATGGAGGATAGGTAAGGTTTTATTAGTTTTTTATAGCAGAGTTCTACTATTAATTTCAATTAATGAAAAAAAACGGAAAATTCCATAAGGGAACAGTTAATGTTTTGTACGAGTCGAATATTATTCGTTATGTAGATGAACAACCACTCGCAATTTAGTTTTGATTATATGTATCAAATTAAGGTCTTTTTACAAACGTGTATGAGACAAAAAGAAATCGCCCATCAAAATGTGATACATTATTCGATATCTGCAGGGATTTTCAGCGCCATACTGCTCGAAGAGGACACCCTGCAGGTTGCTATATCGAAGGGCTTTTTATTCATATTGCGAAGTCTGTGGTTTTAGTAAGTGAACCTATTAAAGATTGGTATGAAAAAAGGTATTATATCACCAAGGCGTATGTGGTAAAGAATGTACCAAATGTTAGTCCAATAATGAACGGTAACGTCAAGGCTATAAAACTCAGGGAAGAATTTGACATTCCAGAAGAATATATTATTTTCATTTACCAAGGCGCAATTGAAGAATCCCGGGGATGTTCTGAATTACTAGATATATTTAAGGGCGTTAAAGATGATAGACATTTAGTTTTGATGTGTTTTGGTTCTTTGGAAGACCATGTAGTTTCATTGTCCAAGACGTACAAAAAAATACATTTTAAAAAAGCGGTTGCAATGTCTGAAATTCCTACATTTACTTCTAGTGCAGATGTAGGATTATTTTTTTTGTTTGATGAACCTACGCTCAGTTACAAGTTGTCTTTTCCGAATAAATTTTCGGAGTATATGATTTCAGGTATACCTATGGTAGTAAGCAATTATGTTCTTCATCTGTCGGAGATTATTAATAAGCACGGATTGGGGTGGTCACTTGTTCCTAGTGTCCAGCATTTAAAAATGTTTATTGATAATGTTTCAAAAAGAGATGTTGAGAGCCTATATTATGGACTATAGCAAGGATCTGAGTTGGAATTCAAAGGAAAAAGAGCTGTTAAAGGGCTTCTAATAAACAAACGGCATTTTTTGACCTTTTATGGGTCCAAGTATTTTAGTTTTAGAATGATGAATTCTCAATAGACGGTGGACGTTGTTAATTGGTTATTCCTGTTTTAATTATATAGAAAGAGATAAAATTTAATAAATGAAAATCAACATATTACACATTTCTCATACAGATATTCGTTTTGACAGCAGAATACTCAAGGAGATGAAATCTCTTTACAGTGCATCAAAATATAATATGGTGGGCTTTGGTGTTAAGGAAATTAGTCCAATCCACAAAGAGCCCTCTGTAGGCTTGATGGTGAGGTCTTTTGAAATTATTACTAAACGTTTGATATATTTGCCAAGACCTATTCGATACGCATTGATGTATTTGGAAATATTGATAAAAATGATTGTTCCAGGAATATCGTTAAAGCCAAGAGTTATTCATTGCCATGATACGCTAGTGCTGCCAATAGGAGTCCTAATTAAGATCTTTAGTGGAGCAAAACTCATTTATGATGCACATGAGTTAGAATCACAAAAAAACCTTCAGTCGAAGATTCTATCCAAAATTACGCTTTGGATAGAAAGATTATCCTGGGGTTTTGTTGATGTGTTCATTAGTGTTTCTCCTTCCATTATTGAGTGGTATGAGCGTGAACTTGGGCCTAAAGAAAATTCAATAATACTAAATTCGCCTGTTTTCGATTTGGATGTATTTCAAGGTAATTCGAACAATTATTTAAGAGAAAAATTTAACATTCCAGAAAAAGAAAAGCTGTTTATATACATAGGAATTATTGGACGGGGTAGAGGTGTGAATTACTATTTAGACATTTTTAAAGCAGAGGAGATAATGTCCCATATTGTTTTTTTGGGATACGGGGAGTTGGTTTCAAAAGTAGTCGAGCATTCGGAGGTATATAAAAATATTCATTACATGCCTTCGGTACCGCATCATGAGGTTGTAAAGGTTGCTAAGTCTGCTGACATTGGGCTTGCCATGATTGAGGCGGTGTCTTTGAGTGATTATTATTGTTTGCCGAACAAATTATTCGAATATGCTTTTTCCGGTTTGTTTGTGATTACTTCTGATTTTCCGGATATGAAACAAATTGTGGATGAATATGATCTAGGTATCACTTGTGCCGTTGAAAAGACCGCTTTAATGGAGGTAATCAAGGAACTGTCAAACAAGGAATGTTCTGCGTCGAAAAAGGATTTGTACAAATTGAGTTGGCAATATCAAGAAGAACTTCTGTTGAAAATGTATGAAAAAATTGTAACTATTAAATAATAATAATATGTGTGGAATATTTGGTGTAATTAGCTCATCGATTAATAAACCTAATTTAATAAAATTAGTCACACACTCTAAACAAAGAGGTGTTGATTCAAGTGGCCTTATTTATTACAATGAGAATCGTTACTGTGTTGATCGAGCTGATTATGATGTTGGGAAACTGTTGAACTTGGCTTCACCATATAATTCGCCGTTAGTGCTTGGTCACAGCAGGTTAATCACAAATGGACTTAGTGATAACCAGCCTGTGATTAGGGATAATGTAGCCGTAATTCACAACGGCATCATTGTTAATGAAGAGGAGATTTGGGCTGAATTAGAAAGAAAACCACTATACAAAATTGATTCGGAGGTGATTTTAGCCATAGCTGAAGATGTTCTTGAAAATGGGGGAGAAATAAAGGACATCCCAAAGAAGGTTTTTGCACTATGTAAGGGGGTTGTTGCATGTGCAATGATTTTTCCAAGCAAGGGTAAATTGTTGTTGTTTTCTAATAATGGTAGCCTCTACATTGGTAGTAAAGGTTCAGATTTCTATTTTGCATCTGAAAGGTATGGTTTGGATCTGATTGAATGCGAGCAAATAAAGCAGATTAAAAATGAAAAAATTGAAATAGTTGATATTCCAGTTGAAAGCGTACCGTTTAAAATTAAGGATTATAAAAACAGGAGAGAAGACTTAATTCCGGATTTTAAATACATTAGTTCTGAGGAAAAATTACTGGAGTACAAATCTTCTTCAGTGAAACGATGTACTAAGTGTGTTCTACCTGAAACAATGCCTTTTATTAGGTTTGATGAAAAAGGTGTATGTAATTATTGCTCTAATTACCGACTCAGAAATGTTCCTAGGCCTAAAGAGGAGCTTTTTGAATTAGTGGAAAAATATAGACGGCCTGGTGATGAATTGGACTGTATTGTTCCTTTTTCTGGAGGTAGAGATAGCTGTTTTGGGCTTCATTTAATTGTGAATGAGCTTAAGATGAAACCTGTTACCTACACTTATGACTGGGGGATGGTGACGGATTTGGGAAGAAGAAATATAAGTAGAATGTGTTCGCAGCTTGGAGTAGAAAATATCATCGTGGCAGCGGATATTTCCTTGAAAAGGAAAAATATCAGAATGAATCTTGAGGCTTTGCTCAAATCTCCGCATTTAGGCATGATGGCGATGTTGACTGCTGGCGATAAACATTTTTTTAGACATGTTGAGACAATTAAAAAACAAACAGGTATTAGTTTAAATCTTTGGGGAGTGAATCCTTTGGAAGTGACTCATTTTAAGACAGGATTTTTAGGTATTGAGCCTGACTTTGAAGAGAAAAGAGTTTATAGTCATGGTATAATGAAGCAGATGAG
>Ga0209617_10001749_pt1 | contig 10171 bp, 7 predicted proteins | sample LakEriepJuly2011_2_FD_187459 | JGI IMG/M metagenome (GOLD analysis project Ga0209617, IMG submission 187459) | Freshwater microbial communities from dead zone in Lake Erie, Canada - CCB epilimnion July 2011 (SPAdes) (version 2) | ecosystem: Environmental > Aquatic > Freshwater > Lentic >... | reverse complement strand
CGCTCGACAAAGAAATTACCATTATGCACCCCGGCCCTATAAACCGAGGCGTAGAAATTACCAGCGATGTGGCCGACAGCAAGCAAGCAATCATTCTAGATCAAGTAGAAAATGGGGTGGCTGTACGCATGGCTGTACTCTATTTATTAGCCAATTCTAAAGATTAATTCTTTTTTTCAACATCCGCCTGTTTTGGATACACAATTATGTTAATTTGTGCTTATCAACACATGTTAATTTCTAATTTAAAACAAGCCCACTTATTTGGCTACTTTTAAATAGACACCTATATATACTCAAACGATGTTTAGTTTCAAAAAAGTAGTTACTAGCCTACTCATTAGCAGTATTAGCCTTTCTACCTACGCACAAGATGCGGTAATTGGTGCTTACAAACACGGTTTAGACTTACTTGAAAAACATAAATACGTAGCTGCATCCAAACAATTTAGCCTAGTACTGGCAGGTGATAAAGAACAAGAATTAAACTTGTTGCAAGAAAATGCTACATTTTACCATGCACTATGCGCCCAAGGACTTGGCCACACGAATGCCGAAAATTTGCTCTTGGCATTTGTTACTAATCACCCCGAAAACATACTTAGCCAACAAGCCTATTACCAACTCGGTCGTACGTACTTTGCAAAAAAAGAGTACGCTAAAACCATAAACTGGCTAACTAAAACAAGTGCTATAAACTTACCTACAAGCTTAGTGCTAGATTACAATTTTAAACTAGGCTATGCCTATTTTGAAAACAAAGAATATGTAAAAGCAGAGCCCCTTTTTGGTCAGCTTAAAAACGGCACAACGGCTTATGCCGAACCATCCACCTATTACTATGCCTACATCAATTACTTAAATGCCGACTATACCACAGCCCTTAAAGAATTTGAACGGTTAAAAGGATCTAAAACTTACGAAGACAGCTATCCCTATTACATTTCCGCTTTATATTTCTTAGATAAGCGCTATAACGATGTATTAAGCTATGCCCTACCCCATTTAAAAAACATAAATGCCAAATACGAAACGGAGTTATTGCGCATTATTGCAGCCTCTTACTTCGCCAATTCAGCCTATACCGATGCGGCTAATTACTACCAACAATTTCAAAATAAAGACAAAGAACAAACTCAAAACAACCAAGATAACTACCAAATTGGCTACGCAGCACTTCAACTAAAAAACTACCCTAAAGCCGTTACCGAGCTCGAAAAAATAGAAACTGCCGATGATTTTTTTCAAAGCGGCATGCTTGCATTGGGTGAATCTTTTTTAGCTGTAGGCAACAAACAAGGTGCCAGAAATGCCTTTTTTAAAGCCGCTAAAGTTAATTACGACAAAGATATTCAGGAAGAAGGTGCCTTTAATTATGCCAAACTTTCCTATGAGTTGGAGTTTCACCAAGTAGCTTTAGATGCTACCCAAGAATTTATTAGCAATTACCCGGTTTCAAAAAAAATAAACGAGGCCAAAACCCTATTGGGCGAAATTTTATTGACTACCAAAAATTATAAGGACGCTATCGATATTTTAGAGAGTATTACTAATAAAAATAAGGATGCCCAAGAAGTTTATCAGAAAGTATGCTATTACCGTGGCTTAGAATTTTATAACGAAAGAGCCTTCCAAAACGCCATATCAGTGTTTATGCGCTCTAATAAATGGGCGGTAGATGAAGAAATTGCTGCCTTGTCTACCTATTGGATGGCCGAATCAATGTACGAAGTACGGAAATTTAGCGAAGCGATTGATAAGTTTCAAGCATTTTTAACGATGCCTGCTGCTCGTAAAACAGGGGTGTATAATTTTGCCAATTATGCTTTAGGCTATGCCTATTTTGAAGATGAAAATTATTACAAATCTGCCTTTTATTTTGAAAACTTTTTGAAAGGAAAAGACATCGACGAAAATACTAAAACCGATGCTTGCTTACGACTAGCCGACGCTTACTTTGTGCAAAAAAATTACCCTAGCGCCTTGGTGAATTACAATAAAATCATTGAAAATGCCTCTTCAGGAGAAGATTATGCACTCTTTCAACGTGGCATGATTCAGGGTTTACAAGGAGAAAATGATGCGAAAATAAGCACCCTTGAAGCATTATTAACCAAGTATATTGGCTCTAACTATGCCGATGACGCCAGCTTTGAAATTGCAAATACCTATTTTATCAAAGGCGATTTTGAACGAGCAAAATCTGATTTAAATGCCCTGCTTGAAAAATATCCCCGAAGCAGCTATGTAGCTAGAGCATTGGTAACTATTGGCTTGGTGCAATACAATCAAGATGCGAACGATGCTGCCCTAGAAACCTTTAAAAAAATAGTAAATGAGTATTCGGTTACCGATGAAGCCCAACAAGCCTTAGCCGCTATAAAAAATATTTACATGGATAAATCGGATGCAGATGGCTATTTAGCCTATGCCAACACAACCAATATTGGCAATTTGAGTGTAGCCGAGCAGGATAATTTAACTTTTCAGGCTGTAAACAACCGCTTTACCAACGGCGAAACACAAACAGCCGTAGATGCGGTAGATGCCTATTTCGATAAATTTCCGAATGCCATACACACCAAACAAGCCCGCTTTATTAGAGCCGAATGTTTGGTTAAACTACAAAAACCCGATTTAGCTATTCCCGATTACGAATTTATTTTAAACGATTGGACCAGCGATTACACCGAACGAGCGCTCATAAGCATTGCCAAAATTTATTTAACACAGAAAAAATACAACGAGGCCATTGTGCATCTAAAAAAACTAGAACTTACTTCGGAGTACCGTGCCAACTATGGCTTTGCAGTAAATAACCTCATGGAATCTTATGCTAGTTTAAACCAAGCCGATGAAACCTTAAAATACACTGAATTGGTTAAAAATTTCGAAAAATCGTCGGAAGAAGATAAGTTGAAAGCCAATTTATTTGCTGCTAAAGCCTATGTACTTAAAAACGATTTAGCCAGTGCATTCCCAAATTTTAAAGAAGTAAGCGAAAAAACAAAAACCATCCTAGCAGCCGAAGCCCGGTATCAAATGGCCGCCATTCAATTTCAGCAAGGAGAATATAAGGCTGCGCAACAAACCGCATTTGATTTGATTAAAGACCTACCCTCATTTGATTATTGGATAGCCAAAAGTTTGCTACTCCTGGCCGATACCTACTTGGCCCTAAAAGATGAATTCCAAGCAAAAAGTACGCTACAAAGCCTCTTAGATAATTACACCGGCAACGATGAAATTATACCCGCTGCAAAAGAAAAATTAGAGGCACTAAACAAAAAGAACTAGCATGAAGCCTACCTATAAACTACTCGTATTCTTTTTTGGCAGCCTACTGGGCACTGCCAATTTACTTGCACAAGATAAAGCCGTTGATAAAAAACCAGAAGCAAGTGGCACACTCTCGGAAGAAATTGAGGTAGTGCGCCCCTACAAACCCGTGCTGGCCAATGCAGCTAAAATTCGCAGAAACCCCGATTTAACTACCGCTCCAGTATTTAAGCCTGTCTTAAGCTACCAAATTTTAGATCGAAAATTAGAATTAAATACCGATATACGCCAATTACAATACCAACAAATGGCTGAGCAAAAACCTCCTAGCCTAAGCAACAATTACCTTAAATTTGGTGCAGGTACGCTCAAAACAGGGCTAGCAGAACTATACCTCAATACAAAGCGTAACGAAAATTCACAAGTTGGTATAGCTCTCACTCATTTTTCTGCGCAAGACATCTTACCAAAACAACAATTCGCAAAACAACAATTCTCGGCATTCGGAAAAAATATTGGCGTCAAATATGTAATTTCTGGAACAGCCAATTACAATCATTTAGGCACCTATTTTTACGGAAAGGATCCGATTGTGTTGCTTAACCCCAACCCTGCTAAACAAACATTAAATGCCCTGCAGTTACAAGCTGAATTGGCAAAAAGATTTGTAGAAGGCGATTTAAAATGGACCTATGGCCTAAGTATACAAGCTGATATGTTTAACAATGCAACTCAAGGGAAAGAAAATAACATGCGGATACATACAGCTGCAAGTAAAACAGTTAAAAATTTTAGTTTTGGCATCCGTACCAAGCTTGATCTTAGCTCCATAAAACAAGGGAGTAGTACCCTAGCCAACAATCTTTTCAAAGCCAATCCCTATGCTTCCTACAGCAAAGATGATGTGAACCTCAGTGTTGGACTGAATATAGCGCAAGAGTTTGGCCAAATTTCTAGATTAAGCACCCTTCCATCGGTTGAAATTAGTGCACCACTATCCGGAAAAGATGTTTTCTTTATTGCGGGCTTAAAAGGCGATGTTGTTAAAACCTCTCTTTTCGAATCTTCCTTCATCAATCCCTATTTGGGCGGCAACCAAACCATTGTAAATAGCATCACTAAATCAGATATTTTTGCTGGGCTAAGTGGAAATTTTGGACCGAGCGTTGGATTTAAAGCCAAAGGGTTTTTTAAACGGATAAGCAATTTACCCTTGTTTATTAATACTAGCACTGATTTAAGCACGTTCAATTTAATTTACGATGCAGGAACGAGCAACCTAACGGGTGTTAACATAGACTTACATATTCAAGTATCGGATGTATTTAGTTTAGAAAGTAGGTTAGAAAGCGTTACCTACAAATTAGCTACTGAAACAAAAGCATGGTTTAGACCCAACTTTACCCTGAATACAGAAGCACGTGCTCAACTAAACTCCAAAATGGCTCTATCGGCAAGTTTAAATTACCGCGGACAAAGCTTTGCTAAACTAGTAAATCAGCCAGTTGCAATAAAAGGATACCTAAATATGGATTTGGGAACTAGTTACCAAGTAGCCAAAAAATGGTCGGCCTTTGTACAAGCAGCCAATCTGCTAGACACCAAATACCAGCAATATCTGTATTATAATGGCTTTGGTCGTCAAATTTTTGGCGGAATTAGTTATTCCTTCTAAGGTTTATTTTGGGGTTACTTAATTAAGGCTTAAATTTACCACAATGGACATCAGTAGCTACATAGCCGAATACATACGAGAAAATCAGATATTGATTGTTCCGGGCTTGGGAACCTTTACTAAAGAACAAGTTCCTGCCCGATTTGATGCAGCCAACGATCGATTTCTACCACCAACCGAACGTATTGTATTCAGTAGCAGTTTTAGTGATGATTTGGGACTCCAAAAATTTATTTGCACCGCCGAAAAGGCAAAACCAAAAGCCGTTGCTCAATTTATTGAGCAATATGTGAGTAATTTAATTGATTTATTAGCCACCACCGAGGAGATAAAAATTGATGCATTAGGCACGTTTAAACGCACAAGCACCAAACTTACTTTTAAAGCCGACGAAAGTTTAGCAAGCAACGTAAGCTACTTTGGTTTAAAACCTCAAAAAGAAAAGTTGGGCATACAAGCACCCGTAGAAGAAGTTTCTCTCATACCAGAAGAAGCGGCAATTACCGAAATACCAACAGAAGAACCGATACTAGAAAGCCAAGAAGAAGAACCGATACTAGAAAGCCAAGAAGAAGAAGAATTAGAAGAAGTTCAGGGTTCTTCTAAATTGAAGAAAGCTGTTCTCATACTATTCATACTTGCACTTTCGGCATTAGCAGGTTTGCAAATTTATTGCCCAAGCTTATTAGGCCATTTATGGAATGTCCCGGTAGTGGCAAGTAAACCCGTAATAGATACGATTACTACGAAAATAGATACTACGCTTAAAGCAGACAGCACTTTGAAAAGCGATAGCACTAACCTAAAAACTGATAGCCTAGCTCCATTAGCATCTGCAATACCTTTAACTTCCCCTAGTTTCGAAATTATCATTGCCGCTTTCTATAAACAATCGGAGGCCGATGAATTTATAAAGCAATTAGCAACACGTCAAATAAATGCCCACAGTATACAAACCAAAAAAGGAGGTTTGTTTAAAATTAGTGTAGGTACATTTAGTGATCAAGCTACTGCTAGCACCGAATTACTAAAATTGAACAAAGATTTAGCAAAAAATGCCTGGATTTACCGGGTTAAACCATTAAAAACCACAGAAAATGTTTCTACTACAAATTGATACCATTACCAAAGCTGTTGCAGATACTACTGCACAAGTTACCACCGCTGCGGCTCCAAAAGAATTGCGTTTTATCGACTTACTTTTTAGTGGAGGTTGGGTAATGATTCCCCTTTTATTGCTTTTCTTTTTAGCCCTAGTTATTTTTATTGAGCGTTACCTAACCATACGTAAAGCCAGTAAAGACGAAACAAATTTAATGCAACAAGTAAAAGAAAGCATCACGGCAGGCAAGCTCGATTCCGCCTTGGCAATTTGCCGCGGCAGCAATACCGCCCTGGGTCGCATGTTGCAAAAAGGCTTATTGCGTATTGGCCGCCCTATTAAAGATATAGAAGGAGCCATTGAAAATATTGGAAAATTAGAAGTATCCAAACTAGAAAAAAACATCAGCATATTGGGAATTGTAGCCGGTATCGCACCCATGCTTGGTTTCGTTGGAACCATTTCGGGTGTAATTCGAATTTTCTACAACATCTCTTTAACCGATAATATTAGCATGGGTGCCATTGCCGGAGGATTATACGAGAAAATGATTACTTCTGCCAGTGGCCTAATCATCGGAATTTTAGCCTATGTAGCCTACCACGTACTAAACATTATGGTAGATCGCGTTATTTTAAAAATGGAAACAGACGCCGTAGAATTTATTGATCTATTAGAAGAACCAGGACGATGAATTTAAGAAGGAGAAAAAGAGCCGGTGCAGAAGTGCACACCTCAGCCATGAACGACATTATGTTTTTCTTGCTGTTATTCTTCTTAATTGCCTCTACCATTACCAATCCGAATGTGGTTAAATTATTACTTCCACGATCAGATTCGGGACAATCGGTTTCTAAAAAAACCATTACGGTATCCATCAGCAAAGACTTAGAATACGTTGTTGACAAACAAACCGTACCTGTAGATCAATTAATGCCCACCATACAACGATTCCAAGGCTCTGCTCAAGAATTAACCATTGTGTTGTATGTAGATAGAACCGTAGCCATTGAAAACGTGGTAAACGTAATGGACATAGCCAACAAATTGAAAATAAAACTGGTTTTAGCCACCGAACCTAAAAACTAAATGGCCTACACCGAAGAAAATAACTATCCCAAAGCATTAGCCTTTTCGGCTATGGCTATGGCTATCTTATTAGTCATTAGTTATTTTGTAATTATTGGCACTCCTTTTACCCCACAAGAGGTAGGAACAGGCGGTATTATTGTAAATTACGGAACCAGCGGTGAAGGTATAGGCGATGATTACATGAGCGTAGAAGAGCCCTCGGTTTCCCCCAATGCCAATGGCGTGCTTCCGGATAATATGAGTAATACACCAAATACAACGGCTAGCGCACAAAGTAGTACCAAAAGCGTAGTAACACAAGATGCGGAAGATGCGCCCAATATTGCCACTAAAAATAAAAACACCACCAATACGCCTGTAACAACAAGCCAAGCCAAACAAGCAACTTCGGCTATCAATCAAAATGCGCTATATAAGGGCAAAGCCAATGCTGGTACGGGTAGCGGCGACGGAACCGGTGGAGCACCCGGAAATCAAGGTAGTAAAAATGGCGACCCGCTCTCTCCAAATTACGGCGAAGGCGGTTCGGGTTTTGGCGGCCTTGATTTAACCCTAACCAACCGACGTTTTGTGAGCATTCCTCGTATAGACGACGATGGCCAAAGTGCTGGCAAAATTGCCGTAGAAATTAGGGTAGATAAAAACGGTGTGGTAGTATCTGCCCGTGCAGGAGTCCTAGGCACCACCATCAGCGATACTAAATTATGGCGTAAATGCGAAGCTGCTGTAACTGGAGCCCGCTTAAATAAGCTAGAAAGTGCCCCCGACGTACAAATTGGTAAGGTGGTATTCAACTTTAAAGTAAAGTAAGCGTAAACTTATGGCGTTTAGCACCTACGCAGATACCCTTCGTTATTTGTATGCACAATTACCTATGTTCACTCGAGTGGGTGCCAGTGCCTATAAAAAAGATTTACACAACACGCTAGCACTTTGTAAGGCACTTAACCACCCGGAGCATAAATTTAAAAGTGTGCACATTGGCGGCACAAATGGTAAAGGATCTAGCTCACACATGTTGGCAGCTATCTTACAAACGGCAGGCTATAAAACAGGTTTATATACTTCTCCACACCTACTCGATTTCAGAGAGCGTATTCGTATAAATGGGCAAATGATTCCAGAGCAAGAGGTTGTTAACTTTGTAAATAGTCATCAGGCTTTATTTGAAGAGATAAACCCTTCCTTTTTTGAAGCTACGGTGGGCCTAGCCTTCGATTATTTTGCTAAACAACAGGTAGACATTGCCATTATTGAAGTAGGCTTGGGTGGCCGATTAGATTCAACAAACGTCATTCATCCACTACTATCACTCATTACCAATATCGGCTTAGATCACCAGGATATTTTAGGAACTACCTTAAGAGAAATTGCTGGTGAAAAAGCGGGCATTATAAAAACCGGTACGCCCATTATTATTGGTGAACAACAAGCAGAAATAGCCGATGTATTCGAAAATAAAGCGATAGAAGCGAATGCTAAAATCCTTTTTGCTTCAGCATGTTGGAACATTACACCGAAAAAAAAAGCACCACTATTGGTCGTTAATGCGCAGTCTAGTAAGCAAAATCTCGAATTAGCGCTCGATTTGAGGGGTTCTTACCAAGCAAAAAACCTGCCGGGAGTATTAAGCGCCGTGGTTGAACTGAATACACAAGGTTTTAAAATTACGGAACAGCACCTAAAAACTGCGCTCAAGCAAGTAATTAGCCTTACAGGTTTACAAGGCCGTTGGCAAACCATACAACAACAGCCTTTAGTTATTTGCGATACCGGCCATAATGAAGACGGGGTTAAAGAAGTATTGAAAAACATTGCCAATACACCACACCAAAACCTTCATATGGTTTGGGGAATGGTTAAAGATAAAGATGTAGCGAAAATTTTAGCGCTTTTACCTAAAGAGGCTAGCTACTATTTCTGTCAACCCAATATTCCCCGAGGAAAACCTACCGAAGACCTGGCCCAAGAGGCACAAAAAGTTGGATTAAACGGGCAGACCTACGCCAGCGTAACCAAAGCCTACAAGCAGGCCCTAAGCCATGCTAAGCCAAACGATCTAATCTTTATTGGTGGAAGTACGTTCGTAGTAGCCGAAGTGCTTTAGCTTTTACGGTTATTGGCCCATTTCCAAATGTAATATACCGGCAGGCCCAGTAATACAATGGCTAAGCCCCAACCGCAAGTACCGGGTTTCTCAACCAGTAAAATAATACAAATGGCACCAGCTAGTAAAACATACAAAGCTGGCAAAACTGGGTATCCAAATGCCTTGTAAGGGCGGTCTGCATCCGGACGGGTATAGCGTAAAATAAATAAGCCGATTATGGTAATTACGTAAAACAGTAAGGAAGAAAAGGTACAATAATCTAACAATTGCCCGAAAGTACCCGATAAACACAATAACGAAGCCCACCCTGCTTGAATATATAAGGCAAAAGCTGGCACTCCTTTACTATTTAAGGTTCCTGCTTTTTTAAAGAAAACGCCATCTTGTGCCATGGTATGGTACAAACGAGCACCCGATAAAATCATTCCATTATTGCAACCAAAGGTTGATACCATTATCAATAGAGCCATAATAGTAGCAGCAGCCGTACCAAAAATCATAGAAGCGGCAGCCGTACCTACTCTATTTTCGGTAGCAAACATAATACCCCGTTCAAACACGCCCACCCCATCTGGTGCACCAGCAACTGGAAGTATCATCAAATAGGCCACATTGGCTAAAATGTATAAAATGGTTACAATTAGGGTTCCTAAAAATAAACTTAAGGGGATATTACGTTGCGGATTTTTAATTTCTCCGGCAGTGTAGGTAATATTATTCCAAGAGTCTGATGAAAATAAGGAACCCACCATGGCCGCACCAACTGCTGCCCATAATACCGTTCCACCCAACATCTCGGTTGTTATAGTTCCGTTTGGCTGTACTGTTGTAACAAAAGGCGTCCAAAAATTAGCCATATTTTGAGAGAAAGCCTCACTATTTAAGCCAAAATAAATACCCAATACGATAAGGC
>Ga0209617_10001748_pt1 | contig 10173 bp, 4 predicted proteins | sample LakEriepJuly2011_2_FD_187459 | JGI IMG/M metagenome (GOLD analysis project Ga0209617, IMG submission 187459) | Freshwater microbial communities from dead zone in Lake Erie, Canada - CCB epilimnion July 2011 (SPAdes) (version 2) | ecosystem: Environmental > Aquatic > Freshwater > Lentic >... | reverse complement strand
CCCGCCTCGAGTGGCCTGTTCACGACGAGCCTGTCGATCGGCACGCGCTCGCACGTGATGAGGTTCGACGTCGCCGGCAGCACCGCCACGCTCTCGGTCGTGCACGGCGAGAGCGGCGAGGTGAAGGCCACGGCGACCGGTCCGATCGCCCTGCCGGACGGTGCCTTCGAACTCGAGTTCTGGCACATCGACCAGCGGCTGCGTCTGTTCATCGATGGCGAGAGCGTGCTCTCGCTCGACTATGAGTGGGATCCGCAGCAACGGCTCCTGGCCAGCCACAACGGCCGCACGATCGACCAGGTGCTGCAGAACCCGTCGGCGCAGAAGCCGACGCCGACCACGCTCGCCTGGGAGTTCGGTGGCGGTCCGGTGACGCTGCGACGCATCCGCGTGGATCGCGACCTGTACTACCGCCCGGCGTTCCTCAATCCGGGGGACCAGTACCCGATGAACGGCGAGCCGATTCCGGGACTGGCGTTCGGCGTCGACGTGAACCAGCCGCCGGTGATCGGCGACGGCGAATACGTGATGCTCGGCGACAATTCCGGTGCGAGCCGCGACAGCCGGCTCTGGGGCCGGCCGCACCCGCTCGTGTCGGTGCAGCTGGGCAACAGCAGCCCGTTCATCGTTCCCGAGGACCTCATGATCGGCAAGGCCTGGTGCGTCTACTTCCCGGCACCGATGCGCCTGTCACCCGGCAGCACGCCGTTCATTCCTGACTTCGGCGAACTGCGGTTCATCCGATGAGGGAGCGGCGGTTCAGCCGCCGCGCACGCTCCTGACCAGGGCCTGCACGCGGTCGGTCCATGAAGCCGACATCGCCTCGAGATCGACCACCGGCTTCGGCGTGATGCTGCCGAGCGGCGGCATGGCCACGACGGTCGCGGCCTCGCTGCCGCTCACGAACGGCGTCGCACCCACCGCATCGCGCTCCTCGGCGAGCTGCTCGAGCAGTTCGATCGACGCACCGCCATCATCGACGAGCTCACCCGTCGGCAGGCGATCGGCCTCGCGCGTGACGGTCGGGCTCATCACGGCCAGCGTGAACGCCACGCCGTTGGCACCCAGCCGCATGCCGGCGGCCGTGCGCGCAGCGGCGAGTTCGGGGACCTGCCTGGGCGGTGCCCAGCGGCGGACGACCATGGCGACCTCGCCCTCGAGTGCCTGCTGCAGCCGCATCCCGCCGTCGAGCAGCGTGGCCAACGACCCCGCGAGCGCCGCGCGCGCGGCCGCATCCATGCGTGGATCGGCGAGGATCGCGGGCATCGACTCGATCAGGTCATCGAGCAGAAGGCTCGCCAGGAGTGCGCCCGCCAGACTGCGCGAGGAGCGTGCCTGGTCGATCATCCGCACCACGCCCTGCACCGTGTGCGGAAGGTCGACCGTGGGCTCATGCAGCGCACGAAGCACGACGGCCCGGGCGGCACCGCGCGCCAGCGCCACATGATCGATCGCGAGCGTGGGGCGACCCCGTTCACGACCGGCCACCTCGCAGCGGGCTGCCGCCCAACCCCGCTGCATCGCCTGGTCGACCATGCGCGACTGCTGGTCCAGTGGGCGCAGCACGCGCTTCACATCGTCGGCGTGGCCCAACGAGCGAAGGAGATCGATCGAGATCTGCTCATCCTCCGGAATCGCGGCGATGGCGCGGCCGGCCTGCGCGTACCAGGTCATGGCGTCGGCGAAGTCGCCTGCAGACCTTCCATCGGCGATCGCCTTGAACTGCGCCGCCACGGCAGCGAGTTCCTTGCGCGTGCGCTGCACCGATTCCCACATGGCTTCCCACGACGGCATGAGCGTGCGGGCGAGCGAGCCATCGGGCAGGCCTTCGAGTTCCTTGGTCAGTCCCTCGAGGATGGCACGCCCCTTGGCCGGATCGGGCTCCTCGAAGGCCGCGGCGGCGCGAAGGTAGAAGTCATCCATCACCGCCAGCTCGCGCTTGATGGCCTCGTCGTCGGCGATCTCGACGGGCGTCTGGGGATCCACGAGCGCCATGGCCTCCTTCGCCGAGTCAGCATCCTTGATGCTGGCATGCATGAGCTCCATCTCGCCGCGCATCGCCTCGGCGCAACCGAGTGCCGAAGGATCGGCCAGGGCCTCAAAGGTGCCGGCGAGCTCGCCGGCCGTCGTCGCATCGAGCAGCCCGAGGTCGAGCAGGTCACGTGCGTTCGAAGCCGCGAGCGATGAGATGGCCGAGCTCACGAGCGTGCTGATCATGACGCGGTCGCCGACGAGGTCGCGGGCGAGCTCGGACTGCAGCGTGACCAACCGCGCGGCCTCGCGGACATCGCCTCGGCTCATGGCCCACTGCGCCGCCGCGGCGAGCATGCGGGCATTGCCGCGCTGCGGACCCAGGTGCGAAAGCAGCATGCCGAACCCTTGCGAACGATCGAGCGTGAAGTCGCAGCGTTCGGCCGCCGCACCGCGGGCGATGGCATCGATCGTCGGCCGCAGGGCCTCGATCATGCGTTCAGCGCGGGCGGACCAGACGGGATCCCAGGTCCGCCACTGCGATGGATCCACGAGCTCGGACTGGATGAAGAGCTGGTCCTCGTCGCTGAACCGCAGCTCACTCGCACGCCGATACCACGTGGCGGCATTCGATTCATCGGGAGCGGGCGCTGCATCCTGTGCGGCGAGCGAGGCCAAGGTCAGGGTGAGGGCACCGAGCATGCGCGCAGCCTACGCGGCAGGTCCGGTCATCCCGTCCAGTTGCCCAGCAGCACGCCCAGGTCGGCGCCATCGGTCGTTCCATCGGCATTCAGGTCACCGGCCCCGGTGGCCCAACCGCCGAGCAGCACGCCCAGGTCGGCGCCGTTCACGAGTCCATCACCGTTGAAGTCACCGATGATGCCTTCGCATGCATCGAGGATGCCGTTTCCATTGGCGTCACCACCCGACTGGGCGATCTGGCAACGGTCAGCGACGCCGTCCTGGTCGCAGTCCGAGCCGAAGCGCCACGCTCGCGCTGCGCCCGTGATCGTTGCGGACTCGACCGACTCGCTTGCGCCGATGATCGCCAGGTCGCGCACGATCGCCACGCTCTCACCGACGCTCACGCGGCCGACCTCGGCGGGCGTCCCACCGACCGGCCACTCATACGCACGCACGCCCGAAGCGAGGGTGGCGAAATCCTGCTGCGCCACGAGCACGCGACCCGCAGTCATCGCCACGCCGTTGCCAAAGCGCGCACCCTGCGCCGTCGGGCCGCTGAGCACCGGACCCGCTTGCCACGCGCCACCGACGCGGCGCCATGTGAACACCGCGCCCTGACGCTCACCCTGCTGCGGAGCACCGGCGGCGACGAGCGAACCGCTGCAGGCGACCGCATGACCGAGCCGTGCATCAGGGTCGGCGATCGGTTCGAGATCACTGCCGATGCGTTCCGGGGCGGACCACGTCGATCCATCGCGCATCGACACCCACACCTGGCCGGCACCCGCCGAGGCGTATGGCGCACCGATGACGAGCATGGGGCCATCGATGGCCAGCGACCAGCCGAAGTAGCCGAGCTCGCTCGCCGTCGAGGGCACGAGCCGCTGCCTGAACACGAACTGGCCATTGGCCTGCTGTTCATAGATGTGGACCGCGCCGCCGCCCGCTGGATCGCTGCCCTCGCCAGGCGCGCCGACCGCCAGCCACGGACCGGCCAGCACCACGCTGCTGCCGAATCGGCCAGCGAAGGTCTGGGACGTCGATTGAAGCACCTGCACCTGTGACCACGCCGTGCCCGTGCGTCGGAACACATACGCCGCACCGGCGCTGTTGAGCCCGCCCACGTCGCGACCGAGCGCACCGACCACGGCCCAGTCGCCCGCCAGCGCCACGGCGCTGCCGAACTGGTCGCTGCTGGCTGCTGCACCATGGCGCAGCGTTGCCTGACGTGATGGACGGTCGTTGGCGATCGTCCAGACCTCGGCCAGGCCCACGTCCACGGTGGGCGAGTTCTCGCCCGGCGAGCCGACGATGAAGCCGACGCCATCGGTCGCCACCACGCGACCGAAGAGATCGCCGCCGGTGCTCTGGCCGCCGGGTGCATTCATGAGGAAGCCCGACGCGCAGGCTGCGGTGCCGCCCGCGCACGAACCCTGCGCAGGAAGGTCGCACGAATCAAGACGCCCGTTCCCATCGCAATCGCTCGCGCGGCCCTGCGCGATGTCCTGCACGTCGACGCGCCCGTTGGCATCGCAGTCGCCCAGCAGCGTGTCGGGCACGGCGCAGCGGTAGGACGAGATCGCCGCGAGGGTCTCGCCGATCGTGCGCGAATTGTGCGCGCCTTGCGTGGTGGCCGAAGGCTCCACGCCGGTCGGGGCGCCCTGGAAGCTCACGTTGGGATTCGAGAAGTGGTCGATCCGCGCACCGGGCTGGTACGCCATGACGGTGCGGTAGGTCGTGCCGTTGGTCCCCGCGAATCGCCATCCGACGCTGTAGGAGAAGATGCCGCCACTCGTGCAGCCGCCACCATCGCCCGACGCGTGGCAGCAGCCCATGTTGTGGCCGAGTTCGTGGGCGAAGGTCTGGCTCGCCAGGCACGACTGTGCCGTCACGCTGAATCCGGTGCTCGATGCACCGGCGTCGTTGTACGGCATCAGGTAGGCGATCCCGCAGTACTCGCCGCTCGTGCGGATCATCGCCACGAGATCCGCGCCACAGGCGTTGCGCAGGTCGTGCACGTCATCGAGGATGCCGTCGCCCTGCGCCGCAAGGCTCGAGAGATCGCTGCCGAAATCCTGCTCGGCGTAGTTGATCTCCATGCGCAGCACGTTGCGCAATCGCGCCGCAAGCCCCGAGTTGATGTAGGCCGTGTTCGACGCGGCGACCGCAAGATCACACAGCGCGTTGAGCTGGTTCGTACCCCCGGCCTGCGTGCGCGCGGCGGGCGTGGTCAGGATCAGCACATCGACGCGTGGACTGTCGGGGCAGCCACCGGCGAGCGAGCCGTTCTGTGGTGCGGCACCGGCAAGCGCGGTGCCGTCGACTGACCCCGCACACGAGCGCGATCCATCTTCCGGGATCGGCATCCACTCGATGGGTGCGTCCGCACGACCGAGGGCCTGGCGCCGCTCGCCACTGGGCAGGAGCGCCGCACCCGCGACCAAACCATCGCGCTCGACGAGCGTGAGCGTGATCGAGCGCTCCGCGTGCTTGGCCCAGCGATAGCGCGCCACACCGGGCTCATCATGCTCACGCACGGCCTCGAAGGCAACTCCATCCACCACGCACGCAGGCGGCAGGTCAGCGAGCGCAGCGAGGCCAAGCAGCAGCACGGGGATCGTGGGCATCGGTCAACGATAGACCCGGAACAGGGGTGAGCGAAATGCCGCGTGGCCGTTCGGCACGAGATGCCGTGAGGATCCGTACCGGATCCTCGCGTGCGGGCACCTGTACCGAACCGCCGGATCACGCCATGATGTCGCGGACGACCGATCCATGCACGTCAGTGAGCCGGTAATCGCGGCCCGCGTGACGATAGGTCAGCTGTTCGTGATCCATGCCCATGAGCGCAAGGATCGTGGCGTGCATGTCGTGCACGTGCACCTTGTCGCGCTCGGCGTACCAGCCGTAGTCATCGGTCGCGCCGTACGAGAAGCCCGGCTTCACACCGCCGCCGGCCATGAACCACGTGAAGCCATGCGGGTTGTGGTCGCGGCCATCCTCGCCGCCCTGCGATGCCGGCGTGCGGCCGAACTCGCCGCCCCAGACCACAAGCGTTTCCTCGAGCATGCCGCGGCTCTTGAGGTCTCGGATCAGCCCGGCGATCGGCAGGTCGACCTCGCTCGCGTTCTGCGTGTGGCCCTTGCGCAGGTCACCGTGCTGGTCCCACTTGTACGAGTGCGTGCACTGGATGAAGCGCACACCCGCCTCGGCGAAGCGTCGTGCGAGCAGGCACTGCCGGCCGAAGTCCTCGGTGTTCTTCTCGTCGATCCCGTACAGCTTCAGCGTCGCCGCCGACTCGCCCTTGGTGTCGGTGACCCAGGGCGCCGCGGCCTGCATTCGGAAGGCGAGTTCGAACGCCTCGATGCGACCCTCGAGCGCCGATCCGCCGCCGCTGCGCTCCATGTGCTCGCGGTTGAGCTGCTGGAGCAGGTCGAGCTGCGCGCGCTGCACATCACCCGGCACGCCGGCCATCATGTGGTCGAACTGGGCCTGGCTCGAGGGGATCCCGGTCTTGCCGAACGGCGTGCCGTGGTACGCGGCCGGCAGGAACGCGCTGGAGTAGTTGTTCACGCCGCCGTGGCCGAGGGTCGGGCTGATCGTGATGAAGCCGGGCAGATCCTGGTTCTCGCTGCCGAGGCCGTAGGTGATCCATGAGCCCATGCTCGGCCGCACGAAGTTCTCGCTACCGGTGTGGATCTTGAGCAGCGCCGCACCGTGCGCGGGGTTCGAGCCGTGCAGGCTCTTGACGAAGCAGAGTTCATCCACGACCTGTGCGACATTGGGGAAGAGCTCGCTGACCCAGGCGCCGCTCTGGCCATGCTGGCGGAACGCCCATGGGCTCCCCAGCAGGTTGCCGGTCTCGGCGAACTGCACGCGCGGCTTGGCCTGGGGGAACGGCTTGCCATGGTCGCGCTGCAGGAGCGGCTTGTAGTCGAAGGTGTCGACCTGTGACGGACCGCCGTGCATGAAGAGGAAGATCACGCGCTTGGCGCGTGCAGGGCTGTGCGGCAGGCGGGGCGCCAAGGGGCCGACACGCGAAGGATCCACGAGCTCAGGCCGGCCATCGGCCCACGCACCGCGTCGCAGCAGTTCGTCGCCGAGGAGCCCCAGCAGCGCCACTTGCCCGAACCCGCTCGCGCAGGACTGAAGCATGGCGCGCCTGGTGACGGCACTCTGGCGATGGCCACAGAACATGGCCGAAGGGTAGTCGCGCCGCTGCGCGCGTCGAGCGCGGAGCGAGTATTCGGCACCGATTCCCGATGCGCGTGACCCGGCCGATCACTCGATCGTGATGAACTCGCTGCTCGCCAGGAGGACCTGCGCGTACAGGCCCCACGCCTGGTCCTCGCCCAGGGCAGCCTGGCCGGCAACGAACGCGAGCGCCGCGTTGGCCTCGCTGGCCGTGGGCTCACGCCCGAGCGCCATGCGGTACGCCTCCTGCACCATCGCGTGCCCCTGGTGTTCGGCGTGCTGCGGTGGCACGCATGCCGCTGCCGCGAGCACGCGTTCGCGCAGCCGCTTCGCCCAGGCGCGGCTCTCCTCGTGCGCGAAGGGGCTGTTGAGCATGAAGAGCGCCTGCGGCGCGATCACGGTCTGCGCGCGCGCATCGACGGTCACGCTCGCGTCGGTGTAGTCGAAGATCCCGAAGAAGCCGAAGAGCGCGTTGCGGATCACCGGCAGGTAGAGGCTCCTGCGCGGCGCCCCGTACTGTGCTCCATTGGCGCTCTGGTCATTCGTCACGTACTCGAAGTTGCCGCCCGTCAGCAGCGACCCGCCCATCGTGCGGTCGAGCGATCCGCTGACCGCCAGCACGCTGTCGCGGATCGCCTCGGCCTCGAGCCTGCGTGGCGTCCATCGCCAAAGCAGCCGATTGTCGGGATCGATCGCGCTGGCGATGGCATCAGACGTCGAGGATCTCGTGTACGCCTCGGTCAGCATGATCTGCCGATGCAGCCGCTTCAGGTCCCAGCCGTGGCGGATGAAGTCGCGTGCGAGCCAGTCCAGGAGCTCGGGATGCGAGGGTCTGCCGCCGCGCGTGCCGAAGTCGCTCGGGGTCTCGACGATGCCGCGACCGAAATGCCAGTGCCAGACGCGGTTCACGAAGACGCGTGCGGTGAGCGGATGATCGTCGTCGACCAGCCACCGGGCCAGCTCGAGCCGACCGCTCGAGCGCTCGGGAATCGCGGGCAGGTCGGTGCCGGCCGACAGCGGTCGTGGCGCACCGCGCGCGACCTTCGGACCGGGCGCGACGGTGTGGTCACCCCGCACATGCACGGCGAGGTCACCCGGTTGTTGCTGCTCCGACACGGCGAGCACCATCACGGGTTCAGGCGGCATCGCCTGGGCCAGGCGATCGCGTTCGTTCGCCAGGGCGTCGATCTGCGCGCGCAGAGCCTCGTCGCGCTGGTCCTCCACGGCAGGCGAGACGGCGAAGGGACCCGCAGCGCCGAGGAGCGCCACGCGATCCGCCTCGAGTGCGGCATCGTCCAAGCGCTCGCGCGGCGTGGAGGCGTCACCGGAGGAAAGCAGTGCCCACCAGGCGTCGGTGACGGCACGGATCCGGGTGGCCTCGGCCGCGGCGAGCGCGGCGTGATCGCGCGATGGGCCCACGAGCTCACCGCGCCACTCCGCCATGAGCGGCTGTGCATCGATCGCATCACGCACCTGCAGGAGCAGCGCCACCGGCACACCGAGGTCGGCCGCGCGTTCGAGTGCGGCGAGGGCGCGCGGATCCGGGCGGCCCACGGGCACGAGCTCGACGCGGTCGATGTGCGGGAACGGTCCATCGCGCACGAGGGCGAGTTCATGCGTGCCTGCCGCGAGATCGAGCGTCGCAGCGACCTGCCATGCTTGGCCCTGCGGGTGGAACGAGCCGGTGTCCTTGCCCAGTGCGTCGCTCGCGGCGAGTGCACCATCGAGCTCGACCTGGACCGGTCGTGACTCATCGCTCGCGGCGCGCACGCGAAGTTCATGCGTGCCGGGCATGGCGACCTCGAAGGTCCAGGCCACACGCCCGATGCCGGCGCCGCCGGTGCGCACCACGCCGATGCCGACGCCCCAATGATCGCGGTCGATGACGAGGCCTCGCAGGTCGGCTCCGTCCTCGGCTTCACGTGCCGGCGTGCGCGGCGGCAGGGTGGCGGCAGCGAGCAGGATACCCTCGGCCTTGGCGGCCCATGCGCGCTGCACGGTGGCGTCGGCGCGCTGCGTGGCGGCCTTCAGCGAACTGGTGTTGCGCGCGGTCGCGGCGGCATGCTCGGCGCGCGCGGCGACGGCATCGTTCGCGGCTGCCTCGCGCTCGAGCGCACGCGCCACGGTGGCGACGCTGGCCATCGTGCGCGTGCTGTGCAGCACACCGGCGAGCGCGAAGTACTGCTCCTGGGAGACCGGGTCGAACTTGTGGTCGTGGCACCGCGCGCAGCCGAGCGTCTGGCCCATGAACGCACGACCGACGACATCGACCTGCTCATCGACCATGTCGAAGACGAGCTTCTCCTTGTCGGGCTCGGCGAGCACCTTGGGGCCCAGCACCAGGAACCCAGTGGCCGTGATGCAATCGGCGGCAGCGGGGGATGAGCGCGCATCAGGCATCAGGTCGCCGGCAACCTGCATCGTGATGAAGCGATCGATCGGCAGGTTGTCGTTGAAGGCACGCACGACCCAGTCGCGCCAGCGCCAGGCATTGCCGAAGGCCGTGTTCTCGTCGAGGCCGTTGCTGTCGGCGTAGCGCGCGACGTCGAGCCAGTGCCGCGCCCAGCGCTCGCCGTAGGCAGGGCTGGCAAGCAGGCGGTCGATCACGCGCGACCAGGCATCGGGGCGCGTGTCCTCCTCGAAGGCCCGGATCTCGTCGTAGGTCGGCGGCAAGCCGGTCAGGTCGAAGCTCGCCCGGCGCAACAAGGTCCGACGGTCCGCCCGGCCCTGGGGCACCACGCCCTGCGCCTGCATGGCCTGGATCAGGAAGCGGTCGAGGTCACTGGTGGACGAGCCCACGCCGGCGGGGCGCGGCGGACGCGGGTTGCCCATCGGCTGGTACGCCCAGTGGTCGCGTTCAATCAGGGCGGCCTTCTGCTTCCAGATCGCGGCCGCGTCCGGATCGGCCGGCGCCGAGGCATCGACCATGGCGTGGTCGGCATCCTTGGGCACGGGTGGTTCGTCGGCCCAAGCCAGTGCGCAGATGAGGGTGGAGCAGAGGGCGGCCACCCAGACCGGGCGGGCGATGACGCCCAGGTCGTGCAGGGTGCGCATGCTGGCAGGTCGGGTGCGCGATCGGGCCACGGACGGATCGTATGGGTGATCCGAAGCGCCTCCAACGCCAATCGGTGCGCAACCGCGCCATCCGGCTCGGCAGGGGTGGGCCTGCACGCGCAGGCAGGGCAAAACAGATTGATGAGCCTCGAAGGGGCCTGCTTGGTCTTGGGCCCCGAAGGGGCCCACGGCGCAGGTCACCCAGAGGGTCGTGCCTCGCAGTGTGCCAAATCTTGGCACTTCAGCGTCAGGATCGGCCCGCCGGGACCT
>Ga0209617_10001747_pt1 | contig 10174 bp, 7 predicted proteins | sample LakEriepJuly2011_2_FD_187459 | JGI IMG/M metagenome (GOLD analysis project Ga0209617, IMG submission 187459) | Freshwater microbial communities from dead zone in Lake Erie, Canada - CCB epilimnion July 2011 (SPAdes) (version 2) | ecosystem: Environmental > Aquatic > Freshwater > Lentic >... | reverse complement strand
TGTTTGAACCAGAAGAATTCAATCTTGATAGTTACAACCTCAACCCGAGCTGCCACAGAATTAGCAGATGAGTTAATTTCTCTTGTTGGCATAGATCAGGTCGTAAATTTTCCTGCCTGGGAAACTTTGCCCCATGAGCGTTTGAGTCCAAAATCAGACACCGTTACAGCAAGGTTTAAAGCTCTAAATCGAATTAGTAATAACCAGAGTAAATACATTGTCTGCTCAATTCGAGCACTTCTTCAACCAATTATTGCAAATGATCTAAAGAAATCAATAATTCGCATTGAAAAAAATCTGGAAATCAGAATGTCTGATTTGATTGAACAACTTTCTAGATTTGGATACCAAAGATCAGATTTGGTTGAGAAGCGTGGTGATTTTGCAGTACGCGGTGGAATCTTAGATTTATTCCCTCCAGATCAAGAACACCCAATTCGAATAGATTTTTTCGGAGATGAAATTGATGATATTTCTTACTTTGCAATTGCAGATCAGCGGTCTATTCAAAAGATTTCAGCCGCTATTGAAATCTATCCCTGCCGGGAGTTGTTAATAGATTCAAATGTAAAAACCAAGGCAGCAAAACTTGGCGAAAAGTTCCCGCAAATTAAAGAATTAACAGATAAATTGATTGAAGGAATAACTTTTGAAGGCATGGAATCACTTGCAGCTGGTGTTTCACATGAATTTAAATCCTTGTTAGATTTCCTGCCAAAGGATCATCAGATTTGGCTTATAGATGAGCCAAGAATTAGATCTAGATCAATTGATTTGATTAATACCAACCAAGAGTTTCTAGAGGCGGCATGGTCTAATGCGGCATGGTCTAGGGAAGGCTCTGTTGCAGCACCTATTGATCTGAGCCAGGAATTATCACAAGGTGGCTTTTACGATTTAGAGTCAATTGAAAGAAAAGCTATTGAGCTAAAGATTGCTATTAGAAGTTTGAATCTTTACCCAAGTAATCCAGAGGATTCACCCATAGATTTTCTAGGCGAAATTGATACATACGCAAACAAATATGAGGCGGCTGTTGAAGATATACGTGATTGGCATAAATCAGGTCTGACAGTGGTATTTACTGCACAAGCAAATGGAACTCTGAAGCGATTTTCTGAATTATTAAACCTGGCTGATCTTCCAAACAAAATCCTAAACTCAGAAACTGAAATTAATAGCGGTGTAATTAATTTGGTTGTAAGTAACTACAAACATGGATTTATTAGTGAGAAATACAAGTTTGTTCTGATTACGGATAAAGATGTTTCTGGGCAGAGGGCTGCCGATAAAGATTTAGCTCGGATGCCCTCTCGCCGGAAAAAAGCCATTGATCCATTGCAACTTAGGGTGGGTGATTATGTCGTCCATGAGCAGCATGGTGTTGGCAGGTATTTGGAGTTGATTAACAGAAATATCGCAGGAGTCTCACGTGAGTATTTAGTGATTGAGTACGCATCATCAAAGCGAGGACAGCCAGCGGATAAATTATTTGTACCAACCGATACCTTAGAACAGGTAACTAAATATGTTGGAGGCGAAACCCCCGCATTACACCGTATTGGTGGAGCAGATTGGCAAAACAGTAAACGCAAGGCACGTAAAGCGGTTAAACAAATTGCAGCTGAGCTTATCCGTTTGTATGCGGCCCGAATGAGTGCACCTGGCTTTGCATTCTCGCCCGACACCACTTGGCAAAAAGAGTTAGAAGATAGCTTTGCATTTGTTGAAACAATTGATCAACAAGCAACTATTGATGAAGTAAAGCGGGATATGGAAAAACCAAATCCAATGGATCGAATTGTTTGCGGTGATGTTGGGTATGGAAAAACTGAGATCGCAGTTCGTGCTGCCTTTAAAGCTGTGCAGGATGGTAAACAGGTGGCGATACTTGTCCCAACAACATTGCTTGTTCAACAGCACCTAAACACTTTTTCAAATAGATATGCAGGCTTTCCAATCCGATTAGCTGCGCTTTCAAGATTTAATACAGCTACCCAAACAAAAGAAATTATTGCTGGCCTAAAATCTGGAGTAATTGATGTAGTAATTGGAACTCATAGATTGCTTTCAAAGGATATCGAGTTTGCAAATTTGGGATTATTAGTAATTGATGAAGAGCAACGATTTGGGGTAGAACACAAAGAAGAATTGAAGAAAGCCAGAACAAATGTGGATGTTTTAGCAATGTCTGCAACTCCAATACCAAGAACCTTAGAGATGGCAATAACTGGAATCCGAGAAATGTCTAACATCACTACACCACCGGAGGAGCGACACCCGGTGCTTACCTATGTTGGTCCATATGATGAAAAGCAGGTTAGTGCTGCAATAAATCGTGAACTACTTCGCGATGGCCAAATATTTTTTATTCATAACAGGGTAGAGAGCATTGAAGCGGTATCTGAGAGATTAAAGAAGTTAGTACCTGCTGTAAAAATTGGAATCGCTCATGGACAAATGAATGAGCGGGCCTTGGAAGAGGTTATTTTAGCTTTTTGGAATAGAGAATTTGATTTGCTGCTTTGCACAACAATAATTGAAAGTGGAATTGATATTCCAAATGCAAATACCTTAATAGTTGATCGCTCAGATTTGTTCGGACTTTCCCAACTTCATCAACTGCGTGGCAGAGTAGGCAGAAGTCGCGAACGTGCATATGCCTATTTCCTTTACCCAACAGAACAACCAATCACTGAGCTAGCACATGATCGATTAACAACAATTGCAACAAATACAGATTTAGGTGCTGGCATGCAGGTTGCTTTAAAAGATCTTGAAATTCGAGGAGCTGGTAATTTACTAGGGGGCGAACAGTCAGGGCACATTGCTGAGGTTGGCTTTGATTTATATATGCGCATGGTGGCCGATGCGGTGGATGAGTTTAAAACTGGTTATTTTGAAGACAAGCCAAAAAATGTTGAATGCAAAGTCGAATTACCCATTAATGCTCATTTGCCAGTTTCTTATATTGAATCAGAAAGATTAAGACTTGATCTTTACCGCAGAATTGCAGATGCACAATCTAATGCTGCACTTTCTGAAATTAAATCTGAATTAGTTGATCGATTTGGCGAAATCCCACAACCAGGAATTGAGCTACTGGCTGTTGCAGCCCTGCGGCTATATGCAAAAAGTTTGGGTTTAACAGACATCGCTTTCTCAGGTAAACATTTAAGACTTACGCCAATACAACTACCTGAGTCTGCACAAATTAAATTAGCCAGAGTATTTCCGGGGTCAATCTATAAAAGTGCCACACAAATCCTCTTAGTCGCGCGACCTTCTAGCCCGAATTGGATTGAAAGTGCACCTATAGGAGATACTTCTACCCTTGCTTGGGTTGATTCAGTACTGAAAGAGCTGATCGAGCCAATTGTAAATAGCAAAAGAACCTAAAGAAAAAGAGGATGAAATTGTTTAAGAAATTGATTACACCTTTACTGGGAGTCCTGTTGCTTACTAGCTGCTCATCAATGAGTGAGGGAGTAAGTATTGGAGATAAGGATTTTTCAATTAATCAAATTCAACAATCTGTAGATCAGATCCTTGAAAGCCGAAAAAGTGTAGATACATCACAATTAAATAATTTGTCAGCACCTGATTTACTTCGCGGTCAGGCACAATTTTTTATTGCCTCCGAAATTTTCAGTCAAATTGCAACTGATTTATCAATTGAAGTCACACCCTCAGAGATCGCTGATCGACGAACTCAAATTATTGCCAGCCTAGGTGGCGAGAGCAAACTTCCGGCTGCTTTAGTGGGCGCAAATCTTGCAGCTTCAGATCTTGATACTAATTTGAAAACATTAATTATTTCAGAGCGGATGCAAAGCAATTTCATCAATTCTGGCGGTTTAGAGACTGAGTATTTCGCTTATCTACAAGATCTAATTGTTAAAACAGCCAAAAAACTTGGCGTCAAAGTTAACCCCAAGTATGGAAAATGGAATTCTGAAACCGCATCCATTGATGCAAGCAACTCAACAGATGGTGCTGTAACAGGTCTTCCTTAAATCCCGTTTATGACATCAGAGCTGCTAAGACTTCGCGAGGTCATGGATAAACTTCGCTCACCAGGCGGCTGTCCATGGGATGCAGAGCAAACTCATCAATCTTTGCTTAAGTATTTACTTGAAGAATCTTATGAGTTTATAGAATCTGTTGAAAACAATGATCGCCAAGATATGCAGGAGGAGCTTGGGGACCTATTGCTTCAAGTTTACTTTCACTCTCGCATGGCTGAAGAAGATACAAACCAGCCATTTAATATTGAAGATGTTGCAAAATCCGTTGCAGATAAATTGATTCGAAGACACCCACATGTTTTTGCCGGTACAAAAGTGGATAACAGCCAAGATGTATTGGAAAATTGGGAAAAACAAAAAGCTCTAGAAAAAGGCCGAAGCTCAATTATTGACGGCGTCCCACTTGCCCAGCCCGCGCTGCCTTTGGCTGCCAAGGTGGTTTACCGGATCAATAAATTAAATTACTCACTTCCAATTTCACAGCCAATAAAACTAAGTGATCAAACAAATCAGGATCAATTTGGCGAGATTCTTCTTGGATTAATCGCACAAGCAGTTGAAAAAGGCTTGGATCCAGAAGCAGCCTTAAGAGGCGCCACCAAATCTCTTATAGCTCAGATTCAGGAGCACGAGGCAAGGTAGAATTAACCAAGTATCCATTCATAGATAATCAATAGTTAGGGTGAATTAGTGTCAACGATTAAGTCAGTTCATGCACGAGAAATTTTAGATTCACGCGGAAACCCAACTGTTGAAGTAGAAGTTGAATTAGATGATAAAACTGTTGGCCGTGCAGCAGTTCCAAGTGGAGCATCAACTGGCGCATTTGAAGCCGCCGAGCTTCGTGATGGTGGATCTAGATACTTAGGTAAGGGCGTTCAGACAGCAGTAAATAATGTTAATAACAAAATTGCACCAGTTGTCATTGGACTTAATGCGCAGGCGCAAAGAGATCTTGATGTGAAAATGATTGAGTTAGACGGTAGTAAAAATAAATCAAGCTTAGGTGCAAACGCAATACTTGGAGTATCACTTGCTACAGCTCGTGCAGTTGCGTTAAGCAAGAATCAATCACTATTCAAATATCTGGGTGGACAAGAAGCAAAAACACTTCCAGTACCGATGATGAATATTTTGAATGGTGGCGCACACGCTGATACAAATGTTGATATTCAAGAATTTATGATTGCACCAATTGGTGCTGAAAATTTCAAAGAATCAATTCGATGGGGTGCTGAGATTTACCATAGCTTGAAATCTGTTTTAAAAAAGAAAGGCCTTGCAACCAGTATTGGTGATGAAGGTGGCTTTGCTCCAAATCTTGAAAGTAACCGAGCCGCGCTAGATCTAATTTTGGTCGCAATTGAAAGTGCTGGCTTTAAAGCCGGTTCTCAAATTGCACTTGCAATGGATGTGGCTGCAACAGAATTCTTTGCCGATGGTAAGTATAAATTTGAAGGCAAGCAATTAACATCTGATCAGATGATTGATTACTACAGCGAACTAGTTCAAAGCTATCCATTAGTTTCAATTGAAGATCCACTGGATGAAGATGACTGGTCTGGTTGGGCCAAATTAACTGCCAATTTGGGAGAAAAGATCCAAATAGTAGGAGATGATCTTTTTGTAACAAATCCAGAGCGATTACAGCGAGGCATAGATAGCAAAACAGCCAATGCATTGCTAGTTAAGGTAAACCAAATCGGAAGTCTTACTGAGACGATTGATGCAGTTAACTTGGCTCACAAAAATAATTACAAATCAATGATGAGTCATCGTTCTGGTGAAACTGAGGACACAACAATTGCAGATTTAGCAGTTGCTTTAAATTGTGGACAGATAAAGACAGGTGCTCCCGCAAGATCTGAACGAGTTGCAAAATACAATCAATTGCTGAGAATTGAAGAGGAATTAGGTTCTACTGCAGTTTATGCAGGTCGATTAGCATTTCCAAGATTTAAGAAATAACTTAGATGGCTAGGCGAAGATTTTTTGCTGCGGGCTTAATTTCAGCCTCGCGAAAAAATGTTAAGTCTGGATTGAAAAAAAGAGGGGTTTCTAACCGAGCGCTAATTGTTGGCATAGTCCTGTTTGTTGTAGCAATAACTCTTGCACCACCAATTCAACATTACTTTACGCAGCGCGCTCAGATTAATTCACTAAAAAGTAAAATCACAGACAATCAAGCCATGCTTGAAAAAGCAGCAGCAGAGCTTGCGCAGTGGGATGATCCCGAGTTTGTTGCAAGCCAAGCAAGGTCAAGATTACATTTTGTATTTCCAGGTGAGCGTAGATATATAGTTGTTGGCAATGATGAGATTGTTGATGAAGCAGAACAAACCAAAGTTTCAGGCCAACTTCCAGTTGGACTACCCTGGTACTCAAGATTAATCTCATCAATTACTAGCACTAATGTAAGTAACTAAAATGGTTAATCCCAAACCAGCATTTAAAGCTGAAAAACCATCTGGTGCGGATTTAAAAACTGTTGCTGCTCAACTCGGTAGAGAACCTAGAGATGTCTCAGCTATTGCACATCGCTGTCCATGCGGTGAAGCTGATGTTGTTCAAACGCCGCCACGATTAGCAGATGGCACACCATTTCCAACTTTTTACTATGCCACTTGCCCAAGACTTACTGGAGCGATTTCAACCTTAGAGAGCTCCGGTTTGATGGCGCAGATGAATGAGCGATTACAAAATGATCCAATACTTGCAGGTGATTATTTAGCGGCTCATGTTGATTATGAGGCAGCTAGAAGTGCATTAGCTAAACAGGAAAATCTAGATGTTCCTGAAATTGATGGAGTAACAGCAGGAGGAATGCCTGATCGAGTTAAATGCTTACACTCCCTTGTTGCCCACTCATTAGCAGCAGGTGAAGGTGTTAATCCACTTGGTGATGAAGCATTAGCAGCACTTGATAATTGGTGGGTTTCTAGACCTTGTAATGTAATTAGTAATTTACTTGATGAGGAGGAGTAGTTGAGTCGAGTTGCAGCTATTGACTGTGGTACTAATTCAATTCGTCTTTTAATTGCAGATATCACCAACGGAAATTTTAAAGAAGTTTTGCGCACAATGGAAATAGTCAGACTCGGCCAAGGCGTTGACCAAAACAAAGCATTTCATCCAGATGCAATAGATCGAACTCTTGCTGCAGTTGAAAAATTTGCAGGACATATTAAAAGTAAGGGTGTTGAGAAAGTAAGATTTTGTGCAACCAGCGCAACCCGTGATGCAAGTAATCGTGAATTGTTTACTGATGGGGTTAAGAAAATTCTTGGTATTGAAGTTGAGGTAATTCCAGGTGAAGAAGAAGCAAGACTTTCATTTATCGGTGCTACCAAGGAGCTATCTCAAAATGATGGTCCATTTTTAGTAGTTGATATTGGGGGTGGATCAACTGAGTTTGTATTTGGAAATGAAAGTGTTGACTCTGCAAAAAGTGTAAATATTGGTTGTGTAAGAATGAGTGAGCGTCACTTGATTGATCAACCACCTTCTATTGCACAAATCAGCCAGGCAATAATTGATATTGATATTGCAATAGCTCAAGCAGCAGCAATTGTCCCTATTTCTGAAGCAAAAACTTTAGTTGCAGTTGCAGGTACTGCAACCACTGTCGCAGCAGCTGCGCTTAAATTAGAACAATATGATCGATACTTAATTCACTTATCAAGAATCTCTGCAACATCGGTTCATCAAGTTGCTGGAATGTTTCAATCATTGGATAAGGATCAAATCGCATCCCTCGGATATATGCACCCTGGCCGAGTAGATGTAATTACATCCGGTGCATTAATTTTGTCGAGGATAATGGCTGCGACGGGGGCGAGTGAGTTTGTTGCATCTGAATCTGATATTTTGGATGGAATTGCTTGGTCGCTTTCTAATTGAGCGAAGATTTTGATGGATTTGGCGGCCAAAAAGACAGGTAGATTTACCCCCTGAAGGTTCGCCCCTGTAGCCCAATGGCAGAGGCATGCGACTTAAAATCGCACAAGTGTGGGTTCGACCCCCACCGGGGGCACGCTCATTAGCTGCGAATCTTCAGCAAAGATTAAGTTTAGATCTGGCTTATGCGATGGCTAATGGAATTAAGAGAGATTAATATTTGTTCACTACCTAAGTGACTAACAAAAGTATCCGTTTGTTACTTCTATAGAAGGAGAAGAATGAAAAGCTCAAACCCTGTACTTGGCAAGGCATTTAATCAATCTTCAAATATGCAGGTTGATCAACTGGAGCAAAATTACAACGCTCCTGCCGCCTCATCAATGCGAACAGGTCGCATGACATTAGAAGATGTTGTTGCGAAAACTGGATTTTTATTTGCAATTTTAGTTGTGGTCGGTGCATTTGCTTGGAGTGCAAACCTTGGAATGGGTGCAGTACTACTCGGATTCCTTGGTGGATTTGTTTTAGCAATGGTTATAAGTTTTAGTAAAAACATTAAACCAGGTTTAGTTATTGCCTATGCTGCCCTAGAAGGTTTAGCTCTTGGAACCTTAAGCAGTTATTATGAGTCTTACTACCCAGGAATTGTTAGCCAAGCAGTAATTGGAACAGTTGCAGCATTTGCTGGTGTTTTAGTTATGTATCGAAATGGCACCCTACGTGCAACACCTCAATTCACACGTGCAGTAATTGGCGCGGCCATTGGTTACTTCATCCTTGGACTAGTTTCATTAGTTGCATCATTCTTTGGAGTTGGCCAAGGTTATGGTTTCTACGGTGTTTCAGGTCTTGGATTACTTCTTGCAGTTGCAGGCGTTGCGCTAGCGAGCTTGTTCCTAGTACTTGATTTTGATCAAATTGAAAAAGGTGTAACCGCGGGCGTTCCAGAGAAGGAATCTTGGCGAGCAGCTTTTGGCTTGATGGTCACTGTTGTTTGGCTATACCTAGAGGTACTACGCCTAATTTCAATACTACGTAATGATCGCTAATTAAATAATTACCCAACAGGGGCTGTGAGAAATCACAGCTCCTGTTTATTTTTGTCAGGGATTAATTCATCCTTTAATTGAGAGGCTCTTGTCTCTGGCAAAATTGCAGAAAGAATAATTGCAATTACCCAAATTCCTGCTGAGACTAAAAATGCTACTTGGTAGCTGAATAAATCGGTAAGCAAACCAACTATTACTGGACCAAAAATCATTCCAGCATCTCCTGCCATTTGCCAGGCTGCGATCACTTGACCACCTCGGCCACGAATAATGTCACCAACAACGCTTCCTGGAGCCGTACCAACATATGCACCGCCTAAGCCAAATAGGGCCATAGAAATAACATATAACCAAACGTTTGTAGTAAATGCCAGCATCAGTATTCCAAACAAAACAAAAGCACTACCAAATAACAATGCAGCCTTTCGTCCTTTTTGATCTGAATACTTTCCAGCTTTTAACATGAAAGCTCCTTGAACTAAAGCGCCAATAGTTAATCCAAGGCCAGCAATTGCAGCGGTTGAGTTTAATTTTTCAGTAACAAACAAAGGAAGAATTGAGGATCTCAATCCAAACAAAATCCAGTTGTTAATAAAAGCTAGCATTAAAGCTATTTGATATGGTCTTAATCGAAAAGCCTGTGACAAGGTAGTTTGACCAATCTCACTTGTTGGTGCATCAACTTTCTTGCCCAACCGTTTCTCACTTAAAAACACTAATGCAATTGTTCCCGCAATAGCTAAAGTTGAAGAGTAAACAAAAAACGGTGCCCGCAAAGATATCGCCGATAATATTCCACCAAATGCTGGACCTGCGATGCTACCTAGTAAAAAACCACCGTTATAAAGTGATTGTGCCCGGCCTCTAACATCATCGCTAACTGAGCGCATAAGTAATGAACCTGCAGATACCGAGAACATAGATGATCCCAATCCGCCGAGAGATCTAAAGGTTAGAAGCTGTCCATAACTTTGGGACAAGGCAGTAAGTAATGTGAAAAATGAGACCATGAAAAGTCCAAAACCTAGAACTGCACGCTCGCCAAAGCGATCAACTAATTTGCCAGAGATTAAGCCGGAGGAAAAACGCATGATTGCAAAACTTGAAATTATCAAACCGATAGCAGTTTTACTGACACCAAAAGATGCAGCAAAAATTGGTATTGCAGGAATTATTACACCAAATCCAACTGCTACA
>Ga0209617_10001746_pt1 | contig 10179 bp, 9 predicted proteins | sample LakEriepJuly2011_2_FD_187459 | JGI IMG/M metagenome (GOLD analysis project Ga0209617, IMG submission 187459) | Freshwater microbial communities from dead zone in Lake Erie, Canada - CCB epilimnion July 2011 (SPAdes) (version 2) | ecosystem: Environmental > Aquatic > Freshwater > Lentic >... | reverse complement strand
GGGCTACCCCAACTTCCGCGACTTCCAGCATGATCGCCTGCAGCGCTTCGACTACACGCCGGCGCACTGCGCCGCGTTCCACGAGGCCGTGGAGAAGACCTGCGTGCCGCTGGCACGCCGCATGCAGGAACGCCGCGCGAAGGCGCTGGGCCTGACCGCGCTGCGCCCGTGGGACCTGAAGGTGGACGTGAAGGGCCGCTCGCCGCTGCGACCCTTCGAGGGCGCGGACCAGATGGTGGAGCGCACCAGCAAGGTGTATCACCGCATGGACAGCGAGCTGGCACAGATGTTCGACAGCATGCGCGGTGGTGGATGCCTGGATCTGGACAGCCGCAAGGGCAAGGCACCGGGTGGCTACCAGTACCAGCGACAGCTCTCGCGCGTGCCCTTCATCTTCATGAACGCCGCGGGCATGCACCGCGACCTCACCACCATGGTGCATGAGGCGGGCCACGCGTTCCACAGCCTGCTGAGCAAGGACGATCCCATCCTGGCGTATCGCGGCAGCCCCATGGAGTTCGCCGAAGTGGCCAGCATGAGCCAGGAGCTGCTGACGCTGCCCTACCTCGAGGAGTTCTTCAGCACGGCCGACGCCGAGCGCGCGCGTCGCGAGCTGCTGGAGGGCGTGATCAGCATGCTGCCGTGGATCGCGCAGATCGACGCGTTCCAGCACTGGGTGTATCTGAACCCCGGCCACTCCAGCGCCGAGCGCACCAAGGCGTGGCTGGATCTTGACGCGCGCTTCGGTGGCTCGCTCGACTGGAGCGGCATCGAGGGCTCGCGCGCGCACATGTGGCAGCGGCAGCTGCACCTGTTCGGCATGCCCTTCTACTACATCGAGTACGGCATCGCGCAGCTGGGCTCGCTGCAACTGTGGCTGGCCAGCAAGAAGAGCGAGAAGGACGCGCTGGCGGCTTACAAGCGCGCGCTGACGCTGGGCGGCAGCAAGCCGCTGCCCGAACTGTTCGCGGCGGCGGGACTTCGTTTCGACTTCGGCCCGGCCACCGTGCAGTCGCTCATGGACGCGGTGGGCGCCGAACTGGACCGTCTGCCCGACTGACGCACGCGCATCGCATTCACCCATCACACCCGAACCATTCACGGCACAATCGCCAACGGAGACATCAGCATGAAGAAGGTCGTCATTCTCGGAGCCGGCAAGATCGGTCGCATGTGCGCACACCTGCTGCAGCGAAGCGGCGACTACGCGGTGACCAGCGTGGACGCGCACGCGTCGGGCCTGGAGTGGGTGCGCAAGCATGTGCCGGGCGTGCACTGCGAGCAGGCTGCCTTCGACGACGCCAAGGCGATGGACCGCGTGCTGGCCGGCCAGTGGGCCGTGATCAGCTGCGCACCCTTCCACTGCAACCCGCTGATCGCCGAGCGCGCGAAGGCGGCGGGCGTGCACTACCTCGATCTGACCGAGGATGTTGCGGTGACCAAGAAGGTGATGGCGCTCGCGCAGGGCGCCAAGACCGCGTTCATTCCGCAGTGCGGCCTGGCACCCGGCTTCATCACCATCGCGGGCTGGCACCTGGCGCAGGGCTTCGATCGCATCCACGACCTGAAGCTGCGCGTGGGCGCGCTGCCGCGCTTTCCCAGCAACGCGATGAAGTACAACCTGACCTGGAGCACCGCGGGCCTGATCAACGAGTACTGCCAGCCCTGCGAGGCGGTGGAGAACGGCGAGTTCGTGAGCGTGCCACCGCTGGAGCAGCTGGAGCACATGATGATCGACGGCTTGGAGCTGGAGGCGTTCAACACCTCGGGCGGCCTGGGCACGCTGGGCGAGACGCTGAAGGGCAAGGTTCGCAACCTCAACTACAAGACCATGCGCTTCCCGGGACATCGCGACATCCTGAAGCTGCTGCTGCACGATCTGGGATTCATCCACCACCGCGAGGAGCTGGGCAAGGTGTTCGAGCGCAGCCTGCCGGCGACCGATCAGGATCAGGTGGCGATCTTCGTGAGCTGCACCGGCGAGAAGGACGGACGATTCCTGGAGCGCACCTACGCCAAGGTGGTGCTGCACAAGGTGATCGACGGACTGCCGTGGACGGCGATCCAGATCACCACGGCGGCGGGTGTGACCGCGGTGCTTGATCTGCTTCGCGAAGGCAAGCTGGCGCAGGCCGGCTTCGTGCGCAACGAGGACGTGGGCTTCGACGCGTTCATCGCGAACCGGTTCGGCAAGCACTACGCCTGAGGTTCATTCGAGGGTCGGAGGTCATTGCGCGGACGCGGGTGCGGTCCGCCTCATGACCTCCGACCCTGCTTCTGTGCTCACGCCCGCCGCAGCGTCAGCATCACGATCTCGGCGGGCACATTGCGGCGCAGCGGGAACCATGCGCCCGCGCCCACGTTTACGAACAGGCGACTGCCGCCGCGGCTGTACAGGCCACGCGAGTGGCGATGCAGCAGCGACAGGTTGGCCTGCGGCCGATCGCGCAGCGCCACCTGCCCGCCGTGCGTGTGGCCAGCCAGCGTGAGTGGAATACCGAGTCGCGCGGCAGCAGGGAACGCCTTCGGGTTGTGCGACAGCAGCAGGTGCGGGCGCTCCTCCCCCACCTCGTGCACCATGCGCGAAAGCTCGCGCGGCGTGCCATGCCAGTCGATGCCCGCCACGCGAAACTCGTGGCCCGCGCGACGCCGCGTGTGCACGCCACCGGCAAGCACCAGCAGGCCACGATCACGCGCCGCCTCGGTGATGGCGTCGGGATCGTCAAGATGATCGTGGTTGCCCAGCACCAGATAGCGGCCGAGCGGCGCGCGCATGTTGCCCATCGCCTCGAGCAGCGGCTCGCAGCCCTGCCACTCCAGGTCCACCACATCGCCGGTGCAGGCCAGTACATCGGGCTTGGCGGCGCCGAGGCGTTCCACAAGCTCGATCGCGCGATCCACCGGCATGAGATGCCCAAGGTGCAGATCACTCAGGTGCCCCACACGCAGCCCTTCGAAGGCGCGCGGCCAGTTCGGCACCGCCAGTTCCACCTCGCGCAATTCGATCGGCTGCTTCAGGTGACGATCGCGCAGGCGGCCTCGCATGAGCCGATCCACGGTCTTCGTCAGCAGCATGTTGCGCAACTGCGCGCGCCGGAACTTGCCGCCGCGCTTCTTCTTGCCGCCGCTCGAATTGCCGGCCTTCGAGCCTTCCACGCGGGTTCCTAGAAGCGCACCGACGCGCCCACCATCAGGCCGGCGATGTTGCCGCTGAAGGTGTAGTCGCCCTGCGTCAGCTCGAGGTTGGTGTATCGATAGCCGAACAGCACACCCACATTGCCCGTGATCCATGCGGTGAGTTGCGCGCGCACCTCGGTCTCGGTGCAGCCGTCACCCGGCCACGCGGGGCCCCAGGTGCCGCTCACCACGAACTCCAGACGATCCATCCAGCGCAGGCGCTCGCGCAGATCCACCATCACGTCGATGCCGCCACCCACGATCACGGTGCCGAAGGTGTTGTCGTAGGTGCTGCCTGCACCGGTCGACACATTCTGCACCTGCTGGTTCACGCCGAAGCCGCGTCCGCCCACGATGGCCAGCACCTGCAGATCGCCGCCCAGACTTTCGTTGGCCACGGGCGCTTCCCACGGGAACTGCTGCTTGGAGAGCGGGCGCCACACCCAGCTCTGCACGTCGATGCCCCACGAGTAGAAGTCGAAGCTGCTCGACAACGTGTCACCGAGCGCATACGTGGTGTTGCCGAATGCGCCGGCGCCCGCCGCCGACTGCGTGGCGCTGGTACCGAATTCCGAGCCGGTGGCGCGCACGGTCCAGTTCTTCCACATCAGGGACAGGTCGCCCTGAAAGGCGCCCTCCATGGTGTCGAGGCCGTAGGCGGTGTTCACATCCTGCTGCACGGTGCTGATGGGGCCGTAGGAGGCGTTGCCGCGCAGGCGCGCGATCCACGCGCCGGCGGTCAGGTCCATGCGCACGGGTTCGCCCTCGATGCGGAACAGCGGCTGGTTTTCGCAGCGATCAAGCAGCGAAGCAGTTGTGGAGGCTGGCGCGGCCGCTGGCGTTGCGGTCTGGGCCTGCTGCAAGCCCATGGCAAGGGCGATGGCGGTTGGATCCATGATGCAGGCAGCGTATCGTGCCGCCCATGGAACCCGGCAGCGTGCCACCACCCGAGCCCGTGCGCTCGCCGAACGCGATCGCGCTGGGGCGGCGCGCGTGGATCCATCCCGATGATCTGCAGTGGCAGTTCACCACCAGCCGCGGTCCCGGTGGGCAGAACGTGAACAAGGTGGCCACGCGCGCGGTGCTGAATGTGCAGCCCTCGCGCGTGTACGGGCTGAATGACGCGGCGCGCGCGCGCTGGCTGGATCTGATGCAGCACCGCATGGCGGGTGGCGCGATCGCGTTCAACTGCGGCGAGCACAGAAGCCAGCTGCAGAACCGCGAATCATGCGTTGCACAGCTGGTGGCCAGCGTGCGTCAGGCGGAGGTGGTGCCCAAGATCCGGCGACCCACCAAGGCCACACGCGGCAGTCGCGAGCGAAGGCTGGAAGGCAAGAAGCGCGACAGCGGCATCAAGCGTGATCGCGGCTGGCGCGGCGAGTGATCACTTCCACAGCACCTGGCCGCTGCCCTTCGCGATCTTGCCCATCACGAACGGCTGCTCGCCGGCCTTGCGCAGCTTCTTCATCACGCCCTCGGCGAACTCCGGATGCACGATGAAGCAGTAGCCGACGCCCATGTTGAACACGTTCCACATCTCGCTCTCGGCCACGCCGCCGTGCTTCTGAAGGAAGCGGAACAGCGGCGGCACCTGCCACGAGACGCGATCCACCACCGCATCCAGATGCTCGCCGTACGCGCGCGGCAGGTTGCCGGGCAGTCCGGCGCCGGTGATGTGCGCCATGCCGCGCACCACGCGCTTGCGCTTGTACGCGCCCAGCACCTTCATCACGGCCTTGGTGTAGATGCGCGTGGGTTCCAGCAGCAGGTCGCCCAGCGTGCCGGGGCCCGCGTCGTCGTAGTGCTTGCCCAGATCCAGCTTCGCTTCCTTCACGATGCGCCGAACCAGCGCGTAGCCGTTCGAGTGCACGCCGCTCGAGGGCAGGCCGATGATCACGTCGCCCTTCTTCACGCGCGTGGGGTCGATGGCGCGCTTCGCCTCCACCACGCCCACCGCGAAGCCCGCGATGTCGAAGTCGCCCGGCTTGTAGATGTCGGGCATCTCGGCGCATTCGCCGCCGATCAGCGCGCAGCCGGCGATCTCGCAGCCCTTCGCCACGCTCTGGATGATGGTGGCCGTCTCCTCGGGCCTGATGCGGCTCAGACCGAGATAATCGAGGAAGAACAGCGGCTCGGCGCCCTGCACGATGAGATCGTTCACGTTCATCGCCACGCAGTCGATGCCGATGGTGTCCAGGCGTCCCATCTGGATCGCCAGCATCACCTTGGTGCCCACCCCGTCGGTGCACGCCACAAGCACCGGATCCTTGTAGTTGCGCTTGAAGATGCGCTCCTTGAAGTCCAGGCGGAACATGGCGCCGAAGCCCCCATACGAACCCATCACGCGCGGACCCTGCGTGCGTCGCAGAGCGGGCTTGATGAGATCCACGACGCGGTCACCCGCTTCCATGTCCACGCCGGCATCCCGATAAGTCAGGCGCCGTGCTCCGTTGAGTGCTTCACGCTCCATTTCGACCCATCGTAGCGGCGACCTCAGCACCGGTACACACGGCCCATTCAACCTTCGTTCGAGCGGATCGTCGACATCGACCGTCGATGATCCGCGTCGCGACGAAACAACGGCGCCAGTGCGACTTTCAGTACTGTCCTCATCACTTTCGAGTAGAAATGCCAGCATGCCGCTTTGGAAACAGATCGGTGGACCAGACTTGGCCAAACGGCTCGCTCCTCTCCGAGTCGTTGTGATCATCGGGGGTATCGGGGCAATCCTCTACTGGGCTCGAGGACACGGAGCCGCTCTGTCCCCGAGGGGTTCCATTCTTCAACTGGCGCTCGCACTTCTCGCGAATCAGGTCGCCATCGGGCTTCTCGCCCTGAGGTTTCACACATGCATGCGGTTGTTCGGCATTCCGCTATCCGCGTGGCAGTCAGCGCGAATCTGCCTACAAGGCATCTTCTACATGTTTTTCATTCCCGTCTCGATCGGAAATGAGGTGAGTCGCTACATCAAGATCAGGCAGGTCGCGCCCGAGACTCCACCCGCACCCTTGCTGGCGGGACTACTGGTCGACCGAGTCGCCGGACTGATCGGATTTCTCGTGATCGCCGGTGCGTTGGCCCTGCATCAACCGCGTTTCGCTCGAATGCCTGCAATGCTCGACGGTCACATGACCGCATTCGCAGCGGTCACGGGCATCGCGGTGGCGGCCTTCTGTTCCCTGCTGTTCATTCCGAGGATTCGGCATGTCCTCCGCAGCACGATCGCGGCGATGCGATCACACGCCGATTGGGCAGTCGCAAACGCCGCGCTCTCCGTGTTGGTTCCGATCGCCTTCACGGTCGCCATCCACACTTCATGCAGATGGGTCGGCTTCGACTTGCCCTGGGATGCTTTGGCGTTCGCGATCGCGGTCTCATCGATCGGCCAGATCATTCCGATTTCGATCGGCGGATTGGGTGCGACGGAGGTTGGAACATCACTCATCCTGATCGCGCTCGGGACTCCCGAAGCCTCCGCGATGGTGGCTGGATCGATCTGCTACCTGGCACGCCTCATGGTGGCGGTCGAAGGTGGCGTCTGGGAAATCGCATCACGAGACGGTCGTCGAGCAGCGGCCGCCGCGATGAGGGATTCGTAGAGACGGATGTAGGCATCCACCATCTGATCGCGCGTGAAGAGCGAGTGCAGCCTCTTCAAGGCGTTCAGCCCAAGGTGATCCGAAAGTTCCTTGTCCGAGCACAGCTGGTCGATCGCTGCCGCGAGCGCACGGGGATCGCGGGGAGGCACCACAAAGCCCGTCTGACCATCCAGATTCACCCACGACGTTCCCGTGCCGATTTCCGTCGAAATCTGCGGCCGAGCGTGTGCAGCCGCTTCAAGCAATACGACACCGAAGGCCTCCGATCGCGCCTCCGACGGCAGCACCAGACCCGCACAGGCCTGCAACCACGCGCTGCGCTCGCTTGTGGAGACCGAGCCCAGCAGTCGAAGCCGGCCTTGCGACAACTGATTCGATGCGCGTGCCAATTCCTTCCGCAACGGACCATCTCCCGCCACGACGAGCGGGAATCTCGAAAGCCGCGCGGCCTCGACCAGCGTCATCAGGCCCTTGTACGAACGCAACACACCGACGAACAGGATGAATGGCGCCCCGACCTGTCGCCGGATCTGCTCGACACGGTCAGCGCTCGCGCACACGACTCGCGAAGGATCGATTCCGATCGGTATCGTTCGCAACGTCGACCCACAATCCCGGAGCCACGGGCTGGACCTGGCATATGCATCCGACGTCGCGACGACCGCATCGACGGAACGGACAGCCGAACGCTGCAGGAATCGACATGGGACAAGAAGCGGATTCCGACCAACAAGGTCGGAGTGATAGGTCATGACCGTCGGCACGGACGGTGGATGAAACACCTGGACAAATTCCATGGTTGGCCACGGGCCGTGGTAGTGAACGATGTCCGCGGTTGACGCGAGATCGTGGAATCTCCTCACGAATGCGCGGGTCAGCCCGACATCGCGCCACACAGGCCAGAGAGGCTCTCGAATCACCTCAATGCCTTGCTGATTGTCGACCGCCCGCTCAGGCCCACGAACAAGCACGCGAACCTGATGGCCCCGCTCGATCGCCCCTACGCCCAACTGGTGGATCACCTCGATCACTCCGCCCTCGAGGTTCGGGCGGTATCCCTTGAAACAGTGCAGGATCCTCATTCCACGACTGACTTTCGCGCGATCACGAGCATGATGTCGCCGAGATTGAGCCCGAACGTGATCCTGCCCAACCAGCCGTCGGCAATCCACCGATGGACCGCTCGCATCCCCAACCGTCGCTCCAGGATCCAGCTTGAGATGCTGGCGACCGATCGCGTGATTCCTGGATGCGACACCGAGACCGAACCCATCCCCACGGAATCAAGGAGCAGGGTCGCCGAACGACCCGTGAAGTAGTGCACATGACTTGGCGGATGGATCATCCGCCACCGCCGACCCCGAATCCGTGCATTCAGCGATCCGATGTCTCCGGTCGTGAAACAGATCCAACCTCCGGGTCGCAGGAGTCGGTGTGCCGCCGCGATCGCGGACCTCGGATTCTGCATGTGCTCGATGCAGTCCCACATCGTTATCACGTCGAATTGTTCGGCTCCACCCAGAGATTCGATGTTCGTCGTCTCCGCATCAATGCCGAGCTTCGTTCGAGCGAATTCGACCGCGGCGACGCTGACATCGATGCCCTTCGCGATTGCACCAGCGTCCTGTGCCAATTTCGCGAAGTAGCCAAATGCACAGCCCACGTCCAGCAATCGTGCGCCCTGAAGCGAAATGCCCGCCCGTCCGAGTGAAGCAAGACGCTGGCGGAAGTTGTATTCAAGCGCCTCACGCTCGAGCTCGTAATCGCCATACTCCTCTCCCCGAAAATACGACTCGCCGTAGATCGCTTCCACGTCGACCGTCCCAAACGCTTCCGCCGCTGCAACATGGCCGCACCGGCGGCAGCTGGCGAAACCGGGCCATCGTGTGGCCAATCCCTGACTGCCGCATGCGACACACTTTCCCGCCTCGCATGGCTCGCTGGTCACGGTAGTGGACGACATGAAGCATTCATCCTATCAAGGGTGGTTTCGATGCATTTGCAGAGCGGCCTTCGTCTGCCGCAGCATCGCCACCGCGGCGCCCGCCCACCACCGAACCGGCACCGATCGCGTCTCCCGCCACACGATTCCGACCGACTCGCGAAGATGCCTCAACGGGCGGTTGCGTGTCTTCGTCGTCGCATGGTCACGGTTCACGGCGAGCATTCGGTCGACGAATGCCGGCGGTCCCAGACGAGAGAGTCTCCACCAGAGGTCGTAGTCCATCGCAAGTTGATAGCGCTCGTCGAGACCACCAACGGCTTCCCATGCGCTTCGACGAATGAGCGTCGCAGGCTGGCAGATCGTGCACTTGCGCGCGAAGGACCGTCGATCGAAGGGGCGCGTGGGCAATTCCCTCTCGCGGCCTGCAGGCTCGGAACGATTCAGGCAACGGCCAAATGCGAATGGACTGTCGGGGCAGCGGTCCAGCGCGGCCGCCAACGCCTCGATCGCTCCCGGCAGCAACACGTCGTCCGCGTTGAGCCAACCAACATAGTCGCCGGTGCCGAACTCGATCGCGCGATTGATCGCATGGGCCTGCCCCCCGTCCGGACCACTCCAGTGCGTCCGAAGGCGACTTGCATGCCGAAGAATCACCTCATGCGAGCAATCGACCGAGCCGCCATCAGCAACGATGACCTCGGTCTGGATGCGCTGCATCCAGATGGAACCCAGGCATTCGTCGAGGAAGCGGCCCTGATCAAGATTGGGGACGGCGATGGTGACCGGAACCCGTTCCGCACGCAGGCCTTCCGTCATGTGGACACGAGCTGGGGCAGCCGGTTCAGAAAGCAGTCGTAGGCGGTCTTGAGTCCATGCGTCGGGTGAATCGCGGGGACCCAACCGAGCGCACGAATCCTGGAGCTGTCAAGGAGCTTTCCCTTGGATCCATTCGGCTTGGAGGTGTCGAAATCGATGCGACCCTCAAATCCCGTGACCGCGCGAATCATCTCCGCGATCTGCGCGATCGAGAAATCCTCGCCATATCCCACGTTCACCACGGGCCACGAACTGCCGCGCTGCATCATCAGCAGCATCGCGTCAGCCAGATCGTCCGAGTGCAGGATCTCCCGTCGAGGGGAGCCGTCACCCCACACGGCCATCTCCGACGCCCCCGAAACCTTCGCCGCGTGCATCCGCCCCATGATTCCTGCAATCACGTGACTGTGCTCCGGATGGAAGTTGTCTCCGGGGCCGTACATGTTCGGAGGAATCACCGTCAGGAAGTCGCAACCATACTGATCGCGGTACGCGAGACACATCTCGATACCCGCCAATTTCGCGATCGCGTAGCTCCGGATGTTCGGCTCAAGTGGTCCCGTGAGCAGCATCTCCTCACGCAGCGGCGGATGGGCCGTGGTGGGGTAGGTGCAATTCGTCGCGACGAACACGAGCCGGGAG
>Ga0209617_10001744_pt1 | contig 10180 bp, 4 predicted proteins | sample LakEriepJuly2011_2_FD_187459 | JGI IMG/M metagenome (GOLD analysis project Ga0209617, IMG submission 187459) | Freshwater microbial communities from dead zone in Lake Erie, Canada - CCB epilimnion July 2011 (SPAdes) (version 2) | ecosystem: Environmental > Aquatic > Freshwater > Lentic >... | reverse complement strand
GTTCGGCAGCGGCTGCGGGGTTGAGCGCAGACTCGGGCGGGGCGCCGCGCCGTTCCGGCCGCTGCCGAACAGGAGCTTGGACGCCAGGAAGACGCCGCCGGCCAAGACCAGCACGATGGTGGTCAGGGCGTAGGGCAGCGGATTACGGTCGAGGTTCTTGATGCCGTCCAGGATCTGCACCGGCGCCACGCGCGGGAAGTCGAAGACGAGTGGCACGCCGAGCTCCGTGAAGGCCCAGATGAAGACGAGTGCTCCGCCAGCGAACAGTCCCGGGGTGATGATGGGCAGCGTCACCCGCGTGAGCCGCCGCCAGGGCGAGCAGCCGAGGTTGGCCGCAGCCTGCTCCATGGCCGGATCCATCTGCGCTAACGCGGCGGCGAGGTTGAGGTAGAGGATGGGATAAAGGTGGAGGGCGTTCATCACCACGATCCCGAACAGACGGTTCTCGGCCATCCAGTCACGCGGGTGCAGCGGATCCATCCAGCCCAGTCCGGCCAGCACGGCGTTAAACGAACCCTCCGTTCCGAGAATGCACTTGATGCCGATGGCGCCCACGAAGGGGGGCAGGATCATCGGTACGAGAAGCGCGAGCGCGAGGAAGCCGCGCCCGGGAAAGCTGTAGCGGTGGTTGAGCAGGGCGAGAGGCAGGGCGAGCAGGCCCGCTACGACCATGCTGGTCAATCCAAGGAGCAAGGCGTTGGTGAGGCCGTCCTGGTAGAGTGGGTCGCGTAATACGGCGAGGACGTAGCCGAACGTGAAGCCGCCGTCGAGCGGGTCGACGAACGCTTCGCGCAAGACGCAGAAAGCGGGGTAGAGGAAGCCGACGCCGAGCAGGAGCCCGACGGCGGCGCAGAGGATCCAAGCGGTACGGCGGTCCATGTCAGCGTTTCTCCTGGTGCTGGCGCGCGAGTTCGGCCGCGCGGCGGTAGTTCTCGCGGAAGATGGCGCCGAGTTCCGTCATGCGTCGCGCCGAGACGAGGGCGTCGCGGCTTTCGAGTCCAGGATCGCCTTCGCCGCCGGCGCGATAGGGCAGGGCGCTGACGTCGCCCATGACGGCCAAGGCGTCCGCTGGCATGCCGGCCTTGATGATCTCGGTCCAGGCTTCTTTGAGTTCCTCGTGCGTGTCGATACACATCACGCGCACCGCACGGCGGATGGTCCCGAAGGACGCGGCGGTGAGCTCGGGGCGGTATTGGAGATGTTCGGTGCCGACGTAGGGCGATTGGGCAGCGCGTTCCGGCGGCAGGGTCGCGTAGGTATCGCGGCGGACGGGCGGGCGGAAGAGCTCGCGCTCGCGCGGTCCGTTTGGAGCACCGACAGGCGAACTCCAGAGGGCCTGGCCTGCGGGGCTGAGCACAAATTCGACGAACGCCTGAGCGAGTTCCTGTTCAGGTGCGCCACGCAGGACGCCGATAGGGTCGCCGCTCACGGTCGTACCGCCGGCTGGGGCGGTCCAGATCAGGCGCACGTCGTCGGGTCGGTTGACCTGATGGGCGAAGGCGGCACCGTAATAATCTACGCACATGCCGGCGACCGCGTTGCCGTCGGCGACGTCGAGCGGGATCTTGGTGGAGCTATCGGAGAAGTAACGGGCGTTGGCCGCCATCTTTTGCACCAGGCGGAAGCCGTCCGTCCAGCCCAGTGCGAGGCGTTCTTTTTCAGGCAGCATTGAGCGTTCGGGCGATAGGAGGCTGCGCTGAATCTCGGCCTGGATGATGAGCTCGAACGCTCGCGCCACGGAACCGCTCTTGGTGGGGTCAGCCAGCGCCAGCTGTCCGCGGAGACGGGGGTCGGCGAGGTCCGCCCAGCGGACGGGGTCCGGCAGGCCGTTGGCGCGCCAGCGGGTCGGGGCCCAGCAGATGCCGAAGCGGGAAAGGCAGGAGGAGCTCCAAGTCTTATCCTTGGCCCACAGGCGCTCGCCGGTGAAGAACTCAGGGATCGGTCCGCCGGTCGCGAACCACTCCGGATGTCGCGTAAAGGCGTGGAGCGGCACGAGGCGGCCTTTCTTGGCTTGGCTGGCGAAGTCCGGTTCGCCGCCGCCGAAGAAGACGTCGGCACCGATGCCCGCCCGCTTTTCTTCGTCCGCCGCCTTGTAGCCGGCGTCCAGCATCAGGCGGATCTCGGAAGTCCCGCCGGGGCTGCGCCAATCGATATACACATCCTCGCCGTGCTTGCCTCGCCAGTGGCGGGAGAAGGCTTCGGAGAATTCCCGCCGGATCGTTTCGCTGTGTGGCGTGAAGACGACGAGGCGTCGCGTACCGGGCGCCGGGCGCTGGGTCGTGTCCTTGCGCAGCAGCATGGGCAAGGCGATCAGCAGCGCCAGCGTGCCTAGGGTGATCCACCATGCGCGGGTCGGGTTCATTTCCGCGGAAGCACCACGACGTCCGAGGACGCGGCGGCGACGGTGAGAGTATGGCCGGTGGTCAAGTCGCCCGGCGGATTGATGATGACGATGCGCAGGAGGCCCAGCTCGGTCTGTAAGGTGAGCTGCGCCCGTTGCCCGAGGTAAATCTTCTCTACCACGACACCGGTCACCGCATTGGCCTCGCCGACGGCGGCTGAGCGCCAGGCTTCGGGGCGGACCGAAAGTTCCGCGAGTTGTCCGGCCGTGGCATTCTGGCGGGGGTCGCCGAGGATACCGGTGAGGACCCCGGCGGCGGAACGCACAGAGACCGTGGCCCCGTCTTGTCCGATGATCTCGACGGCGAGCAGGTTGGTCTCGCCGATGAAGCGGGCTACTTCCGACGTCACGGGGCGACGATAGACTTCCTCAGGGGTGCCGACCTGGGCGACGCGGCCGTGGTTCAGAACCGCCATGCGGTCTGCCATGGCCAAGGCTTCCTCCTGGTCATGCGTCACATATACGGCGGTGAGGCCATTCTCCTTCACGATGCGTCGGATCTCTTGGCGCATCTCGACACGCAGTTGGGCGTCGAGGTTCGAGAGCGGTTCATCGAGCAGCAGGCAGCGAGGGCGGACGACTAAGGCGCGGGCGAGGGCGACGCGTTGCTGCTGACCGCCCGAAAGTTGGTCGATGGAACGGTCGCCCAGCCCATCGAGGCGGACGGAGGCCAAAGCTTCGAGTACGCGTCGGTCGCGTTCTGGTGCGGGGACTTTGCGTTCCACGAGCCCGAAGGCGATGTTCTCGGACACGCTCAGATGCGGCCACAGGGCATAGCTTTGGAAGACCATGGCGGTCTCGCGAAGGTGGGGTGCGAGGTCCGTCACGTCACGGTCACCGAAGAAGATGGTCCCGCTGGTCGGGAAATCCAGTCCGGCCAGGCAACGGAGCAGCGTCGTCTTTCCGCAACCAGAGGGACCGAGCAGGAAGAAAAGCTCACCGGGCGCGATGGTCAGGCTGACGTCGTCGAGGACGGTGAGCGGTCCCTTCGGGGTGGGGAAGGTCTTGCGGATAGAACGGAGGCTGAGCGTTTCCATGGGGAGATTAGATTTCAGAGGGCGAGAGCCAGCGGAAGGACAGGATGACGTAGCGACGTCCCAGCAGCACGTTGACCGGCAGGCGGCCGGCATCACGTAGGCGATCGTGCGGGGCGTTCGCCGGGTCAATGTAGTTCGGGGTGCGCTGTACGACCATTTCGAGCACCGCTCCTTGACCGGGCCCCATGTCTTCGTCGGCTTCGCCGTAGGCGCGGATCTTGAACGTGTCGGAGCGCGTCGCCAGCGCCGGACCAAGCGCCTGCAGGAGGTCGCCTTGGAAGAGGCAGCCGTTGGCGCCGAAGCCCGTGTGGGTGCGGTTGACATTATCGGTATCGAGGATTTCCACGTTACGGAAATAGAGTCCCGGCGGCATCCCGGTGCGGCCGCCAGCGACGCCGCCATTGCTCCAGTTATGCGACACGGCGGGGTCGATTATCTTCGCGCTGGATCCGCTGGGCATCTTCGCCAGGGATTCGGATCCGAGGGCCTTATCGGCCCGGGCGATGGCCGATTCCAAGGTGCCTGAACGGAACATCCAGCGTACCTTTTCTGCCGTGACCGGAAGGGTAGTTTCTGCGGGTGTATTCTCGATCGGATAATAAGAGGTGTTAGCCGACGCAAGGTTCGCGACGAACGCCCCGGCTTTCTTGGTCGGACCGAGGAAGCGGTTCACGAACTCGCAGAGGCCAAGGAAAGGTGTCCCCGGACTCTGGGCGGCGGGGAAAAGGCGGAACCGGCGGGTGGCGGGCGGGTACTCCTGATCGCGCTCCGTGCGCTGGAGGAACTGCGCGCGGGCCTTCACTTCGGCGACGGTCGCGACCGCGAGCGCCCGGATCTGCGTGTCGGAAAGGTTGGTATAGCCGTTCCAATAAGCGGCGTCGGCGATATTCCGAGTGGCGGGCGCCTGCGTGGAGTCGCCGATGATGCGGGGCACGCGGGCATTATTCGTCGCCGTGGGCGAATTCGCAGCCTGCGACCCAAGGGCCAAACCCTTCAGCGAGCCATAGAGTCCCGTCCAGGCTTCGACCGAGGTGGAGTTCACGTTGAAGGCGCCGACGTTAAGTAGATAGCTCGAGAAACGGCGGTAACCATCCGGTGCCGCACCAGTACTGTCCGTGAGGAAGCCGTTGGCGAGCAGGGCGCTCGCCGAGGCGATGTCGTTCGGGAAAAGTGTCATGCGGGGATTGGCCAGTTTGCCCGTGCCTCCGGCGAAATCGGTCACCACTTGAGTGAGGCTTTTCGCGCGGACGACGTTGTAGTTGCCGCTGCGTGCGCCGTCGCTGAGCACCGGCGCGGCGCCCGAGAAGAAGAAGCTATCCCACAGGGCGTTGTTCATGAGGTAACTCATGTCGCCAAAGGTGTGTCCGCCGATGGTGCCGGCGTTGGTGTGAGGGGTCCCGTGCGTCCAGCTCTTGTCGAGGGGCACAACCATCGAGGGGAAAGAATTACCCACGGAGCGGTAGGGCATCCAGTCCCAAGGCGTGAGATTCGCGTGCATGAACTGACCGAGCGAGACCGGCGCGGCCAGGGGGACTTCGACCGCCATCATGGCGTTCAGTCCGCCCACGCCGTGCGAAGGGCCGCCGAGCCCGTTGGCTCCATTGGCTTTCGCGGCGTCGATCTGTAATAGGTTACTCCAGGAGGTGGCCGAGCCGTTAAGGGCCAGTTCATCGCCCCCGAAGAGCTGGGTGCGTAGGCTTGCCATGCCGATGCCAGGCAGGCCGTTGAGCGCCGGATTGGAAGAGGTCTGGGGCAGGGGATTACTGAAGAGCCAGGCCGGGTGGGCGGCCGGCACCGGATTGGATAAGGCATCGAGCCAGGTGAGCGCGGCGCGATTGTAACTGGTGGTGCGGGCGGTATCCGCGACGCGGGCGCGCGTGTCGAATGCCGCGACCACCGGCCCTGGCGCCGTCTCGGTGATGGTGCGGATTGAGGATACCGGCCCGATGACGACCTCGTACTTCTCTTTACCGGCGTCGCCGAGGTGCGTGACGTTGTATCCGCTGCCGCCGACATTGATATAGTGCGCGTAGCTGGCGAGCGAGTTGTTACGGCTCGTCCCGAGCACTTCACCTGCCCCGAGGTCTTGGCCATCAGCGCTTACGGTGTCGTCCTTCAGGCTCTTCTTCCAGCCCGAGTTAAGGTAGATCCAATGATGCCAGTACATCGAGCCCGTCAGGTCGATCCAGCACTTCACCTGATCCGCCGCCTTGAACAGGTAAGGAGCGGTCGTGCTGGAGGCGCGGATGTCGGTGTGGAAGCCGCCAGTGAAATAGAACCCGCGCTGCATGTTCAGGATCGGGATATTCGCGGCGTCGACGGACTTGCCTAGCGTGGACGCATCTACGAGGTCCTGCGAGGTGAAGACGGCGAACTCGCCCGGCTCCAGGGTGGTCGCCGGTACGACCGCGACGAGATTCTCGGCGTTGGCGCCAGTCGAGGCATCGGAAGCCGCCTGGAAGTTGAACAAGGAGTCGAAAAGCCTGGAGTCTGCGGTCGCCTTGAACGCCTGCGCCGGATCATTGCCGACGTGGGTGAATACTCGCATGCGCATCTGGTCGAACTGGGAGAACGAAATCTTCAGCCCGCCCTTAATACGCGGGTCCGGTTCGCCCTTCGTCGGCTCCTTCAACTTCAGCTGGACGTTGTAGGGGTTGTGGATGACCAGGATTGGGGTGCAGACCAACTTGAGCGTGTAGTTGGCGCCCGACTTCACGGTGCGCAGCGAGAACACCATCGAGAAGCGGTGGACCGCGGGCATGTAGGCGCCGCGCACCGGGCGGGGGATGAAGCGTCCGACGCCACTGCCGGTCAGATCGCCTCCCTTGAGCCCGTTCACCCAACCGAGCGGGTCGGGAGTCGAGTCGTAGTTGTCGGTGTAGGGAGAGGTGGCCCTGCCACCGCCGGACCAGAGGGCGTTGTCCAGGTCGTAGCGTGCGTACTTGGCTATCCGGTAGCCGCCTTTGTCGAACTGGTTGGTGTTGGGAAAGAAGGCCCGTGCTCCGAGTGCGGGCTTGCCGGCGTTCCAGTCGACTTCCTTGTAGAGCCGGTAGTAATCCCGGACCAAATGCCAAAGCGGGCCGACCAAACGACGAGGCTGTCCATCCCATGCCGTGTTCGTGGTCACGGTCGGCATGGTCTTGCTCGTATCCACGAGCGGCTGGAGCATCTCGTCCTCGCGGATGAAGACCGGGCTCCAAGGGAGGTATTTGGTGCCGTTTGTGCCGAGGTTGCGGCCGGGGTTATCGGTGTTGTCTTCGTACATCGGCACCCAGACGCGGGGGCGCGGATCTGCAGAAGTGACGGTGCCGGGGTTCGTCTTGGCGGTGCCGAAACTGGGAAACCACGAGCGACGCTGGCCGCGGATCGGGTCCGCGGTGTAGGCTTCGATCACCGTCTCGTTGCCGTTGCCGGATCCGAAGTCTGATTTGTCGAACAAGGAGTCCTCCATCTCGAAGGCGAGCGAAAGGTCGCGGCGGAGGCCGCCGCGGTAACTATCGGCGAGCACGCCGGCCGACCAGAGCGTGTGGTGATGGAAGGCGAGCTTGCCCGGAGGGAGGCCGGTGGCCGCCGGATCGTTGGGGTCGTAGCCGGGCAAGAGGGGCAAGGTGGCCGGAGACAAAACGGACGAGAACTTCGGCTCCTTGATATCGACGCTTTTCAGTCCGAGCAACATCTCGGTGCCGCGCCGTCCCGGCGACCGGAGGGCGTTGACCGTATCGAGGGCCGCTGGCGCGGCTTTGGTCACGTCTCGTGGGTCGGTGAGTCCGATGGAGGCCTTCACGCCTTCGTCGCCGATCCAGTAGGCGAAGTTGCCCGTGGTGCTGTTAGGCCATTGGCCCGGCAGCGGGATCTTGGGCAGCGCGATGCGTCCGTCGATATCGTCGGCGGTGCCCTGGATTCCATCCGGGCCAGGGTCCAGCGTGGCGCTGCTGTTGCCGACGAGCGTCGCGTAACTTTCCTTGTTTCCCGCCGCGTAGGGGATGGGGTAGTCGCGTTGCCAAGGTGCCCAGTAGGATTTGGTATAATCCGTGGCACCTGAAAGACTCACGGACTGCGCGAGGTAGGAGGAAGCGTTACCGCCCTTGCCGCTGATTAGCCACTGGGGTGGCTCGTCCGGCTTGTCGGTCCGCCAGGCACCGGTCCAATAACGCTGCCCTTGTCCCGGCCGCTGGGTCCAATTCATCCCCGGGTCAAAGGGGCTAATAGGTGCCGGCGTACAAGCCAGCTCGCCGGTCGCAGTGCTGCGGGTATCCGGGCCGGTCGCTTGTTGAAGATGGGCTAATGCGAGTCGCGCGGACATCAGGGCGTTGAGTCGCGCCCTTGTCGACAGGATCGACCATTTCGATGCGCGGGATTCGACGGTCAAAAAGCTCATCAGCACGAGCAATAGCATGACGATCATCGTCATCATCGTGAGGGAGAGGATGATCGAAAAGCCTGCCCGCCCGCCCACTTTCGCTGAGGTCGTTGCTTTCACCCTACTGCTGTGTCAGGAGGCCCGTCCGCCGTTTTTCGCCGCCACTGGCGGGCGTCACGGGACCTGCGGGTGACTTCTTGACCTCTGCGGTCACGCGTTCCTCTACGCCACGCACCTTGATGATGCCTTCCTCGCCAGGCGCGGGCACGAGAAAGAGGAGCGAGCGGATATCGTCGAGCTGAAGCCAGCGCAGGCCGCCCGCCAGGCGCCAATCGCCGTCCTCTCCCGGCAGGAAGAACTGGGCCTGCCCGTATTGCTGCGCCTTTACCTGAGGGCGCACGGTGAATTCCTGACCGGAAGGCAGCACGCGTTTGATGCCTGGCGCGCTGAGGCCGATCGGTTGGGGGCACAGGTTGAAGAACCGGATGGTGCCCGCGGCGGCGGCTCCGCCGCCATCGGCGATGAGGTTCAGACGGGAGGTGTCGCCGGCTCCGGAAAGAATCGCGATATACTTCCCATTCGCTGGCGGAGCGGGCACAGAGGCCAGGGGCACTAGCGGCTCCTTCGGATCCTCCGTCTTCGGTCTGCGGAAGAAGGTCAGCTTGCCTTCCTTGGTGCGGCAGACGATCGGTTCGCTCAGCGCGTGGGAATAAAGGGTGACGGGTTCGGGCTGGCCAGCGGAGCCGAGGAGCATGACTTCCGACTCGGGTAAGTCGAAAGTCATCGCTTTGATGGTGATTTGCGTCGACCCAGGATCTGGCGCGAGCGCGCCGAGCATGAGAAGGTAAGCGATCATACTTAACATTGAGTCTGCCCATCTGCCACCGTCTAACCAATTGCCCCCCGTTTTTATATTTTAACTTATCAGCGCTCGCCCTGTCGCATGGCCGTAACGCAGGTGGCTTAAAGGTGTCGATTTAGCGGCGATTGTGACAATTGCTTGCATCCTTGTTCACAGGTACTTGGGTGTAACCTGCGTCTAACTCTGGCTATCCAAGGCAGACGGCAGAGCTCAGAGTAACGCCTTCTCGATATATGACCGAATCCCCTTCCGGCCGCCGCCCGCGTTCACGCCAAGCCGCCGCCCCCAATTACGGCGACCGAGTCCCGCCTCATAATCTCGACGCCGAACGCGGCCTGATCGCCAGCATCGTGATCGACGGCGGCGACACCCTCCAACGCTGCCTCGAGCAACGCGTCACGTCTGACTACTTCTTCGACCCTAAGCATCAGGATATCTATGCCGTCGCCGTTCAACTGAATCAGGCGAGCACGGGTATCGATGAGATCACGCTCACGGAACAGCTTCGCCGCGAGGGCAAGCTAGAGTCCGCCGGTGGCGCGACCTACATCAACGAGCTGACCGGCCTCATCTCGTCGAGCGCACACGCGCCCCATTGGTTAGCAATCATCCGGGAAAAGCATTTCCTGCGGCAACTCATCTCCACTGCGGTCACGACCGTCGAGAAGGCCCATACACATGCGGAAGGCATCGAGCGCCTCCTTGAAGAGGTCGAGCAATCCTTCTTCCGCATCAGCGAAGATCGTATCTCCGAATCCGCGCAGACGATTGATGGACCCATCGCCGAAGCGATGGAGCTCGTCCAGCGCATCATCCGCGACCGCAACTCGGTACAAGGCGTGCCCACCGGCTTCCCTGAGCTCGATGCGATGACCTTCGGTTTCCAGCCTGGCCAGATGGTTGTCGTCGCCGCCCGCCCTGGCATGGGCAAGACGTCCATTGCGCTCAATTTCATTGAAGCCGCGCTCTTTCCCAAGCCCAACGAGGCCCGGAAGCCGTCCAACATCCTGCTTTTCTCCCTCGAAATGCCGGCCCGCGAACTGGCCCTGCGTCTACTCTGCTCGCGCGCCCGCGTGAACATGCAGAAACTCCGGACCGCCCATCCGGACGAACGCATGCAAGTCGACCTCGTCCAAGCCGCCAACGAATACAAAGGCCTGCCCCTCGTGGTCGACGATAACGGCGGCCAGAATATCCTAGAGATCCGCGCCAAGTGCCGTCGCGTCCATGCCCGCACCCCTTTGGATATGGTGGTTATCGACTACATCCAGCTCATCAACGGCCTAGACTCGGGCCTACCCCGTGAACAGCAGATCGCCGAGGTCTCCCGAAGCATCAAGGCCATGGCTAAGGAGTTTAAGATCCCCATCATCGCTCTGGCCCAGCTGAACCGTAAGTCCGAGGACGAAGCCCGCCAGCCCCGCATGTCCGACCTTCGCGAGTCCGGGTCTATCGAGCAGGATGCCGATATCGTCATGCTTATCTCCAAACCCCCCATCAGCCAGGGTAAGGCTGCCGAG
>Ga0209617_10001743_pt1 | contig 10182 bp, 9 predicted proteins | sample LakEriepJuly2011_2_FD_187459 | JGI IMG/M metagenome (GOLD analysis project Ga0209617, IMG submission 187459) | Freshwater microbial communities from dead zone in Lake Erie, Canada - CCB epilimnion July 2011 (SPAdes) (version 2) | ecosystem: Environmental > Aquatic > Freshwater > Lentic >... | reverse complement strand
CGAACACCAGGGTGTAGAGCCACACCGAGGCCACGAGCACCAGCGGCGCCAGCACCAGCGTCAAGGCGCTCAGGGCCCACAAGGCAGCCGGCGCGGCGCCCAGGTAGCCGCACACCACGCCCATCAGCAGCAAGGGCGTGCGGTGCTGACGCAGCAGGGTCTGTCGCTCTTCGGGGGTGGCCAGATCGGCCAGGGTGTCAAAGGCCATGACGCGGTAAGTGAGCCAGCCCCAAATGAGCGGCGGGCCCAGCAAGGCAAAAAACGGCACGAACCACAGCGGCAGCGTCAGCACCAGCGCCGCCAGGGCGAGCAGCGTGGCTCCGCCCGACCACCACAGAGACTGCCACCAAGGCGCAGCGTGACGCGACTGCAGTTGCGGGAGCCGACGCGCAAGCACCAGACGCACCAACGTCGGAGTCATCAGGCCGGCCACCAGCAGAAGGCACACCACCACGACGATGGGCACCGATGTCAGCACGAGCAGCAAGGGCACGAGCATGGAGCGCAAACCACCCCAGCCCATGGTGTCCAGCCAGGACAGCATCGTGTGGCTGACCGACCAGCCGTCCAGCGCCTGGCGCACGGCCACGTTGGCAGCATCCCAACCCCACCAGCCCAGTCCACCCAAAGTCAAGCCAGCCAGCACCAGCGGCAGCCAGGACAGGAAGATGACACGTGGCAAGAAGCAGTACAGGGCTGCCCGCCAGGCCGCATCCAGCAAGCCAGGCACGCCGGGCACGCCAGGCAGGATCGGCTCAAGGCGCAAAGGATCCGCGCGGGATGCGTCAGACGGCATCGCGCCCCACCAGACGGCGCAAGCCCAGCCACTGTTGCGCCCAGAAACCGCGACCGTAGTCGCGCCCGCCCTGATCGGGCAGTTGGTCTCGGATGCCGGTGGGCTCGAAGCCACCGTCGAATCGGGCAGTGCCAAAGAGGATGTCCCACACAGGGAACAGCACGGCGAAATTGCAGCCGCCCAGCGTGCCCGGGCCTTCGCTTTCGTGGCCGATGCCGATGGCATGGTGCTGGCGGTGGAAACGCGGGCTGACGAGCAGACGCTCGCCCAGCCAGCCGAAGCTCAGGCGCAGGTTGGCATGCGAGAAGCTCTCCACCAGCTGGGTGACGGCCACCAAGGCCACGAACTGCCCGGGCGGCACGCCGATGGCGCGAGCTGTGAAGGCGATCAGCACGTCTCGCAGCAGGTCATCGAGCAGGTGGTTGCGGTTGTCGCTCCACATGGTCATGCGGCGCTGGCTGTGGTGCACGGCATGCAGCGCCCACCAGCGGTTGGCGTGGTGCTGGCCACGGTGGATCCAGTAGTCGAGCAGGTCGAACACCAGCAGGTAGACCAGGAAGCTGGCCCAGGCCGTGTCGCTCACACCTGGCCACAACGGTGCCAGCAAGCCATCGAGCTGAACGCCGTTGACACCCCAGACGCTGGCTTGGCCGAACACCTCGTCGAGCAGCGGCTCCACCGAGAAGAACATGGCCACACGGAACAGGCCCAGGCGGTGAATGACGGTGTAGAGCACATCGACCCAGACGCCAGCCCGATCGCGCACGCGCTCGACTGGGCGCCAGCGCTGCAGCGGCCCGATCACGGCCAGCAGCACGACCATCTGGATCAGGCCGACCAGCAACCAGCCGGTGGCCGTGTAGGCGTCTTCCAGCAGGTTGCCCATGCCGGCCTCGAACACCAGAGGCTGGACCACAGCCTCGAACAGCCATTGCTGGACCTGTCCGAAAGCGTCACTCAGAGGGGCGATGAGGGTGTCGTCGATCATGGTCTCAGGTCAGCGAACATCGGCAGGCCTCAGCGAGGCACCGTGCCGATCCGGGCAAATTGAGGATGTGTGCGCAAGGTGGCGAAGCACAGGCCTTTGGCCTTCAGGCCCACGATGAGCGGCTCCAGCACGGCCGGCGCCCACGGGTCCTGGCGGCTCCAGATGCCCAGGTGCATGAGCAGGATATCGCCTTCCCGCACGTTCCTCAGCGCCCGCTCCAGCAAACGCGCGTTCGGGAAACGGTCACTGGCGAGTTCGTCGCCCAGGAAGCCGTTGGGCGTCCAGGGCACATGGGTCCAGCCACAGGATTGGGCGACGGACAGCAAGGCCGGCGAGGTCTTGCCGCCGGGCGCGCGGAACATGGCGCGCATGGGCTGGCCTGTCATCTGCGCAAAGCGGCGCGCAGGCTGGGCGAGCTGCTCGCAGTAGTCGGCGGGCGCCATGTGCAGGCGTTGGCCGTTGCGCGGGCCCGCGGTGGGTTGCACGCGGAAACCACCGGCCTCGTCGGCGCGCCAGACCACGTGGTCCCAGGTGTGGGAACCAAAGTCGTGGCCTTGGGCGGCCAGTTGCTTCCACCAGGGCGCCCAGGCATCGTCCAGCGTGCTGCCTTCGGGGCGAGAGCCCACCGGCTGGGTCCGCTCGTTGGCCAGGAAAAAAGTGGCCTTCACGCCCTGGCGCGCCAGCACGTCCGCGACCAGCGGCGCCACGCCCATGTGGCCGGTGTCGATGGTCAGGTAGATGGGATGAGCGCAGGCGGCATCGACCGGGGAGATCGCTGGCGCCGCGCCCGTTGGCAGCGACGGCGCGAGCAGCGCGGCGGCCGCGAGCGCCCGCGTCGAGCTCAGGACGGTGTCACTGGCGCGGCGCATGGTCCAGCGTCCAGACCCCGTGCGGCGAGCGGCCCACCGGGATCTGGCGCACCACCTTGCCCTGCACGGTGTCGATCACCGTGAGCTTGCGCGCCCAGCGGGAGGTCACCAGGATGGTCTTGCCGTCGGCCAGCAGGTCCATGCAGTCCGGGCCGCCCGGCGCCGGGTAGGTCGCCACGACGGTGAAGGTCTGCAGGTCGATGCGGCTGATGGTGTTGCCAGCGCGGTTGCTCAACAACACGTGGCGCTTGTCGCCCCAGGCGCGGAAGGCGTGGGCGCCATCGCCCGTGGGGATGCGCTTGACCCTCACCGGCTTGGCACCGCTGATGTCGTAGACCTCGGCCGCGCGGTCACCGGTCAGGCCGATGAGCAGGTGGCGATCGTCAGGCGTGACGAACACGTCGGCCGGCATCTTGCCCGTGGGCGAGCGCCAGCGGATGGCCTGCGTGGCCAGGTCGATGGCGACCAGCTCGTCGCTGTCCTGCATGGTCACGTAGGCCACGGTGCTTTTGCTGTCGGTGGCGATGTGGCTGGGCGTCTTGCCCGTGGGCACCCGCTTGGCCAGGGCCAGATCGACACCGCCGCCGGCACGCGGCGTGGTGCGGTAGATGTCCACGTGGTTGAGGCGGTTGGCCGCCGTCAGGAACCACTTCATGTCGGGCGAGAACTTCAGCTGGTAGGGGTCGGGGATGCCCGTGACCACCCGCTGGACCTCGCCCGTGCGAGGGTCGAGCATGGTCAGTGAATCGGACAGGGCGTTGGCGACCAGCAGCGACTTCTCGTCGGGCGAGAGGTAGAGGTGATGTGGCTCCTTGCCCGTGGGCACGCGGCGAAGTTCCTGGTAGCTGACCGGGTCGATGACGCTGACGCTCGCGTCCAGCGAGTTCAGCACGAAGATCGGGGCCTTGCCAACGGCGGAGGCCGGCTTGGCTGGCTGGGCACGGGCGGGCGATGCCACCAGGCCACTCAGGGTCATCGCGGTGACAACAGCCACAGCAGCACTGGCTGCACGTGCGGCCAGGGGGGAAATCAGGTCCAAACTCATCCGGGGTCCGTTCAGGCGGTCAAGCTTTCCAGTGTAAGGCCGGGCGCACGGCCCCGAACAAGGCCCGGCCTCAGTCGTCGCGGTTGCCCAGCACCGAACCCAACAGGCTGCCGCCGGCAAGGCCACCCAGCAAGGAGCTCTCCTCGCGACCACCGCTGCCGGTTTGCGGTGCTGCCGCGAAGATGCGCGAGGCCAGGCGCGAGAAAGGCAGGCTCTGCAGCCAGACTTGGCCCGGGCCCGTGACCTTGGCCAGGAAGACGCCTTCGCCGCCGAACAGCGCCGTTTTGATCTTGCCCACGTACTGGATGTCGAAATCGACGCCCGAGGTGAACGCCACCACGCAGCCGGTGTCGATCAGCAGCGACTCGCCGGCTTTCAGCTCACGGCGCACCACCGTGCCACCCGCGTGCACGAAGGCCAGGCCATCGCCCTCGAGCTTCTGCATGATGAAGCCCTCGCCACCGAAGAAGCCTGCGCCCAGGCGCTTTTGGAACGCAATGCCCAGCGACACCCCACGTGCCGCGCACAGGAAGGCGTCCTTCTGGCACATCAGCGTGCCGCCCAGCTCCGACAGGTTCATCGGCAGGATCTTGCCCGGGTACGGCGCAGCGAAGGCCACGCGGCGCTTGCCCGTGCCCTGGTTCGTGTAGATGGTGGTGAAGAGGCTCTCACCGGTGATCAGGCGTTTGCCCGCGCCCAGCAGCTTGCCGAACAGGCCGCCTTGCTGCTTGGAGCCGTCGCCGAAGACGGTGTCCATCTCGATGCCGGTGTCCATGAACATCATGCTGCCGGCCTCGCCGATGGCGGCCTCGCCCGGGTCAAGTTCCACCTCGACAAACTGCATCTCTGCCCCGCGGATGTCGTAGTCCACCACGTCCATGCTCATCTTTGATCTCCTGTTGTGAGGGTGCTGCCCTGGCTGCAAGCGCTTTTGCCAGCCATGCTCAGCGATACTGTGCCCACAGATTGTGTCCGAAACACAGCCGACCTTTCGCGATCGCCAATGCCTCTCCTGCCGACCCTGCACCTGCCCACCCTCACGCTGCTCGTGTGCGTGGTGCTGCTCACGGCTGCCACCACCATGAGCTTGGTCGGCGCGACCCAGCGCACCTATCTGGGCTTTGGTTGGTGGACGGCCGCGCAGTGGGCCAACACGGCCGGGGCGCTGTGCCTGGTGCTGCAGCACCACCACGCTTGGCTGCTGCCCATCTCCGCCCTGCTGACCCTGCAGTGGCCGCTGACGATGCTGGCCGGCATGCGGCAGTTCTACATCCGCAGCAGCTTCCGCTCACCGGCCTGGGTGGACTGGGTGCTCGCGCTGGTCGGCGGCAGCGCCTACGTGGCCGTGTGGCACGCCAGTCCGCAAGACCTGGGCGCGCGCGTGGCATCGTTCAGCTTCGTCAACGTGCTGTTCTACCTGTATGCAGCCTGGCAGGTGCAAGCCGTGCGCCACGACAAGGACGGGCGCAACAGCCCGTACTTGAAGGCCATCCTGATCTTCTTCGTGGCGGCAGCCAGCGTGCAGGTGCCGCGGCTGATCTCGGCCATGGGCAGCTGGGGCGCCCCGGTGGTGGACCCCAACCAGATCCAGCAGCCGGTGGTGCTCGTGGCCCTGGTCGCCGGGGTGATGTTCTCGGTGTACATGTGCCTGCTGATGACCTACGAGCGCACCGAGCTGGACCTGCGCGAATCCCACCGGCAATTGCGCCAGATGGCCAACTTCGACCTGCTCACGCACGTGCCACACCGCCGCCACTTCCAGGAACTGGCCACACAGGCACTGGCGCTGGGCGCCCCTGGCAACGCCACGCTCATGCGCTTCGACATCGACCACTTCCGCCTGCTGACCATCGACCATGGCCATGCCGCCGGTGACGAAGCCCTGCGCCTGCTGGCGTCCAGCGCCCGCTCCTTGTTGCGCAGCCGCGACTTGGTGGGGCGCCTGGGCGGCGAAGCCTTCGTGGCACTGCTGCCCGACACCAGCGTCAACGACGCGCTGCACGTGGCAGAGCGCATGGTGCGCCGCGTTGACCAGGTCTGTCAGCAACACGAACGCCCGCCGCTCAGCCTGAGCTTCGGGGTGGTGCAACTGCAAAGCGGCGAATCGTTGGACACGGCCATCCACCGGGCCGACGAGGCCTTGCAAGAGGCACGTCGGCAAGGCCACAACCAGCTGGTGCACGCCGACGGCCACGCGGGCCAGCCACTGTTCTCGGCCAGCCAGCCGCTGGGCCTGGGGCCGCGCTGAAAGGCCCTGGCCCAAAGGCAACGCCGGGGCACAGCAGCGACAATGTCAAATTGCCAACGCCTGAGCGCCTGTCCGCCATGTCTCCCACGTCTTGTTTCGATGTCGTCGTCGTTGGCGCCGGTGCCGCCGGTCTGTTTTGCGCCGGTGTCGCTGGACAGCGCGGCTTGAGGGTGCTGGTGCTCGACCACGCCGCCAAGGTGGCAGAGAAAATCCGCATCTCGGGCGGTGGGCGCTGCAACTTCACCAACCGCGATGTTGGCGTCGCCAACTTCCTGGGCGAGAACCCGGCGTTCTGCCGCTCGGCCCTGTCCGGCTACAGCTCGCACGATTTCATCGCCTTGGTGGAACGCCACCGCATCGCCTGGCACGAAAAACACCGCGGTCAGCTGTTCTGCGACCACCGCGCCGACGACATCGTCCAGATGCTGCTGCGCGAGTGCGAGGCCGGCGGCGTGCAACGCTGGCAACCCTGCGGCGTGAAGGCCATTCGGCGCCGCGACGACGCCACCGTGCGCTTCGAGCTCGACACCGACCAAGGCGTGGTGCAGGCCCACCAGGTCGTGATCGCCACGGGCGGGCCATCCATCCCGAAAATCGGCGCCACCGATGCCGGCCAGCGCTGGGCGGCGAGCTTCGGCCACCGTGTCGTGCCCCTGCGCCCTGCCCTTGTCCCGCTGACTTTCGATGCGACCAGCTGGGCGCCCTTCGTGCCGCTGGCCGGCGTGTCGCTGGAAGTCGTCATCGAGACCCCCTCGTGCGTGCCTGCGGCCGGCAAGAGCAACAAAGGCGGCAAGGGCAAGGGCCCACAGTTGGCGCACTTCACCGAAGACCTGCTCTTCACCCACCGCGGCCTCAGCGGCCCGGCGGTCTTGCAGATCTCCAGCCACTGGCAGCCCGGCCAGGCGCTCACCATCAACCTGAGCCCGCAGCAGGACCTGGCCGCCGCGCTGAAAGAAGCCAAAAGCGGCTCGCGCAAGCAGCTGTCCACCGCCTGGGGCCTGGCCCTGGGCGAGGCCGTGCCGCAGCGCCTGGCCCAAGCCTGGCTGGCCGAGGTGGCCCAACAGCACCCTGCCCTGCAGCCGCAAGCCGCGCTGGCCGAGCTCAAGGACAAGGACCTCGAGGCCCTGGGCCAGGCCGCCAACGCCTGGCAGCTCGTGCCCAGCGGCACCGAGGGCTACGCCAAGGCCGAAGTCACGGCCGGCGGCGTGGACACCCGGGAACTCCACCAGCAAAGCATGGAAAGCAAGCTCGTGCCCGGCCTGCATTTCATTGGCGAAGTGGTGGACATCACCGGCTGGCTCGGTGGCTACAACTTCCAGTGGGCCTGGGCCAGCGCCATGGCCTGTGCCCGCGCCCTGCATGCGCTCCCCGAGGCAGCCAGCCCCACCACCGTTTAAGATGACAACATGAGCAGCACGCATTTCGGTTTCCAGCAGGTCGACGAGTCGCAAAAAGCACAGCGCGTTCGCGGTGTGTTCGACTCCGTGGCCAACAAGTACGACGTCATGAACGACCTGATGTCGATGGGCTTGCACCGGCTGTGGAAGGCCTACACCATCGCGGCCAGCGGTGTGCGCGAAGGCCACAAGGTGCTCGACATCGCGGGTGGCACGGGTGACCTCTCCGAAGCCTTCGCCGCGCGCGTGGGCGCCTCGGGTATGGTGGTGCACACCGACATCAACGAAGCCATGCTGGGCACAGGCCGCGACCGCCTGCTCAACAAGGGCCTGGCCCTGCCGACCACCTTGTGCGACGCCGAGAAGCTGCCCTTTCCGTCCGAGACCTTCGACATCGTCACCGTGGCCTTCGGCCTGCGCAACATGACGCACAAAGACGCCGCCCTGGCCGAGATGTGCCGCGTGCTCAAACCCGGTGGTCGTTTGCTGGTGCTGGAGTTCTCCAAGGTGGCCAAGCCCCTGGAGAAGGTCTATGACTGGTACTCCTTCAAGGTGCTGCCCAAGCTGGGCCAGATGGTCGCGGGCGATGCCGACAGCTACCAGTACCTGGCCGAGTCCATCCGCATGCACCCGGACCAGGCCACGCTCAAGGCCATGATGAAAACCGCGGGCTTTGGCCACGTCGATGTCCACAACATGACGGGCGGCGTGGTCGCCCTGCACATGGGCATCAAGTGCTGATGCGCATGGCTCGCTGCTGAACGGCAGCGCCAGAGGCAGGCCCATGCCAGGCTCCAAAGTCCCAAGCATCCGATCCACGAGGCGATCCCGTGCGCCTCGCCCGGCAACCGCTACCGAGTCACCACCGAACAGTGCGCCGGGCACGCCCGACTTGACGGTGGACGAACTTGCCGCACGCACTGGCGTGAGCGTGCGCAACATCCGCGCCTATCAGACCGCAGGCCTGATGCCGCCCCCTCGTCTGCAGGGCCGTGTCGCCTTCTATGACGCCGAACACCAAGGCAAGCTCGAACTCATCCGTGACCTGCGCCACCAGGGTTTTCGGCTGGACGCCATACGTGCCATGCTGTTCGACACACCCGACGGGGCTTGGTCTGAATACGCGCTCATCAGTGGGCTGTTCTCCACCACCTTCTTCACGGTGGAAAAACCTCAACGCAAGGCCATCTCCGAGATGGCAGCGCACTGGGCGACGTCCGCCACGCCTGAACAGAAAGCGCGCCTCAACCAGAACGGACTGTACCGTCCCATCGGCCCTGACGAAGTCGAAATGCTCAGTCCGGCACTGGAGCGCATCGGCATCCAGTTGGCCGAACTCGACGTGCCCCTGGACACCGTGCTGGACTTGCAAGACAAGCTCATCGAGCACAGCCGAGCCATCGCCAAGGTGTACGTGGAGCAGTTGTTCCTCGCACTGATCCAGAATCTGGCGTCATCGGCTCAGGGTCAGCGCGCCTCGGGCAAGGCACCCGATATGCGTCTGACGGAAACGATGAAATCACTGTTTGAACGCCTGCGTCCACTGGCCATTGGCTCGGTGAGCGCCGCGTTCCCGGTCATTCTGCAGCAGGAGTTCGACAGCTCGGTTCAGAAGGCCATGAAAAAAGCGCCTCGCTGAGGCGCTGTCGTTCCGCGCAAGAACGCCCTCTGAGGGCCCCGATTACTTGGACTTGCGCGACCGCCGCACGGCCAGACCCAAGCAACCCACCAACGCCATGAGGGCCGTGGACGGCTCAGGCACAGCCGCTGCGTAACTCACGCCCGCATCGGACGCGATGGCTGCCCCCATGGGGGCCGTGATGCCAAAGTGTGCCGAATTGAAGGCGCTGAGCGAACCGAAGTCATTGGCCGAGGCGCCCAGCACGCTGATCAGGTAAAACGGTCGGCCGTACGTGAACGTGATTTCGCCACCCAGCACGCGCCCAAAGGCTGCCCCCGGCGCCAAGGATTCAACGTCGGTGCCGCGACCTGGTGCAGGCACCTCTTGAGCCAAAGACAGCACGGACACCGCAGACAGCGTGTCTGGACCGGATTCGTCGCGCAGGATGGCCGCCACCGTGCGAGCGTCCGCCACCGCATCCCCCGAATCGACCACCATCAGGTCGTAAAAGCCAAAGCCTCCAGGCTGCGCCCCGAACTGCCCGGACACGATGGCGCTGACCGACAGTGAGCCAACGCCAGAGCCGCCCTGCACCACAAAACGGTCGGCCCAGACTGAAAAAGCATCGGCGAATGGCCCGCCGATGGAGGTCTGGCGCAGTGATTCATCGTCCACAGGCGCGAAAGACGCAGCGGCCACGCGGTTCACGCCGTAATCGGACTGTGCACGGGCCGCACCGTTGACGGTGCTTGCCGCAGCCAAGCCGGTGCCGTTTTGCACCTGGACCTGATCGTAGTAGCCCGGAGTGAAGATGGTGCCGCTGTCGTAGAGCGCTTGGGGCAGGCTGCTGTTGCGCACACCAGCCAGCGACAAGGTCTGGGCGCTCGCGGGCACGGCCCACAAGCCGATCACCGCCGAAAACGCAAACCTTGCGGCCCAGTGCGCTCGTTGTCCCGGGATATTTTTCAGCATGGTGGCCGCTCCGTGTGCATGTGTCGTTGGGGTCGACTCTAGCCGCACCGAAGACGGTGTGTGTGACAAATCACACAGGGTTGAGGGGCGATCGTGGAGCACCGCTGATCGAAAAGACAAAAAGCCCAGCAGATTGCTCTGCTGGGCTCGTGTCGTTCTTGGTCGGGGCGGCGGGATTCGAACTCGCGACCCCTTGCACCCCATGCAAGTGCGCTACCAGGCTGCGCTACGCCCCGACAAGACTTA